>Ga0181585_10000395_pt1 | contig 36085 bp, 32 predicted proteins | sample 071ome_29_FD_132469 | JGI IMG/M metagenome (GOLD analysis project Ga0181585, IMG submission 132469) | Coastal salt marsh microbial communities from the Groves Creek Marsh, Skidaway Island, Georgia - 071407BT metaG (megahit assembly) | ecosystem: Environmental > Aquatic > Marine > Intertidal...
ATCCACCCTACTCAGACGGAATTAATCGAAACTGTGTTCCGCCCTTCTGACTCAGAAATTGAACGTGCAAGAGCTGTTCTAGATGCGGCCAAACAAGCCGAGAGAGATGGCAAAGGTGCTGTTGCACTCGATGGCGAAATGATCGACATGCCAGTAATAAAACGTGCCCAGAACGTTCTGCGCGACGCTGGGTTGTCACAAGGACCACGAACAGATGTACGGTAGATTTTTCGAAGATTTTGAGAAGGATGAAGTTATTGTCCATTGGCCCGGAAGAACCATTTCCGAGGCTGACGACACATGGTTTTCGCTCCTGACGCAGAACCAACACCCTGTTCACATTGATGCTCACTACGCGGCAGGTACACAGCACGGACAGAACCTCGTCAACGGACTTCTCGTACTGTCGGTCGCAATCGGGCAAACGGTTGCAGATATAAGCGGGCGCGCTATCGCAAACCTGGATTATGAGTCCGTTACTCACGAGGCACCTACATTCCACGGAGACACCATCTACACCAGATCGCGAGTACTCGACACTCGAATTACTTCAAAAGGTGACCGTGGTGTTGTGTACATCGAAACTGAAGTACTCAACCAGCGCGATGAACGCGTTATGACCGTTCTACGACACGTGCTTGTTCCATTGCGTCATCACGAAACGCTCGGTGAGGGCAAATTGCCCCACGAAAAGAGCTAAATGACCGAATCACCACGCAAAGGACCTCTCTCTGGAATCCGAATACTTGCTATTTCTCAATTCGGCGCGGGTCCGTTTGCCACTCTCAACCTCAGTGATCTAGGCGCTGAAGTCATCAAGATTGAAGACCCCACAACTGGCGGCGACGTCGCAAGGTTCGTACCACCCGGCGCAAAAGATGGGGATTCTCTTTACTTCCAAGCTTTCAACCGTGGATCGAAATCTATTGGTATTGACCTTCGCAACAAAGAGGGTCGGCGGGTGTTCGAACAGCTTGTGCCCAAGTGTGACGCTGTTTTCAACAACCTGCGCGGTGATTTGCCTGAGCGAATCGGCATAACTTACGACGATCTGAAGCACCTTAATCCTTCGGTGGTCACTTGCTCACTTTCAGGATTCGGGCGAACAGGTCCTAGAGTTTCAGAACCCGGCTACGACCCGATCATGCAAGGCATGGCCGGGTACATGTCGATCACGGGTGAGACCGATGGACCGCCAGGTAAATCTGCGGTATCCATCATCGACTTCGCCGGTGGCTATGCGGCAGCCCTGGGTCTTGTCGCTGCGGTTCTGGACGCTAAGCAAACTGGCGTCGGCCGAGATGTGGATGTCAGCTTGCTGGACACGGCGGTGTCGATGCTGACCTACTTCGGCTCATGGACCATGAACAGTGAATGGCAAGCTGAACGAACCGGCTCAGCTCACCAATCACTGGTTCCTGCCCAGAATTTCGCTACATCTGACGGGTGGATATCCGTTTTCTGCGCAAAAGAGCATTTTTGGAAGAATTTTGCCGAGTTGATCGGTTGTAGCGAACTTGTAGACGACCCGAAATATTTGACGTTTGGCGATCGATACAAGAACCAATCTGAGTTGCTGCCGATTCTTGAAACCAAGTTAAAAACTAAGACGAGCGATGAATGGCTGAGACTATTTCGCGGCAAGGTGCCGTCAGGTCCAGTGAACTCGATCAAAGATGCACTGGAGGACGAACAAGTTTTAGCCCGAAACCTGGTACTTGAAGTCGATCATCCCGACATGGGGTGTCTCGGACAAATCGCTGGCCCGATAGCGACTGCTGGATCGAATGAAGCAACACAACCCGCTCCAAAGTTGGGTCAGCACACCAATGAATTACTCGCTGAACTTCTCGGTATGACCGATGACGAAGTATCTGGCTTAAGAGATTCTGGCGCAATCCGGTAATTTGCATTCAATTTACGAGAGCGAAATTTCCATTCACTCGTAGAATGAAAGTGTTGCCCCTGTAGCTCAACTGGATAGAGCGAAAGACTTCTAATCTTTAGGTTGTGGGTTCGAGTCCCGCCGGGGGTGCCATCGCAACTAAAAAAGCCATCGTACACACGGCGATGGCTTTTTCTTTTTGTTCTTTGGCTAAGACGCTCGCCTACGGCGTACTCGCACACGTCGTGGTCGTCTTCGAGCGGAACGTATCGGAGCTGGTCTGCGCTGAGGTTGACTCGGCGTGCTCGGAGTTACGAGTTCAGTTCCGAATTCTCCGCCAGCCCGAACCGCTAGAGAACTCATCGTGTTTAAGCGTCGAACGATCATGTCACGCTGTTCTTTTACGGCGCTCTTCTTTGCGTTCAACGTGAGTTCAGTTTGTTCGAGCCTCGTACGCTCTTCAGAGAAGTCTTTTTCGAACTCGTCGATTCGGTCTCTGGTCGATTGCGCCTGGCGACGTAGCCTCGCCGCTGCTCCACCACTCCCAGACATTGCGGCTCTGACCGCAGCATCCTGGGCATCGGTAATCAAATCTGTGCGACGGCTTTCTTGTTCTGCGATAGAAATTGCCTGGGCTTCGACACTCGATTGCAACTCAAGGACCTCTTCCTCAAGTTCCGCGAGCGATATTCGAAGGCGTTCCACGTCTTCTGAATATCCCTGGATCTTCAATCCGATCTGGGCACGAACTGTTGGTTTTCCATCTTCATCGCGTTCATCGATGAACTCGAGAAGTTCTTGGAATCGTGGATCTAGCATGTCCGTCCCTTACGCAGCCCGTTGTAGTTCGTGTGACGCACCAGGGCTGTTGTAGACATAACCGAATCCTCGCCGTGTCGTGATCAATTTGCGGGACGGATCATTGTCTCCAAGTTTTTTCCTCAACCTGGACATGTGCCACTTCACAAGGTTCTCAGTTTCGTATCCCGGTCCCCACACCCTCTCGAGAAGATCGTTCGGCGGCACCGGAGACCCAACGTTCACTACAAGCTCGTTGAGCAATTTGTACTCAATTGGAGTCAGATCAACGGCACTGCCGTTCACCTGCACTTCACTTGTTACGAAGTTGATGTCAAGGATCTGGTCGTGGAATCCTTCGTTGATTGGGGTTGGCACTGAAGTACTTGCCCGACGTAGATTGCTCTCGATTCGAGCTTGAAGTTCAATGAGGCTGCCGCCCTTGGTAACGAAATCATCACCGCCGGACCGAAGCGCCTCGACCTTTTGGTCAATGTCTTCAACTCCACTCAAGAAAACCACCGGTACATCGGACATCGTCCGAATTTGCCGACAAACCTCGATGCCGCCCATAGCTGGCATCACTAGGTCAAGTACGACCAACTGTGGTTGAAATTCGTAGAACTTACGAAGGGCCGTTCTACCGTCAGGCGCCGCTGCTACCTGGAAACCGGAGTCTTCGAGAGTCGCGTGTAGGGCTTCCAGGATGTCTGGAGCGTCGTCGACAACGAGAATTCGCTCACCAGTCATTAGTGCAGGGTCCTTTCGGTCAATGAATAATTCGTTCAATGCATCCAACCTAAAACAAACCCTTCGCACCGTGAACACGCGATCGCACAAACTCGAATACGGGAATTCCGCAGTAAAGCTACATGCGAATACTCAGCAGGTTTAAGCCTTTTGGGTCATCGTTCACAATATCTCCACAAATTCTTGACAGTTCAGAGTTACAAATAAAGATGACATCTTGAGAAAGACACGCGCACGGAGAATGAGAGTCAGTAAATGAGACGAGTCTGGTCATTGCCCATTCTCTTAATCGGAGTGGCAATTACGCTCCTGGTAGTGGGCAACGTTGCATTAGCAGCCGGGAACGCATCAGGGGATTCTAAGAAGGATGATTTCCTTTCAAGGGTTGCCGATGCTCTTGGTTTGCCATTTGATGACGTGAAATCAGCTCACGATGAAGCGAAACGCGAATTAGAAGACGATCAACTCTTCGAGGCCATCCTCAAACTTGTCGAAGAAGGACTCCTTACTCAATCTGAAGCAGACGAGTTATCAGGCTGGTTGCTCGCACGTCCTGATTCTGCAAACGAACGCACAATGCCGTTACTGGCCGCGCCAGCGGTGCGATTCGAACTCTCTAAGTACGGTTTCGGCAAGCCTCATCACGGGCTCAGCGATTCCATAATCGCGGGGATGGCAGATGCGCTTGACCTCACGGTTGAGGAACTTGAGAGTGCAATTGAAACTGCCAACACGTCCGATCTAGGTGAGACGAGGCTTGAAAACATCCTCGCCAACATCCAAAAACTTGAAGATTCAGGGAAGCTCACAGAATCTGAAGCGTCCGAACTCACAGGTTGGTTTACGAACGTACCCGAGTGGCTGCTTGCAGACGACCTCGCTTCGACAATTATTGGTCGGTTGTTCAAGTCACGATCGTTCGAGATGTTTAAAGGTTTTTCGGATGGTTCGCTACCGTTCGCCTTCCCACACGGTGATTACGATCTGGAGCAGCACTTCGACGGAGACGAAAGGTTCAGATTTAAGATCTTTCCACGCCACGGGGAACTGGAAGGATTTGACGAGTTCTTCGACAAATTCCATACCCCAGATGGTGGTGAATATGTTCCACATTCCTTAGAAGGGTTTGAGGAATTGATTCCCAGGCTGGAAGAATTGTTCGAGAATTTTCCTAACCTAGGGGAACATGCTGAGTTAGAGCTGGATGAGGTTCCGCAGGCTTAGTTCCAAATCCGATTCGATGGTTTTAGATCAACAACAATCACAAAAATCCGTCCTCATCGTCGAGGACGACAAATCAGTCGCACAGCTGATTCGCCTGTACATGGCTCAAGCCGGATATCAGGTTCTGTCTGCCGAGACTGGCCTTGATGGACTCGATCTTGCTTTGAACGGAGATCCCGACATCGTATTACTCGACCTCAACCTGCCAGGAATGGACGGAACTGAGGTTTGCCGCAACATCCGGGCAAGTTCGTTCGTCCCGATCATCATGGTCACGGCCAGAGTGGAAGAAGATGATCGCCTCCTCGGGCTAGATCTGGGTGCCGACGATTACGTCTTAAAACCGTTCAGTCCTCGTGAACTCGTTGCTCGGGTCAATGCGGTTCTTCGCCGAACCCAGCGCGACGCTGAGAAGCGTGAATTGACCAAAGAGACCGTTTCGGCCGGTTCGATCAATATTTATCTCGACCGTCGCGCAGCTAGCGTAAACGGAAGCGAGATCGATTTAACACCCACCGAATTCCGCCTACTCACGTACTTCATCGAAGCGTCTGGTCGCACGGTATCGAGGGAACAGATAATCGAGAACGTATTTGGGTACGACTTCAATGGTTACGACAGAACCGTCGACACTCATGTCTCGAATCTGCGTAAAAAACTCGAAGTGGCAGATCCAGAAGTAAAGCATCTCAAGACGATGTACGGGGTGGGTTACCGTTTTGACTCTTAGCTGGATACACAGTCTCCAAGGCCGACTGACTATCGGTTTTGCGATCATTCTGGCCCTCGCTATCTCTGGAGTGAGTATTTATTCCGCGTATGCGACCAGGCTCGAGACCGAAAAGTTCGCGGCAGGTATTGAGCAAGCACGCGCAGATCGGGCTGAGCAACTCGTGCGTGACACGTTTGAGGCGAGCCAGGACTGGGATGAAGTTCAATACGCAATCCAACAAGTCGGGTCTCTGTTCGGCTGGCGCGTTGCATTCGAAAATGAATCAGGGATGATCGTTGCCGACTCACACCAGGTAGTGCGCAACCCCCAGGGATTTTTAGAGACATTTGCTGAACGGTTCGAGAAAGCTAACAGAGTTGTGAAACGCCCCGTTTACGTTGACGGCAAGTTGATCGGTCACATGCTGGTTGATGATCGTCCTTCAGGAAAAAACCCTCCCCTTTCCATCCAGGATTACTACGATTCACTTACTCGCCAGGCAAGACAGCAAGAGCAGCGTAGACAAGCTCCTCCACCACAGCCGACGCAAATCGCCAATCCTTCGACTGAACAACTGGTCGCCGAGGTTCTTGAATACGTTGACCCGCCACTTACAAATCTGAACACAGAATTCCAGAGGTCTCTGCTGATCGCAGGCATTGCATCTGGGCTTGCAGGTCTGCTGATTGTTTCGGTGTTTACCAGGCAAGCGCTTGCCCCAATCAGGGGACTCACGAACGCGGCGAGCAGGTTGGGTGCCGGGGATCTTTCTCAACGTGTCCCTGCCGACCGTCGTGATGAGATCGGAGATCTGTCTCGGTCGTTCAACGCAATGGCGACTGACCTCGAATCAGCGGTGGTGCAAAGAAAGCGATTAACAGCTGATGTTGCGCACGAGCTGCGAACTCCACTAACGAACATCCAGGGATATCTGGAAGCAATCAGGGACGGTGTAGTCGAAGCGGACGAAAGCACGATCGACACCTTGCACTCTCAAACAATCCATCTATCGAAGCTCATCGAGGACCTCCGCGTCCTTGCGATAGCCGACGCCGGCGCACTCAGTTTGAACCTGCAAACAGGATCGCTCGCACCGGTCGTTGACAGTGCAGTGAAGAACTTCCAGGGTCGAACATCTGAGAAGGGTGTCTCACTCAATTTCACTCACGATGCAGGACTCCCGAGCGTCAGCTTCGATGCCACGCGAATTGAACAGATCGTGACCAACCTGATCGAGAACGCCCTGACGCACACACCTGATCAGGGTGAAATAGCGGTCGAATTATCGACTGTGCCCACCGGTGTCGTGCTGACCATCACTGATACTGGTGCAGGCATCCCCAGGGATGAGGTCGACAAAGTGTTCGACGAGTTCTATCGAACAGACCCGAGCCGAACACGTTCTAAAGGTGGTGCGGGATTGGGTCTCACAATCGTGAAGAAGCTCGTGGAGGCTCATTATGGACGCATTTCTGTATCTAGCATCGAAGGCAGAGGAACGACGTTCATCGTAGAACTACCAACCGCCAGCGAGCGTGTGTGATTTATTCAAATGGCGACAGCTACTAAGATTGTTGCTTCACCCACTACCGTTAACTCAATTTCTGACCGCTAATCCATGACATCAAATATCGATCTCGTAGCGTTCGACCTCGGAAATGTGCTGACCTTTGTCGACGAAATGCCTGTCGCTGCACAAATTGCTGAACGAGCGGGATTGTCACCACAAGAAGCTCATGATCTTGTATTCGGCCAACCTAAAAAGCTTAAGTTCGAGAGCGGTCAACAAACATTCGAGCAACACTGTGACTGGTTGGTGGATTCGCTCGATGCCAGTTTTTCTGTAGCCGAGATCAAGGGTCTATACGACTCCGTACTTACCCCCGACCCTGCCATGTTCCCCGTCGTGAACGAAGTCGTGACGTCCAGGCGTATCGCACTCGTATCCAATACTTCGTCGACCCATTGGGAGCTCGCCTCGAGTTTTCTTCCTTTCGCCTCCGAGTTCGATCCGGTGATCGTCTCTTACCAAGTCGGCGCGATGAAGCCTGACCGGGCTTTCTACGATTCTTTGCTCGATCGCTCAGGAGTTCCAGCCGAGAGCGTCCTGTTCGTTGATGATCTTGAGAAGAACATTGCTGCGGCTGCAAATTCGGGAATGCAAACTCACCATTTTGTCGGTGTCGACAATCTAATTTCCGATCTTTCTCGACGCAAAATCATTCAGTAGTCGAAGCGATTTCGATTGATTCAAACGTAGAAGTGTGAGAAAACTTGCTCGTTCCAGAACGGAGTGAACGAGTTGAGTAACGACAGCCCGAACGAATACACGCTCATAAAGGCAAGCCGACTCTTCGATGGAGTCGACGGAAGCACGCAGCAAAATCGAGCCGTGCTCATAGCCAACGGCAAGATTGATCAAATTGGGTCGGTATCCGACCTCAGAGCACCAGACGGAGCCACCGTCGAAGTCAAGGAATACGGCGACGCAACGATTCTCCCCGGATTGGTCGACGGTCACACCCACATGATGGCTCCAGGTGACGGAACGCCTGGTGACCAGACCGGTGCAGAAGAAGATTACACTCTTCTGACTCGTGCAATTTCCAACGCAAGAACTTTTCTACACGCCGGTGTCACGACGGCTCGCGAAAACGGTGCAAAAAACCGAGTCGGATTTTCACTCAAGAACGGTATAAACAGTGGACTCGCCGAAGGTCCAGAAATGGTGGTCTCTGGACGCCCAATCACGGTTACCGGAGGTCACTTCTGGTACTGCGGTTCAGAAGCCGATGGTGTTGAGGGAGTACGCCAGGAGGTCAGGCAACTCGTCAAAGAGGGTGCGGACTTCATCAAGATAATGGCCACCGGTGGATCAACGTGGTCGTCCGATCCGCTACGACCTTCTTACACCCTCGAAGAGGTCACCACAATTGTAGATGAAGCGCACAAATTCAACCGCCTGACAGCATCTCACTGTGCGTCAATGCAAGGTATCCAAAACTCCCTTGATGCCGGGGTCGACATGATCATTCATTGTGTTTTCGAAGACGAAACCGGGATGTATGAGTTCCGACAAGATCTCGCTGATCAGCTCGCCGAGGCACAGGCGTGGGTGAACCCAACGCTGCACGTTGTTCAAGCAGGTATTGATCACACGCTTCGAGTGGGTCACGAACGTGGTTGGCTCACTAAAGAGGAACAGGCAAGCATCGACGAAACTGAGCGTTCACTTGAAAACCGGTACGAGTCGATCAATAAACTCATAAAAATGGGTGTCCGAATGATCGCCGGGAGTGATTCACCCTGGGGTGCCTACCCTCCGGGAGAGTTTGTGAAAGAGATTATTGCTCTCAACAAAGCGGGACTTTCAAACGCTGAAGCTCTGCTTACAGGGACACGGGATGCTGCGGACTCAATTGCGACCGGTGACCGAGCAGGAGTCCTGGCAGTCGGACGTCCTGCAGACGTATTGGTCGTTGACGGCGACCCGTCAGTCGATCTAAATGCGCTCTGGAATGTTTGTGACGTGTACAAGGCAGGAGTACGAGTGAAACGACCTGCCTAATTACGCCTCCTCAACGCCTAGATCAACGAAAGATCAACAAAATGCCAACTATTGCATTCCTTGCCCAACTGTCCACCGCCGAACACAAACGTCGGTGGGATCTCTTAAACGAAATTGCCAACGACGACACAAACGTAATTGTTGTCGACCCTACCGTGTCTCATGGCGAACTGATCGAGGCACTGAAAGATGCCGATGCAGCTGTTCCCTGGCTTGCTTCTGTACCACTAGAAGTAGCGAAAGAGTTGCCAAACCTGAAGCTAATCCAGTTGCTCACAGCTGGGTTCGATTCAGTGGATGTCATTGGTCTCTCGAAGCTCGGTGTCCAAGTAGCCAACAACGGTGGTTCGAACGCAATTTCGGTATCTGAGCACGCGATGTCACTCATGCTGAGCGTCTACCGTCGAATGATGGAGGCATGGACCAACACAGTCGATGGCAACTGGAGAACAGGGATTGATCAACTCCCGGTTCGAACTGAAATCAATGGCAAAACCGTCGGTATCGTTGGATTCGGAAACATCGGCCGACAAGTAGCGCGCCGACTCTCAGGATTCGATTGCGAAGTGCTATACCACGATGTCGTCGAACTAATGCCTGGTCGAGACCAGGAGCTCGGGGCGCAAGCAGTCGACTTCGACTATCTGCTGAAGTCGAGCGATATCGTCACAGCACACGTCCCGTTGAACAGCTCGACACGAGGAATGTTTGGCTACCGAGAATTCGAGCTGATGAAACAAACAGCTATCTTCATCAACACTTGTCGGGGTCCCGTCCACAACGAAGCAGAGTTGATCAAAGCGCTCGAAGACAACCAAATTGCCGGTGCTGGTCTCGATGTCCTCGAAGAAGAACCAACTGACCCGAACAACCCTCTGCTCAAGATGAACAACGTAGTTGTCACACCACACTGGGCAGGCGGTACCGGAGAAGGAAACGAGCGCGCAGTTAGATTCGCTCTTTCCAATCTTGAGCGTCTCGCCGACAACCGAAAGCTGCTTTCAGTCGTCGATCCAGAATCGATTTTCTAGATCGAAAACTACTGAGCGGTATAACCACCATCAACCGGAATGTTTGCACCGGTAATGAACGATGATTCGTCAGAGGCGAGGAACAGGGCAGCCTGCGCAATTTCGACTGGCTGCCCGAGTCGTCCCATCGGGTGAAGAGAAACCAATCTAGCGTGGGCGTCAGAATCGTCGGTCAGTGTTTTCGTAAGCGCGGTGTAGGTGAAACCGGGGCATAGGCTGTTCACGCGCACTCCGTCTTTGGCCAGTGCAACTCCCATGTCACGAGTTAGCTGCACCACGCCACCCTTGGTGTGTGGATACGGGTTGAAACCATCGCTCAACCCTTCGGCGTAACCTACTAGCCCAATTATCGAAGCGAGATTGATAATCGATCCGCTTCCCTGCCCTTTCATGTGCTCAACCGCGAAGTACGACATCATCATCGTGCCCTTCAGGTTGATGCTTACCACCCAATCCCATTTCTTCTCGAAATCCCATTCAGCGGGTGCGTATCGAGGGGTTACTCCCGCCGAGTTAACCAGGACATCGATCCCACCAAGCTTATCGACCGTCTCAGAAACCATGCGCTCACAATCCGAGCGTTGCGATACATCACCCGACAGGGCGATGGCGTCACCACCGCCTGCGACAACCGAACTTGCAATTCGATCGGCGTCCTCTTGTTTCAGATCGGCCACGGCAACCCGCGCACCTTCTGTCGCAAACAGATGTGCGGCAGCATCACCGATTCCAGATCCTCCGCCTGTAATCAAAGCAATCTTGCCTTCAAGCCGACCGGCCATATCTGAACTCCTGTGGTGGATTCTTGGTGATTTCGAAAATTGACCGTGATTCTAATTAGGTTTCGGGGCGGTGCCAGCCTCGATACACGTAAAATTCTCCAGTTATGGCTCGTACATCCCGTAAGAAACAGAATCAACGCAGAAGGCGCTCTGACTCACAGCGATCTCAGGATCAACAGTCAGCACCGGCAAAACAATCAGAGAAAAGCACCAAGACCTACCCCATGGTCCTGGCAGGTCCGATCAAGCGTCTTTACGCCTTCACGATCGATCTAGGCATCATCATGATGGCAATTTACACGATCGCTCCAATCTCAGGAGGGAGATTGTTCAGCGACGAATCTGCGGTTCCCAACATCCTCTTCATTTTTGGATATTTCGTACTCCCGACCACAATTTGGGGACGCACACCTGGCAAATGGGTGGCAGGAGTTGTCGTCGTTGATTCAGATGGACGAACGCCTGGTCCAGCCGCAATACCAAGAGAAATGATTGGCAAGTTCGTGTCTTTCGTTTCGTTCGGCATAGGACTGATATGGCTTGTATTCGATTCCAACAGTCAGTCGTGGCACGACAAGATTGCTGGCACTTATGTTATTGAAAACCCAGACTCCGTTGGTCCGCGATTCATGCGGGATTTCTTTAAGCTCGGATCGAAAACATATGGCGACGGATCTGATTCGAAGTCTAAAAAAGAAGATCAGAGCTCAGACTAAACGTCACACATACGAAAGATTCGGAAACGCTCAATGGCAATATCGAAAAAAGTTCGCGAACAAATGAACGACAGTTCATGGATCAGGCGAATGTTCGAAGAAGGTATCGAGCTTCGCAGGATTCACGGACCGGAAAATGTTTTCGATCTTTCACTCGGCAACCCTCTTCTCGAACCGCCGGCTGAATTCAAAGAGGCTCTTAAGCGGATCGCAAACGACGAGTCACCTGGCGTTCATCGCTATATGCCGAACGGTGGGTTTCCCGATGTTCGAGCAGCGGTGGCCGAAAACCTGTCTGCCGAGTCTGGTACCCAGTTCAGTGCCAACGAAATATTGATGACGGTTGGTGCTGCAGGAGCTATCAACACAATTCTCCGCTCGATCCTCGACGAGGGTGACGAGGTTGTGGTTATTGCCCCTTATTTCGCCGAGTATGTTTTTTACGTCCAGCATCAGACAGGTGTAGTCAAAGAGGCGACTTGTGATGAAAACTGGCTTCCAGACCTTACTTCGCTAAAGTCATCCATTTCCGCAAAAACCAGGGCTGTGATCATCAACTCTCCGAACAACCCGACCGGAGTGATCTACCCGGCAGAAACCATTGCGGCTATCTCAAATGTCCTTCAGGAAGCCGAAAAAGAGTTCGGAACCGAGATTTACCTGATCTCCGACGAGCCTTACAGGAAGCTCATTTACACAGATGATGCGTATCCGTTCATATTCGAGCATCACCCCAGGACGATCGTCGCTACGTCACACTCTAAAGACCTTGGGTTGGCGGGGGAACGTATCGGTTACATCGCAGTAAATCCGGGCGATCCTGGCAAGGTTGATTTGCTGGATGCCCTCACGTTCTCACTCAGGACGCTTGGCTTCGTCAATGCGCCAGCTATCCTCCAGCGGGCAGTTGCAGCCGTTCAGGATGCAACAGTGGACATCGATGTCTATCGTAAGAAACGGGACATGCTTTACGTGGCGCTAAAAGACATCGGATACGAATGCGTTGAACCCGACGGTGCGTTCTACGTCTTCCCGAAAACCCCTATCCCCGACGACACCGAGTTCGTTCGCCAGTTGCAGCAGGAACTAGTACTAGTTGTTCCCGGAGTGGGATTCGGCACTCCCGGATTTTTCAGGGCGTCGTACTGCGTTGACGATTGGGTTATCGAAGGTGCAATTGAGGGATTCAGGAAAGCGTTCGAGCAAGCGAACAGCTAGGACAAGGGTTCTTTCAGACCCGATCCCGTAATTGGAACACAGACGTTCGAGTTCCTTGCGATCACTCCTGACTCGATGAGCTTCTGGAGCCCTGAGAATGCAGCTACAGAAGTCTTTTCAGCGAATATGCCTTCGGTTCGGGAAAGTCGAGTTTGCCACGCTGGCAAAGATTCTTCGGAGACAGCGATCGCAGAGCCACCGGTTGATTTTATTGCTTCAACCATCTCGGCAAGTCTTGGTGGCTTCGAGACGGCAATTCCGGATGCGTTAGTAGATTTCGCCATTTCCGGCTCCCACGCTTGCCCGGACATAGCCGCCACGACAGGTTGTACTGACTCGCTCTGAATTACGTGGAAGCGTGGGATCGCGTCAATTACTCCTGCGTCCCTCAACTCTTCGAATCCTCTAACCATGCCGATCAGAAGCGAACCGTTGCCAACGGGCAGCACGACGTGTTCGATTTCGTTCCCGAGTACATCTTCAAGCTCGAACGAAACGAGCTTCATACCTTCGGAAAAGTACGGACTGAGATTGTGAGACATGTAGATCGAACCGTTTTGTTCTACGAACTGTTCGGCGGCATCTGTAGCTGCCTGTCTCGGACCGTCAATCTCGTGGAGTCGGGCTCCGAAAATTTGGATCTGGTCCAATTTACCTCGCGCCGCACTGGCAGGTGCGAACACATGAGCACTCATCTTCGCTGCAGCCGCATAAGCGGACAACGATGCCCCTGCATTTCCGGATGAGTCCTCTACAAACTCTGACACGCCCATATCTCGTCCCATCGTCGTAAGCACCGCAGAACCACGATCCTTGAACGACCCAGTTGGAGCCATGAACTCGAGCTTTGCCCAAAGTTGACCTAATCCCAGCTCAGATGTGATCGAATCGAGCGAAACAACTGGTGTGTCACCTTCGCCGAGTGAGTTTGCATCCTCTGGATCGGAAATCGGGAGACGTGGAAAGTCCGGCCCCGGATCGTCTGAGTATTGAACTCTGAACAGTCCACCGCAATCGGGGCAAAAAAGCGTCTCAACAGAAGGTTGGTGTTCGTGACCACAGTCAAGACAGACGAGTGTGTGTTTCATTTACCGAATATTCTCCATCAAGCTATTCGGCGGCAATCGGCCTGAACCTGATACCAGGCTCGGCGTAGCCGCCACCGATTCCCACCGCGTGACCGTCGGCTCTCCAGCAGGCAGCGCCGCTAAGAATGGCTCCGGCTTCAAACTTCACGACGTTCATACCTCCGCCAATGGTGTTAACAGGTGTCACGCGATGACCTTTGGCAGCTAAGCCATCGCGAACGACCTTACCGATACCGACCTCGATCTCAACATCCTGACCTTGCGTCCATATTCGTGGAGCTTCAACGGCTTCTTGAGCAGTCATTCGGTGGTCAATCATGTTCACGATTGCCTGAGTGACCGAAGTGAAAATTCTCACTCCACCGGGTAATCCGAGGGCGAATTCGGGCTGACCGTCTCTGGTCACAATCGTTGGTGCCATGCTGCTCGTAACCCGTTTGCCCGGCTGAACTGAAAGAGTATTGCCAGGGTGGGGATCGAACATTTGTTGTGTGTTGTTAAGCAAGATTCCAGTGCCCGGCACCATAACCTTGGAACCGAACAGTTCATTGATCGTCTGAGTTGCGGACACAACGTTCCCGTCAGCATCGGCGACAGTTAAGTGAGTGGTGTGATTCGGTTCTCGTGAGCCCTGGTTGATCTCGGGAGTTGATTGTTCAGAGTCGAATCCATCGACGAAATCTTCAATGTGATGCTTGGCTATCAATCGATCGACAGGAACTTCAACGAACTCAGGATCACCGGTATAGACGTTTCGGTCGGCGAACGCCTTTTTCATTGCCTCCGCCATCAAGTGAATAGTGGCAGGAGTCCCGAATCCCATATCGCTGATATCGAACTCTTCCAACATATTCAGAATTTCAACGACATGTACACCACCAGCTGAAGGTGGAGCAGGTCCGAATATTTCGTACCCTCGGTAAGTACCGTTGACTGGTTTCCGCAAAACGGTTCGATAGTCGGCGAGATCGTTTGGGGTAATAATCCCGCCGTTTCGAGAGAGGAAATCGCAAATTACTTGGCCCAACGGACCGTCGTACAGATGCTCGGGTCCTGCATTAGATATTGAACGCAGTGTGTGAGCGTAGTCCGAGCGGTCGACATGTTCACCAGCTCTTATGGCTTCACCACCCGGCATAAACACTGATGCCGTTTCCGAAAATTGAGATATCTGTGAGGCCGACTGCTCAACACAGTCATGAAGGTAGTCGGTCGCTTTGAACCCACGTGTCGCAAATCGGATTGCTGGTTCCATAACCTCACTAAGCGACATCGTTCCCCAACGCTCGAGCGCCTGTGTCCAGGCCTTCAAAGTTCCAGGTACGCCAACAGACAAATAGCCGAGTGAACTCAAGTCGTTTTCTGACTTCATATAATCCGGTCCTGAGTCAGCGATCGGCTTGTACATGTCCTCGGTTGAGGCTGCAGGAGCCGTTGAATAACCGTCGAGAAGATGCTGTTCACCCGAAGCCAAACGCACGTTCATGTGCCCGGCACCGAAGATTCCAACCATCATGGGTTCAACAACCGTAAGTGCGAACAGTGCAGCGATTGCCGCATCGACAGCGTTCCCGCCGGCAAGCAACATTTCTGAGCCCGCCGCTGAGCCCAGTGGGTGATTCGCTACCACCATGCCCTTCGATCCAGTCGCCGGCCGCTTCTGGGTGCTAAAGGTCGTGCCTGCTTTTTTGCGCCAGTTGTGAGTGATCATTTTCGAGTGTCGTGAAGTGGTTCAGGTATGCGATGGAAAACCAACTGAATCCCATATTTGCACGAAATTCACTTGTGAGTTGAACTGTGCAGGAATAAGTTATCTGCCAACACTGTGCAGCGGAGAAATTTCTGACGAATTTCTTCGGGAATTTTCACCGAATACTGGAGCTACAAATGGCAGAAATGGGAACGTCCGCAGTCTGGCATGACTCAGACCAATCTTGGGAAATGCGCGAGCTACCTCTCCCCCCACTGGAAGCGGACGCAGTCCAGGTACGAGTCCGTGCAACGAGCGTTTGTGGATCCGATCTCCACATTTGGCGCGGCGATGGAATCCCTAAGGATGCTCCACCAAGAGATCCGTTCGTCTTCGGGCACGAGATGATGGGCGAAGTTGCAGCAATGGGTTCGAAAATTACAACCGATTCACTTCGGCGACCTTTGAAAGAAGGCGATCGAGTCGCTTTCTCATATTTCTTCCCATGCGCTCGCTGCTACAACTGTCTGCGCGGAGAGTTTGGTGCCTGCAAATTCCGAATAGGCCGAAAGCCGCTAGATGAATTCCCATACTGCAACGGTGGTTTCGCTCAGTACTACTACCTTCGCAGCCCTCACTACATATTCAAGCTTCCTGACACGATGTCGAACGCAGCAGCTGCACCGGTCAACTGTGCTCTTGCGCAGGTTTACGAAGCATTGCACCTTGGTGGTGTAAAACTTGGTGACAACATTGTTGTTCAGGGAGCTGGTGGACTTGGTGTCAATGCCACGGCAGTTGCAAAAGAGCTTGGAGCTTCGAAGGTGATCGTTATTGATGGTCAGAAGCCGAGACTCGACCTTGCTTTGCAGTGCGGTGCAACCCACACCATTGACATCAATGAGTACGACACACCAGAGTCTCGCATTGATCGTGTGATGGAACTAACTGACGGAATTGGAGCCGACAAAGTGATCGAGGTCGTCGGGTTCCCGGCTGTTGTCGAAGAAGGACTCAAGATGGTTCGCATGCGTGGAACCTATCTTGAAGTTGGGCACATCTCGCCTAACTCGTGGGCGAAGATCGATATGTCCACTGTGGTTTCAAACCAGACTCGAATCTACGGCATCCAGCATTACGACCCATGGATCATTCCGAACGCAATCGACTTTCTTGAGCGAACACGCGACAAGTACCCACTGATGGATGTGATTTCTCACGAATTCCCCCTCGACAAGATCGATGAGGCGTTCAAGACCGCAGAGTGGCTCGGGCGTGAGCGCGGAAGTGAAGTCACGAGAGCGATCGTTACACCGTAATCGAATTCATCCCGAATCAATCCAACTGGAGCAACGCAGAAAATTGGCCGACAAACCCAACTTCCTTGTAATCATGTCCGATGAGCACGGCGCTCAATTCTCGTCGACGTACGGACACTCGATCATCAAGACGCCAAATATGGATCGATTGGCTGAAATGGGAGTCACTTTCGACGCCAATTACTGCAACTCCCCGCTCTGCATCCCGTCGCGCGCTTCGTTCATGACCGGTCAGTACGTTTCTACGAACGAAATCTGGGACAACTCCAAGCCGGTGCCGGTGGATCGTTTGACCTGGCCGTACCTGCTCCGAAACGAAGGCTATGACACCGTTCTCAACGGGAAAATGCACCTCGTGGGTCCCGACCCGCTTCATGGATTCAACAGGCAAATCTCACGAGACCCGCATATCGAAGAACCGCTCGGCCACTACAGGTGGTCAGACGGTATCCCGCAGGCAGATGAGCCGTGGTACGGCGTTCGAGAAGCGGACCCGGGTGTGAGTCCTATGATCGAGGCCGATGACGCTATGGAATCGGCGGCACTCGAGTACCTGTCCGACCCGGCGCGTCACGAACAGCCATGGGCAATGTGCGTGGGATTTATTGCACCGCACTTCCCGTTCATCGTGCCCGAAAAGTACTTCGATATGTACTACCCGGATAACCACGACATGCCGACTCTGCCTGAAGGACATCTGGATAATTTGCCACCTTCTGCTCAACGGCTCAGGAAGATGTTCGGATTGGATGGAGACTGGACCGATGACGAAGTAGCGAGAGCTAGAGCAGCGTACTTTGGTCTTTGCACCTATCTTGACGACAAGATCGGACGCTTGATCGACACGCTGGAAGAACAAGGACTCGCCGAAAACACGGTGATCGTTCACACATCGGATCACGGTGACATGCTCGGAGAACACGGGCTGTGGCGAAAAATGTGTTTCTACGAGCAATCTGCGAACGTTCCGCTTCAAATCGCATGGCCGGGTAAGTTCGCTGCGGGATCCCGCGTTGAAGAAGCTGTATCTAATGTCGATGCAGTCGCAACGATTCTTGATCTTGCCGGTATCGATATCTCGAAGTGGAACCTGGATGGTCAATCGCTTGTTCCAGCCCTCAATGGTGACACCTCAGAATTGAACAACGTCGCAATTTCAGAGCACTTCGCACACGGAACAGACCGCGCAATGGGCATGGTTCGATCTGGTAAATGGAAGCTTTGCTACGGTCACGGTGATCCGGTTGAACTTGAGGTGTACGACCTTGAGAACGATCCCGGTGAGTTCAACAACCTCGCCAATACTCCCGCTGTCGCCGAAGTGCAGGAGCGACTATTGGGAATACTCCTCGAGCAATGGGGAGACCCTGACGCACTTACTGCGAAAATCATGCGAGACCAGGAAGACCGAGAAATAGTTCGCAACGTAACTGGTGTGGGAACGTTCTTCTAAATTCCCAACCTTGCGCGAAAATTCATTCATGACCACAGTGAACTCTGCTCTCGTAAGCGAACTTTCAGCAGTCGTAGGTGACAAATACGTCATTTGGAAGCCTGAAGACCTGCTCGTTTACGAATATGACGGTTCAATCGACAAGGCCACACCTCGTGCGGTTGTGCTCCCTGATTCCGCTGAGGAAGTTTCTGAAGTCATAAAGATCGCCAATCGTCACGGCGCATACATCGTGGCACGAGGGGCCGGGACAAGCCTTTCTGGTGGCGCAGTTCCATTACGCGATTCGGTCGTTATTGCTCTCACTCGTCTGACCCGGATGGTTGAAGTCGATGCGGAGAATCGAATTGCCATAGTTGAACCTGGAATGATCAACCTTAAGCTTTCCGAACAGGTAAGCCATTTGGGATTGTTCTACGCGCCAGATCCGGCAAGTCAAAAGACCTGCACTATCGGTGGAAACATTGGTGAGAACGCCGGTGGACCCCACTGTTTGGCTCTTGGAGTAACAACCAACCACGTTCTCGGTCTTGAAGTGGTTCTCGCAGACGGTTCGATTGCCTGGCTAGGCGGTGCCCAGCGTGAATCGGTCGGCTACGACCTGCGTGGTGCATTTGTAGGTTCTGAAGGCACACTGGGTATCGTGACAAAAATCGCCGTGCGCCTGCTCCCTAAGCCTGAAACTGTCCACAGCATGCTTGCGGCATTTACCACCATGGACGCGGCTTCTCAAACAGTTTCAGACATCATTGCAGCGGGGCTCGTGCCATCGGCTCTAGAAATGATGGATCGCAACACAATCGACGCAGTCGAGCCGTTCTACCACCCTGGCTACCCTGACGAAGCCGAAGCAGTCCTGATTGTCGAAGTTGATGGTCTAGTCGAAGCTGTTGAAGACGACACGGAAGTCGTTCTAGACATTTGCCGCAAGAACGGTGCAATGGAAATTCGTGAAGCCGACGACGAAGAAACCCGGGTGAAACTCTGGGAGACCCGAAAAGGCGCTATAGGTGCTTACGGAACCATTGCCCCTACCTACTATCTGGTTGATGGCGTCGTCCCTCGAACTAAGCTCAGGGAAGTATTGCGACAGGTAGATCAGATAGCCGCAGAGCTAGACGTAACTGTCGCCAATGTCTTCCATGCTGGTGACGGCAACATTCATCCAGCAATCCTGTTCAACGAACGCAATCCTGAAGAAGTAAATCAGGCGATTCTGGCAGGAGCCAAGATTCTTGAAGCGTGCGTCGCTGCCGGCGGAGCTCTCTCAGGTGAGCACGGCATTGGTATAGAGAAACAGGCATATATGCCGCTGGTCTTCTCAGAGGAAGATCTTGAAGCGATGGGCAGGCTGAGAACAGCGTTTATAGGTGATTCGCCGGATGATGCACCTATTGAAGTGCCATCTCTGTCCGAACGGTTTAATCCAGGCAAGGTGTTCCCAGGAGGAGCAGTTCACGGTGAGGCGTACGGCATCACTCCGCACTCGTTCCGACCGACCGGAACCTCCGACTGGCAATAATCGTTCCGCTAACCCCGGAGGTTTAGTGCCGATCACGTCCAAATGACTGGTCGACTAAGTTAGACTTAGCTGCCCATTTCAAGCGGTGTTGGAACACACCATTTACCGCGCCGTTTAAAACTACGAAAGAGGTATTTCGAGTTGCCTTCAGCCGACGGAAAAATCAGGATCGGAATTATTGGCGCGGGTTCGTTTGCGAATACTCACATGGATCATTTTTCGCAACTCGATAACGTTGAAGTTGTTGCGGCTATGAGACGTGATGAATCCGCTCTTGCGGAGTTCACCGAGAAGTGGAATATTCCAAACTCGTTCACGGATCACAAGAATATGCTCGAAATGGCTGATCTAGATGCAGTGGACATCATCACGCCGACCGGTTCACACAAACAACTGACTCTCGACTCTGTTGAAGCCGGCAAGCACGTCCTTTGCGATAAGCCATTAGCACTGACTGCCGAAGACGCTCAAGAAATGCTTGAGGCGGCTGAATCGGCAGGTCTTATTCACTCGACAAACTTCAATCAGCGCGGCAACACGACTATCGGACGAATCCGACGTTATCTCGACAATGATTTTGTCGGCAAAATTTTTCACGCGAATATCTGGTGGGGGATGTCGCACCAGTTCGACGCTCGGCCTGAAACGTTGACCTGGAGATTCCGATCCGAAAACGGTGGTGGTTCCGTTTACGAGCTAATCCATGCGTTCGATATGTTGAGATTTATCAATGGCGAAGTCAGTCGAGTTGTCGCTACATTCGATACCACTTCGTCCCATAGACCGACTAAGGACAATCCTGAAGGAATTGATGTCGATGTCCCCGACTCCTCTGGATTTTTATGCGAATGGGAGAACGGTGGCTATGCAGTCGTCCACACCTCTTTCGCATCACGAGGCACTGAGCCAGATGGAAAAACCTCGGCCCGAGTAGAGATTTCAGGTGAACACGGTCGAATAACGACTGATGGCCGCTTTGGGATACAGGGAGTCACAGGTCCCAACGGTCCAGTGGTTCAGTTGGACCCCGGTGAGCCATACATCCAGCCATACAAAAAGTTTGCCGACGCTATACTCGCCAACGACCAGTCACTTATCGAGACCAGCTTCTACGACGGGATGAAAGCTGCCCAAATCGTCGATGCTGCCTACCAGTCGGTTGCAGAAAACCGATGGGTTGAGTTGAAGCACTAATCATTTCTGCGCTCTTCGCCAAACGAGCCTGCAAGGAGAACGACAATTCCTATAGAATACGTAAAACTCGGACGCACCGGCACCAAGGTCTCCAACATATGTCTTGGCACAGACAACTACGGTAACCAGTACGGTTGTGATGAGCCAACTGCTCACCAAATACTTGGAACTGCCCTCGATGGCGGAATCAATTTTGTTGACACGTCCGATTCGTATAACGAAGGGCGTTCGGAGTCGATGATCGGCAACTATCTTCATGAATCTGGACGAAGGAATCAGGTTGTCCTGGCGACCAAGTACCGCTCAAAGGTTGGTGTTGGAGTCAACGACATTGGCGCCTCCCGATATCACATCGTTCGCGCTGTGGATGAATCGCTACGACGTCTTCGAACTGATCGAATTGATCTCCTTTACTGCCATTCGTGGGATGCAGAAACTCCAATCGAAGAAACTCTTCGCGCAGTTGATGACCTGATTCACCAGGGCAAGATCGTCTATGCCGGTGTTTCCAACTTCCCAACATGGGTTCTCGGAAAGTCGTTGTGGCTGTCCGATGTTCGTAACCTGTACCGTTTCGAGGCGATCCAGAGCGTGTTCAATATTCTTCAGCCCGGACTGGGCCGCGAGATGGTTCCGTTCGCTAAGAAACACGATATTGCAGTTATTCCTTACTCCCCTCTTGCGAGCGGCATGTTGACCGGAAAACAGGGACGCGACGGTAAAGCCTTGTCCGGTTCCAAGTTTGATCTTCGGGACGACTCAAAAGGCGGCGGACTGAAGTCGAGGTACTTCAACACCCCGATGTTCGATACGGTCGACAAATTCGTGGCAGTTGCTGAGAAATACGACCAGCCTCCAGTGCGTCTTGCGTTGCAATGGGTGTCCGAATTCCCTGGGGTTACTTCGCCGATCTTTGGCGCTCGTCGAGTTGATCAGGTCGAAGGTGTTCTCGATGCGTGGTCCGAGTCAGCACCGCCGGAAGCCATGGCTGAAGTTAGAGAACTTGCCGATGAGTTCGAGTCTCAAGCACCAATGGTTTACCCACCAAAATCGGGTGATGCTTTTGGAACTCTTCCAAAGGCAGCAGCGAACCGATAGCAATCTAGGAACCGAGGAATCATCTCAACATGGAATACGTAAGACTGGGAAGCACAGGTCTCAAGGTTTCGGAGTACTGCATCGGATCGGACAACTTCGGTGGTCAAACATCGCCTGAAGACTCACTTCGGATCATGAACGAAGCCTTCGAGGCTGGTGTCAATTTCATCGACACTGCAAACTCGTACATGGATGGGCGCAGCGAAGAAAACGTAGGGCGATTTATCAAGACCCGACGGTCGGAAGTAGTTCTTGCGACAAAAGGTAAAAGTCAGGTCGGTCCGTACCCGAACGATGTCGGAGTGAATAAAAAATACGTCCACCAAGCGATTGACGATTCGCTAAAGCGTCTTGGTACGGATTACGTGGATCTATACCAAATCCATTCACCCGATCCTGAAACACCAATTGAAGAAACCGTAGAGGCGTACAACGACGTGGTCAGAGCCGGGAAAGCTCGGTACATCGGTGTCTCAAACTTTTCAGGACCGGAACTGGTCGAAGCATTGTGGGCTCAGGACAAGAATGGGTTCACAAAGTTCTGTTCGGTACAACCTCGCTACAACTTGCTCTACCGAGAACCAGAGCGAGAACTGTTCCCGGTTTGCCTCGATCAAGGAGTCGGTGTGATGGCTTACTCCCCTCAAGCAGGAGGTTTCTTGCTCGGCAAGCATCGCCAGTACAAGGTAGAAATGGATTCCGGTGGTCGGTTCTCAAGCGACTTCCGCGCCGCTAATTTCTACAAGAGCACCTACTGGAACGATTTCTCATTCAACGCGATGGAACAGTTCATCAGCTTGACGGAGAAGTATTCAATTTCTCCTATGGCGCTGGCACTAAAGTGGGTTCGCTCACATCCTGCGGTGTCGGTATGCATTGTTGGCGCTCGTACGACTGAGCAGCTGAAGCAGAACCTTTCAGCCTGGGATGAAGATGTGCCGGCTGAAGCGATTGAGGAAACAACCAGGATTGGGGATGAGTTGTGGGAGACGGCGCCGTGGAAGCCCCAGATGCACAACACTCCTCGACCGTATGAAGCGGTGAAGTCGTAAGGCACGTTGGATTACTCAGTAGACGGTTTAAAACCGACCACAATCGAATCACCCAAAACTCTTGATGAGCTTTCAGGATGCCTTGCGGAAGCCAGTGGTACCAAACAGTCAGTAATTCCATGGGGTGGTGGTACTCGAATGTCGATCGGGAACGTACCACGGGGGTACTACACGGCTTTAGACACGACCAACCTGATCGGAACTCTTGAACACGTCCCCGGTGATATGACGGTTGTGGTCGATGCAGGCGTCAGGGTAAAGCAACTTGAGGATGTACTCGAAAAGTCTGGACAACGACTCGCTTTCGAAATAAAACGCTCCGGTGATTCAACCGTCGGTGGTGCAGTCGCTTCCAACGCCTCCGGGCGACGACAATCATCAACCGGTGGGATCAGGGACTGGGTAATCGGCATGCAGATAGTCTTGCCAGACGGAACAGTAACCAAATCCGGTGGACGAGTCGTCAAAAACGTTCAAGGGTATGAACTGCACCGGCTACACACAGGAGCGTTCGGGACTCTCGGTGTGATCTCGCAAATCGCCTTCAAACTTCAGCCACTCCCTACCGAATCGCAGTCGGTACTCACCTGGTTTGATGATCCAGGTGCAGCGAGTGAGATGGGTGCCGCGCTGTACAACGGTGTGTTCACACCTGAAGCGACTACGTCGGTACAGGGAGCTGCGCTCGTTCCGTTAATCGAACTGTGTGGGGAGCAAGCGTCAGCCGGCGTTAAATCAGCTGTGCTAGTGCGAGTCTCGGGGGGCATGCGATCTGTCGAGCGTCAAGTCAACGAGATCAAAGGTATTTCTGGCACCAACGGCAGCATCGGTTTTGCCGTGCTCGACAAAACAGCAAATGATTCAGCCTGGAAAGCTATTGAATCAGCAGAAGTCGATTCGGCACTGAGTGTTCGTATTACTGCAAGAAATCAAACCGTCACAGAGTTGGTGAGCAAGTTGACCAGTCAGTATTCAGAGGACAATCTCAGCGCAGTAACCGATCTAGGATTTGGTGCCGCAACTCTAAGTTGCACACCGAAAAACTCAGAACGAGAATCTGCCTTGGCGAACGGGATAATCGCCGCTGCGAAGAAATCCGGGTGCTCATACACAATCGAAATTTGTTCAACCAATCTCAAAAATTCACTAGATGTATTTAGCGACGTCGGTCCAGCTATTGAGCTCATGCGACGCGTGAAGAACCAGTACGATCCCACCTCGCTTCTAAACCCAGGAAGGTTTGTCGGGAAGATCTAATAGATGACAGACCAAGCTCCAACTAATCCGATTTCAGGAAAATTTCCAGGTTTTTCCGGTCCGCACGCGCCCAAAGATTCAGATCTATACAAATGTGTGCACTGCGGGTTCTGTCTCCAAGCCTGTCCTACTTATCTCGAAACTGGTCTTGAAGCGGAATCACCACGTGGTCGAATTGCACTGATGAAGGCGGTCAACGAAGGTCGTCTCGAAATGTCACCTTCTGTTGTTGGTCACTGGGAACTGTGCCTTCAGTGTCGAGCATGTGAGCTCGCTTGCCCTTCTGGTGTTGAGTACGGGAAGCTAATGGAAGCAACGCGTGCCCAGATCAAGGAGCACACTTCCAAACCAATTACAGAGCGAATTGCCCGCAAAGTCGGATTTGAATCGATTCTCACTTCCCCTACCCGACTCAGGATGGTCGGGAGCGCAATGAAGTTCTACAAGAAGTCGGGTATGCGAACGATCGCACGCGGCACTGGGTTGCTGAAGATTATCCCAGGCGATGCCGAAGCCGCCGATGATTATCTGCCAGAACTTTCGAGCTCGTATTTCAAGGCTAGCGGACAAGTCCATAGACCCGAAGGAGCGGTGAAGGCACGCGTTGCGATGCTGGCTGGCTGCGTAATGTCGATCACGCAATCTGAAACGCTAGAGGCAACAGTTCGAGTTCTGATTCGAAACGGGTTTGAAGTTCATGTGACTTCCAACCAGGGGTGCTGTGGCGCACTAAATTCGCACTCCGGTTACGTTGATTCTGCATCGGATATGGCGAGGAGGAATATCGATTCGTTCCTATCGTCAAATCCCGATGCAATCGTCACGTCGTCCGCCGGTTGCGGTGCAACGATGAAGGACTACGATGAACTTCTCGAACATGACGCGGTGTACGCGGAAAAAGCTGAGCGCGTCAGCAATCTGACCAGAGATATTCACGAACTTCTCGTAGAGTATGGATTTGAAGCGCCAACTGCGGAACTCAACGGGACTGTGACCTATCAGGACCCCTGCCATCTCAAGAACGTTCAAAAAATCACCGATGCACCACGTCAGATTTTGAACTCAATTCCCGGGTTGGACCTGATCGAACTGGCCGAACCAACAGTCTGTTGCGGATCGGCAGGTACCTACTCGATCACACAACGAGAAATGTCGTCTCAGCTCGGCAAACGCAAAGCCCGGAACGTCGTAGCCACAGGCGCGAACTACGTCGCTACTGGCAACCCAGGCTGCTCGATGCAGCTAGATTTCGCTCTCAACGAAGTCGCGAAGGACAGCAACACGAAACGTACGACCAAAGTCGCCTACGTCGTCGATTTGCTGGATATGGCTTACGCAGCCGAATAGTTACGCGGTGTAAACAGGTGACGGGTGGTCAGCAAGTGATGTGCTAGCTGCGGCCGCAGCAGCCCCTTTAGCTACTTCAAATCCGTGTTCCGGCAACACTTTTTCTAGGGCGTTCAGCAGAGCAAACACATTTGCCGGAACACAAGACTCACCCATTAGACCGATACGGATCACTTCGCCAGCGAATTGACCGAGACCACGCCCAACTTCGATTGAGTACTCGTCGAGGAGCTGCATTCGAAGTTTGATGTCATCAACGCCAGCAGGCAGTTTCACAACAGTGAGTTGATCCAATTGTGCGTTTTCATCAACTGGTAGTTCGAGATTCAATGCTCGAAGTCCGGCACGAAGAGCTTTGGCGTTGGCGGCGTGTCGTTCCCATCGAGTTTCGAGAGTCTCGTTAAGAGCTAGTCCAACAGCTTCACGTAGTCCGTAAATCATGCTAACAGGTGCTGTGTGGTGTGCAATATGGTCGGGACCCCAGTAGTCGGCAATGAGAGATAGGTCGAGATACCATGAAGTCGGTGGGCGCTTTCGATTACGGATGTAGTCGAGAGCTCGTTCCGAGAGCGCTACTGGTGAAATTCCGGGAGGTGCAGCGAGGCACTTCTGAGCACCGGAGTACGCGTAGTCAAGATCCCAGGCATCGAATTCAATTTCGCTACCTGCAAGTGAAGTCACAACGTCAGTCATGAACAAAGCACCTGCTTCGTGAGCGAGTTTTGCGAACTCTGCAATTGGCTGAATCGTTCCTGCGGAGGTTTCCGCATGGATACCAACAACGAGTTGAGTCTTGGGATGTTCATCTAGTGCGTCAGCAAGCACTTGTGGATCCATTGCCTTGCCCCATTTCGTTCGAAGAGGGACAACATTGAATCCCAGACGTTCACACATGGTGATCTGGCGTTCGCAGAAATATCCGTAGGAGCAGACGATCACCGTGTCGCCAGGTTCAGCAAGACTTACAAGACCCGCTTCCATTCCAGCTGAACCTGCACCTGCGACCGCAAACGCCCGTTGGTCGGTCTTGAATATTTGAGCCAGCATTCCACTGAGTTCATCGAGCAATTCAAAGAACGCCGGATCCAGGTATCCGATAATCGGCAGCGACATAGCCCTAAGAACCCTTGGGTTCGCTGAACTCGGTCCAGGACCAAGTATTACCCGTCTAGGGACGGTCAGCGGTTCGTATATTTTTTTGTCGCTCAAATTCGTTACCTGTTCGATTCAGGAGGTTGCCGTTCTATAGGGCAATTCCCAACTCGTAAATTCCGATGCGAAAAATCGCACGAAAACTAAGGGTACAACTTAGATTCGTAAAAATCGCTGCAATTAGGTTCCACGATTGCCAGTGTTTATAATCCCTGCCGCTCGAATAAACCAACTGAAATCTTCAAATGATTCAGATCAAAGAACGGACACACAAATGGATTTAGTACTGAACAACAAGGTTGCGATCGTCACCGGTGGAAGCGATGGCATCGGCAAAGCAGCGGCGACAACAATGGCTGCTGAGGGGGCGAAAGTAGCAATTGTCGGTCGAACACAGGAGAAGCTCGATAAAGCAGTTGCAGAAATTCAATCAGAGACCAACGGTTTGGTAATCGGTATTGCGGCTGACGTTTCAGTGGAAAGCGACGTGCAGTCGATGGTCGAAAAGGTCGTCGCTGAGTTCGGAGGAGTCGATATCCTCGTGAACAACGCTGGTACCTCATCTGCCACAACTCTAGAACAAATGACTGATGAACAGCTAAAGGTCGATTTTGGCATCAAGGTCTACGGCGCAATTTACTGCGCACGTGCAGCACTGCCTCATCTCAAGAAATCCGGTAAGGGTGCGATCATCAATACCACGACCCCTGGCGGCAAGGCATCAGGACCGGGAAGTCAACCAACATCGCTATCCAGGGCTTCTGGAATCTCGCTTACAAAATCGTGGGCTGGTGAACTTGCCCAGCACAACATCCGGGTGAACACCGTTTGTGTTGGCGTTCTGAAATCGGGACAGCACCGCACACGATGGAAAGCTGCGAACGCTAAAGACCCGAACTACTCACTAGAAGATCACTGGAAGACGGTCGGAAAGAACGTCCCGCTCGGGCGAATTGGTGAAGCAAAAGAAGCTGGCGATGTGATCGCTTTCCTGGCTTCAGAACGAGCTTCCTACGTAACAGGAACGGCTGTTAACGTCGACGGTGGTACTGCACCTGTCGTTTAGGTAGCCCTTAACTCAGGAAATCTAGTGCCGATCGGACGAATATTTCTGTTCCGATCGGCAAGCAGTCCTCGCTCCAATCGAAACGGGCATTGTGGTGTCCTTCGACTTCACGCTGCTTTACCGTCTCGTCGTCATGGGCTGCGCCAAGCAGGAAGTAGACACCCGGAACCCGATTGTTGAACTCCGACATATCGTCGCCAACACTCACCGGCTCCCACTCCCTGGCATTGCCTTCACCGACCACGTGACTCGCCTGCTGTGTCACCCACGCGGCAATTTCAGGGTCGTTGATAACAGCAGGGGTTCCGTGAATACGTTCGAAGGAAGTTTCGGCACGCATTGCTTCGGCGACGTTCTTCGCAATTCGCTCCAGCGAACCCAGTATCAAGTCTCGAGTCGGCGGCGTATAGGCACGAATGGTGCCTTCGACCATCACACTGTCAGCAATGACGTTTGGTGCTGCACCACCGTGGATCTGTCCAAAAGTGAGGACTCCCATTTCATTCGGTGGGACTTCACGACTTACAACCGTTTGCGCCGTGGTGATGATCTCAGCAATAGCCGCCACCGGGTCGATGGTCATGTGCGGCATAGCACCGTGGCCGCCTTTTCCCTTTACGACTATCCTGAACTGGTCTGCACTGGCAAACACCGTTGCCCTGTTCACGCCGACCGTACCTGTCGGTATTTGATTCCAGAGGTGCGTACCTATCACACGGTCAGCCGGGTACTTTTCAAACAATCCATCTTCGATCATTGCCAGCGCACCTTGAACGACTTCTTCGGCTGGCTGGAAGGCGAAGATCACCGTACCCGCGATTTCACTTCGAACGGTTGCCAAGATTTCAGCAGCAACAAGTGCCATTGTTATGTGCCCATCGTGACCACATGCGTGCATCCGTCCGTTCGTAGCGGCAAATTCAAGACCAGTTGATTCATCGACCGGTAATCCGTCAATGTCTGCACGGATCATCAGAGTTGACCCTGGCTTGCCACCCTCAAGGACTCCAACGACGCCTGTCTTTCCAATTCCGGTTTCGACCTCCAGTCCCGCGGCTTCAAGTCTCCGGGTGATTTCGCCTGCCGTTTCGTTCTCCTGAAATCCGAGCTCAGGAATTTGATGAAAATACCTGCGTGTCTCAATAAGCACATCGGCGTGTTCAGACACTAGTCGGTTGATTTCATCTTGAGATGGCATTGGATTCCTTGGGTAGCTTTTAGAACGTCAGAGAAATTCGGGTCTAGGCGTAAACACCTTCGCGAGCGGCACTGGAATCTTTTCCGCGCTGCTGGAATGCGTCCTGGCCAGCAGGCACGTTCTCCTGCTTGCCACCCCATGCAGCGAGCGGAGCTGCCTGGAGACCTCGACCGTATGAGTATGTGAGTTCCCACGGAAGATCTTCTTCGTTCGCAATCTTGTTGATCGCATCGAGATTCACAACTGACTCTTCATCGCCCTGACCACCGCTCAAGAACGCGATACCGGAAACTGACGAAGGAACGGTTTCTAGGAAGCAATCGATAGTCTTTCGTGCCACTTCTTCCGCCGAGGCCCGGTTCGGTGCATCTGAACCAGAGATGACCATGTTCGGCTTGAGCACGATGCCCTCGAGGTCGACATTCTGCTTTTCGAGTTCTGTAAATACTGCGTTCAACGCCCGGGTGGTTGCAGACAGGCAGTCGTCGATGCTGTGAGTTCCATCCATCAAGACTTCTGGTTCAACAATCGGGACAACGCCTTGTTCCTGACACAGTGCTGAGTATCGAGCGAGAGCATGGGCGTTCGTGTGAATCGCGTAGTCTGAAGGCTTCCCATCACCGATGATGAGAAGAGCGCGCCACTTGGCGAACCGAGCACCTAGGTCATAGTACTCAGCCAGGCGAGCACGTAGACCATCAAGACCTTCAGTGATGAACTCGCCGGGTGCTCCAGCTAGATCGTGGGTTGAAAGATCAACCTTGATGCCGGAAATCACATCGGAATCGGCAAGCAGGTCGACGAACGACTTACCTGAGTCGTCAGACTGGCGGATAGTCTCGTCGTACATGATGACGCCCGAGATGTAGTCACCGATATCCGGAGTTTTGAAAAGCAACTGTCGCCACTGTCGACGGGTTTCCGCTGTAGATTCGACGTTGATGCTGTCCAGGCGTTTCGTCATTGTCGACGTACTCTCGTCAGCAGCAAGAATTCCCTTCTTGCGGGCGACCATCTTCTTCGCAATGTCGTTCAGCGCACTGTCGGCCATTCAATCATCCTCTTGGGTTCAACACTCTGGCTCGCGATTATTGCGAGTTCAAAAAAGTTTCTGATTACGAATTTAGTCGCGACTGTCTGTTACGGCAATGATTTTTCATGAGCAAGCCGAAGGAAATAAAAAAAGACCGGCGATTTGCCGGTCTTTCCATTCCGTCCAAGCTAGAACGATTTACATCACGCCGTGCTGCTTGAAGAGCTGTGCCAGAAGTGCGATACCTTCTCGGTTCTTCTGAGGAGACTCGTAAGCGAAGCACAACCGGGCACTGTTGTGACCAATTCGACCTGAAGCATCTGCTTCAAAGTTCGTACCTGCCACATAACCCACACCCTGCTCGAACACAGCATCACGTATTGCGCTGATATCTGAACCTTCCGGCATGGTCAGCCAAACGTAGCAACCACCTTCAGGTGTCGACCAGGTTGCGCCTGATCCGCCAAAGTGCTCTTCAAGTGCGCCCGTCATTGCGTCACACTTTTCTTTGAGCAACGGGTTGAAGTTACCGCGGTGCGAGTCGAGGTTGTTCTTCAGGAATCCCTCGATAGCAATAGATGCAAACTGGTTAGGGCCGCTACCGAGCTTGAAACTCATTGCGCGACGCATCAGTTCCGGTGCACCTGTGAAATATCCGAGTCTCAGACCAGGAGCAAGCAGCTTCGAGTATGAGGCGACGTACACAACGATTCCTGAGTCATCGAGAGCCCGGAACGACGGTTGCACATCGCCGGCGTACCTGAGGTCGACGTAACAGTCGTCTTCTAGAATCGGCATGTTGTACTTGTGTGCAATCTCCAGGATTGCCTTCCGCCGCTCTTCGGACAGCGTGGAACCTGTTGGATTCTGATGCTCCGGGATGGTGTACAGATATTTCGGTTTTTCACCATTGGCGATCAGTTCTTCTATCTGCTTTTCCATCGCCTCTGGAACGATTCCGCCTTCGTCGATTGCGACTCCACGAATGTCTGCACCGAACCTGCGAAGCTGGTTCAACGTACCCATGTATACGAACTCTTCAGCAAGTACCACATCACCTGGGTTAGTGAGTGCCTGGATCACTAGACCAAGTGCCTCACCTGATCCGTTGGTCAGGGCAACTTCGTCGGGATCAACTGTGAACCCACGGTCATTCTGGAGTTTCTGAACTGTGTACTCGCGGAGTTCCTGGGCGCCGAACTGGTGTGGGTAGTAGGCCATCTCGCTGGCGATTCGTTCACCATCTGAATCAACGGCAGTTTGAAGAGCCTGAATCAGCCCGTCCATTGGCAGCGTTTCCGGGGCGGGATAAGCAACAGCGAAGTCATATTTCGCGTGTTTGACGAAATTCAACGGGGTGTCCGTCGAATTTTCTGAAAACAGTGAGTCGTAACTAAATGAATCGGCCATTTTTTAAAACATTCCATGCAATGCGGTAAAAACCGCTCATGTCTCTATTTGTTCGGGCGGGGTGAAGCTTACTGCTGGTTTTGCTGCATCGCAAAGGTTTAAAGCCGGTGATAGTTGGTATACAGTGCCGATTCGTCAAACTTACGCACGTGTACGTTCAATTCAGTTCTCTCGGAGAGGTCAATGCGAGGAGTCGCCTTCTACGGCAACAGCAAAGCGGCAGTAATCGATTACCCGGATATTGATCCAGGTCCTGAACAGGTTCTGGTGAAGTTGCGATCATCCGGATTGTGCGGCTCTGATTTCCAACGCTATCGCGCCGACTCTGCTAACGAACACAACGGTGAGTTGAGACGCCCGGGTCACGAGCCATGTGGAGAAATTGTTGCGTTAGGTCCGAACGTCACTGGGCTATCTGTTGGAGATCGAGTAATTCAGCACCACTACGAAGGCTGTCGTGAGTGCGGCTACTGCCGAACCGGTTGGCAACAACTGTGCGAGGTCACCGAAAAGAAGGAGTACTACGGCGGGTCAATGCATGGTGGTCACGGTGACTACATGGTTGTTCACCAATCGACATGTGTACCTCTGCCTGATGAACTCTCGTATGAAGTTGGGGCCTACCTGGCGTGCGGCGCAAGTACTGCATTTCAAGCCTTGAAGAAATTAGAGGTTTCCGGGTTAGAGACGCTCGCAGTATTCGGGCAGGGTCCGGTTGGTCTTGCCGCCACAATGTTCGGAACCGAAATGGGAGCGCGTGTCATTGCCGTAGATGTTTCGAAAGAACGACTACAAATGGGAGCCGATGTAGGAGCATGGCAAACCGTTGATGCAAGTGCCGGTGATGCGCCAGAACAAATCAAAGCGCTTACCGACGGACACGGTGCACACTCTTCACTGGAAGCCGCTGGTTTGGCGGTAACAAGAGTTGCAGCGGTCGAATCGACCAGAATTTTCGGCAAAACCTGTCTCGTTGGTGAAGGTGGCGAAGTCACCTACCAGCCAACCCCTCACATCATTCATCGACACCTAACAATGCTCGGTTCCTGGACTTTCTCGACATTCGGTCTCGAAGAGGCAGCAAGATTTACAGCAGAAAGAAACGTGCCGCTCGATTCGGTGATCACTTCTCGTTCCACGATCGAACAAGCCCCAAAAGCCTACGAAGAGTTCTCAAAAGGCGCTCCGGGGAAATTTGTTATCAACTGGGATTAGCAGAATCAAGCGGGCGATTCTCGGAGAATCCGCCCTATTTACCTGAATATCGACCGAATGTTTACGAATATCGTAATTTCGTTGCCTTACCCCCTTTTAGAACAGGGGGGCAATGCCGTAGAATACAAGGCCGGTTGGCGTATTCAGTACAGCACTAAGAATGATTGGTAAGAGTATCGGTATTAGATAAACGCACATCTAAAACTTAAGTGTTTGCCACCATTCGCACCACTCGCTGCTTTGAAGCAGGCTGGAGTCACGAGGCATAGCGAGAAGCACTAAGCACATTCCAATTCCTGGCAAGTCAAGCAATCGCGCTTGAATGCTCAGGGAGAGGGGCCGGGCACTAAATGCCCGAAAGGAACTAGAGTTGGTTCAAAAGCGACGCTCGTCGGACGTAGATTTGAATGACGTAACCGCAGCTCTCGATGGAGATACCGGTTACACCACTGCCTTCACACGCATGGAAGGCACCGAAGACGAAGCAAACCAGGACACCGAAAGCGGTGCGACCGCGGTAACCCGATCCGAACTGGACATGTGGGAAGCTGCAAGGGCTTCAGAGTCTTCAACTGCAGCCAATAATCTGGCTCAAGAAATCCAGGAATCAGAACTTACTGAAGACACCGTCCGAATGTACCTGCGAGAAATCGGTCGAGTAGCGCTGCTTACCGCAGCTGACGAAGTAGTTCTAGCCAGGGCAGTTGAACTCGCTCAGCGACTCGAGGCGATTGAGAAAGAGATCATGGGCGACATTGAAGTCGGCACCCCTGATCCATTCACAATTATTACTGAAATTCTTACCAAGCTTGGTCCTGTTGGAGACACAGCCTCTGCAATCGCGAAGTACCTCGGTCTCGATGTCCCGGTAACCCTAGGTGACGCACTTACGAACCCTGAGTTCCGTGCGCTGGTTGATGGCAAGCGTGAAGACGAGTTGATCAACTATCTCTCAGATGCGCTTGGTGTGGAACCTGATGAAGCCCACAACCTCGTTGTAGAGCTGTCGGTTCTTTCTCGACTTCTTGCACCTGACACGGTCGACATCCTTGGTCTCAACCCGGTCTTGAACGATCTGCCAGACGAGATCGTCAAGCCTGATTTCATCGCTGCACTTCAGCCGCTTACATCAGTTTTGAATGCTCACCTGATGCGTGTGCGTGAAGAGGGTGAGAAGGCTCGACGCCACCTTGGTGAAGCAAACCTTCGACTCGTTGTAAGCGTTGCAAAGAAGCACTTGAACCGTGGTTTGTCGATGCTTGACCTGATTCAGGAAGGCAACATTGGTCTGATGCGTGCGATCGAGAAATTCGACTTCCGTAAGGGATTCAAGTTCTCCACGTACGCAACATGGTGGATCCGACAGGGAATCACCCGAGCGATCGCAGACCAGGCACGAACCATTCGAATTCCTGTCCACGTTGTTGAGACTCTCAACAAGATCATGCGTGCGCGACGAGAGCTCGGTCAACAATTGAACCGAGAGCCTACCGTTGAAGAGCTTTCAGAGCGAGTTGAACTTCCAATCGACCGTGTATCTGAAATTCTCCAGATGTCGCAGGAACCTGTGTCTCTCGAGACTCCAATTGGTGAAGATGCTGAAAACGAGTTGGGAGACTTGATTCAGGACTCATCTGCTCCAGCGCCTGCTGATGTGGCCGCACAGTCATCCATGCGAGAGCAGGTTGACCAGGTTCTCAGTCACCTTCAGGAGCGAGAGCGTCGAGTTCTTGAACTCCGGTTCGGGTTGTTCGATGGCCGACCTCGAACTCTCGAGGAGATCGGTGGCGAGCTCAATCTAACTCGTGAGCGAATCCGACAGATCGAGCGAAAAGCTCTCGGTCGCTTGCGCGGTGATGCTCACGTAGCCGAATTGCGCGAGCTTCTCGCCTAGTTGGAACCCAAGATAACTTGAAAGCCCCTGATAAATCTCAGGGGCTTTTTTGTGCTTAAATTCAAATTGGAAAATGGACAACCACGCACACAACGAATCGTCCCCATCAACAACCGACCTCCTGCGCGGCTCGGGTCTACGCGCTACTCCAGCGCGACGAGATGTAATCGACATCCTGCAAAACACACCGGGACACATGACGGTTGCAGAAGTCATCGAACTCCTAAGAACCAACGGAGCCTCATACGACCAATCGACTGTCTACCGGGTGCTCTCAGACCTCCGTGGAGTTGGACTAGTCGCAGAATCGCGAATGAGCCCCGGTGACACAGTGTTCGAATGGATCAACCAGTCGAACCATCACCACCTACAGTGCGTCGGTTGCGGCAGAACCCTGGCATTGGATGATGAGTTGGTTCAACGCTTCATCTCGGAAGTACACGAACGTCACGGATTCCACGTGAACGCAACTCACCTCGTTCTCTCAGGCCAGGAACATGACTGTACCGGACACTCTTTAGAATCTTAGATTCGGGAGAACTTGGTAACTCTTTGTCCCCTGTCCGGTTCGCCTATTTCTGCCACGTACAGGTTTCCGTTTGAGTCAAACCAGCCACCGTGAGCGGCCTGGCAAGCATCGGCATTACCGCGCCAACGAGTGATCAGTTCTCCGTCAAGCGTCCAGATCGACACTCCGTTGCCACCACCCTGTTCAACAACATAGGCAACATCGTCGTCAAAGAAGATGTCTCCAGGCCCTACCAGGTCATTCCACTCCGTGATGAAATTTCCGTCAACATCGAATATCTGGATTCGGTTGTTTTCTCGGTCGCAAATGTAGACGCGATCGTTCTTGTCGACGCCAACCTTGTGCAGTATCGAAAACTGACCTGGACCTGTTCCTGCCTCGCCCCACGAGTATTCCAACTCACCGTTAGCGCTGAATCTGTGGACACGACGGTCGCGTACCCGTCTGAGACAAACAGCTTTCCATCGGACGATCTAGCGAGTCCTGTCGGCATGTTGAACGGTGGGCCCTGCTCGTTCGTAGTTGTCACAGTGATGTTGGCGTACCCGTGGACACCGAGCTCCATGAGTACATCGCCGTTCTCGTTGTGTTTGGTCACCTGGTGAGTCTGATGATCGGCAAGCCAAATGTTGTCTTCTGAATCGATGTAAACGCCGTGAGGAACTCTAAATTCGCCCGGTTCGTTGCCATGATCGCCCCACGAACCAATGAATTTTCCATCTGCGGTCCAACATGTGACCGGGTGCTTCGAACGACTGAACAACCAGACCCTGTCTTGAGAATCGACACCAACGTCAGCGCACTGTCCGAGCTCCCAAAAAGCTGGCTTGTGCCTGAGCTAATCTCGGTCGACTTCGTACGTGTATTTACCTTCTCCAACAGTG
>Ga0181585_10000405_pt1 | contig 35644 bp, 59 predicted proteins | sample 071ome_29_FD_132469 | JGI IMG/M metagenome (GOLD analysis project Ga0181585, IMG submission 132469) | Coastal salt marsh microbial communities from the Groves Creek Marsh, Skidaway Island, Georgia - 071407BT metaG (megahit assembly) | ecosystem: Environmental > Aquatic > Marine > Intertidal...
ACCATTTCGCCATTACGAACAACGTAGTGTTTAATTTCACACATACTCATCAAACCAATCAAACACAAGGCGGTCACGAGTCACTACCTTAGTTTCATATTCATCAACAACATCATCGTAGAACTTAATCTCAAATGTGTCATCATCAATCTTACGCAATACTTCACAGTCAACAAAGTACGATCCGTACGCACTGGTATCAAGATATCTTACTGTTGGCATAGTATGTTCTCCACCATTTCGCCATTACGAACAACGTAGTGTTTAACTTCATTCGCCGCACATCTGATATAAGCTCGACCACCATCAATCATGTTACCGTTCTCAAATCTTTTATAATCATGACGATGGGCACTATACTGTAGATCACCATCATCATCTTCGACAAGCCCAAACTCTACAGATTCAATTCGATCTGCATTAGCAATCATAAGATCGCCGTTATGGTATAGACCAAAATATCGATTACCGAATTGAGGGTGTGGAGTTTCTCTGTAAAAGATATCCATTGCATGTGCCTCATCGCCTAGCGCACTTGTACACACATAGGTAATGGGAACACCATCCTTTTCGCTAAAGTGTTCGCAAATCTTGTTAGTGTCAAATAGTGGTTCATGTTTAATCATTTGATAATCCAATCCATGTCTAGCCAGTCTGTTTCTTCTGGCATCATTTCAACTTTATCCTCATGAAGTTTTTGTAGTTGTGCCCAGATATGAGCATTGTTCATGCGTAGAGTATAACTCTCCTTGCCGCAGCTATAACAGCTACCACTCGATCCATAGAAGTTATATCGATCACCAGCATCCTCTACACGAGTAATACCACTGTTCATGCGCCAACTATCGCCAGTGAGGTATCCACCACTCCAGCCTGCTAGCACACGATAGTGTGGATCATCACCATTCATTTTGATAACAACCCAATTATCAGGATTATACATCTTCAATCACCTCATACTTTTCCACATCATCAGCAGCCCGACGTAACCATTTAGCAAGGTCTTCTTTTGAATCTGCGCTAATCGTCACAGCATTTACAGTATGTGGAATAATAGTATCACCCTCTTCCATAAGGTCTGGATAAGCCTCTACTAACTCGTAGACTACTTCGCCATCGTATGTTGTCTTTCTAGCCTGATAACGCCAGCCCATTTTATCCTCGCCTCCCTCAATATTACAGATACCCAGCAATTTCGCATCCTGGTTCGTCATAAAACCAAGAAATAGATACGTCAGGAAACAATTCTCGAAGCCTGTTACAGGCTCCTTCGGGCGGACCCCAAGCGGTGCAGAACTCCCATTGCACGTATCCGTCATCATCAGAGTCATAGTAGTCTACTTCTCCAACTTCCCACTTTGTACCCCAGTTATCAACTCTCCAAGAGTACCAATTAGCATGACCATCTACTACAGGTGCATCACTATCAGTGGTGGGTGCTTTAGTATCTTCAAGTTCTGCTGGCATAGGAATGATAGAGTTGAGATGAAACTCACCCTCCGCTCCTTCACCACGCACTAAAGCAACAAGCTTTTTTACCTCTTCAGGTTCCCCTGAAACGTTTACTCTATTTGTACACCAATTAGGCATTTTCAGATTCCTTCCACTCTTGGGCTTTTTCTACAACCCAGTCATAAATATCCCCGTAAGTTTCACCAAAGTCGTACTTACAAGATACGTGTCGAATAGCTTCCCAAAGTTCTTCATCAGTCAGATTTTTAGTAGACCAAGGATGAGGTTCTTCCTCAAAATATTCTTCAAAGTAATCACGAATATCGTCAACTGAGATGGTCATGAAGACCGAAGTCTTATGCTTGCTTTCCCAGTCGTTGAGTTCGCTCCATTTGTCTTTCATTGTTTTCTCCAGTGCATTTTCAATCATATCCTATTATAACAAAAAAGGGACTTGCAAGCAAGTCCCTTTTAAGTATCAAATGTAAAGATATTACACTCTCAAGTCAAATATTGTTACTACAGTTTCTTTCAATAATGTTTAGCTAGATACGCTTCAATTTTTGGGTCATCAGGTACGTTCAGGTACCTAATCACATCTGCTAGACTATCTCGTATGCCTGTATAAAAAACTAAATCTTCTCGTTCATAGTCTTTAATATCCTCTTTATCTTTAAGAGAGTGGTAGTCTCGACACACACACTCGTATAGATTTTTAAGATTCTTTTCAGTAATTTCATCTATGCTATTATCAGATAGCTCAATATTCATTCTCATTTTTCTATATAACCTCTTCTAACCAATTTACTCATTTTGTATTCTGCACGATCCTTAATTGCATCTTCATCTAAAAAGTCTTCTGCAATTAAAATATCAATCAGAACTTTAACGTCTCCAGCTTCTTCAATCATATCTCGCATCTGAGTCTCCCCAGTGCCATGACGAAGAATCTTTGAACAACGCTGTATAAGCTCGCCACATTCTTCCATTAAAATCACAAGTACTTTTTCAAGGTCAATACCTTTATATGCTTTTGTGTACTCACCCTTAAATACTTTGTTGCCCAGTCCGTCATACTCCCAAAGCCGACGATCTGGATCAATTTGTGCTGTCTTCATTCTCTAACTCCCTTGACTCTACTATTCTTTCAATCATCTTCCATACACCTCATCGAGTACTGGACCTACTTTCCAAGGAGTAAACCAAATGGTACTCAGTGAAAAAGAAGTAGCTCCTGCTAAACGATATGCTACTACATCTCTAGGATGGTAAATACCGCCACCTGCGATAATACTTAAATTAGTTTCTGTTGCAATTTTCTCTACTAGAGGCAGATTAACTTCTCTTAGTTGACTACCGCTAATACCTCCACGATCTGTGGGAATTGTATTACTCAAGTGAACTGTTACTACACCACAATCTTGTAACCATTTAATATAGTCTAAATCAACTGTGGGTGATACTTTTACTTGTAGCATTTTATACTTATCAGTAAAAGACATTAGTTCTTGTTTAGTAATAGAGTATCCTCCAACATTAGGACAACCTAGATTTAACTCAATATCACTCCAATTTGGAATGTGTGCTAAAAAGGGGTCCCAATGACTATCAAGAGCAGCAATAGAATACATAGCATTTTTATCACAGTTCTTGATATTTTTCATGCCAACATTTCTAAAGCCAATAGCATTTCTCCAGCCGCCTTTTACGGGTCGTAGTGTTTTGATGATTTGAAGTAACAAACCCCTTCTACGTTCCCAGGTAAAAGTACCTTTAATGCTAGTGCAATGTGTCTTTTTGATATAGTTTCCAAAAGGTGGGCTGATATATACACTCATATCAGTATGGCGAGTTTCCAAGATTAGGGCCGACTCTACTTACTGGTGCGCCACCTGTAAAGATTCTATGTTTATTCTTATACTCTAACTCAGTTATTCGATTTGTAAGACGTTTGATTTTGAAATAGTCTAAAATACTCACAATAGTTAGAGCAATAATACCAATACTTAACCAAATCATATTATACTCCTTTTAATAATTTATACAACAAGTATAGCAAAAAAGCGACTTGTTGCCAAGTCGCTTTTTATTTATTTATGTAGAAACGGAGTTTCTACGCTGCTTCTGCATACTCGATTGCTAGAGACAGTGCCTTCTCTTTTCGAGTACGATTCTGACCAAACCAAGCAGAAGTGAGTCGGGTATCCACTGACCGACCAAGTTCATGATCTGTCATCCAAGTGACCGCATTGAACGCCTGCCACCATGAACCTTCTGCAAGATTTGCCCCTGGCTGAGTGTGAAGAACTTCCAGAGCACGCTGGGCGTTCTTCGAGTCCTCATCGGTTGTGCCAGTGTTGGGGAATACTCGGGTAAAGTATTCGTGAGCCTGTGCTTCCTCATAGAGACGAGAAGCTAGAAAGATTCCAGTCTCTTTATACCGCTCGGAGGTCTGCTTCGCAAGCCCCAACATTTCGGTAACATATTCGGCATCCCACTGCTGATTATGATTTACCTTAATTCGACGAGTTGAATGGGAATTCAGAGCAAAGTTCATGGTGTTTCGGCAAACAACACGAATGTCTGTATCCATTACCTCAATCGCCTTCCCACGCTTGTGAGGGTTAACGAGTAGAAGATATTGCTCGATTGCATCACCGTGAGACACCTCAAAGGTGTTATTCACTTTAGCCAATGCCCAGACAATCTGACCATCTTTCAACGAGCCTGCGGTATGCATCTCCATATCGCCTTGCTTAACAAAGTCATTGAATAGTTCAAATGCGTCCTCGTTCTGTAGCGGACGCCAACCAGGACCGACAATATCAAACAAGTTACCGTCCGTAGCACGGACAAGAGCGAACTTATTGGGAACTTCCAGCACAGTGCCATCGTCGTCAAAGCAGTATTCCATAGGAACCTTTTTGACTTCCCAATCAAGACTCGCAGCCTTGAGCATCTCTTGTGGTGTCAGATCATTACTGACAGGAACACCTAGACCATGCCAAGGAACCTCACCAGCGTAAGCCATAGTTTCAACTTCATGTGACATTCTTTATATCTCCTTGATTTTCATTATTTCTAATAATATCAAAAAAATAAGAATGAAGCAACTATTTTGTAACAAGCTGTCCTACAATCTCTAGGTCAAGAATTTGAAAAGATACATCAACAAGAGAAGGACCGTCTATTACAGCAATCATACCATACCCACAGTTAAACGTAGATTCAAACTTGTGACGATCTAGTTTTGATCGGTCAAACAAGTCTTGCCACTCATCTGAGAGTTCAAACTCATTTAGCCTATACGTAAGGTGGTCTGGAAGAATACGAGGTAGATTACCGTGTATACCTCCTCCAGTGATATTTGCTAGACCCTTTACCCAAGGATGAAGAATCTTAAATTCTGGTGTATAGATGCGTGTTGGAGTTAGTAACCAGCTATCATACGAATCATAGAGTTGACGAATCAAACTATAACCATTTGAATGTGGTCCTGATGATGGAAGTGCAATTAGATAATCACCTTCTTTCATCGCCTCTTTACGAGGAAGAGAATGTCCACGACACTCTCCTACCATAAAGCCTGCTAAGTCAAACTTAGAACCTTCATAGACTCCTGGCATCTCTGCTGTTTCTCCACCTACCAACTCACATTCAGCAAGCTGACAGCCGTGTACAATTCCAGTCATAATATCTTTAGACTTATCAAGTCTTAGCTTTCCTGTAGCATAATAGTCTAGAAAATACTTTGGATATGCTCCCTGACAAATAACGTCATTCGCACACATAGCAACAAGATCAATCCCAATAGAACCAAAGCTATTGAGTTCTTCTGCTACAAGTATCTTAGTTCCTACACCATCAGTGGCTAAAACTATTTCTTCATCACCTATCTTAACTCTTGCTCCAAATCCTGTTTGATTTAGCTTAAGAGTCTTAATAAATTGATCGGCTAATTGTATATCTACGCCTGATTGTTTATAGTCCATTTTTTAATTCATTTTATATATTTGGAGCGGGATGCGGGAATCGAACCCGCCTCGTCAGCTTGGAAGGCTGTCATAATGCCACTATACCAATCCCGCATATGGTGCCGACACACGGACTCGAACCGCGGACCTGATGATTACAAATCAACTGCTCTACCAACTGAGCTATGTCGGCATGGTGCACCCTGCACGACTCGAACGTGCGACCCACAGCTTAGAAGGCTGTTGCTCTATCCAGCTGAGCTAAGGGTGCATTATTGGTAGTCCCGGAGGGACTCGAACCCCCGACAATGCCGTTATGAGCGGCACGTTCTAACCACTGAACTACGGGACTGATGCTAAAGTAAAGTTTCTAATTGGTTCTTAAAGTTTTTAACAAAATATCTAACCCGCATATCTTTTTTCATTTCTTCTATACGGCTAGAATCTATCTTTTGTCCAAACTCAGAAACTACTGGGGTACGATCTGGAAGTACATGAAAAAAGAGTCCTGAGTTAAGAGGGTAGTCTTTAATTTTATGTCCCCAGCCTTGTTTCCAAGCACAATTGAATTTTTTACATGTTTTAGGTCGTTTTTTATATATAGAACATCTTCGATTATCTAAATATTTACAAGAAGTGTGAACAGGTTTAAAAAAATTAGGTTCATCTATTGTTAAAGAGATACAGCAAGCATTACAAACTCCACAAGACCTTGTTTTACTTTTTATGTATTTCTCTATCAGACTTATAAACTCTTTATATTTAGCCACCTTTATTTCCTTCTGATAGTTTACTCCACTTACAAAAAGTATTTATTAGTAGTTCTACTAAAAATCCTATTGATAATCCCATCAAAGATAATACTATCACACCTGATAACATGTAGTCAAACTTCATTTCACTACCAGTAGCGAATATCCAGTAACCAATACCAGATTGTGCTCCTAGCATTTCAGCAGCAACTAGAAGGGTAATACTCAAACTACCACTAGTTCTGAATCCTTGAATGATGTTAGGAAGATTATATGGAAGTACGATGTGTCTTATAACAAACCAATCTCCGCCACCACAAGAATGAGCGGCTTCTATATAGGACTTTGGAGTTCTAATAGCTGAACTATAGGCAGTTATTATACTAGGAAAGAAACTACCAATAAAGATTGTAATAATTTTACTCTCTTCTCCTAGCCCAAAAACTACTAAAAATAAAGGAAGTAGGGCTATTTTTGGTATAGGAAAAAAGACACTAATAACAGGGAATAAATGTTGTTTTACAGAAATAAATATTCCCATAGTTAATCCTATACTAGTGCCTATAATCATGCCTAAAGACCAACCAACAGCTAGTCTATAAGCACTTACAAGTACGTTCTCTAAAAATATAGGATTAACTATAAGAGTAAAAAAAGTTATGAGAGTTTGACTGGCTGAGGGAACAAATCCATCTGCCAGTAACTCCCATAACAATAATAAAACAGTAAAGCTAATAATAGCTTTTTTAGTCGAAGCTGTAATAATCATTATATGCGTGTTTATTAGGCAGCTTTAACTTCTCACTTAAAACATCAATATACTTGTTTAAACGAGGTGCTAAAACTGAAGAGTTATTTAGACCATGTTTTTTAACACTATCAGTCATGATTAAAACTTCATTGTTAAACTTTGCTCTTTCAATTTCTAGAGCAAAACCTTTAACACCCATAGTGAGAGGACCTTTTAGATATCTAATACTATCTTCTGGGTCTGCAATATGCGCTACTAATAGTTCTTTAACTGCTTTACGGAGTCCAACTACGGCGTCTGGATTAGCTTTTGACCAAGCACTACTTACAGTAATAACTCGACTAATAGCATAAGGTATTTTATCTGCTACTTGTAGTGTAGTAAAATCAGGATGTCCTGACTTAATAAGATTAAACTTCATAGTGGTTAAAAAGCCTTCAGCAGCATCTACCTTACCAGAGACAAGACTAGGTACTCGTAGAGCAAAAGGCATATTTACATAGTTGGGCTTCGCAGTTGTAATTACAGGAATAAGATTCCTTGTAGTTCCTGTAGGAAAACTACCTAGAGTTCTACCGTCTAAATCTTCCCAAGTTTTGATGCCGCTGCCCTTCAGAGCATAGATACCGTCTTGAGCACGATCATCTACTACAAAAATAGCCTTAAGACCTGGGGTCTCAGACTTTCCATTTACAGTAATTACTCCGCTAAAATCTTGATAACCTACGTCTGCTTTACCAGCAGCTAGGGCCATTCCTGTTTTTACACTTCCTGGTCCTACTCCAATAGGCACTAGACTAATACCGTACTTTTCAAAAGTACCATTCTTAATACCTTTTAGTACCCAAGCATGGTTTCCATAAGGTCCGGTATCAAATAAAAATTTAGCCGTAGTTAGTTCTTTTGCAGCTGCACTAGTACTAGCAACAGCTAACATAATACTTACAATCAATGTTTTCTTTAACATTTAAATTCCTTTCTTTGGTAGTCCTGACAGGATTCGAACCTGTATCGCTCTCTAATCTGGAGACTGTGCCGAATATAAGTCGGGTGTTTTACCATTAAACTACAGGACTTTGGTGCCCACAGCCAGACTCGAACTGGCAAGCACGAAGCGACGGATTTTAAGTCCGTTGTGTTTACCTATTTCACCATGTGGGCAAGTTTTTTCGTCAAAGAACGTATAATATAATTTGGTATATCACTGGTGTGAAACTTGCGAATCTTTTGTCGATCCTCTACCACATATTTGGGGAACAGGCAAAAATGTTCTCTCCTGTAGCGCATTTGAGAACGCAACAGACTAGCATCATTTTTTGTCATTTTTTCACCTATGATTTATTTCTGATTATCTTTAATTATAACAGAATGACTAAGGACTAGTCAAAGAAAAAGTGGGAGTCATTCCGATCGGCATTACCTTCTCCTGATTATTCCGGCTGCGCTCTAAGACCAAGACCCAGACAAAGACCTAGACCCAGATAAAGACCTAGACCCAGACCTATACCTAGAACCAGACCAAGACCTAGAACCAGGCCCAGACCCAGATCTAGACCAAGACCTAGACCCAGATCCAGACCAAGATCTATACCCAGACCCAGACTCAGACCTAATATTAATTCTCTTTGTTTGTAACATCAATTATTCCTAGACTTAGACCTAGAACCAGACCAAGACCAAGACCTAGACCTAATCCCGGAACTAGACCAATACCTGGACCCAGACAAAAACCCAGACAAAGACCCAGGTAAAGATCTAGACCCAGACCCAGGCAAAGACCAAGACTCATACTCAGACCCAGCCCCGGCCCAAGACCTAGGCCAAGACTTAAACTTGTTCCGTTTTGTTTGGGACATCCTAATCTTACTTCAACACACCAAACGATTCAATACTCTGAGTAGCGACATACCAATCGTTAAATAGATACTGACAGTCCTTCCACTTACTTTCAGTAAAAGGACCAGTTTCGTAAACAATACCAGCGTCTTCCAACTTAACGCAAGTGTCATTCACGCCTACCAGCTTTCCGGTGTAAATATAAACACCACAGAATAGTGTAACACGCTGACCCATCAGAGCCTCAAGCCCTTCGTTCTCAACTTCCTTAACCATAACCTTCATAGTTTTAGTTCCTCACCTATGCTGTAACGAGAGTTTTTTTATCCCCTACAATCTGTTTGTATGGAATCGGCTTTCCTTTGCTATCGACAACCATCTCTCCATTTACCGCTCCTGCCATGTAAGTACCATACCCCATGTGCTTTCCAGCAAACAAAACAGGCTTACAAAGCTCACCATTAATACGCTTGTAGCTGTCATTAGACTTACCACGACCTGCTGCAGTTTTGCCTTTTTTACCGGCCATTTTTTTCTCCTTTTTGTGTGTTATCAATCATTATTCTTTATAATACCAAAAAATAAAGTTGATATCAAGAAAGAATTAAATTCTAATAGTCATCTTTACTATTTTTAGAATACTTGTCTAGAGAGCACAGGAGTGCTATAAATCCTATAACTAGGAATAGTCCTATAAGATGTGCAGAGACAACCTGTAAATCAAATTCCATTATACCATCCATCTGTGTTTAATAGCCATCTCTGCTCTATGTGTTCCATAACGGACACACCATTTCCAAAATCTATTTTTAAAGACTTTCAGATATTTCTTAAATCTAAAAGAAAAAACACCCTGCTTGGGTGTGTATAAATAAGGCGTAATATACGCCTGTAAAAGTGTATTCATTTTTTTTACTCCATTTATGCAAGTTTATTATTTCAGTCAAAGTATTTACTCTTGACTGTATATATATTTTATAATAATTCTAAAGAAAAGTCAAAGGACATTTTTTAATATGAGATATGCAGTAGACGCATAACTTATAAAAAAGACGCAGTTCTGACGTATTAGGGAAATAGCGTTCTCCGAACGCCCGGCTGTGTTTCTCCGAAACTACGTGATGTGATATATGTTCCACTGTGTTCCACAGCTGTTTACACTCCGTGTTCAACGTGATTACACACATAGAATAGCATATTTTTTATGGTCTAGCAAATGTAAAATTCTTGAAATACTCTCTATATGCGTGGTTCCATAGTTCTTCATGTTGTTCTGTAGGGTGCTGCTCTAGGAATGTGACTAGAGTCCAACGATGTTGTTCGCTCTTCTGTGTAGGCACACGGTGAATGAAGAATGATGGAAACTGTATTTGAAGTCCAGGACTAGGATGAACTTCAGTGCATATAGATTCAGGCGTTGGTATTTTGTTCCCGCGTGAGTCTACAGTATAGTTGTCATGATGCTGCCACTCTCCAAACTGAATCGGTGACCCTGGAGAGAGATATAGAATTTGAGTCCAACGACGAGCATTCCTGCGACCGTAGATGTTGTGTGAGTCTGTATGCCAAGGATAGTCTCGACCACGCTCTATCATGGTAAGCAGTATGTGATCTGAACGTGCTTCCCAATAAGAATGGGCAGAATTGAACTGCTTGTTCGCCTCTGCCCATTCAATCATTCTTCTTGATACAGCTCTATGACTGTGAAGAATATAACGATCCATTAGAACTTAATCTTAAGACCTGTTCCAACAAAGGTTGCTGTGCGTTTCCAATCTTTATCAGTATCGGTCTGCACATACATACCTGCAGTTAGATTTTTGGTTACTGAGTAGTCTACACCAGCCTTCCAGTTGGTGTCAACGATTTCAGTAAAGTCAGTTACGCCATCCTTGTCATAAGCGACATTAGGTTGAACCTGTCCGTAAATAGCGATCTTACCGTCACTAGCCTTGCCATCTGCGTCAACAGAACGCATTGGGTACATTGTGATTTTTGCAACTGGTGAGATCTTGAACCAACGCTCACTAGCACTATCATCAGGCATACGATACTGAGCGGTAACACCTGCAGAGACTGCAATAGGACCACGCTGAATCCAAGTTCTATCATAGCCTAGGCTAATACGATTTTCATCACTTGCATCTGTGGCTCCTTCGGCTCGCTCATAACGACCTGTAATACCTTTTAGTGTATAGTCGATTCCAAAGAAACGATCTGCGTTATTGATATTAGCTTGCATATCAACGCCGATTCCTTTAGTTTCTACACGAACAGTATTTTCAATCTTCTTAAAGTCTTCTGCTGCATAGGCTGCAGATACACCAAATGTTAGTGCAGCCGCTACGACAGCAACTCCTAAAGTTTTTACCATACTATTTCTCCCTATTTTTTCCTGGGACCTCCAGGTTTTGGATTGGCTTTGGAGCCTCCCTTTCCTGCCCAAAGCACTTTTCTCGCCCAATAGTTGGGAGAGAACTTGTCATCTTTTGTTAAGCCACCAGACTTATTACGAATCCCGCCCGAACGAGCAAGATAGTTAGCGCGTGCTTTTGAAGAATAGTTATGTCCATATCCTTTTGCACCAAACTCAACAACCTTAATTTGATCGCCTTTTTTGGCTAGTACGCGCATCTTCTTTTTTGATTCTGAAGGAGCACGTTTAGGCTTGTTAAAACCAGGGAACTTCTCTCCGCGATATTTAACACCGCCTTCTACGCGCTCGGTGTCTTTTGTTGTTGCCATTTTTTAATCTCTCTTGAAACCAGTTGATTTTGTATATTTAATAGGATAACCTAAATTTCTCATCTTTGCAATATATTTTTCCAAAGAGTTGGTTGAAAGCCGTCCTGCGATAGCGTCTTTACGGAACTTATCACTACCTGCCAGTTTAAGAGGTTGTCCTGATAGTGTTTCTCTAAATTTTCTACGTCGTTTTGCCATTAGATTTCTCCTTTAAGTAGCCTCTCTACTATCTTATATCCCTCGATTAAATCTCCTGTGTCATTTCTAAATAAATCTTTATCAAAACTCTCATTCTTATCATTCCAAAGACGAAGAGTATCAGGGCATATTTCATCTGCTAGTAATATGTCTCCATCTTTATTAAGTCCAAATTCCAGTTTAAAGTCTACTAGAGTAAGATTCACTTCTTCAAAAATTTCTGCTAAAATAGCATTTATTTCTACAGCAGTATCTTCCATATAACGTAACTGTCTTTCATTCGCATAACCAAGGGCAACAGCCGCAGAGGTATTGATAGGAGGATCGTTTAAAGAATCATCTTTTACACACCACTCTACTACTGTACTTTTTAGAGCAGCACCTACTTCTAGTCCGTATCGTTTACAAAAAGTACCTGCCGCAACATTACGAACAATTACTTCTATAGGAATAATATTAACTTTTTGACAGAGATGCTCTCTATCACTTAGTTTTTCAATAAAGTGAGTATCTATATATTGGCGATGTAATTCTTCAAACAACAAAGCACTGATACTACAATTAAGCGCTCCCTTACCTTCAAACTGTGCTTTTTTAGCCGCGTTACCAGCAGTTGCGTCGTCTTTAAAGTAAAGTACTACTTTATCTTTTCCAGCTTCAAAAATCTTTTTTGCTTTACCTTCATAAATTAAATTCATATCTTATGATTGTCCTACCAAAGTTCTTTGCCCCAAGTTTCTGTTTGAACCTCTGTGATACTAGGGACTTTGTGTTTACTTCCCTTCTTCCAAATCTTTAGCTGTTCTTCCCAAGTCATTGTATCTTCATAATCCCATTTTCTTGTATCTTCATTCAATCGAATAGGTGCAGTATAATCTAATACAAACTTGCCAAGTTCTGCATCATAGTGAGCTGGAATCTTAATTCCAACTTCTTCACTATATGGAACAACTCTACTTAACCAAATCTGCCGCATCTCATCATTCGTTCCACCACGAATTCTATAAGTCTGTTGGTCAGTTCTTGTTTTATGCTCATCAGGCAAACCAAACCATGCAGCACATAGTGGGAAATAAAAGTCAACGCACTCTTGTACTCTTTGTCTACTGTCTTCATCTTTATTCCAAAAGAACTTTGTCCAGCGTTCTCCGTGTGCAACATGAAACGTTTCTTCAAAGTTTACCTTACGCAATCCACGAGCAAGTGGTGCGTAACTGCAATTCTGCTCCAAATCTACAGTTGTGATATAACCTGCCCTGTCACCGTAACACATACTTACTACAGTTTCAATGTAATCCTCATGTGGGAATTCTAACATTTGAAATGTGCGCCATTCCTCAGGATCACGCTCAAACAAGAAGTCGTGTGTGTCGTAACCAAAGTCTTCTAGTAGTCTATACATAACCTGTGCATGTCCAAGTTCGTCCTGACATGCAGCAGACACAGCAATCTTATCTTCAAGTGTTGGTGAGTTTTTGATAGCAGGAAAATAAGTTGGCAGTGTTACTACTTCCAAGTCTGCTGCAATATGAATAGTGTTCGTCAGCACGTCGCGATAACGTGGAGTCATCTCACTTGATTTTTCCACCATATGTCCTGCTGCTAGTTTCTGCTGAAATGATTCTTCGTTCATTTATGATTATACCCTCCTGTTAATATTCTTTTAGAGCTAGTGTGTGATACTTGGCTCTTATGTGTATGTGTCCAATATTGAATATTCTATATCTGATGACATATATTTTCCTCTTTTAATATAAATGTTTTATTCTCTAGCATAAGATTCGCAATTAAATCAGTATCTACAAATTTACCAATTTCTTTTTTAATTCTGACTCCATGTACGCATCTAACTTTAGTCAACAAGTCTGAATAAGAGTCATCATAGATGTAAAAATTTTTTTCTCTATAGTCAAATTTGTACAAATCTGATTTAAGTTTTTGACTATCTTTATAAGAACTGAATAACTTTATTAAAGAATATGCTACTTCTTGAGAATACAAAAAGAAGGGAATCTCAAAACTATCTCCAAAAACTATATCACTGTAAAAAGAATATTCATGAAACCCTAAATAAACTTTATTATAATGCGTACCTCCAATCGGGGTAACTCCAGAAATATAAGTTCCTTCTTCTTTCTTTATATAATCACTTATATGAAAAGTAGCTGTTTGACAATCTCCGACTCCCTTAAAAGGAGCAGCTATTCTATCTCTATATTGATAAGCATATTCTTTTTTAGTTAGAGTAAATACTCTATATTTTAAGTTATACTTCTTACAAAAGTCAAAAGCATATTCAGTTTCAATTTTATTAAAAGGAGTACAACATATTAAAGCCTCAAAAGGAACAGAATGTTCTATTAAACATTTAGCTACAAATAAAGAATCGGCACCTCCGCTTAATCCTAAAAATAAATTGTAGTCTTTAATATGTGATACGACTTCAGAGCAAGCACTCTCAAATGATAAGTCTTTAAGATTATTTGTTTTTATAGTTACTTCTAAATCTATTTGAGAGGATAAACTTTTTACATTTGTCTGAATCCAATTATTTTTAATTATCATTACAGTAAACCAGTGCTTTTGTTATAACTCGATAATGTGAGGCGGTCAGGGACAGGTATAATATAAAATGTTAGAACGCATGGTCTGTATACTATGGTTCCATAGCTAAGTATTACCCATATGACCGCCCACTCTTATAGTATAGCAGAGGCATCTCTATATGGCAAACAAAAAAACCAAGACAATTACTTGTCTTGGTTTTTAATTAAGCTTGTCGCTCTCTATAATGTGATGTTTGTTTACTAGGATGAAAATACTTACTAATTACTTTCTCCGGTTCATCTTGGTCAAAAGGCTTACAACTAAAAACATCTATGTACGCATCTCCTGTATCATTACAAAAATGGGCACAGATATTTGAAGTTTCAATAAGCTGAACAAGTGTGAAGCCCGCTTTATCATCAGATCCGAACATTACAATTTGAGGCTCTCCATAGGCCACCATGTCGATTCTGTCAACTAGCTCTTTGGTAAAATTATATATATTTTCTACGCTTGTAATCTTTTTTATGTCGCAAGCACGACAGTCAACTGTTAAATGATAGCCCCACATGGGAGCAACCTCCTCTATTTTAGATATAAAAAAAAGCCAGAGCAATATATGCTCTAGCTTCTGATTAGTGTCTATAGCCCCCTTACCCGCTATAAACGATGGTTTCTCTACTTACCCCAAGCAACTGGTAAACTCAGAGTTAGAAACCCTACCCTAGTCTCTGGAGCGAACATCACTGCTCAAGCTACACAAAGACTCAAATAAAGGTGGGAGTGGCTACGTCTTACAACTCCTCTATAGCAGCATTTCGACCTAGTGCACATAGGTATCTGCTCAGTATTTCTAAGCCACGCACAGCCCCTCACCCGCCTGCGTTATGACTCATCACCACTCGCAACCTAAGTCACGCCTCCGTATGAGCCTTGCCAACATAATAAGCCTACCTACCACCGCTTATCTTGTCTACTGCTTGGGCACCCAGTCGCTGAAACATACAAAAACAGCGCCAATCTTGGTGAGTAGACTAAATAGGTGAGAGATTAACCGTGACCTCTCGCGGGCTTATTTATGGCAGCCATCCCAAGTTGCGTCCGAAGTCGATATACAACCATCTGGAGTTAGACTCCAATAAAGGTAGAACAGGGTGAGACTCATTCCGTGACTCCGTTGGATCATTAACCTTTTTGGACTTAAACCTTTACAGTGTGAACTGTCAGGTAAAGGAGGATGATCCCCGTTCTCTTATTCTTTATATATCTTATCAAATTTTTGGACAACTAGCAAGAAGAAAGTTGCACTCAAGACTCTCAAAGGAAGGGACTACGAGTCCTTGTTTAAGTCTTGAGTAGTAATCTTGCGATTACCCCCGCTGTCCCCTCAACAGCATTTTATGAGTCAAATCGAATGGAAAGGAGGTGATTGACTCCAAATTGGGTCTACGGCCCCCAAACCCGCCATAGACAGTGGTTCTACTTTCTACTATATCCCTTGCGGTTTACCAACTAGAACCTTACCTACTTTCTACCTGAAGCACACATCAGTCCGTAATTACAATGTGTGTCTACTGCAACCTCCAACGGCGGAGACTAGAAAGTTTTACCACTAGATACTGAAACATCGTTATTTCTTTTTCAATATCGCCTACAGAATAACTCGGCTGTGGAACCTTAAACCGCCGAAGCGTTTAGTCGGACCCGAAGGAACGTAGTTTAAGGCTTTATTAAACGGTGCTTGACTGACTACAAGCCTTGGCGAACTATGTGTTACTCCCCGATTTCTTTATATATCTTACCAAATTTTTAAGCACTCAGCAAGAAAAAAATCTCTTTCATATCTATATTTTAGCGGCGGACATGAAAACGCATCACGTTTAGAATAAGGCTGGGGACGCTTTATCGTCCTCCCCAGGGGGACACTCATGAGCGAACATATGCTCTTTACGAGACTGGAACGTCTCTTCTGCACTATGCTGACTAGGCACTTTAATTCTTTCGGCTGTGCGATAACCTGCACAAGTCTAGTTTACGTCTTTCTTGATTTGACGGAGCACTTCTTCACATGGAGCCTCTGCATGGTGTAGATTAAACTCCTTCTACACTAAGAGTGCTTTAACGCAGCAATACGGGTTTGTAGAACCTTTTCCTGCCCTCCGACTCTTTGATGCCCACTCATCGGATAGTTGTGGGGGCTTATTTATGTTTCGCTAGCCTAGCGAGTTTCGGTTTACAGTTTATCCGCTCTGTCAACTCCAATACTCCTGAGTTGATAGGAGTGGAACCTATTTAGGCCGTTCCGTTAGCCCAGATCGAGGCTCTGTAGTCATCAGACTCAATCTCTCTCAATCTTTTTATATCTTATCAAATTTTTAGGCATTAAGCAACTTTAAAGTGAAAGTGAGCCCCGCCTACTATCCGCTCAAATTCGTGAAAATCCCGACGATTTTCTTACCAGACTTTGTCACTCCGAATGACATAGTCATACCAGCCAATCTCAATCGCGAAACGGAAATGTCTCCACTGAGTCTCCAGTTTTAACGTCTCGGAGCCTGACATCTTTATACATTTTAGCAAACTCAGAACAAGTTTGCAAGGATAAAGTGAGTTTTTTGGGAAGGATTATGTTCAACCTATTGAAGTTGAATCCCCAGGGTAAGCTCTAACCCGCACTCTAACGCGATAGCGTGCCCAGCGTCTGACAGTCTGTCAGAAAGGATTATCTCTTATAATACCACAAAGTATAGGTTCATGGCAAGAGAAAAGTGAATGTTTTTCTACTGTAGAACATTCAAACTGCAAGAAGTTTCATCTGAGTCAGAACTTCCAAAGACGCTACCTTTGCTCGGCACGGTGGTATCTAGTCCACCTACTAACCATATACTTTCGGTGCGATGGCACCGTATCGGAAAGGATTTTTTTACATTGAGCGGTTGAAACTTGTTCTCTCGCTCAATGTTTTTCTATATTACAAGAAATTTAACTGCCATGCAAATCAAAAATTATTTTAATTTTTCAAATGCTATCACAGAATCTGGAATACTCAATGTCCGGTCCGTCTAACCAAAGCGCAAATCCATGCTCTTCTTCAAGATTTTCCCTCCAGAACTTGACAAGCCTAATATGCTTATGCTCATCTTTATTCTTCTGCCTCCAGTATCCAGGGCAGTCACAACTATAGTTTTTACCATATAGCTTTACGTTGTAAATACTACTCGGCTCATAGTCGTCTGAGAATTTAGCAACCTCCCAAACCTTTGGTTTGGAAGATTGCCGGATGATGTACTGGTCGGCCATATTAGGCAGCCTTTGAAGCCAGCTCACCATCATGGTCTACGATAAAGGACTCGATCTGATCCTTCATCGAGAAGATTGTTGCCCACTCGTCCTTGTAAAAAGTTACAGGGAACTTGCGAATACCATTCAACTGAACAGCACCCTTCGGGCTAACCTTGACAACAACGCTCTTCTTTGCAGCGGTTTCCGCCTTTGCAAGAGCAGCCATCAGTTCTTCGCGAGACATATTTTCGTAGTTCATTTTTTCCTCTTTGTTGTTAATCATCATTATTTTTATATAATACCAGAAATTTAACCAGTTAGCAACTATAAAGTTGTTTAATTAAGACGCTGAGACAATCTTAAAAGGGACTTAATAACTGTTTCCCAGTAACTCTTTCCCCAATCTGACTGACAGTTTTCTAGGGCTTTATAAGCATTAGAAATAAGTCTTTCATATTTATCAGTCATCTTCTACCATAAAATCTCTGAAATTCATCTTGGCATTTTCTATAATCCACATATTTTCCTTAATCGCTCCTTCTGAAGTAGTTAAGAAAAATGCACCATTTTTCAGAAAACCAACAGCCAAGATGCTTTCAATCTCAGGCTCTGATTCTACTAAGTGTTGAATAATAGTGTTGGGATTAATTTTGCCAACAGTGGCTCCTGGAAAGTCTACCACATTATCGTTCATTATTTGTCCTTTTATAAATAGAAATATAGTGATTACACTCTTTCTCTGTCCAGAACATATAATCTTGAAAAGTTCTTGGCACAGACAAAAATCGTGCACAAGACATACGTCTTGTACACGATGAGTTATTACACATAATTGTTTTATCGAGTTTTCTCATCATTTTTATATAATACTATATTTTTAACGATGAGAGAAGAAAATACTTAATTTAACGATAGAATAAATGATTATCAATTCTAGTTATTAGAGTCAATTTTAGTCTCCAATCTGGAGTCACATAAGTTGCATGGTAGTGAGTAGCGCCCTCTAAAAGACCTTCATACTTATTGTTCTCAAGCAACATTTGTGCAATTTGGTAAGAAGATTGCCAATCATATGAAGAGTAATTTATAGTATCAGCTTTTCCATCGCAGTACCAGCTAAATTGGCACTTATCTTTTACAGGATAAAAAATCCTTGACTCTGGAGAAAGGCTAGTGTTTTGTTTAGTTTTCCAACTCTCTCTTACTGGTCCCTCATATACTACAGAACAAATATTACTAGGCCATCTAGCATCTCGTACTCTGTTTATTGTTACCAATCCAACAGCTATTTTTCCTAAAGTGCTTTCTCCTCTAGCTTCGTGATATATATTTTCTGCTAAACATTCAGCATCCTTATTATCAGAGGACAGTGCAAAAGGACTTATAAGCACTAAAGGTAATACTAGTAAAAGTTTTTTTACCAATGTATACCTCTACATACTAAAAGACTCATATATTTTATATCAGATATTAATTCTCTTCTTTGATTATCGTCTGATATATGTTTTAGTTGTAAAGCTTTGTCATAAATTGCTTTGGTTTTCTTTACCAATTCTTCGTCTTGGTTCTTCATATTAACCTCTTATTTTTTGTATATAGGAAGCAGGAATAATTTTAGTTTCTGTTCCTTCTGAAATGTTATTATAGATTATAATATCACGATCAATATCTTGATAGCAATATATATTTGGGTGTAGAAAGTGTAATAACTCAAAAGGATGTACTTTTATCGGCTTTTTTATAACTATATGGACTTGAGCAGAAGAAAAATTAGTTGATAAAGATACTTTAACTTTTCTTCTTTTTGTAAAAATAGTTCTCCAATCTATCATTTGATTTATAGAAGCTATTGGTAAATAAAAGTCATATAACTCATAAGTAAAATCGCTAGATATATTAATAGATTCTATCTTGGAATACATTTTTGCAAACCTTGTCTGAAAATCTGATAGTATAAAATCTGGGTATCTACTCCTTTGATCTACTACATCTTGTGGGAGATACTCATACTTTCCTTTCATATTTTTCCAGAAACTTTCGTCAGGCAAATCTATTCTCTCATATCTATTGAATATAGTTGAGTCTTCTACGTGATCAGATACTATCACACCGTCTATAGTAGTGTTGCCTAAAAATTCCCAACACAGAAGTCTACGCATACCTGGATGACAGTTTATTCTATTATCTCCGTCGTCCCAGTATAACCCAACAGGATAATTAATACCAGTTGTTAAAATAGATTCTATTATAAAAGAAGTGCTTAAGAAAGAAGGACAGTTAGCAAAGTAGTTATACTTAATACCTAAATGATTTATTTTTTTATTATATTGTGCTCTTCTGAAAGTAGCAAAAACAGGATTACCATTAGTATTTGGATCTACTAATGATCTTTTGATTTTTCTTGTATCTATATTTACCTTGTAGCAGAGCATAATAGTTGTTTAGATTTTTTTCCATAAAGTGTACCAATAATATTACAATCTTTACAAGGACTCTTATCTCTTCCTTTTTGTAACATTTCTCTATACTGTTTAAGTACAGGAGACTTTAACCAAATATCTTTTAATGATTGTTCTTGTAAGTTACCAGTTATTACAGATTTATTCCAGTCATGCGCACATAAAAGAGTATTTCCATTATAGTCTATATTAATCTCATAGAATGGTGTATTACAACCTCCTCCATGAGTATCTTTAAATAACTTACCGGCTCTATTAGATAAGTGTATAAATCCATAGTTATCCTTTTTTTCTTTATAGTAATGATGAAAAAAATACTTATCTGGAGAAATACCTACAGAGCGAAACATAGAAGTAAAAGTTTCTTGTTGTTCTGGACCTTCATATAAACTGATATATATTTTATCTAGTCCGTTAAAGAATAACTTTTCAATTACTTTTTCTGAAAGTTTATCTCCGTTTGTAACCATCTGTAAGTTATGATTCCAAGGAAGATTTGTTTTTGTAATGTTTATAATATAGTTAAGGTATTTATATAATAAAGGCTCTCCAAATCCACAAAGTAAAATTCTATTATTATATTTTAACTTTGCCAGTTCTTCTATTATCTTTGTGTAAAGCTCTGGGTCCATATGTAAGTTTCTGTTAGGGTATACTTTAGGATCAACCCTAGGACAAAATTCACAAGTTCTATTACACAACTCAGTTAAGTTAAAATCAATTAACATAAGAGTAGAGAACAAATCTTTTTGTGACATTTGTTCTTCAAATTTTTTATATTGAATATCTCTTTCAGACTTTATATAGCCCATTGTGATGCCTCATCAATTCTACAAGCTAATGATCCTTCAATTCTAGTTTTACCCCCTAGTTGAACATCACTAGAGAAAAATTCTTTATTGTATATGTTATAGTAAAATTCTCTTGTTTTCTCGTCTGTTTCTGCTTTTTTAATGTTTTTCCACTCTGTCTCAGGAAAATAACAATATAAATTAAAAGTTTTAGCTAGCCCATCTATTTCTTTAGCTTGTAAATAAGGTTTTGGCATATTTAAGGAACTGAGAGAGCTTAGACCTTTTGGATCATCATTTATAAAATCTTTATCAATAAAATTATTTTCTATACAAACTTTTTTAAGTGTGGTGCCAGAATAAGGAATAAAAGTACTTACAGTAGTACCGTCATAACCAGCAGCTCTTCTTACCATTTTTATAGTATCAAACACTAAGTCTCTTGTCTCAAAAGGAAGACCTATGATCACATTCAAAACATAAGCTATATCAGAATCATTTATATATTCAAAAAACTCATAGTAAGTTTTGTTAGGGACAGTTCTTTTTAATACCGTTTTTCTATACTCTTCATTACCAGACTCTAAACCAAACTGCATTCTGTAACAACCAGCCTCTTTTATTGCTTGTAAAACATCTGGTCTACAGTTTTCTATTCTCGTATTCATCCAAAAAGGGAGTCCACAATATTTTTTATACATCTCACAGAACTCAAATATTTCGGTTCGTGGTCTAGCTAAAAAACTATCGTCCATAAATGTAATAAAAGTAGGATTATAAAGTTCCTTATATAAAAGTAAATCGTCTTTTATCTTATCTATGCACTTTCTACGAAGAAAACTGTCCAGACCAAAAGACTTACCAAAATCTCTAGTAGTAGGAGAGTTACAATAAGTACAATGATAAGGGCAGCCTCTATAGGTTTCCATAGGAACAGCTTTAAATATTTTACCACCATAGGGTCTGTAGAATCTATTCTCATTAAATAAACTATAATCAGGAGTGACATCTCCTATATTGACTAATGGTTGAGGTGGGTTTTTTTGTATAGAGCCGTCAGAAAGACGCACCCAAGCTCCTTTTATATTCTCGAAATTATCTTTATTCTTAATTCTATGAATAAGCTCTCTTAAAGTTCTTTCTCCTTCATAGATACCTAACATAGAAACACAATCATGAGACATACATAAATCAGGCTGAGAAGTAGGAAACACACCTCCCATAATGTTAGGGATATTTAAATCTTTTATCTCTTCTAACAGCTGAATAGCTTGAAGGAAAACATCCTCTACAACAGTTACTAAAATTAGATCGGGACAGTAGTTTTCTACCTTCTCTCTAAAATCAGACAATATAAATTTATCATCTCTAACAGAGATGCCTAAGTCTTCCCAAGAAAAAGATCTTGTACCGCCTGTAGAGGCTCTTACAATATGAACTTGTTCATTAGAACTTAAATCAAAGTAACCAGTTGTTTCAAACAAATCTACTTCACAACCCTCTTGCTTACATATAGCAGTAAATAACCCCACAGCAATGCCGGGGGTCATCATAAGAGGTATGTTAGGATATAAAATTAGTATTCTAGGTTTGTTCATCCAATACTTTTAAAAGATCAGGTTCCCAATAGTTAGGACCTTTCATTACCTTCCCATCTTCACGATATATAGGCTTGCCGTCTTCGCCAAGCTTACTCATATTACTATTGTGAACCTCTTCAAAGCATTTGTCAAGATCAATTCCGTATGCAGCCCCTGCTCCATATGTTACATAAAGAATGTCAGTTAGAGCGTCTGCAATCCCTACAAGATGTCCTTCAGTTACAGCATCTTCTAGTTCTTCATACTCTTCGAGTATTAGTTTAAGTCTTAACATTGCAATTTCGTGTTTTGCAAGTTCGGGGCTTTCTTTTACTTCTTGCCCGAAAGAAGACATAAATTCTTTTACTTTTTCAAAATTAGTCATTAATTATGTACAACACTTTCTAAAGATGATGTTACTATTGGTCTAAAGTTACCAGCTAATCTCTGTTCCTGGCAGTAAGATATATACGCCAGGTGTTGTTCATAATTTTCCCATACTCTGACAAACCTCCATTCAGTATTATCTGCATTTAAAGAAGTAGAAGTACTACTTGTACAACCTGCTATAATATCAGCTGGGTGAGACTCCCACCGAGCATTAATACTTTCTATAGTTACAGGGTTTTCAAAAATTATTGTAGTAGTGACTGTCACACTCATTATATATTCCTCCTATTGACAAAAATCAATATACATGATTATTACAAAAATAATAGAAAATGTCAAAAGTTATTTATTATAAATCCCATCTTCGGACGGTATTTACCACATCACTAATATATTTTACATCAGACTCTTGTAAACTATGATGACAAGGTAGACATATAATATTATTAGATACATAATTACTATGATTTGTAATATTTCTTCTTTTATCTAGTTTAGACAATGTGAATGGGTAATTTATTCCATAAGGTATTCCAGAAGCCTCTAAACTAGATAATAAAATATCTCTTCTGGGGAGCAGCATGTAATAATAATGATATACATGCCTTTTACAATAACCAGCTTCAAATGAAGCTGTTGTTAAATAAGAATTATACAAAGAGGCTATTTCTATTCTTTTTTCTGTCCATTCTTCTAGTTTATTCAATTTATGATATAAAACTATAGAAGATATGCCACAAGGTCTATGATTCTCTCCTAGTACTTCAAAAACGTTTTTTTCTTTCATACCACAATTAGTATAATATCTAACTTTATTATTTAAATTAATATCGTTAGTGGATACTATACCTGCTTGTGATACTCCTCCCAAATTCTTACCAGGATATAAAGACCAAAATGCTATATCTGAAAACTGACCGACAGGACCTACAGTACAATAAGCACCGTGAGCTTGAGAACAATCTTCTATAACATAACAATCATTTCTAACTGCTATAGTCATAATTGTTTTCATATCACACGGATGTCCTAGTATATGTGTAGGTACTAAAATTACATTTTTATACTTATCTCTATTTTTAGATATCCATTTATCTAATTTTTTAGTATTAAATTGCAAAAATGTATCACAATCTAGAAAATCATATTTATATCCAAGTTTTTTAGTAACAAATAGAATAGAAGCCCAAGTATTATCAGGTAAAAGAACACAAGTGTCTTGAGGAGCTAGTTCTAAAGACTCTAAACATAATTTGTAGGCTGACGTTCCAGAACTAACTAAAGTAGAATAATTAAGAGATACATAAGCACTCCAAGCATCTTCAAATCTTTTAATATAAGTAGAATTAACATAATTTCCGCTAGATAAATAATCTTTTATTTCTGGGTAAGCCTGATTACTAATTTCTTCCCATTGCTGAGGTAAATTATTTAACTCAATATTCATATGTTTCATATACTAGCGATCCCCCTCCAAAGCCATTTTTGTAATAATATAAAGGAACATTTAAGAATCTTCCTTTATCTTCTGTAGATTTTCCAAAATTATAATAATGAATATCAGTAGGTAAATGTTCTATCATATAGTGATGTAATAAAGACATTGCGTGCAAGGCACGACCTTTTGAGTTTGTAACAGAATATTGAACATGATAACACTTATTAAACCTAAATACTATTAAACCACCTAACATCTTTCCAGAAGAGTGTCTAGCTAATAATCCTTTTACAAACACAGGAAAATGATTATAGAGATAAACTATATCATCAGCGGAATGAATAGGAGTTGTATTGTGTTTTTGTAAATTAGGAATTACAATATTATTCCAAAACTCATTAACTAAATAGGAATCTTGAAGATCCATAGCAGAAAGAGATATATTATTTTTTAATGAAGATAGCTCTTTTTTTCTATCAGGCCAATATTCATAATTAGTCATTAAAGGATTTAAGATAGAAGATAATTCACAAGATTTTTTTATTGCATTGAGATTATATAATGCCCAAATGTCATCTTGTACTGCATGACGTTGAAACTCTATTGGAGTAGTTTTATATTCAATAGTAGCATAATCAAAATATTCTTTTATTTCAATAAGAATCTCTAATATATCATGTCCTCTGATAGTATCATTATAAACAAGACCTGCCACTGTTAATCCTGGATGAGATATAATCTTATCATTTACACAAGCTGCAGGAAATACAGCACATAACTTATCATTCTTATATATTAACAAAGAACAATCTTGAAATTTATCTCCATGATATTCAAGAAAAGCTCTTTTGTGCATAAAAGTACCATTAAAAGACTGGTCTACAAAATTTTCCCATACATCTCTATGTTTATTACCGTATTTTACTAATTTCATCTGACTCTTCTTAGCACCGTTAACCCATTTGAGTGTAAAAACACATTATCTATTATCCAAGTTTCTTTATCTTTATTTACTTCTAGCATCCATTCTGCGATAGCATCATTCAAACCTTTTTCATACCCATTTTGGCTTTTTCTTCCATAAGTATAAGTATCATGAAACATTAAGAACTTATTAGCCTTATTACCATGTTTTTGTAACTCAGATAAAAGTTGTTTATAATTATGGTCAGTATCAATAAAAAGTAAATCTGTTTCTTCTATTTCAAAATCTTCAGCTAGAGTATCTTTAGCTTCAAAAGTCCAGTTTATCCCTTCTTCTGCAACTACTTTCTTGTGTTCCTCAATTAAACAATCTGGATAAATATCATAAGACCTAATAGTCTTATCTTTATCATAAATCGTAGAGTATAACCACGCCCAAGTACTTGTTCCATCATCTACGCCAAATTCTGTAATATGATTACATAAATGGGCATAGGATAATAATAAAGGACATAGTACACCTAAATCATCGTGTTGCGGGTGTGTTGCTGATAATTCTGCAAATTTTGTTTTTATTACTTCAGTCATCTAGTATTGCCACTCCAAATCCTGCCTTACCATGTTCATTACCATTGTAAAACATATAAGTTCCATATTTAGTAGGAAGAACATACGAAAAACATTGCATTTTAGAGTCCCAACCAACATCAGAGCGAGGAAAATTTAGTTCTTCATCTTTTCGAATCCAATCATACCCATTCTCAGATTCTGCGTATCCTAAACAATAACCATGCTTATATCTTCTACTAGAGTAGAATAATTTATAAATACCATTTTCTCTAAGTACACAAGGTCTTCCTATTGCATATTCATTTCTAGTTATGTCTGCGGACATAACTAGAGTAGATTGTTTATCTTCCCAAGTGAATAAATTATCACTACGAATCAATCTTAAATCATACGTAGGAGTATATTTATTATCAGCATAAAACCAGTCTTCTCCTCCTACATACCAAATCCAGTATTCTAGCAAAGTTGGGTCATAATGTACCCAAGCAGCGGTTCTGATTGTAGATTCCCCCTTAATAGAACCTAGAAGTGGCTTACCAAAAATTCTTGAAAAAGACTCTCCTCGATTATCACTTACTGCTAAACCAGTAAATAGTGTATAAGGGTAATCAGAATGTTCTCCCCAACCAGTATATAACATATATAAAACCTCTTCTGATTTTATATAAGACATAGGAGTTATCCCAAGATGATCAAAAGACTTTTCATCTCCTATATTAAGAGAAGGACTGTGTGATATATATCTAATCTCTGTTGGGTTGTTTAAAGAAACATCTATATAACCAAGCCTACCTACTTGTAATTTATCCCAACTAGATATAAAGACTCTAATAAAATCATCGTAAATAACAGGTGTAGGTATATAGGCATGGCTATATTGCCAACTAGAAGAATTTACAGGTCCGTAAACTAACCCTAACTTAGTCCATTTCAACTTTAAAATACCTCTTTGTAGACGATTTAGCTACAACAGGTCTTGCTTCTTTTGGAAGAACTAATAATTTTTCATCTCCTATATCTCCGACAGAAGAAGTTAGAGGGCTAAACCAGTTATAGTTTCCCACCGAAACCTCATCTCCAATACAAGAATTTACTCCAAAAAAGTTATTATTACCAATTTTACAATTACCTGATATAACTACATGAGATGAGATAAAATTATGATCGCCAATATTAGTGTGGTGACCAATATGATTTCCGCTCCATAAAATATTATTATCCCCAATAGTAACATAATCCTGTATAACATTTTCTTCCATCACAAAACAGTTTTTACCAATTTTAGCAGTAGATCTAACTGTAGCTCTAGAGTCTATATAAGAAACAAACTCCATACCTCTAGTTAAAAGAATTTCATAAATTTTCTGTCTAGTAGTATTTAATTTAGATACTCCTATAGCAACAAATACTTTAGAAGCTAAAGGAATGCTATCTATAGAAATAACCTCTTTACCAAACTTAGTACCTTCGAATAAGTCATCAGCAAAACATTTTATATAATAATGTCTTTTTAAGTATTCATAAGCTAGTTCTGCGGTTTTACCTGCCCCAACTATAATTAAATCATTCACGTTCACATACTCGCTTTCTTAAATCAGAAGAGGAAAAATTATGATCTCTGCTATTAAAATACAAAGATATTCCTCTTTTTTGACATATTTCTTTTCCGGTAAAATCCTGATGACGATACTCTGATCCTAATATTCTAACATTAATTGGGTATGTTAACAAGATATCCTTCAAATCTTCTTCAGTATTGTAGGGAATAATTTCATCTACATATTTTACTGCTGAAAGTTGTATATATCTTTCTACAACACTTTGTATAGGCTTATTTTTCTCTAGCCTATCTAAAGACGGATCGTTCTGTATTCCACAAATTAAATAGTCGCATTGCGACTTTGCTTCTCTTAACATAGCAACATGACCTGCGTGTAACAAGTCGAAAGCAGAACAAGTAAATCCTATTTTCACTCTTCTCTTTCTCCTTCGAATACACAAATCATTTTTAAATTATGGTTTTTAGAATCATTCCATACTCGATGAAATACTCCTTTTTGTACTACAACAATATCTCCTGCATTAACCTCAAAAAGATCTGAGCCTAGTGCCATTTCTCCATGTCCTTCAGTAAAGATGTATACTTCCTCCTGACCGTCATGACTATGGCCCCTAGTCGCTTTTCCTGGGTACAATTCTGTAGTACTAACTATAGTAGAATCTAATTGTGTATTATCTTTTACTAAGTAGGTATCATCATCTTTTATAGTTTTACCACTTATATCAAAATTAGTGCCTATTCTACTCATGACCAGTCTTCATCCCCAATAGAAATTGAATCGTATATTTCAGCCCAATTTACACGCGGAGTCAAACACCCTTGAGTTAGGTGTGATGCCATTCCAGGTACAGGTGCTAAACACCCTGACTTTGCATACATTTCCCATGTAAATGAGTCTGAATTATAAATTGCATTTTGTTTAAATAATTTTATGTGTTGCTGCCAAGTTCTACCTAATGCAGAAGTACATCCTGTACAAGAAGGTATAGTTCTCCAATGAGAATACTGATTTAGTAGAAGTTCACACTGTCTATTTCTATCCATTGTATATCTATCTGGATAATCATATGCTACAACAAACCCTTCCCATCCATCTTTGTAAACAGACTTCATTGCTAGTAATGCATGAGGTAAATGAAGAAAATCATCATTACAAAGATAATGAACTTCATTTGGAAATAAGTTAGTTGTTTTATCTATAGTTTCTGCAAGTGCAGAATAGTGATGCCTTCTTTTATCCATTACACCTCCTAATTGAGTTTCTACTCCATCAGGAAGTTCATAAATAGGACATTCTAATACTTGTACGTTGGGAGTATTAGAATGTCTAAATAACCAGTCTACAGTAGACTCTCTAACTTTATCCCATAAAATAATAAAAGTGTCAGAGTCATCTACGCTAGGCTGTAGAGACATCCAACACTTTCTTAATAATTCTTTTTTATCTTTGTTTTCCCATCGTGGGGTAAAACTTTGAGTTTCTTGTTTTTCACAAACTCTCCAGTAAATAATCATCTTATCAGTTCTCCATAGGTATTTTCTACTTCTGTAGTATAAACCACTCTATTAATGCCAAAAGCTTCAATAGCTTTTCTACAGCCTTTACAAGGCCTGGACAATCCCTCATCACCATTCTTTTTGGTTCTGGCGACATATAGAGTAGACTTATCTAGTATAGAAGAGTCTACTTCTTTCAAGGCATTTTTAATTGCGTCGATTTCAGCGTGGAGATATATTGATTCAGAATTTTTTGAGTATTTAATTTGAAGGGGGTGTGATTTTCTTTTGTTATGACCAAAAGAGATTACCCTGTTACCTTTTACGATACAGGCAGCGAGTGTTTGGTTTCCTGCGCACGGTATATCTCTGGTGATCTTCTTCAGAATAGAAATATATGTTCTGTCTTTCTTCATCGTCTTTAATCATGTTATAGGTTATTTTCTCCACAGCTTTTCCAAAAGCTATACAAGGTAATAATAACACAATTAATACTACTATAGCAAGCAAAAAACTCATTTCTTAGGACGTGGTTTCTTAGTTGGTCGTAATCTTGGAATTTTACCTCGATATTGAGAAGGAGGAACCATGACTGCCATTTCATCTGCCATTTTATAAAACATTAAAGCAGCAGTTTCTGGTCCATGAGTTTGTAGATATACATTTCTACAAGTAGAAAGTAATGCTGCTGCAGTAGCGGCAGGATTTTCTCTGTAGTGAATCTTTGTAATATCATTTAGTTCTTTCATAGCTTTATAAAGAACTACTTTTCCGCTCTCAAAATCATCTTCTTCATGCATAAGGGCTTCTCCCTAAAGTTACAGTTTTGAGTTTTTTAAACCAATTCTTAATTTTATTATACATTATGCAGCAATCCTTATAGGTCCAAGTTCTTGAGTAAACGCAATTTTACGCAGCTTACGGTACTCAGCCCCCATCTCTTTCTGGTCTGGGAGATCTTTATTAACAAACTCCTCACGAAGTAGTCTGTAGTATATTTTAAACTCGTCTCCATGAGGTTTTACTCTAGGAGTTTTGTTATACCACTTATGCCAGTACTGAATAGCATGAGCCATTTCATGCGCTACTACAGCCCTAAATCGGTGTAGAAGATTATCTGAATAAAAGCCCCCAATAATGCTATCATCATCGAAAGACTTATACTCATACCACCTGTATACGTTATCGCTAGAGCGAGTATAGTGTTGCATAGCAATAGAAATACCGGGTTGCCAGATTCCATCTACCTTATACAATCCTCCACGAGAACAAGTCCTACGAGAGGACCAGTCAAATTTAGTCTGTCCCATCAAAAACTCAGAACATCCTTTATGGTTCCAACTCTGAATAAAGTCTTCCATTTCTTTTACTACGTTATTGCCATACGCAATCCATGAAGCGCGATCTAAACTACTGTTCATAGTTTCCTCTGTTGTTAAAAGTTATTATATATAATAACAAATATCATACCAGTTGACAAGAAGTAACTATCTTCCAATATGTTTTACGTTATCTCTACTTATAAGTTGATAAGGACCTTTATTATAAGGAATAGATACCGTATATTGTTTCTGTGGTTCAGCGTGTTGCAAACAAGTTTTATATCCTAGTTTAGCCCTTTTATAACTAAACTCTTCTTCGCACACGATGCAATAATATTTCATTTATACCTCTATATTTTCACCATACTTTCTGTGTCTCAATGCGTAACCTCCAACGTCAAATTTTGTAACATAACATTTAGATGACTTGGTACGCCGTGAGGACTTAGGCACAGACACACTATGTAAATTATTGATTATATATAAAGTATAGCACATTTTTGCACCAACTAACAAGAAAATTATTTTCTTATAAATTAATCATCGCCGTATATTTCTAAAACTTCTTTGATTGCAGGATGCCTTTCTATGTCTTCTTTAGAGAATCTTATTTGACCGATATAGCTAGTTTCATAATCTTTGGTCTTATTTATAAAATCAGATAAACCATTTAAACACTTTTGATCGTGTTGTTGTAAATCTCCAGTTACTACTATTTTACTTTTATCTCCGAGTCTAGTCAAAAGAAGTTTCATTTGACTAATAGTAGCGTTTTGCATCTCATCTGCTACAATCCAAGAGTATTTAAAAGTTCTTCCTCTCATATAAGCAAGAGGGGCTATTTCTATTTTTTCTGATTTTATCAAATAGTCTATATGATCTTTAGAAAAATGTTCTTTAAATACGTCAAGAATAGGTCTTACCCAAGGGTCCATTTTTTCTTCTAAACTACCAGGTAAGAATCCATGTTCTTCGTCTACAGACACCGCGGGCCTAGTAATTACTATTCTATCAAAAAGTTTTCTTTGAAAAAATTCAATACCTTTTTCTACTGCTAAAAGTGTTTTTCCTGTACCAGCAGGACCTGTTGCAAACACATAATTTTTACTTAAATCATTTAGTAATGATACATATACAGATTGTTTACTATTTTTAGGCTGAATACTTCCATTATATTTTTCTATTTCATAAAGTTTTGCTGCGGTGCGTTTTCCCATTAGGTGCTCCTTAAAGTAAAAAAGCCCCTGACCATAAGGTCAAAGGCTTTTTTATAAAAATTAAAATATTACTTTAAATTACTTAGATACAATACGTACTCCAGAAGACTCTTTTTTAGTATTAGCCTGTTTCCAAGCTGTTAATTTGTCTCCCCACTTATTTTTTAGCTGCGGTACATAGTTAGTTTTTACAGCTTGCATAGCTTCTGCTCTAGTTAACCCCGCTTCTCCATAAGTTTTAAGTAAATCATATACATAACTCTCATTCTTCTGTTTAATTAGTAGTCTTTCTTTAATTTCTCTCTCTTGTACATTCTTAGGGCTAGAAATAATTTGATTAATTTTAGCCTCTCGTTGCATACGAGATTCTACAGAAGGATTAGCCTTATTTACTCTACGATTAGCTAACTTAGCCCATCGTGAGATGTTAGGACGTTCGCCCTTAGACTTATAATTATTACCTTTAGATTTTTTACCTTTTGCCATAGTTTCCTCAAGTGTTTTAGATTATTTTGTATAATAACATAAAAACAAAAACTAGGCAAAGGATTTTATTAAAAAGTAAGTGTTTTACTATATGAAAAACTGTTATCAGTTAGTTCAATTTGAAAAGCTGCTGAATCAGAAGAAAAAGTCTCTAAACAATTAACACAAGTAACTGTGTCTTCTGTCTCAAAATTTTCAATAATCCATCTTTTTTGTAATTCATTACACTGAGGACACCTATCAACTATTGTGTAATAACTCATTATTGTTCTCTACTTTATTGAGGTATCGAACCATAGAATGATCTATAAACCAATCTATTCCTTGTCTTTTTTTAATTGCTCTCCAAAAACCTCTCCAACGATCTTTAAACCTTTGCCAATATCCCATATTTCTTAAGTTACCGTAGTGATTAAAGTATTGTAAAGTTCCTACATGTCTAAAGAGTAGTCCAGAAGGGACTCTTGTAACTATATCATTATTGTTAACAAAACGATAAGTTTCTATATTAAAAGATTTAGCCCAACGTCGGTTTCCAACTCTGGGGGAGCCAAAAGTATAAAGACAGATCTTAGCATCTATTAATTTAGAAACTCTTTTTGCACATAAAGTAGCAAGAGCTGCTCCTAAAGAGTGTCCTGTAATGATAACAGTTCTCCCAGGACTCTGAGATATTACAGTTTCTAAAACTGATTCCCATACATTATCTAATGCTGATCTAAAACCTGCATGTACTCTACCTGATTTGTATTTTGACTTTACCTGCCAAGCTTTTAAATCTGCCCAAATGTCGGCTATCTTAGTAGGTTCAGTTCCTCTAAAAGCTATATAAAGTTTATCACTCACTAAAAAAGATAATGCTTGAGTTCCATCTACGTCATAAAACTTAAAGTTAGTAGCTCCAGCAAATTTTTCTTCATTTGTGATAAAATTCTGTATTGTTTTAGAATCTTTATAAACTATAGCAGATAAATTAGCACAATCCAAACTATATTTCATTTTTACAACCTTTCCTTGTAATAAAGTTTTATTTACTATCTTTTTTGGCCATTTTAGGCCCACTACCTGTATATAAACCAAACCAAGCAGCGCCTGCACCAACAATAACAGATATTAGTCCTGCTTGTTGTGTATTAGGGTCGGGCAAAGTCATAAACCAAATAGTAGATTTATAAAGTAAATAAATATAGGTAGTTAAAAATACTCTTGGGAATATTCTCCAAGCGTCAACTGCTACAGCTAAATCTATAACCCATTGAAATTTATTTTCAACAGGTTCTTTTGAAGTAGCATCTACTTCAATTTCGAGTTCTACTTTCTTTTTTAAAGAGGGGGTATCTTCCATAAGTTAGCATCCTTCGCAAGAAAAGTCAGCATTTACGCAGTTATCACATCTGCAATTAGTACATACTTTTAATCGTGTTTCTTCTCCTGCTTCATTTATTTCTACTTTTGTGTAATTAGTGCCACAATGACTCTCATATCCACAGTTTTGACAATAAATCATTATTTATTAGTCTCTTCTACTGTAGCGCCAGAGTCTAGCAACCCTTTTGCTTTATCTGCTTCAGCTTTTGCTTCTGCTGCTGCTTTCTTGGCTTCTTCCGCTGCTTTTTCTGCTTTAACTTTAGCATTAATTGCAGCCCATTTTCTGCCTTCAGCCTGTGTTAGAGGATCGCCCCAAACACCAAGTCGATCAGCAACAATATCGGGAAGTCTACCTTCCTTAGCGCAAGCTACAGCTTCATCCCAGGAACCATAAGCAGACCAAACTACTTCGCCACTGTCTAAAACTGTAGCGTAATCACCTGTTTTTGGGTCATAATTACAAGTATCTGCTCCTACTAAAGCATATGTCGTACCTGCTGTTAGTAATCCAGCAGCAACAACGCCTAAAATTAATGATTTTTTCATATTAATCTCCTTTGTCATTTACTCACACCACCCTTTCTTTGTCCCGCCATCATAAGAACGGGCTAGTTTTTCATCAATAATCATTTTTGAGTATAGTTTACCGTCAAGATAAACATTAGTTAAAAGTCTGCCTCCATATTTGTCCCAACCTAGATCTTTATATTCTATGTTCTTAGCGGCACGAAATACTTTATTAGCAAACTCCCTAGCTTTTAAAGCAAGTGCTTTTTCTTCTGCGCACTTACCTTTTATCTCGGGAGTATCAATACCTAAAATTCTAATACTCATCTTACGAAGAGAGTCTGGTAAAAAAGGAACATCTATATAACAAGTATCACCGTCATAACAAACATTACCTCTAAATTCTCTTAAGTTAATATTAGCAGCACTAGCAGAAGTAGCTATCATTGCTGCAAAAATAGTTGTTAATACTAAACTAGTCTTCTTCATTTGCGTCTTCTACTACAGGAGAGGGAGCTGCTTTAACAGCTACTTTTGCTTCTAAAGTTTGAGAAGCTTTCCAGCTCTCTACCATAGCATCAATTTTTTCTCCATTAGTATAGCCATTGGTTTTTGCCCAATCACGAACTTCTTGTTCAGACTTACAATTATCCATCTATTTTTCCTCCAAGTTAGATATTCTTTTTTCTAATTCATCTAATTTTTTAGTAATATGAGGGTACTTAGTTCTCCAAGCGTCTGTAGGTTGTTCAAACCATGTTAACCCCCAACGATCAACTAAATAGTCTAAAATTTTATCAAACCACCCATAAACCCAAATACCTGCACGAGTACTTTGAAAATAATATAAAAAAGCAGCACCAAATAAAGATCCTGCAATGCCTGTATATATCCAAAGTCTATCAGAGGCCATACGCTCAAGCATGTCCCACATTTATAGACACCATCCTAATAAAAATCCGACAGAGAAACTAATTATAGATACTAATGCGGCGGCATATAACACCTCAGTGTCTTTCCATATAGGTGCGTTTTTAAAGTATTGATCAGAGTGTGCATGACCTGTTTTTAAATACCATAAATTTCTATGTTTCATAGTTGTTTCTCTCCATCCCCTCACTATTACTCTAATAATACCAAAATAATTTAGTTTTACCAAGTTATTACTTTTAAAAATAATTTAAAAGTGTTATTTAGTCGTTGCTATAAAAATACCATCCCAGTCCTCTGGTAAGGGTTGAGTTTTCATAAACTCGCAACGCTCAATCCACATATCATAATATCCCCGCATCTTACCATCAAATTCATTATATAAATCTTTACAGAGTCTAATCGCATGATCGAACTGTTGTGCTTTGTAATACTCATGCATCTTCTCATGTTGATTTTCTGCCATACCCCAATTGGTATTTTCCATCATCCAATCCATATCACTCAATACTGTGTAGATACGAATACCCACGGACTTACCCTTAACGGCAAGTTCGTCCACCTTGAGATAAAAGAAGTCATCCTTTGTCTTGTCATATGTTGACTCACCTACAAGTAACAAACACCCATATTCTTTACACTTGGATTCAATACGAGCAGCAGTTGATACCGCATCACCTAGAACATCATAGGAATGACGCTTGGTACTTCCCATCTCTCCAAGGTAACCAAGGCCAGTATTAATACCGGCACCCATACCAACGGGGGGACGACCTTCAGAAGTAATTTTTTCATTAAATTTCTCCACAGCATTTAACATTAGTAGTCCTGTCTTAACAGCACTCTTTGGATGGTCTGGATCATCAATAGGAGCATTATGAATATGCATAGATGCATCACCAATATACTTAATAACCATACCATCTGCATCAAGAATGGGTTGTGTGATTGCGTCCATGTACCCATTCATGATTTCAGTCAATCCCTTAACATCGTCACCGAATGATTCACCAAGAGGTGTGAACCCTCGTAGGTCTGAGAAGCAAATAGAAATCTCCTTCTTCATA
>Ga0181585_10000409_pt1 | contig 35470 bp, 25 predicted proteins | sample 071ome_29_FD_132469 | JGI IMG/M metagenome (GOLD analysis project Ga0181585, IMG submission 132469) | Coastal salt marsh microbial communities from the Groves Creek Marsh, Skidaway Island, Georgia - 071407BT metaG (megahit assembly) | ecosystem: Environmental > Aquatic > Marine > Intertidal...
CATCGGCCTGAATGGAAGGATGTACCCCCAATAATGTCAGGCTTATGGCGCATGCAATCAATGGGTTTATGACAAGGCTCATGCCTCATGAAAAAGTTCTAGGATCATCCCGTCAATCTTATCATGGAGTGGATTTTGTCGCCATGATGGTCATTCAGAACAAGGGAGTAACATTTTCTTTTCTACGGGTTCGCAGGTGGAAAACCAGGACAGGTGCGCCATCGCCTGAGATTATCTGTAATGGCTAGGAAAACGGACAAGGTTGTTTGATGCAAAGTCCATCAAGCTTTCTGAATCTGCAAAAGAGCAGGCCTTCAGCTCGGCCAGTTTGTCAGCAGCTTGGCCAGGCCTTCCATCGATGGACTCTGGCCGCTTTGGACGTAAAAGCCGCTGGTGCTGACACCGCAGGCAAGCGAATCGGTCAGATCAAAACCAAGTAGCTGACCCAGGCAAAACCCCGCATTGAAATGGTCACCTGCTCCGGTGGTAATCACCGGCTGAGCAATGAAGGGGCCGTCGAACGAGACCACCTCCTCACGGTTGGAGGCAATGGCGTAGCGCACCGGGTGTACGAGGAGGGTGTCGATATGTAGGCATGCATGCATCCTTTGAACCAGGTCCATCAATGCCGGACGTGTATTTCCCTCAGTAGGGATGTTCATCACTTCTGCAATTTCGTAACACTCCTTTTCGTTCAAACCCAAGGTCACCGAATAATGGCTTTGAAAGCGTTGAATCAGTTCCAGGGCTTCGAGAATATCCTTCGCCGATCTTTTTTGCGGATCGCACAGATCAAAAAAGAGACGCTTGGATTTGTCCCCTTCGACCTTTTCGGATGGGGCGACGATCTCCTGATAGATATGATCCCAGACTTCGCTCATGAAAGGGACCATGGTCCAGTTGACAAAGGCCACCAGGTCGGAGGATGCCATGAGGGCAGCCATTTTGGGTGCGCCCATTCTTTCTGAAATTTTTTGCCAACAGATGTCATTGAGAGGCGTCAGTTTGCCCATCAGAAGTTTACCATCCTGAAATTCGTAAGCATCGGTATGACCCGGCTCGGCCACGGTGTAGACATTCTTGGCCCGATCCAGCAGTGGTTGAAACACCGGGTGAGGTTTCGGGTAGCCCAGCGCACCCAGATAATTCACCTCCACTCCAGCTGAGGCCAGGGCATTGGCCATGATGGGGCCATTGCCCCCCAGCTTGATGCGTTGGGTCACCAGTTCCATATTAGTGCTTCTTCCGGAGGCCTCGGCGATACGCGCCGAAAAGGCTTCGATGGTCGGAATGCGTTGGAAGCGGTCCACTTCGCTACGCTGATCCACCACATGGATGATTTCATCCACGAATCCATCGAGCCCAACAAAGGCTTTCAATGGGGCGGCTTGATCGGCAGCTTTCCTGATTTGTTCAGCGATGCGAAGTCGGGTGGAAGGATCCTGGCTCATGGGAGTTCAATCTGCCGAGATGCCGATGCGGCTAAGGATACTCTCCAATTCTTCTTCGGAGAAAAAACGAATTTCCAGTGACCCCTTACCTTCCTGATACTTGAGACGTACTTTTGTGTGGAAAGCCTCACGGATTTTTTGTTCCAAATGGGCCACATGTACGTCCTGGGGCTTGCCAGTCGATTGGGAGCTGGCACTTGCCGAGCTTGAAGGTTTCGAATCCCCCGAGCTGAGTTCGCGCACCAGGGCTTCGGTTTGCCGGACACTTAATTGTCCCTGAACGATCTTCTGGCTGACCGAAGCCACCAGAGAGGGAGTGCCCAATCCGAGGAGTACCTTGGCGTGCCCCACGCTGAGGGTCCCTTCCTTGACCATTTGCCTGGCACCATCCGGTAGCTTGAGCAGTCGCAGTGCATTGGCCACGGACGTACGGCTCTTTCCTACTTTGCATGCGACGGCTTCCTGCTTAAGGGAGAAGCGATCGATGAGCTGCTGGTAACCAAGCGCCTCCTCAATAGGGTTGAGGTTTTCGCGTTGCAGGTTCTCCACCAAGGCCAATTCGAGCACTTCTTCATCGCTGGCTTCGCGAATGACCACCGGCACATCCGTCAGGCCCGCTTTTTGGGAGGCTCTCCAGCGACGCTCCCCAGCGATTAGTTCCCAATGGTCGTCGCGCCTTCGTACCACCAGAGGCTGAATGAGACCCTGTTCGCGAATGGAGTCGGCCAGCTCGATGAGAGCGGCTTCGTCAAAGTGTCGTCTAGGCTGGAAGCTGCAGGGCTTGATGTGGTCAATGGGCAGTCGCTTGGGAGAAAGATCGGTTTCTGCCTGCCCATCATCCGCCTTGAGTGGCGCATAGGAAATGGGGGTCTGCGAAGCAGCCGTTTCCGGGGATGATTTGGAAGAGCTGGCGCCCCCCAGAAGAGCTCCAAGCCCTCTGCCTAAGGGCGAATTCGACATATGAGGACATTGGGAGAGACCGGGCGGGTTGTCAAGAAAGCCGCCAAATGGAAATTGCTTTTGCGGCTTCCTGCGCAAGAATGGTTCCTGATGAGCGACAAAAAAGAACGCATGCGTGCTTTTGCCGCCACCTTTTCCGACAGTGGCCGGTGGGACCCCAGGTATTGGGGTTATTTCATCACCTTCAACCAGGGTCGTTACTTTGAAGCCCATGATGTTTTGGAAGATTTGTGGCTGGAGTGTCGAAAGCAGAGGCTGGATACCTTTTACAAGGCCCTTATCCAGCTGGCAGGGGTGTTCGTGCATCTCCAAAAACAGCGTCTCAGGCCGGCCCGTGCCCTGATGGATCTATCCCAGGGGTATCTCCGTGCTCACGGGACCATGGTTGAAGGACTTTCGCTGGGGCCCGTTCATGCTTTGTTGGACCAGTGGCGCGTGCGCATTGCGGGTTTGGAGAGCCTAGATTTTCACCGATACCCGCCACCGCGACTTCTCATGCCTGAACAAGTTGTGGATGTCTAGCTTGGGTCAGGGGTGATGCAGCGATTCCATGGGATACACCACGACCTCGATCGATTTGGAAAACAGTGGTCGCTGGCATTGACCCTGAATATCCCACGAGGCCAGTAAGTTGTGATCCATGGACCTTATCTCGGCCGATTGCAGCGGCCATGGTTTGTGGTGGATTTCTGCGCGATGCAACCCACCCCATAGATCCTGGCTGTAAAGGCAGTAGCGTTCGGTGGCCCAATGTTCGAAACTGCCGGGCTGGACTTCCGCGGCAGGGCCAGCCTGATATTCGCCTGTCCAATAACGGTTGCCGCGTTGGAGCTCAAAGTGAATCGCCCTTTCGGTTGGAGAAAGCTGCACGCGTGACCGGTAATAGGGCAGATGGTAAAAGGTGCGAGCCGCCCACACAGCCAGAGGGTTGGGGATATCGAGACTGAAAAACCATACCCCGGGTTTGGACCCGTCGGTGACATAAGTGCGAACGTTGATTTCTGGAAACGAACACAACCAGGAAGGGGCAGGTAAACCTCGGCGCGTGATCCCTTTGATTTCAAAAGGAACGATCCCTATCCAAGCCTTACCATCATAAAGGTCCAGCTCCAGACCCTTTGGGATCCTTTGCCTCATCTGAGTCATCGAAACCTCCCAGTGAAGGAAGAGCAGGTCGTCCCAGCGCTGTTGCACCACCCATGGTTGCTGCGGTAGAGGCCAGGGTCGGTGATCGATGGAGTCGAGCGATGGATGCGTCAAATCGCCTCCAAAGGTGTGGTAGCATCCCCAAACTGCCCCAGATGGATATCAAAACGATTCAGAATCGAGAGATAGAGTCGACACATTTGTCGTTCAGTGGCCGATCGGTAGTCATGCACCTGGCCGCCCTTGAGGGAGCCGCCCCCGCCTCCTATCAAAACCACAGGCAATTGGGAGGCGTCGTGATTTCCCGTCAGCATGCTGGAGCAAAACAGCAGGAGGGTATGATCCAGCAAGGTGCCTTCTCCTTCCTGGATAGCCGCCATGCGATCACATAAATAAGCCAATTGTGAAACGAAGAATTGATTCACCTTAAGCCAATCTTCCGTATCACTGTGTGAAAGCAAGTGGTGGATCATGTAGTCGACGCCCAAATGGGGAAACCTCAGTGAGCTGTGGTCGTTGTTCAACTTGAGCGTGCAGACACGGGTGGTGTCGGTCTGAAAACCCAGCACCATCACATCACACATCAGCCGCATGTGTTCATCGATGTCCTGAGGAATTCCTTCGGGGGGGCGAGGTCGATCGGGTTTTTCCAGCGTGGGGCGCCATCCCTGCAGGGTGCCCCTGAACCCGGCGTTCTCGATACGTCCTTCGACCTCGCGAACGGAATGCAGGTATTCGTCGAGTTTTTGCTGGTCGAGAGTGCTGATCTGCCGACGCAAGCCCTTGGCTTCCTCCCATATGGCGTCGAGCACACTTTGGTCGCCTTTGGCTGTCGTATCCTTGAACAGGCGATCAAAAGCCAGTGCAGGGTAAAGCTCCAAGGGAGTGGGTGAGGTCGGTGACGTCCACGAAATGTGTGAACTGTAGAGCATGGAATAATTCTTGTGGACCGATGGGTTGGATTTTTCGCAACCGAGCACGAGACTGGGGATCTTGGTGTATTTGCCAACGTGCCGTGCGATCATTTGATCCACGCTCGTACCCGAGCGAATATCTCCTCCCGAAGCCAATGGAGCACCCGAAAGAAGGTTGCCGGTTTGAGAACTATGAATGTTTCCCTTGAGGGCCTGGGCATTGTAAAGCCCCCGGATGAAATGCATGTGATTTCGGTGTGGGATCAGTGACTCCAGCACACGTCCCAGTTGCATGTTTTCTCCCGTGCCCTCGGCTTTCCATTCGCGACTGTGAAATCCGTTTCCGGCAAAGAGCACTCCAAAGCGAAGAGGTGCCTGCCCCGTCGTAGAAGCGCTGGTGGACGCGGATGCACCCAAGGTGCGGATGGATTCCATCCAGGGCAGAGCCATGGTGACACCGGTACCTTGTAGGAAGGAGCGTCTGGATAGTTGCGAGTGCGTTTTCATGATCTAAAGCATCATTGAGTCATAGGTTGGGTCGAATGCATCGAGACGGCTTGAGTTTGTTCGCGACCCCGTATGGATCGAAAGGGCGGACTCAAAACGATGGCTTCCACGAGTTGGGCCATCGAGTAATCAGGATTTTTCATGTCCTCGACCCGTTGATCGATCCATGGCTTGTCTGAAAGGGCGATGGAGCGTCCCAAGGCGTATCCCAAAAGTTTTCGAGCCAGCTGCCGGTTCAAGTCGTCTCGACGCTCTTCAAGAAGGTAGGCCTTCAGGCCATTGAGACCCGTGAAAGAATGTCCATCAGTGAGAGTGGCATCTTCTTCGATGGGGCGACCGGCCTGGTCGAATTGACGCTGGCGTCCCAGCGTGTCAAAACCCTCCAGCGCCATGCCAAAGGGGTCGATGCGCTGGTGACATCCGGCACAGCGCGGGTCCTTGCTGTGTGCTTGGGTCAAGGCTCGGATGCTCATCGAAGCGGTATCTTCGTTCTCTGGTAACTCAGGCACATTGGCCGGAGGTGGGGGAAGTGTTTCTCCCAGCAAGGTTTCACTGATCCAGTGTCCGCGGAGGATGGGGCTAGTACGTGAAGCCCCTGAGTGTCGTGCCAATGTGGCAGCAAAACCAAGGATGCCGCCGCGGCCGTGGGCACGCATGCCATTCACAGGCATCCAACCCTCATTCTCTGGAAAAGGCATGCCGTAGTGGGCCGCCAGTTCTTGATTCAAGAAGCTCCGGTCGCTGTCCCAGATGTTCTGGACCTTGTGATCGTTTTGGAAGAGATCCGTGAAAAACCGGACGACTTCTTCCTTCATGAAAGCTTTTATGGATTCAAATTCCGGGTAACGTCGAGTATCCTTTTCATTACTCAAATCCAAGTCATACACCTGAAGCCATGCGGTGGCGAATTCATTGGCAAGACGCCGAACTTTTGGGCTGAGCAACATCCGCTCCACCTGCTGCCTGAGTGTTGTCTCCATTGAAAGCGTGCCTTGCTCGGCAAGGGTAAGCAAGGTGGTATCTGGTGTGGATGACCACAGAAAATAACTCAACCTGGAAGCAAGCTCCCTGTCAGAGATGGATCCGGGTTGCGCACCTGGAGGCGGGTTTTCTATGCGAAACAGGAAGGCCGGAGAAACCCAGAGTCGGGCCAGCATCAGACCGAAGGCTTCTTCATGGGACAGTGCCTGCTTCCTCAAGGAGGCATACAGATTCTTCAATGATTGAATCTCCGAAGTCGACAAGGCTCTTCGGTAGACCTTAGGAGCAAATTCGATCAAGGCACTTACGTGCATGGACTGCGAGGCGACCCATTCTTCTTTGAACCGCCTGGCTTGATCGAGAATCGGCTGGCGCAAAGGCTCGAACACCGATGGATCGGCATCCTGTGTGGCATATTGCCACAACTGCTCATAGGCATCGACCTGTGTGAGTGCATCCTGGCTGATAAAGTGCAGCTCATGCCAAAGTCGATCCAGTCGATCCGCCTCAGCGTTGGTGAGCATGAGCCGTTTGAGGTGGTGGTCTTCCCGGTAAAAGAGCTTCAGGGTCACGACTTCATCCACTGGGACAATCTTGTGGTAGCAAAGAGCAGCGGGAAAAAGATCTCGGAAAGCCTTCAGATGCGTTTCAATAGATGCATGTCCTGGGCTTCCATCATGGGCGATGAAAGGCGCATCGGCTTTAAGGGATGAAACACTCGGAGGGGTTGCTTCGTCCTTCAGAAGGGTGCGAGCATGCAATTGAACGCAGGCAGTGGAAGCCTCGTTTGCCAATTGTCCCTTTAACTTCCATTGGGCTTGGCTCAATCGCTTATCCTTGATCTCCAGCCGCAAGGTGGCGCCTGCCGGCAGGATGAAATGGGATGCGTGATCGGATGAATGCCTCAGCTCAGGGGAGTGGGAAGAGGGAACGTCCTGGGCATGCTGCAAGCTCCATCCGATGGCTTGCCCCGGTTCGCTGTCTTGCCCCAAGGGGAAGGATGCCGGGAGATCTCTCGCTGCCAAAGGACTGTTGAAACCGGTGAGCCATTGGCGAAGGGAAGCATTTCCTGGCTCCTTGGGCACACTTTCCTCCGTCAAGGTTTGCTGGAGCAAACGGGCCAGCAAGTGCCGCTCTTCTAAGTCCTGACTTTCGATCCATTGGGCAAGCAGTGAATCGTGCGCTATGGGTTCACGGTCCTCGGATTTCTTTATGGTTTCGTGATGAAAGGACCAAACGGCTGGATTTCCCTGCGAGTCGGCATGTGGGTTGCCATCGAGCAAGGAGGAAGCAACATCCTCGCTGAGGTCCCAGCGGTTTTCAGGATGCTGCGGGTCAATGAGTTCCCATCCTACATCGGTCAAATCGCAGGCATGGTTGCCATCTCCAGGAAGTATTTCCAGGCTCACCACATCCCCAGGTTGAACGGGCAGCGCCTGAGAAGACTGTGATGCCGAGACTTGATCGCCGTGGGTTCTGCCACTGGACAAAGTTCTCGCCAGGCTCCCTCTTTGCCAGTTCATAGACCATTCGACACCGTTACCGCACTCGGGATGGGCATCCTGAATCTGGGCTTTCCAATTCAGCTTTCCAAGAAATGGGCTTTGCCATCGAATGACCACTTTTTCCGTCGGGCTGGGGTGAACAGCCACACCTCTTGGTTTCATCTTGCCCGGTATACGCACCTGCTGATCCGAGTGGTTCGAGACAATGGACGGGGTCTGAGGAGACCCCCAGCCCTTGATAAAGTCGTAGCCAGCACCTTCCTGCATGGTTTGGATAAAGAGGGTCTGGCTCCCAACTGAACTCGCTCCGTATCCCAGCACATCCAGCCATGCTTCGATCCAGGATCTTTCTACGTCCAAATCTGAAGCGAGCGAAGGGATGTCAAAAGATGTGTTGGATGACATGCATGTGGCGATGGCATGGAGAATTTTTTCTGTGTGAGGAAGGATGCCGGCCAGAGCGGCATCGTGTGCTCGGACCATTTGGTTGAGTGATGCCAGTGGCAAGGCGCGCTCGTCATCGATCTTTACTTCGATATGGCTCCACAGAATCGGAGCCTGAGAGTCTCCAGTGATGGATTGGGCGCTCAGATGCAAAGGCAGAGGTCGACCCTTGGAATCCGGTGAGACAGCTACTTCGAAGGATTGATTGGACTGAAGGTTGGAGCGTGGCTCCATCCAGGCTTGAGGGCCATTCAACTTGCCAATGTGTCCTACCGGCTGGAAGGTCCACAAGGCGCCCTGCCAGCGCATGATCTCAGTGATCAGGGTGTCCAGTCGTTTTTCATCTTCCAGCGCATCCATGAAGAGGGGCTGCAGGTGACGAAAAAATGGGGATGGGTTTTGGGTGCCGAATGCGTCTCGGAGTCGAAGCAGGTATTTGGGGCTCAAACCCCGCGATGAAGCCATCTGGATGAGCTGGTCATTCTCCCAAGGTTTGGCTGAGTTCTCCGCAACCTGATACGCGTCGATGAGCGCTTTGCAGTAGGCCCTGATAGGCAGCCCACCACCCTGGTTGGTGTCGAACACGATGCCTTGCAAATTAACTTCCTGGCCACCGGATCCTGTGGTGTAAGTCGCGTAGAGGTCCCGGATTTTTTGCAACACTTCCTCTGTCCAATCACGACGTGTGGTGTGTTGAGAAAAGCGGAAGCCATCGGGAAGTAGCACAGCATGGGAGGCCACAGTCTTGGCAGCCTCAAAATACTTTTCCAACAGGGCAGGGGACATGACCAATGCCTGACCGGTGTTCATGAAACCTTCCCCGGCAGCGCTGTCAGTGGGGAACCATGCTGAGGGCTTCAGCTCGGCGATTCCGGTCAGATCCTGCAACGTGTAGTCAAGCTCGGCGTTGTTCAAGCGCCGCATGACAACAGGGCCTGGATCTCCAGCGCTCCGACGGGCGATCCACTCCATCGATTGATCCACCCAGGTAAGAAAGCGGTCTTTGTGAACCTCATCCGGTTGATCCGCTTTTGCCGGTGGCATTTCGCCCACCTCGATTTGCTCAATGATCGATTCCCAGATGGAAGCTGGCTGGTCGATCGTCTGGAGTTGCATGAAGGCCTCCAGATCCAATTCTCCCTTTTGCTTTTCCGTGGAATGACAGTCCAAACAAAACCGCTTCATGAAGGCCTGGGAAGGCTCTATGAAAGGTGGGGCCTCCTTCGGTGGTGCGGCTTGCCCCTGACCTTGTTGGGGCGCCAGAAATCCCAGGCAAAGCAACCACAACAGAGATCCACGACATGGGATCGAAACAAATGGGCTGACTCGGTGCGCTTCCATGCCTTTGGGGGGAGATGAGTGGCATCATTCAATGGCAACCTGACGGTTCGGGCAAGCACAGAGGTGAGCGTGCCATTTTGATCAGCAAGGCGCCCGAGAAAAGCTTGCGCTGGGTTGTGAAAGGCGACACCTGCAAACCCCGATGCTGACAGGCCTGCCAAGCACCGCCTAGAATTACCATATGCGATCAAAGACTTGCCCAAGCTTCCTGTCCTTTCCATCGGGTGTTACCTCCATCGGGTGCACTCTCTATCTAGTGTTCCTGGCTTGCTCGCTGCATGCCGAACGCGCCAGGGATTGGGGAATGGTCTTTGAGGGGACTCCTGGTTCCGGTAATGCGATTACGGATGTGGAAGGAGTGTGGGTGGGGCACTGCACCCTGGTCTCCGAAAAGGGGAAGGGTGCTCATGGCCCTGTTGCTGTTCGGACAGGGGTGACGGCGATTCTTCCTCGCGGAGCTACTTACGGCCCAGTGTGGGCTGCCTGTGAACAGCTCAATGGCAATGGCGAAATGACCGGCACCACCTGGATCGACGAGTCGGGATTTCTGGAGGAGCCCGTGCTGTTGACCAACACCCACAGCGTGGGAGCGGTCTATGAGGCCTCTATTCAGTGGCGTCGCCAACGGGGCTATCACCCTCAGGATGCCGGGCAGGGATGGGCTTCGCTTCCGGTGGTGGCCGAAACCTGGGATGGTCGCCTCAATGACATTCACGGCCACCATATCCGTGCTCACCATGTCTTTGCAGCTTTGGATCAGGCCCATGCAGGACGGGTGGAAGAGGGGAATGTAGGAGGTGGCACCGGCATGGTTTGCCATGGTTTCAAGGGAGGTATCGGGACGGCCTCTCGCTTGTTGCCCGGGGGTGACACCTTGGGAGTGTTGGTGCAGGCCAATTATGGGAGACGTGAAGACCTTCAAATCACCGGCGTTCCCGTGGGGGCTCGGATTCGGGGTTATGAGATGTCGATCCAACAGCCCTCCACTTACCAGGGAAATTCGATCATCGTCGTGATAGCCACAGATGCGCCTCTCTTGCCCCATCAGCTCAAGCGAGTGGCTCAGCGTGCCAGTCTTGGCATTGGGCGAACCGGTGGCTATGGGGCTCATTCCAGTGGAGATTTGTTTCTGGCTTTTTCAACAGCCAGGATATCGGATCCAGATCCCAAGGGGGTTCATTCGGTTGCGATGCTTGCCAATGATCAGCTAGACGCTCTTTTTCTCGCCACCATTCAGGCGGTGGAAGAATCCATTCTCAACGCCTTGGTTGCAGCCGAGACCATGACAGGCATTTATGGCAACAAAGTGCATGCTTTACCTCGTGATCAAGTGAGGTCCTTACTTCGCCAGGCAGGAGCACGAAAGGAGATTCAGCCCTAGTGGGAAGGCGAAAAAAATCTCACCAAGGCTCCGGTCCGTTGCAATCCAAATAGGTTGCCTTAAACTGAAAACACGATGGAAAAACTGACCTTTCGCGCCCTCCGTAAGGTGACGCATGTCTATGTGAGCGACGCCCTGGAGCTGAACCCTCATGATTTTCAAGCCCATGGCGCTCCTCAAGATCCCGAGGCGTTCATGGCCTGGATTGTGGAACGCGCACAGGACTTACTGGCCCACCAAGCCTTGGGGCCTGAGCACCAGGCTCAGCTCCGCAAGCTGGGGTATTTTCAGGAAGATCGCGCCAAGCGAGAGGACAGTGTCTCATACGAGGGAGTTTGATCTCTCGTGTGTCCCAGACCTGCTGTCTCACGCTTTCTCTCAGCAAATGTAGCGAATGCGCTTGCTGATGTCTGTATTCACGGAGTGGTAGGGCAGCATCAGGTTGCCTGTGGCAAAGGTCGACAGCCGCTGATATTCCAGGTCATCGGGCCCAAGGGCATGCTGGAAAATGGGCTTCAAGTAATCCCTACCAATTTCCGAAGGTTTCAATTGATCCGGATCGTAAAAGCTTGAATGCATCTTTCGGGCGTGAATCAGACCCCAACGATCCCGGAGGCCATTGGCATCCTGGCTGTCGACCCAAAACCCACGCTCCGATTGCCATTGAATGGTCGACACGGTATTGGTGCGGCGTTCAAGCAACAGGTCGACCGCCTTGCCCCCGGATTGTGCTCCGTAAAATCGATCGAATAAAACCGGTCGCCCTCCTCGTTGGGTGTGGCCTACTTTTCGGGTAAAGATGGCTTCACGTGCCGACTGGCCTCTTCGGTACGATCGAAAGTATTCATCGCCTATTTCACGGATCAACAGGTCTCGCAGTGCCTCGGAGGCACCGGTCAGGATTTTGTTGCCGGCAGGATCTGTGGAGTGAACTTCGGCCCCGAGATCCTTGCCATCTTCGTCCACGATGCCTTCGCCGCAGACAATGACGACATTCTTTTGCAGGTCATAGAGTTCCTTGATGCGCTCCACCAGACTGCCGAGAGAAAAAGAGCTCTCAGGCACCAGGATGATATCGGGCTGGCCGTAGGCCGAGCCGAGTGCAATGTAGCCGGAATGGCGGCCCATGACTTCGACAATGGCAATCCGCCGATGGCTTTCAGCTGTGGTGCGGATGCGCTGAATCCCCTGAACCGAGACATAAACCGCCGTCGCATATCCCGGGGTCACATAATTGATCATGTGATCGAGATGGAAGGCCGCTCGGGAGTTTTTGAGGTGATAGTCAAAACCGCTGCGATCCTCTCGCTCCCGACGGATGTATTCATCGGGTTCACTACGGTAATTCAAACCAAGGTCGTTATCGATGGTCTTGGGGGCAAGAACCACCGGAAGGCGGTCGGCAAGCGGTTGCAGTCCGTTGAGGGTGCCATCGCCGCCGATGCAGATCAAACCTTCGACGCCCAGTTGCTCGAGCCTTTTTTCAATGATGTCGAGCTGTTTCTTGTTGTCCGGGTCCACATAGTCTCTAGAGGACCCCAGGATGGTCCCTCCATTGGCAGGATCGAGTTCCGGAATCTCCTGGAACAGAGGGTTGAGAGGAACATGGGGGAGCCGCTCATTGTAGAGACTGTTGAATCCCTTGATGAGGCCGATGACCTCCAGGTTGAGTTCATTGGCGCGTTCCACAGCCCCGTGAATGGTGGCGTTCAACGCGGGCGTGTCTCCGCCTGCCGTCAATATTCCGATGCGTTTCATGCTTGAAAGTGTGTGGATTCCCTCTCATCCCTCATCAGGTAAGAGGTCGAGATTCATGGATATTCAGGTCGCTGACGACCCATAAAAAAACTCCCCTGAACTATTTCAGGGGAGTCTGTGTCAAATCAAGGATTCGATTCCCCAGCCTAGGAGGTTGGAACCTCGGCAATGGTTTTGAGAACCCGAGAACAAATCTGGTAAGGATCACCTTGAGAGTTCGGACGACGATCTTCCAAGTAACCCTTGTAGCCATCGTTGACGAAGCTGTGAGGCACGCGAATGGAAGCGCCTCGATCAGCGACACCCCAGCTGAACTTGTCGATGGACTGGGTTTCGTGAAGACCGGTCAAGCGCAGATGGTTCTCTGGACCGTAAGCGGCAATGTGCTCTTCGCAGTTTTTCTCGAAGGCGTCCATGAGTTTCTTGAAGTAGTCCTCGCCGCCCACCTCACGCATGTGCGTGGTTGAGAAGTTGGTGTGCATGCCTGATCCATTCCAGTCTCCGGAGAAAGGCTTACAGTGCCAGTTGACATCCACCTTGTAAGACTCACAGAGTCGCATCAGGAGGTAGCGGGCGACCCACATGTCATCGGCGCACTTCTTGGAGCCCTTGGCGAACACCTGGAATTCCCACTGGCCCTTGGCAACCTCAGCGTTGATGCCTTCATGGTTGATGCCAGCCTCCAGACAAAGTTCCAGATGCTGCTCAACGATTTCGCGAGCCACATCGCCGACGTTGGCATAACCGACTCCAGTGTAGTATTCGCCCTGAGGATTCGGGTAACCCTCTTCCGGCCAGCCCAAAGGCCGTCCGTCCTGGTAGAGGAAGTATTCCTGTTCGAGACCAAACCAGGCACCCTCGTCATCAGCAATGGTAGCTCTTCCGTTGCTCGGATGGGGAGCTCCATCAGGAAGCATGACTTCGCACATAACGATGAAGCCATTTTCTCTCGCGGCATCAGGGTAAAGTGCTACTGGCTTGAGCATGCAATCAGAGCTGCTGCCGTCTGCCTGTTGAGTGGAGCTTCCGTCGAAGCCCCACATCGGGCAATCTTCCACGGATTTGGGGGCTTCACTCGTGATCTTGGTTTTACCACGTAGGTTGGGAACCGGCTGATAGCCGTCCAGCCAAAGATATTCTAATTTATACTTGGGCATATTCTTTACAGGATGAATCTTTCTCGATTTCGTTATTCAGGGGGCATTTGTTGGATGCCTGAGTATGCATCAAAGCAAAAAGCTTACCATTGCTCAAATTATTTTTGATTGAGGATGGGGCCCTCCCGTCTTAGGGCTCGCCTTACGTCCTTTGATGGGTTAGTGCGTTGCCCGGCATGCGTGAGATGAAACACACCAGACGATCCATCGTTCGGGTTGGCTTTGATGGAAAGGTGCACAAGCACTTTCTTGGCAGGCATGCGCGGGAACGCTTTGAAAACGAGCGTTCCATTCTGCAATACCTTCAGTTCAGAGGTTGTCCCTTTGTCCCGCAAGTGCTGGAGGCCGATTCGGATCATCTCTACTTGGTTACTACCAACGTCGGATCCATTGTGGAACATATCAGCGACGAAAAGCTCAAGGCCCTATTCCATGAGCTCGAAAGCTATGGCGTGATCCATGATGATCCCTTTGCGCGCAATGTGACCTATCATCCGAGATTGGGGCGGTTTTGCGTGATTGATTTCGAATTTGCTACAAGAAAAGATTCGGGCCAGGGGCTGACGCAGAGGGAGGTTCTGAGCTGATATGCAACCTCGGGAATCATCTCCATCCATTGCCGCTCTCAAGTGGCTAGCGGATACGCATCCGGGGCGCTACCGCACACGAAATGAAGACGCTTTTTTGCTGATGTGTTTTGACACAAAGGAGTTATGTTATTTGGGCAAACAAGGCCAAATGGCACCCGAGGGGAAACATTTTCTTTTTGCTGTCAGTGATGGCATCGGTGGAGGCAAGGGGGGTGGTTATGCGAGTCAGTCGGCCTTGCGATCCCTTTCATCCCTGATTTCTCAGACCTTTCATCGGGCTGACCCCCCCCATGAGACCCCCTATGAGGTCTTGTTACGGAGTTTTGTGGAGCATATGCATCAGAGGCTCTTGGGCCTCTCACGCTCTTACGAGGAGTGCCATCGAATGGGGGCCACCTTGACTCTCGGCTGGATTCATCATGACCAACTCAGATTTGCCCATTTGGGAGATAGTCGTCTTTTCCATTTGAGGAGTCCTGAACAGTATCGCCAGCTCTCTGAAGATCATACCGTAGCTGCTCAAAAGGTGCGACAGGGGATTCTAACCCCCCAGCAAGCCAAAAGGGATGCCGCTTCGCATGTCTTGACGCACAGTCTGGGGGCGGGCGCGCGCCCGGACGAGCCGCAGGTGGGATCCCTTACGCTCTCGCCTGGTGATCGACTTCTTTTCTGTACCGATGGGCTGACCGATACCCTGTCCGATTATCGCATCGCCAAAACCCTTTATGATCCGCCGCCTTATCTGGACGGCCTGGACCCCATGCAGGGCTTGATCCGTGAAGCTCTGGATGGATCTGGTCGAGACAACCTGACAGCCATTTTGGTAGATTGCCTGCCCGGCGAATCTCTCTGAATCGCAGGCTTTCTGCGATCATCTATGGTTGCATTAATTTTTTGTGTGTAGCCCTGATAGACGCCTCAGGTTTGACTTTTTTTGTTCAAGGTGAGCAAAAAGCTGCATCATGCTAAAAAAAGAACAAGCCTTGGGCTGGCAATCATGAGCTTCGACGGCACGAGCTCTTACCGCTGAGACTGAATCTGGTTTCAGCCGATCAGGGCTTCTACAAAGACACTTTTTCCATTGCCAAGGACCATGCGAGGGGATTTATGTTCGGTGCATGCTCAAAAGAGTGCTGGTGAAACATGTCCTTGGGGCGACCGAGGCGATGGACGCGGTCCTGGTGGAAGGCTGGGTTCGCAGCCGTCGGGATGCCAAGGATTTTTCCTTCCTGGATTTTACCGATGGCAGCTGCCTGCCGGGTTTGCAGGTTATCGTGCCTGGAGAGCTCCCGGGCTACAGCTCCTGGATCAATCAGTGCGGCACTGGGGCCTCGGTGCGCATCCAGGGCTCCCTGATGCCTTCGCAGGGCCAGGGTCAGCGATGGGAACTGCAGGCGGCTTCACTGGAAGTCATTGGCAAGTCCGATGCCACCTACCCGTTACAGAAAAAACGGCACTCACCGGAATTCATGCGAGAAATCGCCCATCTGCGTCCTCGCTCCAATCTGTTTGGAAGCGTGTTCCGCGTGCGGAGTCGCCTGGCTCAGGCCGTTCATCGTTTTTTTACCGAGCGAGACTTCTATTACATTCACACCCCCATCATCACCGCCAGTGATTGCGAGGGAGCTGGAGAACTCTTTCGGGTAACGACCCTGGATCCCTCCAAAAAGATCGATTCATCAACTGATTTTTTTGGTAAACCGACTTATCTGACCGTCAGTGGGCAATTGGCTGCCGAGACCTTCGCCTGTGCCCTTTCCAACGTCTACACCTTTGGCCCAACCTTTCGGGCAGAAAACTCAAACACCACACGCCACGCTAGCGAGTTCTGGATGATTGAGCCTGAAATGGCTTTCTGCGATCTCGGGGGGGACATGGATCTGGCCGAGGCGTTCGTCAAGGATCTGATCCGGGACACTCTGGAAACCTCGGCTGAGGAGATGGCCTTCTTCGATCGATTTGTGGACAAGGGGTTGCTAGAGCGTTTGCAGTGGGTGCTGGATCGTCCTTTCGAGCGTGTCGCTTATCACGACGCAGTAGAGATCCTGCTTCAATCGGAACAGAGTTTTGAATACCCCCTGCAGCATGGGCTCAATCTACAATCCGAACACGAGCGCTATCTGACCGAAACTCACTTCAAATGTCCGATCACGGTTTACAACTACCCCAAGGCCATCAAGCCCTTTTACATGCGGGCCAACGACGATGGCGAAACCGTCGCAGCCATGGATGTGCTCGTGCCCGGTATTGGTGAAATCGTCGGTGGTAGCCAACGCGAGGAACGGTTGGAGGTCCTGGAATCCCACCTCAAGGCGCATGACCTGAGCACTGAGGATTACAGCTGGTATGTGGATCTCAGGCGCTTTGGCTCGGTACCGCACAGCGGCTTTGGCATGGGGTTTGAACGCATGCTCATGTTCCTCACCGGGGTGAGCAACATTCGAGATGTGATTCCTTTCGCCCGCACCCCGGGGCACGCGGACTTTTGAGCCCGAAAGGTCTGAAGGGCGGAGTCTACGGGACGCTCAGCGATTGTCCGTTGTGCTCAGGCCCAAGCTCCAGCAGGAAGGGCACGGCACGCTCGGCCCAGGCAGAGGCCTCTTCATAATGAGAGGCGCCAGATCCAAAACAGCTTTCCAGCATTTGAGTGTGGATGACCCCAGGATTGAGAGGAATGGCGGCCAAGCCGGAGGGGAGTTCCTGTGCCAGTGCCTGCGTCAGGCCTTCGATGGCCCATTTGGTGGCGCAATAGGGAGCCACTTCCGGGCTGGTGGATCGACCCCAGCCTGAGCTCAGGTTGATCACGATACCTTTCCCTTGCCCGATCATGTGAGGCAGGGCATGCCGCATGACATTTTGCACTCCCTTGATATTGATATCGATGACTCGATCAAAGGTCTCTGCATCCAGATGCCACAAGGGAGCATTCGGATTGATGATGGCCGCGTTGTTGATCAACAAATCAGGGGCTCCCGCTTCTTCCACGGCCGATTGGATCCATGCCGCCACCGCAGCGTCATCCCGGACATCCACTGCTTGAACACTCACGCGATCGGAGCAGTCACGGGCCAGGGTCTCCAGGGCTTCTTGATTGCGCGAACAGCCAAGAACTCGATGACCCAGGGCGTCGAATCCCAGAGTCAAAGCCCTGCCAAGGCCCTTGGAAACTCCTGTGATAAAAAGGGTGCGGCTCATGGCTTCACCTCCTTGCGGCGGCGAGCCAGTTCTTTCCACGTCGTTAAGACGATGCCCTCGGAGGTCAGCGTCTGACGAACTTGGTTGCTGACCAGGGCTTCCAGGTCTCCCTTGCGTGAAGCACTGGAACCGGTGATCAACGGAAAGATGTCGGAGGGCTCCGAAGCGTGAAAGAGGATTTCGGTGATGCCTGGGCGAAGGCTCTTGAGCAGGTCCCTCAGCCGCTGCGGTTTTTCGTTCGCAGGCCAACTGTAGCTGGCTGTATGCAGGTCATCGATAACTGGAAGTCCCGCATCCCAAATCTTTTCGACCCAGGGCTTGAGTCTCTCAACAGCGTCTCCGTTTTCCTTGCGAGCATGTGTCAAATGCCCGCCAGCTACCAATATCGGGATTTGGTGTTCGATGCCCACTTTCGCATAACGCTCAAAATAGTCCGGGTGGGCAAAGAGGGTTCCCATGTGACTGTCAAGGTGTGTGATGGGCATGCCCAGGCTCTTGGCGCGGTCGATTTGTGCTCGGATTTCGATTTCGATTTCATCGGCACTGGCACTGGCGAGCACCTGCGGTACGCTGGACCACAAACAGCCTTCGTAGTCTACCAGGCCGGGTACTTTGGGTTTCCCTGCCAGGGGACCCCAACGGTAAGGTTTCCATTCCGAGGTCAAGGTAAGATGCAAGCCACTGTCGACCTGGGGATGCTCCTTCAAGTATTGGGCGATCTCAGAAACCCATGGGCAGGGCATCATCACGGCCCATGAATTGGCCACCCCTTGCTCAATCGATTGGATGGCACCCAGGTTGGAGCTGTGGGACATCCCGACATCATCGACATGCAGGATCACGACCACCTGTTGCGGAGACCAACCCAGTCGTTCGCCGAAGGTTTGTCCCTGAAGCGTTGCTGTCAGCATCCAGCATCCCACCACGGTGAGAAGCCATCCAGGCGTTCTCAAACTAGATGGGATGGTTGCGGAAACCCAAGGAAGAGTCTTGGGGCGTTTAGTCATGTAGGCCATCATGAGCCCTGATCTTAGAGAAGTGCAGTGCGAGGATCCAGCGTGATTGCAAAGGGCGGAGGCTTTGCTTGCAAAGGAAGTGTCTCCAGCCCCTGGAGTGTCACCTCTTAGGTTGACGCGCGGCAATTCTGTGTTACCTTTTCCTCGTCGCAGAACCCGCGACTTCTTTTGACGGCACCTTTCGTGCCCTCTCTTCTCTTTTTCCACGAAAGCTCGGTGGTGAAGATGTCGTATCAATCACCGGGCTTAACTTACATATGATTCCATCATCACGCAGGCGCAGGCCTGCTCGAAGGCGTCGCCCTCACGGGGCGAAGCCTGCAAACCTCGCTGTCTCCCAACATCCGGGAAGACAGATTAAATCCATGCCGGAAGCCCTCCCTCAGTGGGAAGAAGGTTCACCCTACGCAACGGTTCTGCCTGCTTTACAGCACGCCCTTGCGGACATGCAATTCAAGACACCGACACCGGTTCAGGCGCAATGCCTGGATCCTTTGTTGGAGGGGCGGGATCTTCTAGCCAGTGCCCAGACCGGAACCGGTAAAACGGCAGCTTTTGTCCTGCCATTGATGCACCGGCTGGCTGCCAACATGGGCAAGTGGACTCCCAAATCGGCTCGAGTACTTATATTGGCTCCCACGCGCGAATTGGTGATTCAAATTCAGAAAACCATCGCGGATCTGGGCGCCTACCTGAAAATTAAGGATGCCGCCGTCTTCGGTGGAGTGGGGCAGGTGCCTCAGGAAAAGGCCATGCGCGGCGGGGTTGACTTCTTGATCGCGACACCAGGGCGATTGATGGATCTCATGCAGCAGGGCCACATTCAACTTGGAGCGGTCGAAGCCCTCGTTCTGGACGAAGCTGATCGCATGCTGGACATGGGCTTTATCAATGACATCCGTAAGATCGTCCGTCATGTGCCCACTCAACGGCAGTCCCTCTTCTTTTCGGCCACTTTGCCTGATGAGATTAAGGCCCTCTCCCGCGAGTGGCTCAATCATCCAACCCGGGTGGAAATTGCCCCGGAGAAGCTGACGGTCGACGCCATTGCCCAAAAAGTTTATTTCGTCGATGACAAGAAAAAGCACTCTCTGCTTTTGTCCGTGCTCGAAGATGCAGCTGCTAAAAAAGTGATTCTCTTTACTCAGATGAAGCACGTGGCCAACAAGCTGGCTGAAAAGTTGAATCGATCGGGTATAGGTTCTTCAGCCATTCACGGAAACAAGAGCCAATCGGCGCGTATCAAGGCACTGGAACAATTTCGTAGCGGTAAGGTGCGGGTGCTGGTGGCCACCGACATTGCCGCACGTGGCATTGATGTCGACGGTATTTCCCACGTGATCAATTACCAGATTCCTTCCGAACCGGAAACCTACGTGCACCGTATCGGGCGAACCGCCCGCGCAGGTCACTCAGGCCATGCCCTTTCCTTCTGCTCTCAAGCCGAACGCAAGCACTTGGTCGGGATTGAACGGCTTCTCAAAAAGCCCATTCCTGCCGAGGAGGATCATGCCTATCATTGCCCTCTGGCCGCATCGCCCATCCGACGCCCCAATCGGGAAAAGCCTGAAGGCAAGAGCCGCTCATCCAGCCGGACGCGTCATCGCCCCAGAGGGCTCTCCTGGAGACGACGCTAGAGAAACTAGAGACCCGCTTGCTGCGAAATGGGTGCTTGAAGGAGGATTCATAGAGACTCCGACCGAATGGTTCAAAAGCCCTTTGAGTGTCAGGCAGTGAGCCACCAAAGGTAGGATGGGAACGTATCGTTCCATCGGAGCGACCCTGTCGTGCTATTGTTCTGACAGGAGAAAGAGGGTTAGAAGGTTATCTTGATTTCCCCCAGAGTCATGACTTTTAGAGTCCTGCCTCTGGGGTGAAGGTTCGTATCTCACCTGGGGTCTTTCACGCTTTCCCCAATCGCTGTCTGAGTGCTTCGTAGAGACACACTCCTGTGGCGACAGAGACGTTCAGGCAGTCCACCTTACCCAGCATGGGGATCCGCACCACCTGATCGCAATTCTCCTGGGTGAGGCGTCGTATGCCTTTTCCTTCGGCCCCCAATATCAAGGCTGTCGGCCCGGTGAAATCGATTTCATACAGAGAAGTGGAATCGGCACCATCGGCGGTTCCAACCAACTGGACCCCAAATTCGCGAAGAAGCTCAAGTGTCCGTACGATATTGACCACGCGCACGAAAGGAACGTTTTCGGCCGCGCCGCATGAAATCCTGGAAACAGTCTCGGTGATGGCAACCGCCCGGTTGCGGGGAGCGATCACCGCATGTACTCCGGCTCCGTCTGCTGTGCGAAGGCAGGCTCCGAGATTGTGAGGGTCTTGAACTCCATCAAGCACCAGGAGAAACGGATTTTTTTCCGATCGAAGGATGGTTTCCAGATCAGGTGCATCAGCAGCCACAAAGCTCCCTCCCTGCGCGTGCCTGTTATTGCGTGCTCCGCCTTTCTTGGGTCTTTTGCTCACTGTTTTCTCCTTGGTTTTTGACTGTGTGGATCTTGATCTTATTGCTCCCGAAGGTGCCCTGAAAATTCATAAACACTCGTGGAGAAACATACAACCCTGGTGACAATGATTACCGGCTACAGCGCCTCCGTTGCTCTTTCGGATAGGAAGGACGTGGGCTTGGTTCATTGTCCAGCAATCAAGAGGATCATCCACCCATTAGCCAGATGGCCACCAAATCACTTCCCAGCTTTAGGAGACACAGACAAACGTAAGAAAAATGGTGGGCGAAGAGGGACTCGAACCCCCGACCTACTGTGTGTAAGACAGCTGCGCTAGCCACTGCGCCATTCGCCCACCCGAGCGGGATATCCACAAATGTGGAAGCGCGAAGAATTTCACGAATGCCTGGATTGTTCAAGTGAAAATCAAAGGGGTCGCTTCTACGCCTCTCCATCACTTGACGGAGGCTTCGGGTTGATTCATGTTTGGGTTATGGCCCTGAAGATATCCATCGAATATTGCTCGGTTTGAAACTACGAACCCAAAGCCGTCGGTCTGGCGGAAAAACTGCTCAAGTTCAAGAAAGACATTGCCTCGTTGACATTGATACCCGCGGGAGGTGGTGTGTTCGAAGTGAAAGCGGATGATCAGCTGGTTTACAGCAAGGTCGCGACAGGCGAATTCCCAGATCCGGATCAGGTCGTCAGGGAGGTTCGCAAGCTTAAGGACAGTTAGCTAGAGCCACGCTCAAGGTTGTGGCAGGGGCAGTTCCAGCTCAAGCCAATGAACCGACCGTGATGCAGTGCCATCTGTCACGCGGAGGAAGCCCTTGAGGCCTTCCACGGTTTCAGAAGCGTAGCTCGCCCTTGGTAACTCCAATATCCAGCCTGACTTTTGAGGACGGAATCTTTGCGGTTGATTGGAAGTCAGCTGGCCGCTTGCATCGAAAAAATAAGCTTCACTTGGGAGCTTTTCTTGGTTCGACCTCAAACGATAAAGCCTCGAAGGGATGTCGTAACTCAGATGAAAGCCCTCATCCGCTTCTACTTTTCGCGGAAGATCACTGACCGCTTTTCGAAGCTCCTTGAGCCAGGGGAGAGACGTCGATGCTTCATTCGTCACTCCAAGGCCAAGCTTGAGCTCCAGGTCAACTCCCTTGCCAGGCATGCAAGTGCGCGCACACATCATCCAGTGGGCCCTGGCGTGGAGGGTCATGGGGCCTTTCGAATTGAGTGAAGCATGGGCCTGGAAAGGGATCAGGAGCAGGCATCGTCCTTCATAGCCGTAGACGTCTAGCTGGCCCATCTTGACAATCTGTGGAGGCGCCCAGTGAATCGGGCCAGCTTCTATGCCTGCGGGAAGGTCCCACTGGAGAGTCGTCGGGATACCTGCGTCTCCACCGTTGATCCAATAAGTGTGCCATGTAGGATCATGCTTCAATTCCAAAGCCACCCACCATTGGTCTCCAGCCCGCACATGACTTTGCTCGCTGAGAAGTCGAGCGGCCACGTGACGATCTCTTGCCCAGTCAGAGCTTCCCAAGGATGGTTCGGCCATCAGTGGGCTCACCATCCACACTCCTAGAAGAAGCATCCGCTCAAGCCAGGTTGTTTGCTGTAGTGACATGGAGCGTGATGATGGGAATCGGTCAATCAAAGTCCGAGCAACTCATGAAATAACCGCAACGAGGACAGACCAATTTACATTTGTGGTTGTGCAATTCATGGCCGCATCGCGCGCAATACCGCCAATACTCTCCTTGCCGATCACCGATGGAGCAGGAGGCGTCTTCGGGCGCCTGGTCAGCAGAGGGTGGAGATGTGGGTTGGGTGGGGCCAGGTTCTGAGCTTGAGGTGGGTTCCATGGGGGGACTCAGGGGCTCAAGCAAGGATGCCCTTGACCACCTCACCATAGACATCGGTGAGGCGATAATCTCTGCCGGCATGGCGGAAGGTCAGGCGTTCGTGATTCAGCCCCATCAGGTGCAGGATGGTGGCATGCAAGTCGTGCATGTGCACTTTGTTCTCTGATGCCATGTAGCCATACTCGTCGGTGGCCCCATAGCGGATGCCGGGCTGGACGCCACCACCCGCCAACCACACGGTGAACCCGAATGGGTTGTGATCGCGCCCGTTGTTGTTCTGAGAAAAAGGCGTGCGGCCAAATTCGCCGCCCCACCAGATCAAGGTGTCTTCTAGAAGCCCACGGGCTTCCAGATCACTCAGCAGGCCGGCGATGGGCTTGTCCACGGCGCGGGCATGTTTGGCATGCTGCGGCATGTTGGAATGCTGATCCCATTTGGGATTGCCTCCGTCGTTGTCACTGTAGTTGACCTGAATGTAACGAACCCCTGCCTCGGCCATCTTGCGAGCCATCAGACATTGACGCCCGTAGTCATCGGTTTCCTTTTCATCAATACCGTAGAGTTTGAGCGTGGCTGCCGATTCTCCCTTGAGGTCCATCAACTCCGGCGCGGTCGACTGCATGCGAAAGGCAAGTTCAAAGGCATTGAGGTTGGCCATCATGGCATCGGTGGCTTGGCGTTGCGCCACTTGGGTGCGATTGATGCGCTGGAGCAGCTCAAAGCGCCTGAGTTGTTCAGAAGGGCTCAAGCGCTGATTGACGATGTCCTTAATCTGCGCATCCTTCACCGCTTGCTCGGCCTTGCCGATGGGCGTTCCCTGATGCACTGCAGGAAGGAAGGCGTTGCCGTAATTTTGAGGGCCACCCATGCGTGCGGTCGGGCAGATGGTCACAAAGGAGGGCATGTTGGCGTTCTCTGTGCCGAGCCCGTAACTGACCCAGCTTCCCACCGAGGGGCGCACGGTGTTGACTGAGCCGGTGTGGAGAAAGAGGGTGGAGGGACCATGCGCCACCCCTTCGGTGTGCATACTGTGAATGAAGCAAAGCTTATCGACGTGTTTGGCTGTTTCTGGAAAAAGGGAGGAGACCCCATGACCGCATTGCCCGTAACGCTGAAATTCCCAAAGGGGCTTCATCATCACCTGCTTGGTGTTTTTCCTGAAGTTGTTGAAACGGTAACCCAGAATATCGACCTCCTTCTGGTGGCTTTCCATCAGCCGAGGTTTGTAATCAAAGGAGTCTACATGGCTGGGCCCACCCTGCATGAAAAGAAAAATGATCCGTTTGGCGCGCGCTGGATGATGGGTGTTCAGGGCGCTCAATGGATTTTGGCCCGTCCCGGCTTGAGTCGACGGGCTCATTCCTGCTAGGGCCAGGGAACCAAACCCGCAGGCAACACGATCCAACATACGCCGACGACTCATGACCGAGCCCTCCAAGAAACACGATGAAGATGTTGCAAGTGGATGGTGTTTCATGACTTATGCTATTTAAAGCGGCTAGGATGAGATGCGTCGAGCCTGAAAAAGGTCCTGCTTCAGCAAGGTTGATGGCCCCAGTCTTCGTGCTTGAGCGACTCCTCGAAGCGGGCTAGTTGCTCCTCCTTACTCAAGGACTCGGAGGACGCCTTCCCCGGTGAGGCATCGGGTTGAGGGTTCGGTTGGGGCTGAGCGGCCTCATTGGGTTGAGGGTTTGTATCGTCTGGAGCGTTCATGACTTCAATTTTGGAATGAGAGAATCATGGCACGGAAGAACGGCTCTGTCAGGCCCAATCCTCCTCTTTCTTCGAATCTTTGTTCAGGGGAAATAGCGGCCTGCTGCTCGGTCGCCTCATTCCTCCAGCGTTTCGGTTTCGTTGGTGAGCGTGTTCAGGCCCAGGTATTGATAGTGAGTACTTCCATCCGCCCACAGTGCCACTCCCTGCCCCTGGTAGGTGGAAGACTCTCCGATTGGCTTGGGTGGCTTGCGGTCATGCCAAAACCATTTCTCGGTGGCCAAATGCAGCTGTGGATGCAGGGAGGCCAAAGGTTGTCCCAAGGACTGCGCATTCCAGTAGTAACTCAGATCGAATAGCGGAGGTTCAAAGCGGCGTCGATCACTCGGGCAGTGCAGGGATTTGGGATCGGGTTCTCCAAAGGCCCTCGAGGCAATGACGCGCATGGGCTGTCCTGGATCGGTCACCCAGGCCGCAGGGAGCAGACCCCCATGGTCCGATGCGTGGCTTGCGACCATGAGATAGGTTTGACGCAAGTTGTTCTGACAGACAGTTCGTTTGGCCCGCTCCAGTGCCTGACTGGTGGCTGGGAGCAGCATGGCTGCCAGAATCCCGACAATGGCAATCACCACCAGGAGCTCAATCAAGGTCATGCCGCGATGATGGATCGTCCTTTGGCCTTTCATCAACTTCAGTCTCAGACTATCGACGACTTCAAGAATGGGAAAGCGATAACAGGGCTCCTTGTGCTGGGTTGACTCCTTGATCTTCACCGACCTAGACTTCTCTTATGTCGCCCTCCCGTCGTGTCTTTCTTCAGCAAACTTCCCTGCTTTCTGCCTCATCGGTGATCTTTCCGCTTCTCTCGGAATCAGCCAGGGACCCTCTCTCCTCGGCTCGCCCTCTCCGTTTCGGAGTGATTGCCGATGTTCACAAGGATGTGATGCACGATGCCGACCACCGATTGGCCGCTTTCGTGGAACGGGCCACCGAGGCCAAGGTCGATTTCATCATTCAGATGGGGGATTTCTGTGTGCCGAAGGTGGCGAATCAAGGGTTCATGGATATTTGGCGTCGCTGGAAAGGGCCCAACTATCACGTGATTGGAAACCATGACACCGATGGCGGCTACTCCCGTGAACAAACCGTTGCTTACTACGACATGCCTTCTCGCTACTACAGCTTTGAAGAAGGAGATTTTCACTTCGTGGTGTTGGATGGGAATGACCGTCCAGCCGACCATGTCAGCGGTTACCCTTGCTACATCAATGCCGAGCAGCAGGCGTGGTTGAAGGAAGACCTCTCAGCCACTACTCGCCCCACACTGGTCATGGTGCATCAGAGTCTTGAGCGTCCGGAGGATGGAGGCGTTCAGAATGGTGAGGCCGTCCGCCGCATCCTGGAGGAGGCCAATCAAGAGGCGGGATTTCAGAAGGTGCTCGCTTGCTTTTCCGGCCACCACCACCGCGACTATCTCCGTCACATTCAAGGTATTGCTTATTCCCAAATCAACAGTGCTTCCTACTATTGGGTGGGAGGCGATTACCAGCATGTGCGCTACAGCAAGGAAGTCGATGCGGCTCATCCCTGGATCAAATACACGGTGCCCTACCGCGATTCGCTCTTTGCCATCGTCTCCCTCGATCCAGCTCGCCGAAAGCTGACCATTGAAGGGAAAAAGTCCGAGATGGTGGGCCCCGCCCCTTGGGAACTAGGAAAAACACGCGAAGCATGGGACGCTGCAACGCTGCGAGCAGCGATCTCGGATCGTCAGGTCAGCTTGTGAGTGCCCATCGGGAATCGCTCATCCCGTTGACATTCCTTCTCAGCCGCCGGATACTTCAAAGTCATTATCCATGAAATCCGCATGTCCCATGCTTTTGATTCCGCGTGAGGTTTCCGCCAAAAGGAAGCTGGCAGGGTGGCTTTTCATGAGAATGTGGGTGCTGCTGGAGCTCGGCTCTCTTGCTCCAGTGATGCCTGGAATGCCTGGAATGCCTGGAATGCTTGGAGGCACCTTGCAGGCCCAACAAGCTGCTTCGAATCATTGGGCCACCCAGGCTCTGCAAAATCAGCCTCCCCCCGATGTGGGAGATACCTCTTGGATCCGCAACGGTATCGATACCTTCATTCTGCAAAAGCTCGAGGAAAAGGGCATTGAGCCATCTGCTCGCGCGCATCCACGTATCCTGATGCGGCGTCTTTCCTTTGACTTGCTGGGTTTGCCCCCCAGTGCTGAAGAGGTATCTGATTTTGAAAAGGATGCTTCTCCTTTGGCATGGGAGGCTCAGGTGGATCGTTCTCTGAATGATCCTTCCTATGGGAAACGCTGGGGGCGTCATTGGCTGGATGTCGCTCGCTATGCCGATGCCAAGGGCTATGTCGATGCCGGAGAACCCACCTTTCCCTTTGCCTACACCTACCGAGATTATGTGGTCGATGCCTTCAACTCGGACAAACCTTATCCGCGTTTCATCCTGGAGCAGCTGGCAGCCGATCGACTCGAAGGTGTCAGTGCCTCATCTGATGCCTTGGCAGCGTTGGGTTTTCTCACCGTGGGATCTCGTTTCAACTTCTTCCCACACGATGTGATCGACGATCGCATTGATGTAGTCACTCGCGGATTCATGGGGCTGACCGTTTCCTGTGCTCGATGCCACGATCACAAGTTTGATCCGGTGTCAGCTGCTGACTACTACGCCCTGTATGGAATGTTCCGCAACAGCTTTGAACCCACGCCCGACCTGGTGCCTGTTCTCACGGACTCTGGTCGTGAGACGGCCTGGGCCGGCGAGATCAGAGAAGCTGGCGAAGCTTATCGCAAGCTTCGTCGGCAGCAGCATCGACAGGTGATGCATGAAATGAGGGCCTGGTCAGGAGACTACTTGCGCTACGTCATTCAGACCACGCCGCGGCATCGAACGCAGGACCAGCCTGATCTCATCACTGAGCGAGGCATGATTCGTGAGGTGTCGGCCTACGCGGGTGGGGCGGTGAAGCATTGGCGAAATTTCCTCAAACGCCAGCGTCCCGATCATCCCATCTTTGGATTGTGGGCGCGTTTGTTTGCTTTGCCGAACGCATCTTCCGTCGGTAGTCGCTTCCAGGAAATGTTTTTAGCCTTCCAATCCATGCCCGAGGTCAACCAGCGAGTGGTCGCCGCTTTTACCAATCGTCCGATTGCTCACATGGCTGACGTGGCGGATGTGTATGGCGAGCTGCTGGAAACGGTGGATGCTCAGTGGCGGCAGCGACTGGAAGAAGATCCCGGATGTGCGGGCATGCCGACAGCAGAAGATGAGGCCCTGCGCCAAGTGCTTTATGGGGCGGATGCCCCGTCGACCCTTCGAGTGGAAGAGGCCATTGACTACCTGACCCTCGATGAAAGTGTGGCCATTCGCAAGGCGCGCGCAGAGGTGGAGCGGGTTTTCCTCAAGCATTGGTCTGAGGCTTCACCGCGCCCCATGATGCTCAAGGATCGAGACGAAGCGTTTGTGACCCACGTGTTCAAACGGGGGGATCCCGACCTGCCAGGCTTACCGGTCCGACCGCATGTTCCAGCCTCTTTGACCTTGGGGGACGCGGTTTCGATCGATCAGGGAAGCGGGCGTCTGGAGTTGGCTCAAGCCCTGGCTGATCCATCCCATCCGTTGGTCTCCCGTGTCATCGTCAATCGCATCTGGGACTGGCATTTTGGGGCTCCTCTGGTGGCAACCCGAAGCGATTTTGGTTGGCGTAGTGATCGGCCCGAACACGGTGCTTTGCTCGATTGGTTGGCGCAACAGTGGGTGCGTTCCGGAGGCTCTTTCAAGGCCATGCATCGCTTGATTCTGACTTCTGCCACCTGGCAGCAGAGCAGTCAGGTAAATGAGGCAGGGATGCGAGAGGATCCGATCAATCAATGGTTCTGGCGGATGCCGCGTCGTCGTCTGGATTTTGAATCCACCCGGGATGCGGTGCTTCATCTGGCGGGGGTCTTGCAGGATCCGGGCGGTGGGGTTCCGGTGCGTCAAAGTCCGCAAGATCCCGACAACACCGTGCGCACGCTTTACACCTATGTGGATCGAGAAAACCTGGACGATGCCTTTCGGGTGTTTGACTTTCCAAGTCCGGATATTTCGGCACCGCATCGCGTTCAGACAACCGTGCCCCAGCAAGCGCTGTTTTTGCTCAACAGCCCCTTCATCCTGAAACAGGCAAGGGTTCTTGCCGAAGGGTTTCTTCGAGGAAGGCCCGCCAACGAGGAAACTTTCTCATCTGATCGGATCAGCGCGCTCTTTGTCCATTGCCTGCAACGCTTGCCTGAAGCCGAGGAAAGGGCGGCCATGCAGGCCTACCTTCAAGATCGTGCCAATGAGCTTGAAAGCGATGCGATGTCTCCTTGGGCGGAATTGATTCAGACCTTGTTTCTTTCCAATGAATTCCAATTTATCGACTGACGCCATGAGTAGGTATCCGATACAACGTTACGGTGGAGGGTCCCTGAGTCGTCGGTGGTTCTTACGCCACTCCGGCATGGGGATGGCCGCCCTGGGATGTCAAGCCCTGGCTTCACCACCCAAGCCCGAACCTGTCACGGGTTCTCCTCTGGCACCCAAGCCGACGCACTTTGCTCCGCGCGCCAAGCGCATGATTCACATTTTCATGAACGGGGGGCCTTCGCATGTGGATACCTTTGACCCCAAGCCGGAGCTTCAGCGACGGCATGGCACCCTGCTCCCCAACCCCAACTTGATTACTGAGCGTATCACCGGAGCAGCCTTTGCATCGCCCTTTGCCTTCAAGACCTACGGCCAGAGTGGTCTGCCCATCAGTGAGCTTTTTTCCGAGCTCGGTCCGCATGCGGATGATCTGTGTGTGGTTCGTTCCATGTATTGTGATGTGCCCAATCATGAACCCTCACTGATGATGATGAATTGTGGGGACAATGTCCTGAGCCGTCCGAGTCTGGGTTCCTGGCTGACTTACGGGCTTGGGACGGTGAATCAGAACCTTCCGGGGTTCATGGCCATGTGTCCGGGTGGCTACCCCGTCAAGGGGCCCGACAATTGGCGTTCGGCCTTTTTGCCCGGCATTTATGAAGGGGCCTACATCAATTCCGAGCATACAGAAGTCGAAAAGCTCATCGAGCACGTACAGCATCCGAGCATGAACCTTAAGGCACAACGACGTCAGGTGGATCTGCTTCAGCAGTTCAATCGTCGTCATCTGGCATTGCGCGGATCTGATCCTCAGCTCGAAGCTCGCATCCAGAGCTACGAGCAGGCCTATCGCATGCAGATGGAAGCTACCGATGCCCTGGATATCATGTCGGAATCGGCTTCAGTGCGTGATCGTTATGGAGACACTCCTCAGGGGCGTCAATTGCTCATGGCGCGTCGACTGGTGGAACGTGGGGTGCGATTTGTACAGCTATGGCATGGCAAGTGGCAGCCCTGGGACAACCATGACGCCATTGAAAAAAACCACCGTCAGCTGGCTGGAGAATGTTCGCAAGGCATTGCTGCCTTACTCGCCGATCTCAAGGAGCGAGGCATGCTGGACGATACCCTCGTGCTGTGGGGAGGAGAATTCGGCCGCACCCCGACGGTAGAACAAACCAACAAGGGTGAAAGCAAACTGGGCAGGGATCACAATCATTATGGTTTTTCGGTTTGGTTGGCTGGGGGAGGGGTCAAGGGAGGGATGACCTACGGAGCGACCGACCCCTTCGGATTCAAGGCCGTTGAAAAACCCGTGCACGTGCACGATCTGCATGCCACCTTGCTTCACCTGATGGGGATGGATCACGAACGTTTGACCTACCGCTATGCCAGCCGAGATTTTCGACTCACCGATGTGCACGGACGAGTGATCCGAGACATTCTTGCATGAAGGCTCTCGATGACTTCAACGGGTAACTTCTGAAACGCATGTACCGGATCGATAGCGTTGACTTTTTCTACCTGGCCATGCCCGAGATCCGGGATATTGGCGATGGAAGTCAGGACGCCTTGCTGGTGCGTGTGCGCTCCGGCAACGACGAAGGGTGGGGGGAATGCGAGGCTTCCCCGCTGGTGACCATGGCTGCATGGTGCACCCCCATGTCCCATAGTGCCTGCAAGCCGGTGTCGGCTTCGGTGTTGGGGCAGCCTTTGAGAGATGCTGCTGATATTGCTCGCGTGCATCAGCTGACTCGGGCTCAGAGCCTCGACCTTCTCCAAACCGACCATCTATTGAGTGGGATCGATATTGCCTTGTGGGATTTGCTCGGGCGCCGTCATCAGACGCCGGTTCATGCCTTGTTGGGGATGGACAAGGCTCACCCCAAGATACCCTATGCCTCGCAGCTTTTTGGGGGCACTCCTCAGGAAACCTTGGAAAAAGCGCGTGCCATGGCCACTCATGGTTATCAGGCCGTGAAATTTGGCTGGGGTCCTTACGGGCGTGCTTCGGTGAGGGAAGACCGTGATCAGGTGCATGCGGCCAGGGAGGGGCTGGGGCCGGATGCCCGTTTGCTGATTGATGCGGGCACGGTCTGGGATGACGCTATTGAGGAGGCTGCTGCTCGACTGCCAGCCTTGAGGGAAGTCGCCGTTACCTGGCTGGAAGAACCTTTTGTTTCCGCGGCCTTTTCGGCCTATCGCTCTCTGGCGCATCAAGCGGATGCCGTGCCTCTGGCTGGAGGCGAAGGATGTCATCAGGCCCATCAGGCTATCAACATGATGGACCATGCCGCACTGCGATACATCCAAATCGACACAGGGCGCGTGGGAGGCATCAGCTCCGCCCATCGGGTTGCCCAAGAGGCACGAGCCAGGGGGGTCACGTTCGTGAACCACACCTTCACGACGCACCTGGCCCTCTCGGCATCGTTGCAACCTTACGCCGATGATCCGCATGCCGTGTTATGCGAATATCCGGTAGAAGCCAGCCCTCTGGCCAGCAGCCTGACCGATCAGACCCTGAAACTGGATGCCAACGGGCAGGTGCTCCTGCCTGATGCCCCGGGCTTGGGAGTGGCGCCCAACATGGAAATCATCCGTCGCTATCACCAGCCCGTGTTGATAGAAGTGGCTGGCCGTCGACTCCTGCAAACTTCCTCTGAGTTCTAGTCTGGGTCAGGGGTTTGGGGCAAATTGGCGGTTGAGCGCTTCAGGGTGATAGAAGCTTTTTTGGTCTGCGGTTTGCTGGCGGATACCTGCCACAGCTGCTGGAGTGATGACCGAGGCGCCCTCACCGAAGATGGTCCGCACATAGGTGAGTACGGCGGCGATTTCGCGATCACTGAGCCCTTTGAAGGCTGTCATCGGCACCTGTCCCTGGTAGGCCTCGCCCTTCACTTTGATGGGCCCCAGCAGTCCATGCAGAGTGAGGGCAATCAGCCTTTCTGGAGAACCGCTTACCCATTCCGATCCCTCAAGAGGCGGGAATTGGGCTGCGGGCAATCCCAAGCCGGTTTCCTGATGGCAGGTGGCGCAATGACCTTCTCGCCGGTAGATCTCGGCCCCCTCGGTGAAGAGTGTTCCAGCCAGTCCCTTGAGATGAGTCTTGGGCGCCTGCCAAACCGGGGTATCCACGCTGCGACCCCTCAGACTGGCCAGTGCCGTCGTGAGGACGGGTTCCAACCAATCGTCCACGGGGTGGGTGGTAGCGGCTTCCAGGATCCGCAGACCTTCTTCCGGACGGAGCCAGGAGGCGGCTACGACTGCTTCCAGACGGACCCGACCATGGGGATCACGGGCGGCTTGCTCCAGTTTACTGTGGACGTTGCTCAAGCGGTGACGGTTATAGCGGATGGCACGGACGGCAGCCGCTCGCGCCTTGAATTGGTCGGAGGCCAGCACTCGGGATACCAGGGCATCGTCCAGATGATCCTGGCCCCACGCCACCCACATGGCTTCGACCAGGTGCTGTGCATGGTTGGGATGATCTGGTTCCAGTTGATGGAGCCAACGCTCAAGGGCCTCCATGACTTCCTCAGTGGAGCGGCCTCGTAGTTCGCGACGCGTTCGGTAACGGGTGCGATCCTCGGGTAACTTGAGGTTTTCAAGAAGCTGATCGATGGAGGCTCCTGCAATTTTTGCTGGCTGCAGCAGTGGGCGGGCAGGATAGGTCATGCGGTAGATGCGCCCGTGGACATGATCACGTAGTGGATCGCGCGCGCTGTGCTGCATATGTCCTACCAGCACATTGTGCCAGTCCACCAGGTAGAGGGATCCATCGGGAGCAAATTCCATGTCCACGGGGCGGAAGTTTCCATCCTTGCTGCGCAGCAAGTCCTGTCGATGTCGACTGGTGTAGCCGGTTGGCCCATCTTCAAGGGTGTGTTGCTTGGTGCCCAGGAAACCAATCGTGTTGTGAATGAGCCAGTCTCCCTGCATGAAATCGGGAAAATGACCACTGGAGACAAACTCCAGACCTGAGGTAGGCCGCATGCGATGCGCTTCCTCAATCAGGTTTCGAGGGTTGGGAGCAAAACTGCCGTAGGGGACCGCAACGGTTCCTGGGATCATCCATCGCATGTTGGGGTCGGAGGTATCGGTGAAGAAAATCTGCCCCCAGCTATCCACGGCTGTTCCCCAGGGGTTGGGGATGGAAAGCCGGGCGGTGCGTTCCAGGTGGCGTCGTCTGGGATCGTAGCGAAAGAAACCTCCGTTGGAACTGCGGACTGGTCCGTAGGCCGTTTCAATGTGACTGTGCAGAAACGTGCCCTCGCCCATGTAGATGGCCCCACTGGGGTCGGCGCAAAAGGCGCTGATGACGTGATGGGTATCGTGATCATCAAAACCGCTGAGGAGGATCTCTCGCTGGTCGACCTGGTCATCCCCATCGGTGTCGCTCAGCAGCATGAGATGTGTGCCCTGGGCCAGGTAGACCCCTTCGCTTGCCAGTTCAAAGCCAGTCGGCAGGTGTAGGCCGTCGGCAAACACAATCTCCTTGTCCGCCTTTCCGTCGCCGTCCAGGTCCTCGTAGATGAGCAGTTTGTCATCGGGACGCGGATCTCCCGGCTGGTAATGAGGGTAACTGGGCATGGTCGAAACCCACAGCCGACCCGCGTTGTCAAAGGACATCTGTACGGGGTTCGCCAGGTTGGGGAAGCGTTCCTCAGAGGCAAAAAGCTCTATACGGAACCCATCAGCCACCGTCATGGAGTCGGTGGCATCCTGCTCATAAAGGTAGTCGGTGCTGCCGTTTTTTCCACTGGGTCGGTAGTTAGTCTCGATGGTTGGCAAGGGGTGGGTTGCGGCATCAGCCCCGGCCAGATCAAAGTCCTTTTTCTCGAGCCGAGCCCAGATTGCCTGGTCGCGATTGGCTGTCAGCTCTTCGAGTTTGAGCAGCTCGTGCGGGTAGTTGTCAGGACCAAAGGGGCGATGTCTGCGACCAAAGACGTGGACCCCGTTGGGGATCTTGTACCAATGGTGCCACATCCAATTTTTCTCCATGACCGCCTCCCTGACCCCTTCCATGTCACGGTTGTGAGGGGCTTGTGCACCGAAAAGCGTTTCGGCGACCTGATAGGCCAGAAGACGGTTTCCCTTTTCATTCAACTGGAAGCCATCCAGGGTCAGCGCACTGTCGGAGGAAGCGAACCACCTCTGGCTTGAGGCAAACACATCGACAAAGGGGACTCGCTCGGCGGTGGCGATGCCTTCCATGGCACGGGTGTAAAGAGCCAGTCGCTCATTGATGGAACGCCCGTTTGGGGTGTGATGGGTTGCAGAAAGATCCTCAAAAGCAATGGGTGAGACCAATGCCACACGCGGTGATTGCCCCTCATGGTAGGTGGAGGATCTTACATGGCGGATCCAGCCTGCCAGTTCCGCCTTGAAATGCTCTATTCCCTCCTCTCCATCGAACGATTCGTTGTAACCAAAAAATCCAATGATGACATCGGCTTTCAATCGATCCAGCCACTGATCAGTCGTGGGATAGTTGCCAAAGCCAGCGTGACCCGATCCCCATCGATCCTTGGCTTGGTTGAGAGGTTTGCGAAAGGTCTCCGCTCCCGGAAAACGATAGGGGTTGGGTCTTCCGGAGTGAGGGCGAAAACCGGGTGTATTGCCTGCATCAGCCATGTTCCGCACCACCAGACGGTGGGAGGGAAAGCGTTGATGGATGGCCGTCTCCAAATGGCCTTGATGCTGCATTCGGGCCGCCAGTCCGTTGCCTACGAAAACGACATGCTCGCCGGGCTCAAGGCTCAGAGGCGGGTGGTCGGCGCGGGAGCGCGTGATTCCAGCAAGGATGGCAAGGTGGATCCAAAGCATCAGGACGCGGTTGAGCATGATGGGACTATAGAAATGGCATCCATACTGGCTCAAGCATGGAAATCACCGAGCTCAGCGCGGGCGTGGGAGCAGTTTTATCCCATGCATTTCCATTGCCATTGCTCTGCGACTCGTTTCACTGTGTGGGTCGATGCAAGGTCCTCACCACACCCTTATCCTTATCGTGTATGCGATGCTCTGCACCTCTTTTCAGGAGGTGCTTTGGGCACAGCCCTCAAAGCCCCCCTCCCCGGGGGCGGACGACTTCCTGGCCGGGGCCTACTATTATCCCTGGTATGCCGCCCCAGCCCAGAGCGAGGAGCGTGGCTGGATGCGACAGGCTCTTCGGGGGCGACTCACACCGCGTCAGTTGCCTGCGCTGGGTGTCTACAGTAGCCGAGACCCTCAGGTCATCGGAGCTCACATCGAACAAAGTCGACGAGCCGGGCTGGATTTTTGGGCAGTCAGCTGGTGGGGGCCGAGCAAGCGAGAGGACCGTGCTCTTCAGGATCACATTCTCAAACACCCACAGGCTGAATCACTGCAATACGCTATCCTCTACGAATCCACTGGGCGCCTGGGCAGCTTTGACCAACCGAACTACGATCATCTCATCCCTGATTTTGAGTATCTAAATCAGCATCTTTTTTCCCATCCGCAATACCTACGCATTCGGGGCAAGCCGGTGGTGTTCCTTTATTTGACTCGAGTGTATTTTCGAAACCGAGGACAGGAGGCACTGGCTGCCCTTCGCAGTCGCTTCCCAAATCTCTACCTGATAGGTGATGAAGTCTTCGGTCCGGGATATCGCGGCGCGCACGCACAGCCCTGGGATGC
>Ga0181585_10000411_pt1 | contig 35436 bp, 30 predicted proteins | sample 071ome_29_FD_132469 | JGI IMG/M metagenome (GOLD analysis project Ga0181585, IMG submission 132469) | Coastal salt marsh microbial communities from the Groves Creek Marsh, Skidaway Island, Georgia - 071407BT metaG (megahit assembly) | ecosystem: Environmental > Aquatic > Marine > Intertidal...
ACGGTAAGAAGCACAGGCCCAACACCAACGGTCAGTCCAACTGCGACTGCCCCGACTATGAACAATCCTAACGTCAGTGGCAGTGGTGCCTTCACCGCCCAGACCTTGTCTCCTAGCAATCCACTCAGTGCAGGCAGCAATGTCATTCCGACAATCACGGCAACAAACACAACCATGATTGCGCCCATGCCGAACGCCTGGAACGTGCGCTCCGGGATGATGAGCATGCCCAGCAAAGCCAGCACAACAGTGAAACCACTAAACACGACCGCTCGACCAGCAGTTCCACTGGAGGCCTCAATAGCCGCGTGCTTGTCGAGTCCGCGCGCTCGTTCTTCCTTGTAACGGGATAGGATGAACAGCGAGTAGTCGATACCAACAGCAAGTCCCATCATCGTCATGATGTTCGGGACGAATTCGTTGAGTTCTACGAACTGTGCAACAAGAGGCGTAAGACCAACGGCTACAAAAATGGCAAAGATCGCGAGAACAATCGGTACAAACGCAGCAACCACTGCTCCGAACACGAGAGCAAGAATAATCAATGCAACTGCGATACCGATCGACTCACCGGTAACTAGGTCACTCTCAGCCAATTCACTGAATGTGTGGTTGATACTGGCGAAACCGATGAGATACGCGTTGAAATTGTCGCTACGGACTTCTTCCGCAACATGAATGAGGTCACCGATGTGCTCTTCACCGTCGCCAGTAATCTCAGCGAATACAAGTAGCGAAGTGCCATCCTGGGAAGGTTGTGCCGGGTAGTTCGCCCAGTCGGTTGAAAGGAGCTGGACACCTGCATCAGTTTGGGCGGCGTTTAGTCCGTCTACGAACTCCTGGACCTTGCCGTCGAATACCGGATCACCGGGACCAATGCCCTCACCAACGAACAGAACAAGCTCGGAGAAGCTTTCTTCACCTTCACTCGCCTCATCTTCTGCTACGGCTCCATCAAGCTCACCGAAGCGTTCGTTGATAAGATCTTGAGCTCGTTCGTACTCGAGTGTTTGGGTTGGACCTTGTTCACCGTCAAGTGCATCCGCAACCCACATCGAGCTGGAAGCGCCAGCGGCAACCATCACTAGTACCCAAGCCAGAATCGTCAGCCATGGATGCCTACCGCTGCCCCCCGCGATTCCCTGGATTGAAAATCCCATTGTTTGATGAGTCTCCGTGTCTGTTTATATCCCGCGCTGTTAGATGATCCAACTCGAAAAAAGGTTTCGAGCAAGTCATTACAAACTGGCGATCAGGATTATTGCGACCTCAGATTATTGTGAACTGCCGTATAAGGTATCCCCATTAAGGGGTATTTCGGAGTTAATTCGCAAATAATTGAATATCCAAGAAACCTGTTTTACGCCTCGAACGTGAAGATGGGGCAGGGATAAACTTCCCCCCTGTGCTTCCGAACAACCCGCCAGTCGAAAACGTTGCGACTCCACGAATAGCGAGAACACCCTTCTATTACGGATGGGTGATTCTGTTTGTCTCAGCACTGGCGAATTTTACTTCTGCGCCGGGTCAGACCTACACGTTCTCTGTGTTTCAGGATTCGTTTATCGAAGACCTGAAATTAAGTTCGACGACGATATCCAGTCTTTACCTGTTCGGATCTCTGACCGCTGCAGTCGTGATCATGCCTATCGGCAGGAATCTCGATCGGTTTGGACCTCGAATCATGCTTGTTCTCGTCACGTTCGTGATGGGGCTCGGTGCGTTTTGGATCAGCAATGTCGACTACGCCTGGCAGTTGTACATAGGATTCGCAATCATGCGGACGATGGGCCAAGGTGCACTAAGTCTCATTCCTGCGACCGTTGTTTCAGTTTGGTTTGTTCGTCGTAGGGCATTCGCCCTTGCTCTGATGGCACTTGGGGGAGCGACTGCCAGCGGAGTGTTCCCGATTTATGGCGCCACGCTTATCCAGTGGTCCGACTGGCGTACTGCGTGGGTGGTACTCGGAGTTACGGCATGGGTGCTTCTCATAATCCCAGCTGCAATATTTATGCGTTCGAGTCCGGAGTCAGTGGGGTTGGAACCTGATGGCGGCTCAGCATCGGACGAAGATGCTGACAAGCAAAGCGGGAAGAAACAGAGAGATCTCACAATCGCAGGAGATTGGCTTCTCTCTCAGGCGCTGCGCGGCAAGGTGGTGTGGTTGCTGATGTTGGCTGGGGCTGCTCAATCGATGGTCGGCACTGGCGTGATGTTTCACCAGGTGTCAATCATGTCATCAAAGGGAATGGGGACAGCAGTTTCCGCTGGCGTGTTCGGAGTCGTCGCCCCGAGTTTGATAGCTGGTCAATTCATCGCGGGTTACCTCGCATCGAAATTCAAATCCAGATACATGCTTGCCGCTGGACAAATGGGAATAGTGATCTCCATTTTGTTGCTTCTCTGTGTCTCTGAAATCTGGCATGCGTACGTCTACGGGATTCTCCTGGGAATCAACATGGGATTCCTGATGAACACGAACCAATTCGTTTGGCCTGAATACTTCGGGCGAAAGAATCTCGGATCGATCAGGGGAGTCGCTAATTTCGGAACGATGGCAGCTGCTGCGCTCGGACCGCTTCCACTCGCGTTGTCGCTCGACCTTTCTGGCAGCTACACAACAGGTCTTTTCGCATACCTTTGCGTACCGCCGATCTGTGGAATCGCAGCACTGTTTGCCGGGGCACCAAAACCCGCAAATTCGGCACTCTCGCGCTGATCTTTATTGAATCCACATATTCCCTCTGACATGGACGGGCGAATGCTGGCGTTTCTGATGTAAAGTGCGCCCCGTTGAATCTCAACTAGTCAGCAAGGTTTGTGTTTCGTATGAGTCAGATGTCCGGCGCTCGTTTCCTCGCAGAAACTATGCATGGTCACGGTGTTTCGCATTTCTTCTTTATGCCGGTGATTGTTCCCGACGCTATGCCCGAGTTGGAACGCCTAGGTATTACACGAGTCATGGCACACAGTGAAAAACCTGCGGCTTACATGGCCGATGGGTACGCACGAGTAAGCGGGAAGGTCGCTTTCTGTGGAGCCCAGTCTGTCGGAGCGAACAACCTCGCAGCTGGCCTCCAAGACGCCTATCTCGGATGTGCGCCAATCGTCGCACTCACAGGTCGACTCAAACAGGAACAGCAGGATCGACATGCCTACCAGGAAGTTGATCACTCGAATCCGTTCAGTGCAGTTACCAAGTACTCGAGCGTGGTGCATGAGACACACCAGCTTCCAATGTTCCTTAGGCAAGCAATCCGAGAGGCGACGACCGGGACACCTGGACCAACTCATCTGGACCTTGCAGGCATCGATGGTGTTCATATCGTCGGCAACGAAGCGGATCTCGACCTTGCGATAGAAGGCCAATTCTCCAGTTTGCCGCCTTTCCGACCAGAGCCAGACCCTGAATCTGTGAACGCGGCGTTAGCGGCGATTGCCCGTGCAAAGAAGCCGGTCATAGTTGCAGGTGGTGGAGTAACGGCATCAGGGGCTCGCGGTGAATTACGTGAACTTGCTGAAAAGCTGAACGTTCCGGTTGCGACCTCGCTGAACGCAAAAGAAACGTTCCCACATGATCATCCACTTGCGATTGGTGTACCTGGTGCTTACTCACGGGAGTGCGCCAACCAGGTTCTGGCTGAGGCTGACCTGGTGTTCTTCGTTGGAAGCCACACTGGTGGTCAGGTGACCAAAGAGTGGACTTTGCCTCGTCCAGGTACCGAGGTTGTCCAAATGGACATCAACCCAGCGGAACTCGGACGCTCCTACCCGATCTCGGTTGGTCTAATGGCTGACGCAAAAGCAGGTCTCCAAAAGATGCTGGAGGCAGTTTCTGAAGTCGGTTCACCTACCGACGAGAGTGAACGAGCAGGCTGGGTATCTACCGCCCAGAAATATGTTTCTGACTGGAAGCAAAGTGTTGATCATCTGTGGAATTCAGATGACTCACCAATGCGCCCTGAGCGACTTTGCAAAGAGATTACTGACTCGATGCCAAGCGATGCGATTCTCGTTTCAGACACAGGTCACTCAGGTATCTGGACAGGAACGATGATCGACCTGACCCACCCTGATCAGTCTTACATACGATGTGCAGGATCGCTCGGTTGGGCGTTCCCTGCGGCAATTGGAGCGAAAGCTGCCGCTCCGGACCGGCCTGTGATTGCTTTCGCAGGCGACGGCGCTATGTGGTATCACTTCCCGGAACTGGACACAGCGCTTCGCTACGGGCTGAACACAGTGACAGTCGTGAATAACAACGCGTCGCTGAACCAGGAACGAGCCCTCAACGAAAACGTTTACGGGGGAGTCACTCCAGGATCCGATGAGTTGTGGAAATTGACAGACGCAGACTTCGCCAAGATTTCGGAATCAATGGGTGGTTTTGGAATTACCGTCACCAAGCCAAGTGAATTCGAAGGTGCGCTTGATCAGGCGATTAACTCAGGCAAACCTGCGGTCATCGATGTCAAAACTCACATTGACGGAATCGCTCCTAAAGCATGGGGCTATTCTAGCTAATCAGGTTAGATCGAAATCCCAAGCAGTAAATTCAAGTGCCCGAAGGCATTGCCCTTCGGGTACCGACAATCAATAATTCTTAGGAGTTGAAATGCTCGCGGCTGGAACTTCCAGAGTCGATATTACCCCACCAATAGGAATCGCCCACGCAGGTTGGGGAGCTCAAACCCACGAGGTGGCTGAGGGCATTGATATGCCACTCACGATCACTGCACTCGTAGTCGAACCGTCCGGAAATACTGATCCCTCCGAACGTATCGCCATCCTCGACATAGACACATGCATGTTGGCGACAGGATACGACAATCTGATCCGAGAAGCGGTAACAGCTCGGACCAACATCCCGGCAAGCAACCAACGGGTGTCATACACCCACACTCATTCAGGTCCAATCGAAGGTCTGTCTTGGATCGTCAAAGGAGCAGAACTGGTTGAGCCGTGGTTCGAATCAATGGGTCCAGCATCTGCTGAAGCCGTTGAACAGGCGGTTTCGAAAATTGTTGACGTTCGGGTTGAGTCTGGCTCAGGTCACTGTGAGATCAACATCAACCGGCGTCCGGTAAGTGGTGACGGACATGTTTTTACTGGTCGAAACCCTGACGGTTTTGTGGATCACGAAGTCCTCGTAACCGCGCTCGATGATCTTGAAGGAAATCCGGTCGCGACGCTCGTTAACTACGCATGTCATCCGACAATCATGGGTCCAGATAACAAGTTGATTACCCCCGACTACCCAGGTCCCATGAGAGAGACCGTTGAGAGCATCGTTGGAGGCACATGTTTGTTCCTCCAGGGCGCCGCGGGAAACCAGGGTCCAATCGATGGATTTACCGGCGATCTCTCTGTCTACCACAAGCTTGGAAAACAACTTGGAATTGAGGCGGCCCGCGTGCGCCTCAACATCGACCCGGTTCCACGCGGGGAGGAACTCGAAGAAATACTCCCATCGGGCGCGGATCTCGGTATTTATTCGTTCAACCAGATCGGTGAGCCAGACGATGCTCTCACGGTACTCAACACGACTGCCTCGCTCCCAATAAAGGAAATGCCACCTGAATCTGAGGTCCAGGCAAAGTACGACTCGATCAAAGCCAACCTGGAGAAGGTCAGGCAATCTGGTGGTTCACAGGAAGAGATCAAAAAAGCGGCTTTTCCAGCGAAGAGGGAAACTCTGCTGCTCCGCCACACCCAAACGTTCGGTCAGGGTGGAGACAAGCAGGAAATACCTATTCAGGTGATCCGCCTCGGCAACACCGCGCTGGTTTCAATTCCAGTTGAACCGTTCGCCGAGATTGGAGTTGCTGTCAAAGAGAAATCGCCTGCCGATTGGACGTTGTTCTCCGGCTATTCAAACGGCTACTACGGGTACCTTCCAATGGCATATGCCTACCCAGAAGGCGGTTACGAAGTTGGTCCAACCGCTCCATTTGAGGCGGGCGCTGCTGAGCAAATGATCGAGGACTGCCTTGAGGCAATCAAAAAACTCTGGAAATAGGATTCTTAGATGACTGATTTACCTGATGGACCAAAAATTGGAATATCGGTAGCCGACTTTTCCGACGCCACACTGCGGCGGGTGCGTCAGCTAGGCATAACTACAGTTCACTCCAGCGGGGGTGCTGGCAGTTCGAACACCAATTTCGGTCGTGAGAATCAACTTCCTTGGACACTCGATGGTCTTGGTGCTGACGTCAAAGCACTCGAAAAACACGGGATTAAAATGGGAATCAAAATGATCACGGGATTCCCAAAAGCAATTTATGGAAAACCTGACCGCGATGAGCAGATCGAAAAGGTAATCGAATCAGTACGAGTTGCCGGTCAACTTGGTATTCCGGTTGTCGAATACAACTGGTACGCCCATCGAATAATCGAGGGTTACTACTACGTCGAAGGACGCGGTGGTTCTGAATATCACGCCTTCGACTACGAAAAGATTAAAGACCTACCTCCTCTTCCAGAAGAAGGTGCTCACACGGCGGACGAAATGTGGGACAACATCACCTACTTCTTGAAAGCTGTCATTCCCGCAGCTGAAGAGTCAGGTGTTCGTCTGGCCTTACACCCGAACGACCCTCCTGCTCCAATCAGTCGAGGTTCGGAACAAATCATGGGAAGCATTGAAGGCTGGAAGAAACTCGTCAGTCTTGTCGACAGCACCGCCAACGGAATTACTTTCGACTGCGGAGTGACGCGCGAACTTGGAGGCGATCCAGTCGAAGTAGCCCGCTATTTCGGCGACCTGGATCGAATCAATCATGTTCACTGGCGGAATGTAATTACCGAAATTCCGGGCGAGAAGTACACCGAGGTATTCCTCGATGAGGGCCAAGTGAACATGTACGCCGTGATGGAAGAACTCGTCCGGCAAAAATACCCAAGGATGCTCTATCCAGAACATCCTCCGGTTATCGACCACGACAAGGATTTCCCGACCGATGGCTTTGGTGCCGGGTACACAGGGTTCGCTTACACAGTCGGATACGCCAGAGCCACCTTGCAAGCAGTCCACGCGAATCAAGCGTAAGTTGAGCTATCGTTTAGTCCGTTAGGAGTTACCGCATGTACAACCTGAATCACATACACCTGAAGTCGAACGACCCTGAGACCATCGCCAAGTGGTGGGTCGATAATTTTGGATTCGAGATCGTCGATGACTCGACCAGGCACACCGGTGATCGCTTCATCAAGTGCCGTTCAGCAAACGGTGTTCCCGTAAACATCTCGGGACCTCTTGATGGGCAAACACTGCCAGCTAGTGATTCTGGAGTGAACCTCGGGTTGGAGCACTTCGGATTCGACGTCGAGGACATCGACGCAGAAATCGAGCGATTAGCCGCCGTGGGTGCACCGTTGGTCGACGGACCAAATGAGCTTCCAGACGGCACTAGGTTCTGCTGGGTTAGCGCCCCGGACAACGTCCGTGTTGAACTAATCCAGTGGCCTAAATAGGCACTTCTACAATTCTCTAATTGTTATCAGAGTCGGCTCCAAGGTTTTCACCGCGGAGTCGGCTTGCGCGAATGTCGTGTTTTCCGGGATAGCGAACCGGCAAGTGCCCATCATCGATCATGAGATCGAGAGGGTTCTCCAGGGTTTTCATTGGCAGCTCAACCTGGGTGTGGGTTCTAGCTGATTCGTAAACGGCGTGGATCATTTCCAACGCCTTGTAGCCGGATTCGCCGTTTCCTCGGTGGTAATCGGTTGTGCCGTTCACCCAGTCAGCTAACTCACGAGCTTGCCCTGCTCCGCCTTCGACCCATTCGAAACGGTCTGCACCGTACTTGAAAAATTCACCATCTGGCTTGTGATGTGTCCAACCAGCTGCTGAACCGTCCATCAGGTAGAGGTCGTCGGTAGTCATTTCGATCATGCCCTCTGAGCCATAGATCCTGGCACCTTGCCAGCGAACTGGAGTCAGGTCAGAAACGATCATTGCTTGCGCACCGTTTTCGAATCCAAACAACGCGAGGGCTTTATCTTCAATTCGCGTCGCACGTTCCCAATGGTCGGTTTCGCGCTCAACGTTTCCCATCACCCAGGTGCACTCAATGTCGCCGAGCAGGTAACGGAACATGTCGGTCTGATGTGACGCGTAGTTCGGAAGACCATCGCCAGCGACGCTTGTGATCAGCCGGACATCGCCAATTGCTCCGTCTTCAATCAACTGCCGGGCAAGTGTGTAGGCAGGAAGGAACCTGCGCTGATGACCGATGATTAGTTTGACGTCGTAGCGCTCACAAACCATAAGCATGTTTTGCGCAGCAATCAAAGAATCCGCCATCGGTTTCTCACACAGAATCGCTTTTACGCTGCCCGATGCAGCGGCGGCAATAGTCATGGGAGCGTGACCGGTGTGCCAAACACCAACCGAGACAATGTCGGGTTTCGCAACCTCGAGCATTTCTCGGTAGTCAGTGAAGTGCTGAGGATGGTAATCGGCAGCCTCAGCAAACTCCTCGTCGTATTCCTTCATAACCTCTTCGCTGAGATCAGCCAGTGCAACGACTTCGTAAGAACCAGTCCGCAAGTAGCCGCGTGTGTGGTTCTGGGTCATGCCACCACTACCGATGACTCCGACTCTGAGTTTGTCTGCCAAAATTTGCTCCCTGCGCTTACTACTGGTTGAACGGCGAGAGTGTACTCTCAGCCCCGAGAAATTTCTCGTCCGACCAGTGGCCCGATTTAACGATGGAGCGTAGATGCAGTTGAACAAACCTTTGAAAGTGAAGGTAGAGAGACTCAAGAACAATCCGATCATTACTCCACACATGGATGACCGGATGGGCGAGAACATCAACGGACCCAGTTTGATCGAAACGCCCGAATGGCTACCGAATCGGCTTGGTAAGTTCTATCTGTACTTCGGCCATCACGACGGTCGATACATTCGCCTCGCCTATTCAGATGTACTTGAAGGTCCCTGGCAGATTTACTCGCCGGGCACACTCCAGCTAGAGGAATCCCATTTCTCCGGTCACATTGCTTCACCGGATGTTCACGTTGATGACGATCGCAAACAGATCAGGATGTATTTCCATGGCTCGGACACGCGCTCTGGTCACGGCGGAGAACAGTTCACCAGGGCTGCTTTCTCGGACGATGGACTGAAATTTCAGGCGTTACCCGAAGAACTGGGCAACCCGTACATGAGGGTTGTCGAACACAAAGGTGCTTCGTATGGCGTTGCCATGCCGAACACCTTGTACAGGTCAGTCGATGGAATCACCGATTTCGAGAAAGGTCTTGATCTCGGACCAGCGGATTCAAGGCACTGTGCGCTCATGGCTTTGGACGATCAACTGATCATTGCTTACACCGTGATTGGTGAAGCGCCGGAACGCATCTACATATCAATGATAGACACCGCCGAGGACTGGCGATATTGGTCTCTGGGTGATGCTCAAGAAATTCTCCGTCCAGAGGTTGAATGGGAAGGCTCAACTGCTCCGAAGTTGCCTTCAAAACGCGGCTTGATTGAGAGCAAAACCAATCAATTACGAGATCCGTCATTCTTCAACCACAATGACATGCTTTACATGCTCTATGCGGTCGCTGGAGAAACCGTGATAGCGATTTCTAAACTCAATTTCTAGCGATTTCGTAAGTCGTATTTTATTGAAACCGTCAGGGCATTCGCTCCCTTTGAAATTTACATAATCCTCACGGGTTCATCTCGATCCTCACACAGGACACGTTGAGACTTCTCTCCAACGGGCTGGATGTGAGTGATTAATTCTTCAAGGGATTGAGTATGACCCAAGTATCACGTCGGAGCTTCATCAAGTTCTCAATGGCCGCGGCTGCTACAACAGCTGGCGCAGGGCTCCTTTCCGACCAATTAACAAGCGGTGATACCACTCCGGTAAGCGATCCGCAGCTCCAGGGAGTCGAGTGGAATAAAGCCCCCTGTCGATTCTGTGGAACCGGGTGCAGTGCACTGGTCGGTACCAAGAATGGTGAGATCGTTTCGGTAAAGGGCGACCCTGAGTCGCCGGTCAACAAAGGTCTTCTTTGTGTCAAAGGCTACGGCCTGCTGAAAATCCAGAACGGTGACGACCGACTCACAGACCCACTAATTCGAGTCAACCCAAAGGGTGACCCGGAAGGCCCTAAGTACCGCAAAGCCTCGTGGGACGAGGCGCTAAACCTCATCGCTGACAAGATGAAGCAGGCGAAAGAGGAACATGGCGCCGGGTCAATCTCGATGTTCGGTTCCGGTCAATGGACAATCTGGGAAGGCTACGCTGCTGCGAAGCTATATAAAGGTGGAATCGGCACCAACAATATCGAGCCGAATGCCCGACACTGCATGGCCAGTGCGGTAGCAGGATTCATTTCGACCTTCGGTATCGACGAGCCTATGGGTTGTTATGACGACTTCGAGCATGCCAATGCTTTCGTTCTCTGGGGAGCGAACATGGCAGAAATGCACCCGATGCTCTGGGCACGGGTCACTGCTCGCCGAATGTCTGAGCCGACAACCCAGATCGTCAACCTGACAGTTGCGAACAACCGCACGTCAGAGATGTCCGACCGGGAAATCATTTTTGAACCTCAGTCTGACCTAGCGATAGCGAACGGCATCGCCAATTTGATCATCCAACGTGGTCAGGTCAACGCATCCTTTGTGAACGACCACGTTCAATTCAAGCGTGGAAAGTTCGACATTGGGTACGGACTGGAGGACAACTTCAAGTTCGCTGAAGAGGCGAGCGTCGTTGACTTTACCGAGTACGCTGCCCATGTCTCCGAATACACACCTGAAAAAGTGCAGGAGATCAGCGGAATTACGCCAGATGAACTAAGTGCTCTGGCAGATATTTACGGTGACCCGAACATCAAGACGATGTCGCTGTGGACGATGGGTGTGAACCAACACACTCGTGGAACGTGGATGAACAACCTCATCTATAACCTCCACCTCCTCACCGGAAAGATCGCATCTCCTGGCAACAGTCCTTTCTCATTGACTGGTCAGCCAAGTGCATGTGGAACGGCACGAGAAGTCGGAACATTTACTCACCGACTTCCTGCCGACATGGTGGTCGCTAACCCTGAACACAGGAAAATCGCAGAGGAAATCTGGGGATTGCCAGAAGGAACCATTCCTCCAAAGCCTGGTTTCCACGCTGTGGAAATGATCAGGGCGATCGACCGTGGTGAGATCAAGGTTTTCTGGTCGCAGGTTTCGAACCCGTTCCAGGACTACGCGAACCTGAACAGGTACCGAGACGCAGTAAACCGGGGTGATGTGTTCGTTATCGCCTCAGATGCCTACCCAACACGTACCACTGAGCTTGCAGACGTGATTCTGCCGACAGCAATGTGGATTGAGAAGGAAGGAGCATTTGGCAACAGCGAACGTCGTACTCACTTCTGGAAGAAACTAACCCAGGCCCCAGGTCAGTCGAAATCTGATCTCTGGCAAACGATAGAGGTCGCCAAGCGTCTCGGTCTCGGTAGTTTGTTCTCTTACACAGCAAGCGAGTACCCGCTTATCGATGGTCATCCTCACTCGGATGCTTCTATCGACAACGGCTTCTACGTAGAAAAGGCACTGTTTGAGGAATACAGGAAGTTCGGTGTCGGAAAAGCTCACGACTTAGCACCGTTCGACCTGTACCACCAAACTCGTGGTTTGCGCTGGCCGGTTATTGATGGCCAGGAAACCAAGTGGCGTTTTAACGAAGAGTACGACTCATACGTTCCACCGGGAACAGGCTTCAATTTCTACGGAAATGCAGCCAAGAACGGTGGTAAGGCAGTGATGTGGCTGCGTCGTTACGAGCCGCCGCCCGAAATGCCTGACATCGAGTACCCGCTCTGGCTGATGACCGGACGTGTGCTGGAGCACTGGCACAGCGGAACTATGACACGTCGTGTTCCAGACCTGTGGCGAGCCTACCCTCACGCAACCGCGAACATTCATCCCCGTGACGCTATCAAGTTCGATATCGAGCATGGGGACAGGATCAAGATCACATCCAGACGTGGAAGCGTTGAGGTGACAGTCGACATCAATGGTCGAGTCAAACCACCGCAGGGCATGGTTTATGTCCCGTGGTTCGACGAAGACGTGATGATCAATGACGTGACCCTCGATGCTTACTGTCCGATATCCAAACAGACGGACTTCAAGAAGTGCGCCGTGAAAGTGGAGAAGGTGTAATGAACACTATCCAACCTTCCAGCTATAAACGCTCCTTGGTTTCTGTTCGGGCAGTACTTCTACTTGGGTCGTTGATCGCACTAATGGCAGTTGCGGCCTGTTCGTCGGATGACGAGCCGGAATCACCGGTTCCTCCAACGGCAGTCGTTCCGGCTCCAGCGGTTACTCAAGTTACGCCAACTGCGGTACCGACTGTTCCGCCTGCGCCTACTGCAACGACGGTTCCGGCTGCAACCCAGCCTCCAGCACCGACACCTACGCAGGACCCTGAGTCTGCGTTGTACACACTGGAGTTGCTGGCAACCGGCCAGATTGATCCGAACAGGTTCGCCAACGTTTCACCAGGTGAGTCACTCCTCCTAGACCGAGCGTACGACGGCGCTCCTCCAAAGGTTCCTCACCGAGCTGATGACCTAACGATCACCCCATCGGAAAACTCTTGCATGAGTTGTCACGAGTACGGGAAGACGGTCAACGGCGGTGTAGCGATTCAGGTGCCAATCAGTCACTACATGGACTACACCACAAACACGATCTCAGGCGAGCTTTACGGCATGAGGTACATGTGCACAGCGTGCCACGTTCCTCAGGTAATCGATGAGCCGCCGTTCTTGGACAAGTAATGGGATTTGCGGGTCGGTGTTTTACCGGTCCGCATAAAGGTCGATGGAAACATCCACAGTGGAGCAGATCGACTGACCAGAACAAAGGGCTGGTTGTTCGAATAACGGGAGTCTGGGATTGAATACGGAACCAGATATTAAAAAAGAAAAGAAAGAAAACCTACGCAAGTGGGAAGTCAGCCGCCGTCAGATGCTGAAGATGATGGGTGGAACGGCCGCGGCTAGCATGGCCGTTGCATGGCTTCCTAACGATTTGCGAGATGATCAGCCTCAAGACGAGTTAGTTCCGTCCGAAGCACTGAAGGATGCTGATTCGGAACGTCGACTTCGCCAGTGGATGATGATCATCGACCAGCGTTTTTGCGATGGATGTCAATCTCAAGGCACTGCGCCTCAATGTACTGAGGCTTGTAACTTCGGACACTTCGTCCCTGAACCGATGCAGTGGATCGAGGTTTACGAGCACGAGATGCACCATGATGAGGGTGAAGTCGAGGCACTTAGGGCCTCAACAGCACCGCCCGCCGAAGGCAGCAGCTTCATGCCAACCCCGTGCATGCAGTGCCAGAACCCGCCTTGTGTAAACGTGTGCCCGGTCGGTGCTACATGGACTACACCTGCGGGCATCACGCTAATCGATCAGAACCGATGTATTGGTTGCCGTATGTGTATGGCCGCCTGCCCTTATGAACGTCGTTCGTTCACATGGGGAGAGCCACCTACCCACCCAGCGACCGAGTTCATTGAACACAGCGTTGAACATCAGTTGCCAATGAAAAAGGGAGTAGTGTACAAGTGCGACTTCTGCCCTGAAATGGCACGCGCCGGACGTCTGCCGTTCTGTGCATCAGGTTGCCCGAACAACGCTATTTACTACGGTGACCTTGAAGAGGACATCGCTACCAACGGTGACCAGGTCGTTCGCATTAGCGAGTTCCTGACCGCCAACTCTGCTTACCGTCATAAGGAGGAGTTGGGAACGAGACCACGTGTCTACTACATCGAAGGTCATGGCGAACTCGTCGGCCGCGACCCACGTAACCATGGACTTGCTCCTGTCCGTTGGGTTGACGATGAGAACGAACACACAGACCACTGGGAGAGATCAGTCGAATGACCTATTCAACCGAATCTCTCCAACGTCACACGATCGAGGCGATGCAGCGCTTCAGTCGAACCTACGTGATTGCTTTCGCAATTCTTCTGACACTGGTGATCATTGGCGCAGCCGCATGGATTTATCAGATTCGTGAAGGACTGATCGTGACTGGCATGCGTGATCGAATCACGTGGGGCCTGTACATCACACTGTTCGTGTTCTTTATCGGAGCAAGCATGGGTGGAACCTTCGTCTCTGCTGCCTTGCGTCTTGCCGACATGGGTTGGCGAGCTCCGATCAGTAGAGGTGCCGAGTACATCACCGTCGCGGCACTGTTGACGGCATCGCTGTTCATTTTCACTGACATGGGACGCCCAGAACGAGCTCTGAACATCATGTTGTTCGGTCGCTGGGAATCTCCGTTGGTCTGGGATGTATACGGACTAACAACTTATCTCGCAGGAAGCATGGTTTACCTCTACCTCGCGGTACTGCCTGACCTTGCGTTGGTGCGCGATGCCATTGGCGAAAAATTAGATCCTGTTCGCCGGCTTTTCGTTGTGATGTTTTCTGCGAGTTGGACAGGACATCCAAGACAAGAACGCGCACTACACATCTCACTGCAGGTCATGACGGTCGTCATCGTTCCAGTCGCGGTGATGATGCACACGGTCACTTCCTGGATTTTCGGTATGACCTTGCGTGAGCCTTGGGACAGTCCGATGTTCGGTATCTACTTCGTTGTGGGTGCTGTGTACTCCGGTGTTGGATTGATCGCTGTCTTCATGTTTGTCATGAGGAAGCTCAATCGTCTTGAGGCCTACATCACTGATCGTCACTTCCAGAACATGGGAACACTCCTTGCTGGTTCGGGTGGTGTGATGGTCTTCTTCCAGATATCAGACCTGGTAACTGCAGGTTTCAAGCTGAAGACCGGTGCGGCTTTCAACCTGTACCAGCTTGCAGATGGTGCAATGTCCCCAATTTTCTGGACTTACATTTGGTTAGGTCTGATCGTGCCGCTGGCACTCATGCTCAACCCGTGGACACGAACTGTCCTCGGCGTGTTGATCGCTGCGGTGCTCGCTAACGTCGGCATGATGCTCGAACGATACTTCATCGTAATCGGCGGACTCAGAGTTCCTTTGAACCCGTACGAGCCGCCTAACTACGCTCCAACAGTAACCGAGCTGCTAATAGTCCTCGGTCTCTGCTCATTCTTCGTCCTGGTCATCATGATCATGATGAAGCTCGCTCCCGCAATCTCAGTTCAGGAGATGCTTGAGACAGGAGAGCTTGAAACCGTCGAAAAAGAGCTTTCAACAGCGGAAGGAGCTGCGTCATGAAGAAGATGTTGTTCCTCATCGCAATGGTTGTAGCCACAACAAGTTCACTGCTGGCGACGCCTGGTTCGGCATCAACTCAACAACCTGAGCCGATTATTTCGGTCAGTGCCGTTGAGCAAGTCGATGCTGGTCAGCGACTTGCTGTAGCTGCTTATTTGATCGATCCGCTGGGCAACCCAATTTACGAAGCGGAGGTCGACTTCACTTTCGAGGTCGAGTTCTTGAATGTGACGAGCGCAGTTGAAATTGGTTCAGCAATTACTGATGAAACTGGGCTCGCATTACTCGAGTTTTCTCCGACGGTAGAAGGTGTAAACGTGATCACCGCTTCGTTCCATGGCAATGAAGTCTTCGCTGAAGCTTTCGTAACCACCGAGCTGTCAGTTATCTCGAACGGACGACTCTACAAAGAGCTACCGCCTTATCGAGTGCCTGGGGCAAATATGTGGTTGACCGCTGGGCTAATCGCAATTGTCTGGTTGATATTCATCGGCTCACTTGGACTCGTCGGATGGGCGAATATCCGTACTCGCCGCGAGCAGGGAGGATCGAATGCTTAATTTTTCGTTCCTCAGCAAAAATGCCGGAATCATTGGACCGATCACCGGAGTCGTCATTCTCGTAACGACAGTCTCGATTCTTGTACTCCAAATGACGATTCGCCCTTGGGCTACAGACGACTACGGGCAGAACACTCATCTGAACACAACTGACGAGTGGAATGACTACACACGGACTGATTTGACCTACGTTGGTGATCAGTCAGCAGGTCCAGACGGCTGGGTTCCCTCTGAGCTTGCGGCTCAATCTCAGTACCAGGGCTTCGCAGCGTTCGTCGCTTACGGCTGCGCCAGTTGCCACGCAATCGATGGAACCGGTACCACCGCGGGTCCATCGATAAACGGTACTTCGATGCGCAGGCTCCAAAATATGGTCAGGAAAGGTCCGAAGTCGATGCCTCTATATGCAGAGCATCATGTTTCGGAAGCTCAGTTGGAGGCAATCGCTGAATATCTGATGGACAGGCCTGAAGCGACTCCCGAACCGGAGTTGGTGGTTCGCCCAACGGCGACTCCATTCCCGGTGCCGACTGCGACTATGGAACCGACTGCCGTGCCTATTGCGACCCAGGGTCCTCAATCCACGGCAATACCGGGTGCAACCGCTACACCGGTTCCACCTACTCCGACACCGAAACCGGCGGTCGACCCCGCTGCTTTGGTTACCGCTCAGCGTCTCTTCTTCGACGTTGGATGTGACATATGTCACGGTGAAGTCGGCGAAGGTGCCAAAGGTGGACCGTCGCTGGAAGATCTCACCGCCGAACAAATTCGTGATTTTGTACGCAATCCTCAACGCCCGGCTGGATCTTCATACAGCGAAGCAATGGACGCGTATGACGAAGCATCGCTTTCTGATACTGAACTAGATGAAATCATCTTCTTCTTGCTCAACCGGGAGTAAATCGAATGGAGACTAAATTGCAAAATAAGTTCGCAACCCGAACGCAACTCGCAGGCTTAACGGCTCTTAGTCTTCTGCTGATGTTTGCCCTTGCGTGTCAGGGTGAAGTCGGTGACCACGGTGAAGATGGTCCAGTTGGACCTCCCGGACCTCCAGGTGTCGCAGGACCAGTGGGTCCCGAAGGTGGCATTGGAGCCGCTGGTCCAGAAGGTCCGCAAGGTGCGATCGGTCCTCAGGGCCCTCAAGGTCCCATTGGCCCTGCACCATCCCAAGATCAGGTTCAAGCTGCGGTGAACGCATCTATGACCGTGTCGGTCGACGCTGATGTAATCGCAAAAGGTGGTCGACTCTACGACAACTGGATGAAGGAAAGCGGAATCGAAGCGCTTCCCGGTGATCATCCTCTTTGGGCTACTCAGACGACCAACACACGAACTGAAGCAACAACGTTCCGTTGCAAGGAGTGTCACGGTTGGGATTACAAGGGAGCCACCGGCGCTTACGGTTCCGGCTCTCACTACACTGGATTCCCGGGTGTGATCAAGGCAGGGAAGAGTATTGAAGTAGAAGATCTCGCTGTGGTACTCAAAGGTGGATTCAACATCGACCACGATTTCCGTTACGACGTATCACGCTCAAACCTCAATGCGCTCGCAGCGTTCTTGAAGTACGGAACTGTCAATTACGCCGACTTGATCGACTATGACACGAAGTTGCCACGCGGCGTGCCTTCGTTCTCTGACGGTGCAACGCGATACGCCCGTACCTGTGCAAGTTGTCACGGGGACGATGGAACCAGTATCAACTTCGGCAGCGAGGCAGAACCGGTGTACATCGCCAATCTTGCCGACGCCAACCCGTGGGAGTTCTTGCACAAGGCTCTCTACGGTCAGCCTGGGGCACGATCCATGCCAGCAGTATCGACTCGTGGTTGGGGCGATCAGGATCTAATCGATCTCCTGGCTCATTCCCAGTCACTAAACGACTAATCTATGCGGAACGGTGTGCGTCGCCTTTACCGGCTAGCGCACACCATCCTGCGGAGCGTACCCAAGCACTTCTTTAGCCCTCGAGTTGTCGCGGAACAATTTCTTGTTATCTGAGGTCGACCAGAAAATATCGAACCGGATGCTCTCCGGGGCCTCGATGCACTTGACTGTAAGCTGCTGCAAATCTCGGTGACTTTGCCAGTTGGCTTGTCCCCTGCCCGGCCCGGCTTTGTCTTCACGTCCGGTGCTTGAGATGCGTAAGTTGATGACCGAAAGATCAGATGTCAGGGCGTAGTAACGTCCCAAGTCTTCTCCAAATAACTTCGTAACGCCATACAGGGAGACGGGTTTTGGGTCAGAGTGTTCGGAAACCATGTCCCACGAATCAGGAATGGGGACATCTTCGACCGAGACCAATGACTTGTATGGCTCTTCCAGTTCATAGCCGTTAGAAGTTGCACCCGAACTGGCAAGAATGACACGCTTCACCCCAGCACGTTTGGCTGCTTCAAGCACGTTGTAGCAACCTTCAATGTTGTACTTGAGCATCCGCTCCCAGCTGCCGTCCATTCCGTCTGGATCACTTAGCCCTCCTGCGGCTGCAAGGTTCACAACCACGTCGATGCCAGTGAACGGTTCAATCAACGAATCCATATCGGAAATGTCTGCCTTGAAGACGTGATCTTCTGGCAGATCACCAACTCCAGATCTAGAAAGCGCAAAAAGGTCGTAGCGTTCCTCGAGGGCAGGACGCATCGCTGCACCAACCACGCCGTTCAGGCCGGTTACAAGTACTTTGAGTCGGGAATCAGTCATACAAGCTCTCTACGGTGATCGGTTACGGCATCGAAATACCGAGCTCTAATTCGGTACTCATTGAGTTGAACCATTCGACGACTTCTCGGTGATATGGAATGCCGTTCTTTTTACGAATCTCAGTTTCTTCGTGCTCTGGTAGTCCTGCGTAATAGACGCGGTCGTAACCGGGCGCCGGTTTGGTGTTGGCGAGCTTTTTGAGCAGCTTGTCCATATCTTCTTTGAATTCGTCTGAGTCGGTGAACGACTCGACATTGAATGCCATCACGAAGAATGAATATTTGCGATCCGCGATAAATCCGGGGCCGTTGCCCGAAAGAATGCCCGCCATGATGTCGGCGATGGTGGCAAAACCGTATCCCTTGTGGCCACCGTTTTCCCGGGTACCCCCAAACGGCAACATTCGGAACGTCCCAAACTCTGGCACATTGACCGGTTCCATTATTGGTGTGCCATCCATATCGGCGATCCAACCGGGTTCGATCTTCGAGCCAATGCGACGCGTCAGATTCAATTTGTTCGCGGCAACTTGCGTGGTTGCAACATCAAAAACAAATGGAGGCATTGTTTTAGCTGGTGCACCCCAGGCAATTGGCTGTGTTCCAAAAGCTGGCTCTGCTCCGTTTGTGGGAACCTGCGCACCACCACCTGCTGACACCATCGCCATGCCGACCATGTCTTGTTCAACTGCCTGTAAAACGTAGTACGCGAGCATTCCGAAATGAGCAGTGTTGTTGACTGCAACCGCCCCCATACCGAACTCCCGCGCCTTGTCGATAGCGAGTTCCATGGCCCTCGGGCCGAGGTGAATACCAAGGCCCTGATCACCATCCCAAGTGGCACTCACGGCTGACTCGCGAACGGTTTTTACATCTGGTCGTGGGTTGTAAGCACCCGATCCGTACGAAGCGATGTAGTTCCGCAGCATGTTAGATATACCGTGGCTCTCGCACCCTCGCAGATCACTCGTGAGTAGGACATCGGCGCACGAAGCTGCTTCGTCGGAGGGCAAGCCCATCTTTTCAAAAACAGCCTTAGTTCCAGCCCTGGCTTTATCTTCGCTAACAAGTACCTGGTCGGCTTCTGGAACCAGAAAGTGCTTCAGCATTCTTAAATCACCTCGAAATAGCTGACGTTAATTCGGCGGGATTCTAGCTCTGTATTCCGCGGCGATGTGCCGTAGCGACGGTGAGTTTGGTCGAATCGCAACAAATTGAACCGAAATCAGTCGGTAAATTCAACTTGCTGATTCTGTTCTGGATCTTGCCGGTATTTGCCGTTTGAAGGCGATGGCTTTCCGTCTGCCCCTGCTGTCCAGAACACGTTGTGATCCCAGGCTGAATCGTTGCGTTCAGGATGATCTGCTCTGTAATGGCTACCTCGGCTTTCGGTGCGATATTTCGCAGCGGTCGCCATTAGATCTGCCGTGAAAAGAAGACTGTCAGTTTCGAGAACCCGCATCAGATCGGAAAGACCGTTGACAGGTACATCCATGAGTTGCTCATCGCGCAAACTGGATGTTGTGTTCAACATTTCATCGAGCAAATCATCACTGCGCACTGCGATCAAGGATCGTCCTGCCGAGGTTTTCAAATCTTTCCTGATGTCGAACCACGATGCGGAGCCGTTGCCTCGACCGAATTGATTGATCCTCGCAAGTGGGGCCTCCAGTACAGATTCCGTGAATTCGCTTTGCCCAGTTGATCGAGCATGTCCAGCTGCTTTCTCCCCTGCCCTTCGACCGAAAACGTTACAAGCGGCGAGCATTCCACCACCCAAACGATCAGCTCCGTGCGGTCCGGCAATCGTCTCACCAATTGCAAACAATCCGGGAATCGTTGATTCGCCGAACTCGTCAACCCTTATACCACCGTTTATTGCGTGGGCTGAGTGAGCGATTTCGATAACGTCATCACCCATTTTTATGCCATCGACTGGCGGGTGATGCTGAGGGCGTGCTGGTTTCGCTGTTTCTGGATCGACGTTGGTGAAGTCGACCGTTATCGCCCCGCGCTCTGTACCTCTTCCATCTCGAATTTCAGACTGTATCGCGATGTCCAACCACTTCGAAATATCACGGGTGCTGTACGGGTAATGATGCGTCCTTTGCTCAAATGCAGCTTCCGCAGACACCCCGTCAGGAAGGTACTTGTGAACGAACTCCTCACCGCGTCCATTCCTGAGAACAGGATTCAGAGTCCACCACGGTCCGCCACCCATCGGAGGCGTGCCTTTAACCTCGCGAATCATGTACTGCATAAACTCAAGATTCACTAGTTCGGCACCGACTCTGAATGCAATTGCATATCCATCCCCGGTGATATCACCGGGAGTGTGGCTGAGCGGGAACATCTGCGCCGCCCCCCCCTGCAGCCATGATCACCGCCGAACACCGATAAGCGATCAAATCACCATCACCAGTGATAGCCAGCGCGCCAACGCATTCACCATCGTTCACCAGCAAGTCGACAACAGTCGTGCCTTCGTGAACTTCAAGATTGCTCTCGTGCGCTTTGCGAGCCAGTGCTTCAACCATGGTGCCGGTGTGACCACCGATCGAGTTTGGAACCATGCCATGCGCACGGGGTTGCGAGGCGAAGCAGGAATACCCTGAGTAGTGCCGACGTTTCCCCTCGGAGTCATCGATCAACTCGAACCCCCATCCCTGGAGTTCCAGCAAACGCTCCGGGGATTCTTCTGAAAGAATTTTTGCCATTCGGGCGTCAGCCATGCCAAGCGCTGCGGTCATGATGTCCTGGAAGTGAACAGCCGGTGAGTCCTCAGGACCGCCACAACCATCGGCTGCCTGCCATGCCGACCCAACACCGATCTTGTTCATGCCCGGGTAGTTCGTGGCACCTGATTTGCCAAGCTCTTTTTTCAGAACCATGGTTACCATAGCGCCTGTTTCTCCTGCAGAAACTGCAGCGCGTGAAGCGGCCGCTCCACCACCGATGATCAACACATCGGTTGCATGTATGCGATCTACGTTGCGGAGCGGGCTAATGGACATTTATTTCGAAGGCTTCTCTATTGAATATTCGATTGCTGAATAGATCCATTTTCGTACGGTTTCAGCAACTGGTAACAGGAGGTAATTGCCGGTGCATCGATCCCGTGTTCGTTGGCTGCACGCACGACTCTACCGATCAAGTCTTCGACTTCGAGAGGCCGTCCATTCTCTAAATCTCTCGTCATCGACTGCTTAGAATTCGGGAAAACCTGTGCGAAGTCGACAAGCTGTTTTGCCGACATTTCAAATCCCTCAGCCTGACCCACCGCAGCAACTTCCTCGCATGCTTGCTGGTGCAATTCCCGCAAAGTCTCAAATCGATACGAATCTCCGGGGCTAAGTCGTGCGACTATGAACGGGCTGAAAGACGCATAAGCACACATCTTCGTCCAGAGCGGCTGCCAAATGTTGTCGGTGGTCTCAACGTTCCAACCAGCATCAACGAGGACCGTGTGCAGGTCTCGAAGTCGGTCACTGACCGGGCCATCTAACTCACCAATATAGTTTGGGCTGTAAGTTGCGTAACCGAGCATGTGTTCACGCCCGACTACATCGCCGATTCGTCCTGGTGCGTCCACACCGTTTTGTAGGGGGATCACGAGTGTGTCTGGACCCACAATCGGTTTTACCTGCTCAGCGGCTTCCGGCAAATGGTATGTCTTCACACCAAAGATGATTGCATCAACCGGATCTCGCCCTTCAACGTTGTCTGTTGCGTCGACCTCAGGAATAGAAAATGCGTCGCCAAGCGCACCGTCCCCGATTCGAAGACCTGAAGTTTGGAGTTCCTTCAGCCGCTCTCCCCTGGAAATGAACAACACATCATGACCCGCCAGGGCGATCTTGCCGGCGTACCGGCTTCCAATATCGCCAACGCCGATCAGAGCGAATCGCATGTAGCCCCCGTACCTCTAGTACTGCAAATTTCTATCAACAAGATTGATCATTGCTCGCCCGTTGAGAAATCGTTCGAGGTTGTCCTCAAAAATCTCCACGGTGCGCCGATCGAGCAACTCAACTTCGGCATTACCAGCAATATGAGGCGAAATTATCAGGTTTGGAGCGTCCCAAATCTCGCTGTCGTCGGGGTGGGGTTCCGGCCAAACAGAGTCCAGTCCCGCACCAGCGATCGTTCCGTCTTTCAAGGCACTAATCAACGCGTCGTGATCAAATAATCGCCCCCTCGATGTCACCACAAGCCGCGCTGTGTTTTTCATCTTCTTCAGCTCGTCGGCACCGATCATGTAGGCGTTTTCTTCGGTGTAAGGTGCGGTCACAACGACGTAATCACTCTCTGTAAGGAGTTCATCGAGATCGCCTTCACCGAGAACGCGATCAACGATCGGTTCACCGTCAATCGGATGCTTGTCGAGCGCGATCACATTCATTCCAAGAGCCTTGGCGCGCCAGCCGGTTTCTCTACCCGACTTACCGAAGCCAATGATGCCGACCGTTTTATCGCCGAGGAATTCGACCACATGAAGTGCGCCGTCCTGATCCCATCGTTTATTCGCGAAGTCATCAGCGAATCGTGGCAGTTGGCGCGACAAAGCGAGCATCAGGGTAACGGCGTGTTCACCAATCATCGGTGCACCCGCTCCCCTGGCATTTGTAATGATCACATCGGTGTCGGCAATTTGTGGAACCGCCCCGAAGAGCCCTTCCATCCCCGCATCCAATGTCTGAATCCATTTCAGTGAACTGGCACTCTCGAACTGTTCTGAGGTGAGGTATCCGAAGACAACATCGGCATCGGGGATTTCCTTCTGTATCTCGTCGTCCGAGTATGCTTCTGCGAATTCGACATCAGGATATTTTTCGACTATCGCCGGGTAGTAAGGCTTTCCAAAATCAGCCAACAACAGAATTTTCAATCTGGATGTTCTCCGTTAAACCTTCCGGATTGCAGCAACTGCCGCATCCACCAATATTTCGCCTGCTTCGGGCGCGTACGGACTAGTTGTGGTGCCGTAATAACGTCTGAACTGCTTCATATCGATTATTTCGTCGAGTGGGATCCCGGCAGTGTCGTCGTACGCATTTCGAGTAGACACATACCCGATATATTCACCGCAGTAACTGGCTACTAAAACGTTCGTTCCGGCGCGCTCTCGAATATCAACGCCAAGTTCGTTGAACAATTCACCCGGATGCGACGAAATCACCGTTTCACCAATTCGAATAGCGTTCGCGTTCACTTCCACACCAGGCAACGCCTGAGATTCAGCGAGAGTGAGTTCGTTTCGACCAATTTCATATAGCTCAGGGAATAGCTCGGCCGCGTTGGCGGTGGTTGTGCCTTCGGGCCACGTATCGCGAGTGTAAGGACCCAGCTTTGCCACCAACGATTCGTGCTGCTGCTTTGCCTGCTCAACCGTCCATTCAACGGTTCTTCTTGGTAAGACAACCGGCATAGACGAAGTCTTCAACGAGGAATCTTCCGACGCCTCTATGCTCGATTCCAGCTCCAGTGCGACATCAGCGTACACCTTGCCAAGTGCTGCGGTGTCTTCATGGGTGTGGAAATGATCTGACTGTCGGTTCCCAAACCACCAATCGAACGGGTGAATATCACCACCCGCACCTTGCAGAAACAGCGCAGTCGATCCGGGAAGTTCGGATTCGATGCTGGCGCACATTTCTCCCGGAAAATCAGCGGACCAACTCAGATATTGACCACCGTCCGATACACCGTGCAGCGGGTAATTTACCAGCAGCGCTTTGGTTTCTCGGCTGGCAACTGTCTGAACCTTCAGTGTGTGTACAGAGGTATCGATCTCTCTACCCGGGTACTGTCGATTGACTCCCCACCCTTCGAGCGAGCCCCTTCCATAACCGGTTGCCACTGGTTCCAGATCTTGAATTGCGTTGCGCACAGTCCCCGCTATGGTGTCCGCTAAAACCGATGAATACGGCCCCAATTCATCAGGAACCGAAAGCAGAAAATCTGGAGCCGTATGCGAGTGGCTCGAATTCAAGACAACGCTCTCTCGCGACACTCCTGTTAACGCGGAGATTCTCCGATACACCATGTCGGAAACGCTTCGGTGCATCCCGCAAATATCTAGAGCGATCACTGCAACTGTCGTGTCTGCCGATTGAAATACGACCGTTCGGCACAACAAGTCGCGATGAACTGAATCCGAGCGTCCCTTACGGAGCCCCCACTGTCCCATGTGGTAACCGACGGGCGGAGTGATCACCGCCCGGGCTACACCTGCACTGAGTAGAGCCATCCTATTCCCAGTTCTTGTATGTCCCAGAACTGGTCTTTTTCGCCATCTGGATTTGTACACCATCAGGATCGTACGCGTTCGAAATCGTACGCCCCGACTGTTGGTTTTCAAACGGCTCGAAAAGGAAATCAACGCCACCAAGGAATTTGATTTCCTTCGTGGCGTCGGCCGGATCGTCTACCTTGAAGGCAACGTGGTCGATTCCAACCTCCTGTCCCGGTTGAGCCTGGTGTAACTCAACCCGAACCGGATTCTCTTCGTCACCGTTGAACAGGAACACCGTTTCACCGTCATCTACGGTTCCTTCGGGATGAAGACCGTATTTCCGGTAAAACTCGATTGAAGCCTTGAGATCGCTCACGACAATGTCGAGGTGATCAAGTCCAAGAAGTTTCATTGTTGATATCTCCGCCTGAAAACCTCGCTACGGTCGAACGACAGTACCGTCAGCACGTCGCACGTTGTCGAAGTGTCCGCCACCTTCTTCGTTGTGTGGGTACTTCGCTGCGAGTTCTTCGTTGATGTCGATGCCGAGTCCAGGTTGGCCGTTAGACCACATGTATCCATCTCGAATTTCAGGTGAACCAGGGAATATTTCCTTGATTCGGTCGCTGTAAATCGCTTCTTCCTGAATTCCAAAGTTGGAAATGCTCAGGTCAACGTTCAGGTGTGCTGCCTGCCCAACCGGAGAAACGTTTCCTGGTCCCTGGAATGCTGTTCGAATACCCATGAGTTCAGCCATAGCGGAGTACTTTCGTGCTGGAGTAATTCCACCGATCGGAGAAAGTCGAGTTCGAATGAAGTCGATCAGCTTTCCGTGGATCAACGGAACAACCTCTAGCGGGTTGTTGAAAATCTCACCAATCGAAAGTGGCGTGGAGCACTGCTCACGTACCCGCTCGTACCAGTGCGTTTCGTGCGGCGGCAGCAGGTCTTCAAGGAAGAACAGTTTGAATTGCTCGACTTCCTTGGCGAAATCGACCGCAAGGATGGTTGGAAGTCGCTCGTGAACGTCGTGCAGGAGTTCAACTTTCCAACCCAGGCTGTTTCGGATTCGATCGAGCAACGCTATAGCAGAGCGCATGTAAGGCTTCGGCTCGAAAATACCAGTGTTCTGGGCGTATCCATATCGATCATCGAAAGTGGCAGTCTTCTTCGTTATCCACTTCGGACCGTCTTGAACGTCGCGATCCCGACCTTCTCCACCAGACGCTCCGTATGTCGCAAATCCTGGAGTAGCAACCTGAAGTCGGATGTGGTGGTATCCCTCCTCGAGGAATTTCCAGGCCTGATCCTCGACTTCTTCCGGAGAAGATGCAGAGGCGTGTGCGTATACAGCTGCTGCCTCACGCGCCTGTCCACCTAGGAGATCGTAAACTGGCATACCAGCAATCTTGCCTTTGATGTCCCAGAGCGCTTCGTCGATTCCGCTCAATGCGTTGTTCAGAATCGGACCATTTCGCCAGTACGAAGAAACGTGCGCTGATTGCCAGATGTCTTCGATGTCTTTGGTGTCTTTTCCGATCAAGAAAGGCTTCAGGTATTCCTCAATGGCTGCCTCGACAGCCTTCGGGCGAGTTCGAAGGGATGCGCAACCGAGACCATAGAGTCCAGGCTCAGTTGTCTCGATCTTCACAACGGTGAACCGTGCACCGGGCTCCGGCTCGGTGAGGATGACTTTGATATCTCGGATTTTGACGTTACTCATTCGTACTCTCGAACTCTCTCGTGACCATCCCAAGTCGGGATCGAGCGGATATTACGCCCAAATCAATGCTCCAGACCGTAGTTTTGGCATGATTTTCAGTGTCGAAATGAATTCGACAAGCCGGTTACGAACCGAGGAAAGTCGTGGTGTAAAGTTTCGGTTCGCTCGACCGAAGCTAACCCAGATAGCAGAGTGAGGTGGTGACGATGACGCGAAAAGTAAATTTGCTGCTCAGTACCCGCAAAGGTGCGTTCGTCTTTGAATCTGACTCCGGCAGGGGCAATTGCAATTGGAGTCTGAGAGGACCCTCGCTCGAACACAGTCTACGCAGCCGTCGGTGACCCATGGTTCGGTTCCCGTGTTTACAAAAGTGCGGTGGACATACATGGAACAAGCCGACGTCAGGTCCTGTATTTCCCGAAGACGCGGGACGCAAATTGGAGAGCATCTGGAATGTGGTTCCTGGCCGTGACTCGGAACCAGAGGTCGTGTACGCCGGTGTTCAACCCGCTGCGCTATCTAAGAGCCTCGACAACGGAGATACCTGCAAATCAATTCAGCACTTGAAAATCATCCGACGCGACCGATGGGATACGGGTGCTGGTGGGCTGTGTCTCCACACCATCACCCTCAATCCAGAATCGCCAAATCGACTGCGGATGATTCGTTGGTTTTCGCTTGGAATTTGGTTCGTGGACGCTTAGCGTTTTGCCCAGGGTTCTTAACAACCAGCAGCTGTAAGCTGCTGACTGTTATCACGTTCAATCTCAGCGAATACTCCATGATCGAAATCCCAATGGCAGCTGATCGATCCGAGTCAACTATCAATCGACGGAGAGAAGATTCGCGAGTGGTGGGCCCCGTGGGGATCGAACCCACGACCTGCGGATTAAAAGTCCGATGCTCTACCGCTGAGCTAGAGGCCCATTCAACACTCGACTAACTAGATTACGACACCATTGCGCTATTCGCTCCAAAAATTTAGCGAACTTACGCCAATTCACTCCCAAATCTTTGCTACCTCAATGGGAATTGCTCTTCCATTCGCCGTTCGCGGGTCTAATATGTCGCCACATTTCGTGACCCATCATTCCAACGTACGGAGCGACAAATGGCAGACGGTGACAGCACCACCCGAAAATACGATCTTCTACTAAAGGGTGGTCGAGTGATCGACCCCGCCAATGGCATCGACGGTCAGTTCGATGTTGCGACAACTGGCAGCGTTATTGCCAAGGTGGGGAAAGACATCAACCCGGCGCACGCTCGTACTGTTGCTGATGTTTCGGGACTCGTGGTCACTCCTGGCCTGGTAGATCTACACGCGCACTTCTTTGGTTACTTCGGTGCGATTCTTCCCGATGCTCACTGTCTTCCTGAAGGAACCACCACCGCGGTTGATGCAGGTGGTTCAGGACACCTGACATTCGACAAATTCAACGAGACTGTTATCGCTCCAGCTACAACCAGCGTATTTGCGTTACTAAACATTGCGGGAGAAGGAATGGTTGGTGAACCGGAGCAAGACCTCGTCGGCATGGACGCAGAACTGACGGCGGCAAAAATCGCTCAGCGCCCTGATGTACTCGTCGGCGTGAAGGTCGCTCACTACATGGGTCCTGGATGGCAGCCGCTCGACCGTGGAGTTCAGGCAGCGAAAGATACAAACACCTTCGTCATGGTCGACCAGTCACCTATCCCATCACGCCCGATGGACCAAATGATGCTGGAACACTTGAGTCCGGGTGACATGGTGACTCACTGCTACGCAATGAGTAAGCCAATGACCGATATGGACGACAAGGTGAAGCCATATTTCTTTGAAGCTCGCGATCGTGGGGTTAAATTCGACGTCGGACACGGTGCTGGAAGCTTCTCGTTCCGCATCGCCAAAGCAGCCATTGAACAGGGCTTCCTGCCCGATACAGTTTCAACAGATCTGCACAGGGCAAGCATCTTGTCGAACCAAGCAACAATGCCGGAAACGATGTCGAAGCTTCTCGCGTTGGGAATGGATCTCGCTGACATCGTGAAAAGGTCAACCTGGGATCCGGCACAGGCAATTGGTCACCCCGAGCTTGGAAACCTTGGACAAACACGTCCCGCCGACATTGCTGTACTTGAAGTTGCCGAAGGTGAGTTCGGCCTTGTAGACAACGGCTCAGGAAATCGAGTGTTCAAAACCGATAAACGAATCGTCGCTCAAATGACGGTGAAGAACGGACAGGTGGTGTGGGACAAAAACGGAATCTCGCGGGATGACTGGACAACAACTCCACCAACCAATCCGTCGATCTAACAAATTCTCGAATCCCCGAATATGCCACAAAAATACGATGTGATCGTCGTCGGTGCTGGATCAGCTGGTGCAGCACTCGCAACAAGACTTTCCGAAGACCCAAATCGCCAGGTGCTTCTTATCGAGGCTGGCAAAGACTACGCCAATCTCGACGAGTTACCTGACGAGATTTTGCAAGGGCACGCGACTGGCACCGATCTGGCAATCGATCCCGATGGTGATCACAACTGGGGCTTCAAAGCCCGCGCCACGCGTCTTCACGAAAATATGGATGTCCCTCGTGGGAAAATCACAGGTGGAACCTCAGCAATAAACGGACAGGTTTACCTACGAGCGATACCCGAGGACTTCGATTTCTGGGTTTCGGAAGGTAACGACGACTGGTCGTACGAGAAAGTCTTGCCAGCACTGAAACGGCTGGAAAATGATCTCGATATTTCCGACCAGTACCACGGTAATGACGGACCAATTGTCATCCGCCGATACCAGCCTGATGAACTTGTGGATGATCAAGCTGCTTTCATTAGTGCTGTAACAGATGCAGGGTTCTCACGGACGGAAGATCACAACCACCCGGCATCCAGTGGTGTGGGTCCACTTCCTCTCAACAATCCCGACGGCATCCGGTGGAGTACCGCAATCGGGTATCTGTCCATGGCACGGGACCGGTCAAATTTCTCGATCAACTCAGAGTGCTTCACTCGACGGGTGATTATCGAAAACGGACGAGCTATCGGAGTCGAGTACGAACGGAACGGCAAAATCAAACAGGTTTTTGCAGACGAAGTGGTGTTGAGTGCAGGACCAATTGGCTCCCCACATTTATTGATGCACTCAGGAATTGGTCCATCGGAGCAACTTGAAGCCCACGGAATCCCAGTAGTTGTCGATTCGCCCGGAGTTGGCCAAAACCTACGAGATCACCCTTCGGTTCATGTCCGCTGGAGCGCTGCGGACGACTTCCCAATGCCCGACGTTCTACAGGGTCCTCAGAAAACCGCACTTCGGTACACCGCCCGCGGTAGTGAACTTCGAAACGACATGATCGCAGTCATGCGCTGGAACTCCGTTTCACGAGAGTTCCTGATGAGTGCCGGTTTGTATCTCGCAAAGGCTTCTGGGGAGATGCGTCTCGTTTCATCAGATCCGCATGACCAGCTTTTCCTTGACTACAACTTGCTCGATCATCCGTACGACCTGTCTAGGATGCGCGAGGCAGTAAATATGCACATCGAATTCGGCAAGCACGAAGCCTATAAACCGATCCTCGAAGAACTAATAGACCCGCTCCCACATCATCTCGAAAACGATGACACCTTGAACGAGTGGTTGCTCGCCAACGCCCACACAATGCACCACGTGTCCTGCACAGCAAAAATGGGTCCTGACAGCGACCCAATGGCGGTGGTTGATCAGTACGGGCGCGTCAAAGGCGTTGATGGGTTGCGAGTGTGTGATCTATCGATCATGCCCGACTGCCCTCGGGCGAACACAAACTCACCAGCGATGATGATCGGCGAGCGAATCGCTGAGTTTATGACCGGCTAGCCATTGAAGATTTGAAAATCTGGTACCGGCCAATAAACAGCCCACGCCCTGCCGACGATCGACTCAGCTGGTACGAATCCCCAGTTTCTGGAATCGACTGAAACTCGCCGATTGTCACCCAGTACAAAGTACTCCCCTTCGGGAACTTGCACTGGATAATCTTCCCGTCGTCGTGCCGTTGATTGGTCCACGTAGTCAGTGACAACACCGTTCACGTACACCGATTCTCCATCCAGGTCGATCCAATCACCGGGAACACCGATGATTCGCTTCACGAAGTCAGTCTCGGCGCCGGTGGGCGGGTGGAATACGACAATGTCACCGCGCTGCGGCCCGGCGAACAAGTAGTCTTCATCGCCAAACAGAGACACGGGTGAGCGGAAATATACGAACCGGTTTACCAGCAAGCGCTCACCTTGGATCAAGGTCGGTTCCATCGATGAACCGTCGATCAGGAAGCTCTGCGTGGTTCCTTGCAACAACAAAAAGATCACCACTGCCGTGATGATCGTTTCACCTGTATCCCTGATAACTGAACGCAAATTGACCGTTTGATGTGCCGATGTGATTAAGAGAGCCGGGTCACACTAGTGCCGAACCAATTTGAATATACCAACCGAATTTACGAATGAAGTAACCGACAAGTAATGTTTTGAAGCACTGGGCAGGAATACGATGTTCGTGATTTCATCCCAGAGACCTTCGATTTGAATACGACCGAAGAACAACGACTTATCCAACTAACCCGTGACGGCGATTACACCGCCTTCAACCAGTTGGTGTCGGAATATCAAGATGTTGTTTTCGCGGTCGTGTTGCGAACTGTGGGTAATCGCGCAGCTGCGGAAGACATCACGCAAGACGCGTTTATTTCTGCTTTCAGGAAGATTTCCACCTATCGGGGCGGATTGTTCAAGGCGTGGTTGCTCCGGATCGCGAAGAACGCCTCGCTTGACCATCTGCGAAAAGTGACCCGCCGAGGTGACAAGTCTCTTGATGAAGACATCGTCTACTTCGCCGAAACCGTACAGGATGAGTCGCAAGACCCAATGGCTGATGCGCTCAATTCCGAATTAGCGCGTCTACTTGAGCACTGCCTTGGTGGTCTTACGGACGACCACAGGTTTGCCCTTGTAATGGTCGATGTCGAGGGGTTCCAGTACGACGAGGCGGCCGATTCATTAGGTGTCTCGATAGGCACCGTAAAGTCTCGAATTAATCGTGCTCGAGCCCGGATGAGAGATTGCGTTCAACAACAAGCGGAACTTTTACCGGCCTCCATGCGTCTATAGGTTGAGGAGCTTTTTACAGAGTGCTTAAAACGTTGCTAAATCGAATATCCGGTCGTACAGATCGGGCTGAGTACGCAATCAATGCGTATGTCGATGGCAACGCGTCGGAAGAAGAGGCTCTCCTAGTTGAAAAACTGAGCCAGGCAAACCCGGAGCTGGCAAAAGATCTGAGTACACAGCAGGCGCTTCGAGAGTTGCTTAGCTGCGTTGGAACACCTGAGGCGCCGAGATCATTTGCGATCACACCTGAAATGGTCGAAGCGGCTGAGGGCAATGAATCTTCAGTTAGTAGACTGTTCGAGTTATTTGCTCCAAACCAGAAGCTTGCATGGGCACCGGCAGTCCTTGCCGGAATTGCGGCTCTTGCTGTTGCTGTTCTTACGGTCGGCGATCTCGCCGGTGTTGTAGAGCAGTCAGGTTCGAGGTCGAGCAGCGACGATACTGCAGCGGTGTTTGATGATGGGGAATTTGCGGCATTCGAATCTGGCGGAGCAACACTTGCTGCAGGTGCGGCGGCGCCGGAGTCAGACAGCCTCGCGGCCGAAGCGCCAGCCACCGCTGATATGGAAATGTCACAACGGGCACCCGTGGAATCAGCCGAGCTTGCGCCGGCACCAATGGCAACAACAGGCTTGCCAAAGGCCGAGGTAGATGCAGATCAGTTCGAGACTGAAGAAGCCCCTACTTCTTCTGAGCAGTTGCTGCCATACGACCCTGTAATACCCGGCGCACCCGCAATTGGTGGGGCTGTAGAAAGATCAACCACGGAATCTGGCTTCGGCGAGGAGGCTGAAATAGCAGTAATCGCCGATACGGCACTTCCTGATAACGGCGACAGCGACGGGCTAACTCTCCCGGTCAGACAGCTCCAGTTGGCACTAGCAGTAGTTGCCGCTCTCCTCGTTGCAGGTTGGCTGCGACTTCGAGCTACTCGAAGCTAACTCGCCGCCCAGCTCCCTTTCGTCGAGTCGATTCGGCGTCCTTTGAATGCAGTTTCAGATCCCATCCAGTTCGAGTGGAACTTTTCCACCCCCTCGCACGTCCTATCTATGACAACACTGCGAGCACGCACGGTGTGGCGCAGAGATAAAGCAATACCTGGCTCGTTTCAGAGCCAATCAATGAAAAGAAAGGAAGCGGCAATGAATATCAAAATCCGCTCAATCTGGCTGCTCATGGCTGCGATGTCACTAATCGCTTTAGCCGCCGTTGCGTGCGCACAAGACGATGCTGCCGACAATGAACCAGCAGGATCCAATCAGCAGGACATCCCGATTGGTGCTCCAGCTGATATCGTGACAGGTATTGGAGGCGTCGGAGAAAGCTTCCCTGTATCGAGCAGTAGCTACAGCGAACCAGCTGTACCAGCGATCGCACCTTACCCGGATGGCTTCAGCTCCGTTCAAGGATTCTCAGCCTCGTACGGTGGTGCCAATTCCTCACTGAACGGTATCTGGGTAAATGGGACCGCGACCGTCAACGTGCCAGCCGACATCGCAAAGATTTCACTGGGCGTTGAAAGTCGAGAAGAAACGGTTTCAGCAGCTCGTCAGGCGGCGGCCCATGCAATGGATCAAGTGATTGCTGAACTCAAAGCGCTTGGCGTTGCTGAAGATGACATCGTCACAACCAGCTTCAACATTCATCCACAAACTACGTGGGTTGAAGTTTCTGACTCACTGGGTCGACACAGCGAGCCACGAATAATCGGTTACGTGGTTTCGAATTCGGTGCAGGTCACAGTTCGTGACATCGATGGACTTGGGGAAGTTGTGGACAGCGCGGCTGAAGCAGGTGGCAACCTGATTCGAGTGAACTCGATCTCGTTCACAGTTGCTGACCCGAGTGAGTTCGGCGAAGAGATCCGTCAGGCAGCAGCCGCAGACGCACTTGCCAAAGCAGATATCTACGCACGAGCCATGGGAACGAGTCTTGGTCAACTCGTTTACCTTTCTGAAATCGGTAGCTCTGCTCCGGTGAGCGTGAACTACGCACGAGCCGAGAGCGCAGCATTCGATGGCGGCTTCGCACCAACTCCGTTCAACGCGGGTGAAGCAAGCCTCTCAGTCACGGTTCAAGCTGTATTCGCAATCAACTAATCGAGAGCGATACAAATAGGGGGCGAGTCAAAATTGACTCGCCCTTTTTAGTTAACAATTCATGCCAACCGCAAACTGCGCTGGGTACAATCCTGAGATCACTTCTAAACATCGGAACATTTCGGGAGTCGCGCATGGTCCTAAGTGACCGGTCAATTCGAGAGGCGATCGAGGCAGGCACGATCAAGATCGAGCCTTATTCAGATCGCGATGTTCAGCCTGCCAGCGTCGATTTTCATCTTGCAAACACGATCCTAGTGTTTCGGAACTCTACGTTGCCATACATCGACCTTCGCAAAGACGTTCCAAACCTTACTGAAGAGGTCGAAATTACCGAGGACGTGCCGTTCATGTTGCACCCTGGCGAGTTCGTACTTGGCAGCACTCTCGAAAAACTGACTCTGCCGAACGACATTGTCGCCCGTATCGAGGGAAAAAGTTCGCTGGGTCGTCTTGGTCTTATGATCCACTCAACTGCTGGTTTTATCGATCCTGGATGGACCGGGAACCTTACGCTTGAGCTCGCAAACGTCTCACGTCTTCCAATCACTCTTTACTACGGCATGAGAATCGGTCAAATATCGTTCCAACAAATGACCACTGAAGTCGAGCGACCGTACGGTTCCAAAGAATTGAGCAGTCGTTACCAGGGTCAAGAAGTTCCAACTGCCAGCCGCGCGCACCTTGATTTCGACAGTCACATCAAACGTTCGTAGGCTTCAAGGATTCTCGACATACATCCACTAGACCGAGCAATAGAACTCGCCTGCGCCGCTAAGGGGGGCGTTTCGCCACGTCCACCTGTTGGTGCGGTGATTGTTAAAGACGATCAAATTGTTGGCGAAGGAGCAACGGAACCACGTCCTGGCAAACATGCTGAGGCAATAGCGCTCAATCAGGCCGGTGAACGAGCTCGCGGTGCAACGATTTATTGCACTCTTGAACCGCACGCTTTTCAAGGAGTTGCGGCACCCTGTACAGACTTGATTATTTCTGCGGGCATCCAGAAAGTTGTTTGTCCGATCGAAGATCCGAATCCGCAAGTTTCGGGAAATGGGTTTCGGCAACTCAAAGCAGTCGGAATTGAAATTGATCGTTCCGTTTCACCAAAGCAGTTGGTCCAGTCAAATCAACTCATAGAGGGGTTTGCGCACCACCTCGAACACGATATCCCGTTCGTAACTCTCAAATCCGCGATCAGCCTTGACGGCAAAATTGCCACACGAACTGGCGATTCACAGTGGATAACATCGGAAGCCTCTCGTGAACGGGTTCATAAGCTCAGAAACGAGTCAGACGCAATTCTCACTGGAATTGGCACAGTCCTGGCCGATGATCCTCAAATGACGGCCCGTCCGGGTGGTTCAAGGACCGACCGTCCGAAGTACCGGATCGTTCTTGATTCAAAGGCCCGGTTACCAGAAAACGCAAAAATTCTGGATGACTCTGGTGAAATTATTTGGGTCGTGGGCTCTGGCGCGAATGTGGGCTTCGAAAGATCGAATGTCAGTGTATTGCGCATTGACGAGACCGATGACGGCCTGAATCTGCAACAACTACTCATCGACCTCGGAAAACTCGAAATTCTGAATCTTCTCGTCGAATCCGGAGGGAAACTGGGCGGAAGTTTCCTCGACCAAAAGTTAGCACAAAAAGTGATGCTGTTCGTCGCCCCGATCATCATTGGAGGCGAGGCTGCGCCAGGTCC
>Ga0181585_10000427_pt1 | contig 34882 bp, 39 predicted proteins | sample 071ome_29_FD_132469 | JGI IMG/M metagenome (GOLD analysis project Ga0181585, IMG submission 132469) | Coastal salt marsh microbial communities from the Groves Creek Marsh, Skidaway Island, Georgia - 071407BT metaG (megahit assembly) | ecosystem: Environmental > Aquatic > Marine > Intertidal...
CTAAAATCGCGAGGTTCGCCGATACAACAGAGACCTCGACTACTATCTTGATTGTGTCCGGACCTATATCGATAACGCCGACAATGACGTTCAGCGAATCCGGGAAAAGGTCGACGATGCCATCTCCGAGGCGAACTCTCTTTGACGAACGCCCGTTAGACCGACCATGACGACCGCCCAGAACACCGACACGGCCACGCTCGACGACTTGATCGCGCGCGCCGGTGCTTTGGTGCCCGCGCTTGAAGCCCGTGCCGCCGAAACCAACGCGCTGCGCAAACTGCCCGACGCGACGATCGCCGATTTTAAGGCCGGCGGGTTCTTTCGGGTGCAGCAGCCGGCGCGGTGCGGCGGGTATGAGCTCGACTTCGGGGCGTTGGTCCATGTGTCGGCGAAGCTGGCGGAAGGGTGTGCGTCGTCGGCGTGGATCGCCAGCGTGGTGGCGAGCCATCATTGGATCGTCGGGATGTTCGCCGCCGCGGCGCAAGACGACGTGTGGGGCGTCGATCCGGATGCCATCGTGTGTTCGGCCTATGCCCATTCCGATGTCACCGCGGTGCCGGAAAACGACGGCTACCGGATCAACGGCACCTGGCATTACGCGAGCGGGATCGACCATGCCGATTGGGTGATCGTGCTGATCCCGGTCGACGAGGGTGGCGATGCGCCGCGCATGACGACCGTGTTGGTGCCGCGCGGCGACATCGAGGTGCTGGACACCTGGCATGCGAGCGGATTGAAGGGGACTGGGACGAACGACTTGAAAATCGCGGACGCGTTCGTACCGAAGCACCGCGAACTGGGATTCGACGACGCTAACCAAGGGACCGCGCCGGGGACGGCAGTGAACGCCTCGCACCTCTACAAGCTGCCGATGATGGGGGTGGGCTCGTTCACGACGATCGGGCCGTGTTTCGGGGTGGCCCAGGGGGCGTTGGACGCTTATCTCGCCTCGATCCAAGGACGCATGGGCGTCTTGTCGGCCGACAAATTGGCCGAACATGCACCATTGCAATTGAAGATCGCGGAAGCCGCGGCCGAGATCGATGCGGCGCGGCACCTGATCGCCGCCGATCTTGACGAGATCAACGCGGTGGGCCGCGCAGGCGGCGTGTTGGACCGGATGCAGCGAGTACGGTTCAAACGGAACGTCGCTTTTGCCGCCCAATTGTGTCGGCGCGCGGTCGATCGTTTGGTGATGGCAATGGGGGTGCCGGGACAAAAAGACGATCACCCCGTGCAGATGCGGGCGCGCGACATGAACGCCTTGGCCTCGCACGGGTTGATGTCGTGGGAGCCCAACGCCCTGCCCTTCGGCCGCGCCAGTCTTGGGTTGGAGTCCGGCAACCCCTATTTCTGAGCCGCCACGCTGCTAGGATACGGGCCATGAGCCCACCGGCCACCTTTCGCACCGCGACCCACTGGGGCGCCTACGACGCGACCGTCGTCGACGGCGAACTCACATCGCTGACGCCGATCGCGGCCGACCCCGACCCTTCGCCCATCGGGCCGGGGATGGTGCAAGCGATCCAGGACGATCTGCGCATTCGCCAACCGATGGTGCGCGCCGGCTGGTTGGAAAACGGGCCCGGCGACGCCAAGGGCAACCGCGGGGTCGATCCGTTCGTGCCGGTGTCGTGGGACCGTGTGCTTGAGTTGGCCGCGGAAGATATCGCGCGCGTACGCGAAACCCACGGCAACGACGCGATTTACGCCGGCAGTTACGGGTGGGCCAGCGCGGGGTGCTTTCACCATGCGCAAACGCACCTGCGGCGGTTTTTCAATCTGATCGGCGGCAACGTGAAATCGGTGCAGTCCTACAGCTTGGCCGCCGCCGACACGATCGTGCCGCATGTCGTGGGGAGTTGGAACGAGGTCTATCGGAACATGACCTCGTGGTCGGTGATTGCGGAACACACCGACCTGATGGTGGCCTTCGGCGGGGTGCCGCTGAAGAACGCGCAGATCGACGGTGGCGGTGTGGGGCGACATCGGACGTCGTCCTGGCTGAAGACCTGCCACGACAAGGGCGTCGCGTTCGTCAATATCGGGCCGGTACGCGAGGACATTGCCGAGCTTGCCCATGCCGAATGGCTAACGCCGCGCCCCAATACCGATACCGCCGTGATGCTGGGGCTGGCGCATACGCTGATTGCAGAAGGGCTGCACGACGAGGCGTTCTTGGCGCGCTATGCCGTGGGGTTCGAGCGGTTCAAACCCTATGTCATGGGCGAAACCGACGGGGTCGCCAAAAGTGCGGCGTGGGCGGCCGAGATTTCGGGACTGCGTGCGGAAGAGATCCGCGCGCTGGCGCGGCGCATGGCGGCGGGGCGCACGATGCTGACGGCGGCCTGGTCGCTGCAGCGCGGCGATCACGGCGAGCAGCCCTATTGGATGGTGATCACCTTGGCCGCGATGCTGGGCCAGATCGGCTTGCCGGGGGGCGGCTTTGGGTTCGGCTATGGCGCGGTCTCGAACGTGGGCAGCGTGGAACCCAAGATCGCGGGGCCGCATTTGACCGCCGGCTCAAGCCCGCTCGACCGCTTTATTCCGGTAGCGCGGATTGCCGATATGTTGCTGAACCCCGGCGGGACCATCGATTACAACGGCCAAAAGGTGACGTTTCCGGATACGCGGATGATCTATTGGTGCGGCGGCAATCCGTTCCACCATCACCAAGACCTCAATCGGTTGGTGACGGCGTGGCAAAAGCCCGAGACGGTGATCGTCAACGAGCCGTGGTGGACCAGCTTGGCGCGCCACGCCGATATCGTGTTTCCGGCCACCACGTCATTGGAACGCAACGACATCGGCAGCGCCTATTCCGACCGGTTTCTTTTTGCCATGCAGCAGGCCGTCGACCCGGTCGGCGAGGCGCGCAGCGACTTCGACATTTTCGGCGCGCTGGCCGAGCGGTTCGGGGTGCGCGAGGCCTACGACGAAGGGCGCGATGAAATGGCGTGGCTGCGCTATCTCTACAATCGGTTTCGCCAATCGAGCGCCGAACGAAATGTCGAGTTGCCCGAGTTCGAAGCGTTTTGGGCCGACGGCGAGCTTGAAATGCCCGTCGACGATGTGGCGATCACGTTGTTCGAGGACTTTCGCAACGATCCCGATGCGGCGGCATTGAAAACGCCGAGCGGCAAGATCGAGATTTTTTCCGAGACCATTGCCGCGTTCGACTATGACGATTGCCCGCCGCACCCGACGTGGATGGAACCGGTGGAATGGTTGGGCTCCGACAAAGCCAAAGAATTTCCGCTGCACTTGGTCTCGAACCAACCGCGTACGCGATTGCACAGCCAGTACGACAACGGCGGGTATGCGCAAGCCAGCAAAGTGCAGGGCCGAGAAGCGATCATGATCCATCCCGAGGATGCGGCGGCGCGCGGCATCGAAGACGGGACGATCGTGCGCGTGTTCAACGCGCGCGGCGTGTGCCTTGCCGGTGCGGTGATTAGCGACGCGGTGCAACGATCGGTGGTGCAGCTGCCGACCGGAGCTTGGTACGACCCGGTGGAACCCGGCGGGCTGGATGCGCACGGCAATCCCAACGTGCTGACGTTGGACAAGGGCACGTCGAAGCTGGCGCAAGGCTCCAGCGCGCACTCCGCGCTGGTGGAGGTCGAACGGTTCGAGGGGACGCCGCCGCCGGTGCGCGCCTTTACGCCGCCACCGATGATCAGCCGGTTGCGCAAGGCGCGGGCGTAGAATTCAACAACACGAATACTCGTGACGGGCGGGGGGTTCAGGCCGGCGGGCGCCGGCCGTGGAAGGCGTCGTCCAGCAGCGTGCGGATGCGCTCGCGCGTGATCGGTGCGGGGTTGGGATAGGGCGAGGCGACCGCGAGGTCGGCGGCGCGGTCGAGGTCGGATTCTTTCATGCCGAGCACGGCGAGGCTCATAGGCGCATCGAGCCCGCTGGCGAGGTCGAACAAGCCACCGGGCGCGTCGCGCGACCCCAAAGCGGCGGCGATGCGCGCCATCGCCTCGGGGGCGGCGGCGGCGTTGTAGGCCGCGGCATGCGGCAGGATGACGGTATGCACGCCGGCATGGGGCAGATCGAAGGTGCCGCCCAGCGTGTGACACAGCTTGTGATGGAGCGCCATGCCGACGGTGCCGAGCACCGCACCGGCAAGCCACGCGCCGTAGAGCGCGTCGGAGCGGGCATCGAGATTGGCCGGGGACTCCATGACGCGCGGCAGGCCGCGGGCCAACGCCGCGATCGCCTGTTCGGCCATCGTCGAGGTGATGGGATTGGCGTCGACGGCATAAAGCGCCTCCACCGCATGGGCCATGGCGTTCATACCGCTGGTCGCGGTGACCCCCGGCGGCAAGCCGACGGTGAGTTCGGGATCGTAGATCACGCCTTTGGGCAAGACCTTGGAATCGCGCCCGGTGGTTTTGATGCCGTCTTCGGTGAGCCCCCAGATCGGCGTCATCTCGGAACCCGAATAGGTGGTGGGAATCGCGAGCATGGGTAGGCCGGTGTCGCGCGCGATGATTTTGCCGAGCCCGATCGCCGAGCCACCGCCGACAGCCACCACGCCATCCGCGTTGTCGGTTTGCGCGCGACGCACCGCCGTGGCGGCGATCGCGGACGGGACATGCATGCGCGCTTTGGCATGGAGGCCAACGGCGCGCGCGCCCAAGAGGTCGGCGGCGCGGGTCCCGAGGGCCTGCTGCCCCGGCGTCGAGACAACCAGAACGCGGCTGAGCGAAAGCCGCGCGGCCTCGTCGGGCAGACGCGCGAGCGCGCCGGCCTCGAAGACCACATGCATGGGGAGCGCGTCGTAGGTGAAGCCCTCCACGCGGGATCCGCCTACCAGCTGTTGCGCAGCTCGCGCAGCTTGACGAAGACCTCTTGCGCCGACGGGTCGGCCGGCAGATCGGGATAGGCCTCGCGCAGCTTTTCGACAACGCTCGGCGAGTGCAGGCGGAAGAAGGTGTTGACCTCTTTTTCCAGCGCGAGAGTCGTCACGAAGGCCTGGTCGAGGTCTTGGCCCTCGAGTTCGCCCAGCAGGGTTTTGGCGCGCGCGTTATCGGGTTCGCGATCGAGCGTGAACTCGAGGTTGTTGGCGATGTAATCGTGGCCCGGATAGATCAGCGTTTCGTCCGGCAGCTTGTCGAGTTGGCCGGTGAAAGTGGCGTAAAGCTCGACCGGGTGGCCGCCGCCTTTGCAGTTGCCGGCACCGGCGTTGAACAACGTGTCGCCGCAAAACAACGCGGGCTGATCGGTGTGCGACAGCAGACACACGTGGCTCATGGTATGGCCCGGGGTGTCGAGCGATTCCAGTTCGACCGTCTTGCCGACTTTGACGACGTCGCCCGCGCCGAGCCCGACATCGATGCCGGGGATTTTGTCTTTGGCGTTGGCATGGGCGAGAAGCTTGGCGCCGGTCGCCGCAACGACCTGTTTGTTGCCGCCGATGTGATCGCCATGCTCGTGGGTGTTGAGCACCTGGGTGATGGTCCAGCCCTTGTCTTTGGCGCGGGCCAGGCATTTTTCGTGATCCAGCGGATCGATCGCCATCGCCTCGCCGGTTTCGGGGCAGGCGATCAGGTAGTTGAAGTTGCGGTAGTCGTTGGCAGTCCAGATTTGTTCGACAATCACGGGCGCGTCCTTTCGCTATGGACGCACCTTAGCGCGCGGCGCGGGGCGGGTGAAATCGCTACTGCGCGAGCTTTTCCTTTTGGCCCGGCCAGTTGGCGTCCGCCTTGCTGATGTTGCTCGGGATATCGGCCTGCCACCACAAATGCACGGCCTTGGAATTGTTGAGGTAGAGCTTGCCGTCGACCACTTTCCAGGCCGTGGGCGTGATGTCGGCGACGTAGTCGCGCGACATCGCGTAGGAACAATAGCCGCCGTACTGGGGGGCGAACTTCTCCGGTTCGGCGGCGAAGGCATCGCGATTGGCGGCCGTGGCGAAGAGCCACTTCACGCCCTGCCACATGTGGCTGTGCTCTTCGGCGCCTTTGACCGCGTCGCTTTGGGTGAAATAGGCGACGGGATCGTAGCCTTTGATCGCCGTCCCCCCGCTTTGATTGAACACCGTCCCTTGGGCAAGGGCGTGGGTGGCGCCGAGGCTGGTGAATAGGGCAACCGCCAGGACGGCGACGAATCGGGACAAGAATTGCATGGCACGCTCCATTTTCTCTTGGATCGTCATCTAGGGGGAAATTGTCACAAGACAATCACGGGCGGTGCGCGCGCCTAGAGCCCTCCCGCAATGTTGATGATCGCGCCCGAGGTATAGCCCGCTTCGGGCGAAACGAGGTGGCCGATGAGGGCGGCGACTTCTTCGGGCCTGCCGAGGCGGCCCATCGGAATGGCAGCCATCGACTCTTTCATGCGCTCGGGCGGATGGGCGTCGAGCATGGGCGTATCGATCGGCCCCGGCGCGATGCAATTGGCGGTGATGCCGCGCGGTCCCCAGTCGCGCGCGATTTTCTTGGTGAAAGCCTCGATGCCGCCTTTGGAGGCGCTGTAGGCCGGGCCGGTGATCTTGCTGGCGGCATGGCCCGCCATCGAGCCCAGAATGACGACGCGGCCACCGTCGACAAGCCAGGGGTCGGCCTGCTGTACGCAGGCGAACATGCCCGTGAGGTTGATCGCGATGATCTCGTTCCACAGATCGAGCGTGGTGGTCTCGAGACGCTTGTTGTCGACCACACCGGAGAGGTGCACATAGGCGTCGAGACGGTCCACCGCCTTGCGCGCCTCGGCAAAGACGTCCGGCACGCTGACCGGGTCGCGCAGGTCGATGTGATGGGCGATGCCGCCGTGCGCCGCGGCGAGGTCGTCGACGCCGGACTCCTTGGTGTCGATCAGGATCAAGGGCGCATAACCCTGCTCGGCGAGCAGGGCCGTGGTTGCCCGCCCAATGCCGCCGCCTGCACCAACGATGCATGCACTTCGCTGTCTTTTTGCCATCATGTCGATTCCCGTGGTGCCAAACGATGAAGAGTTGGGGCCTAATATAAACGCAGAATTTCAGGAGCGGCGCCATGGCAGCGACATTCGACGGATTTCCCAAGACCGCGACCAAATTTCTCAAAGGATTGGAGAAGAACAACACCAAGGCGTGGTTCGACGAACACCGCACCGACTACGAGAAAGGCTTGCTGGAACCGTGCAAGGACTTCGTCGCGGCGATGGGGCCGAAGCTGGCCAAGATTTCGCCCGACATCCATGCCGAGCCGAAGGTCAACGGCTCGATCATGCGAATCAACCGCGACACGCGTTTCTCCAAGGACAAGACGCCGTACAAGACCTACATGGGGCTGTGGTTCTGGCAGGGTGCCGGGCGATCGCGCGAATGCCCAGGGTTCTACTTCGGCCTAAGCGGGGACTCGATCACGCTGGGTGCGGGGATGCACATGTTCGGGCCCGAACAGTTGGCGGCCTATCGTGCGGCGCTGGTCGATCCCAAGAAGGGCCCGGCCGGGCGCAAGGCCTACGACAAAATCGCCAAGCTGAAGGGCATCGACATCGGCGGCGGTCATTACAAGAAAGTGCCGCGCGGTTTCGATGCCGACCACGCCAATGCGGATTTGCTGCGCCACAACGCGCTGTATTTCGGGTTCACCACCAAGGTGCCCAAGGAGATGCACACCGCGGCGGCGACGGACTATTGCATCAAGGTCTACAAACAGGTGTGGCCGCTGCAGCAGTGGCTGGTGGAGGCGATCGGCTAGGCCGCCTCGCCGACCGTCGCGCTGACGTGGCCGAGCGCGCCGCAGTCGAGCACGACCTCGTCGCCGGCGGCGAGCGGGACGAACCCCGTACATGTCCCGGTGGTGACGATGTCGCCGGCGTTGACGGTGCGGCCTTGGCCGCAACGTTCGTTGACGAACCACGTCAGCGCGGTGAGCGGGCCGCCCAGCGCGTCGGCGCCGGTGCCTTGGCCTTTTTCGATTCCGTTGACGGTGAGGACGGCGGTTTGCGCGGCGAGATCGAGGTCGCGCCAGTCTTCGACGGGCGATCCGGCGATGAAGGCCGCATTGGCGGCATCGTCCGCAATCAGGTGGCACGGGTCGGCGCCCAGCACGCCGCCGGTGAGGCGGGTGCCGGCAATCTCGAGCGCGGGACAGGCCGCGGCCACGGCGGCGGCCACGTCGTCCTCGGTATAGGGCGTGGCGCGTGGCGCGAGATCCTCGCCGATGACCAAGGCAAACTCGCCCTCGCCGCCCGGCCCGAATGACGTGACCCCGAAGACCGTCGCGCCGGGGTCCAAACAGAACGGCGCGAGCAGCGGGCCATAGAACGGCCCGCTGAGGCCGAGGGCTTTTTGCGAGGCCGCGCTGGTGGCGCCGAGCTTCCAGCCGACGATCGCCGCGCCCGACAACGTCGTCATGGCGGTTTGCAACGCATAGGCGGCGGTTTGGTCGGAGATCATGCCCAAAGCGTCCGCGCTGACGGTGCGCCCTGCCTGGCGCGCTTCCCACAATTGTTGTGCGATGTCGGGGCCCACGATCAGGCCTTTGCGTAGGGGTTCTCGAGGGCCGCCACGAGATCGGCCATCACGGCGCGAAACTGCGCCTCGTCGCCGCCCATCAAAATGGCGTCTTCGAGGGCGTCTTGCGCGAGCTGGCGGATCTCTTCGATGTTTTCGTTGAGGACCTTGATCTTTTCGACGCAAGACAGCGCCTTGCCGTTGGGATCGAGCCAGGTCGGTGGGGTGAAGGCGGTCTCGGGCATCGCGTCTCCTTGGCCCCCGAATGGCGAGGGCGGGTGCCTCCAATCTATGGGCTTCAGGGCGCGTTTTCCACGGGTCGGGCGGGGGCAGCGCGTGTCCTTGAGTGACTCGGCGGAATCCGCGTATCGTGCCCGGCCTCATCCAAGGAGCGATATGACCATGGCCGATACCCTCAATAAACGGCTGAAAACCTTGCTGAACAAGCGTGCCGCGACGGTGGTGCCGGGGGCGTTCAATGCGCTGGCGGCCAAGATGGTCGCGGACCAGGGGTTCGAGGCGGTTTATGTCTCGGGCGCCGGGGTGACCAACGCCTATCTGGGTATTCCGGATTTGGGCCTGATTTCGCTGAGCGAACTGGCGGACAACGTGGCGGCGATGCGCGATGTGGTCGATATTCCGATCGTCTCGGACGCCGATACCGGGTTCGGCAATGCGGTGAACGTGACCCGCACCGTGAAAGTGCTGGAGCGCGCCGGGGCCAACGGCATCCAATTGGAAGATCAGGTGTTTCCGAAAAAGTGCGGGCACTTTTCGGGCAAGGCCGTGATCCCGGCCGACGAAGCGATCCAGAAAATTCGCGCCGCGGTGGACGCCCGACAAGACGACGATTTCGTCATTGTGGCGCGCACCGATGCGCGTTCGGTGCTCGGGCTCGAGGCCGCGCTGGAACGCGCGCACGGGTTTATCGAAGCCGGCGCGGACGTGACGTTCGTCGAAGCACCGGAATCGATCGAGGAAATCGAGCAGATCGCCAAGCTGCCGGTGCCGCAGTTGATCAATCTGGTGTTCGGCGGCAAGACGCCGGTGCTGGAACAAGCCGAGTTGAAGCGCATGGGCTACGGCATGGTGCTGTATGCCAACGCGCCGTTGCAGGCCGCGATGTTGGCCCTGCGCAATACCTTGGCGCACTTGAAGGAACACGGCTCGACCAACGGGTGGGACGAACACCTGTTGCCGTTTTCGGAACGCCAAGTGGTGGTCGACAAAGCGTCGTTCGACGCGATCGAACAAAAATACGCCGCCGCCGATTAGACACGGCCTAAGGGAGGAAAGCCGATGCGACCGTGGGACGGCATCATCAGCGAGGACGAACAAAAGGCCTATCGTGCGGCCGGGTTCGGCAAACCGACGGGCATGGGCACGCGCCCTGCCCTTTTGATCATCGACGTGCAGTACCGCACGACCGGCACGGTGGAAAAACCGTTTTGGGAAGCGATCGAAGAATTCCCCACGAGCTGCGGCGACGTGGCGTGGAACGCGGTGCGCAACATCCAGCCGATCCTGGCGCTGTTTCGCGAGAAGAATTGGCCGGTGCTGTACCCGCATGTCGCGCCCAAGAAGGCCTATGACGGCGGTCGCTTGGCGGCGAAGGTGCCGAGCATCATGACGATCCCCGAAAAAGGCTATGAGTTCGTTGAAGAAGTCGCACCCGTGGAGGGCGACATCTTGGTGCCGAAGAAACAACCGAGCGCGTTTTTCGGCACGGCGCTGACCTCGCATCTGATCGACGTCGATGCCGACACGCTTGTGGTGACGGGCTGCACGACCTCGGGCTGCGTGCGCAGTTCGGTCGTCGACGCCTTCGCCTACAACTTCCGCATCGCGGTGCCCGAGGACGGAGTCTACGACCGCAGCAAGGTGTCGCATGCGGTCAACCTGTTCGATATGTCGGAGAAATACGCCGATGTGATGCCCTCGGCGGACTTGCTCAAGCGGCTGTCCGACATTCCCGCACGCCAGGCCGCGGCATGATCGATTTCTACGGCTTCAACACCGCGAACGGCCAAAAGGTCGCGGTCATGCTGGAAGAGACCGGCCTGCCCTATACGTTCAAATACCTCGACATGATGAAGGGCGCGCATCTGTCGGACGAATACAAGGCGATCAACCCGATCGGCAAAATGCCGGCGATCCTGGATCACGACGGGCCGGGCGGCGAACCCTTGGCGCTGTTCGAAACGTTGGCGATCTCGGTCTACCTGGCCGAGAAGTCCGGCAAGCTATGGCCGACCGATCCGCGCGAACGGGCCTTGGCGATGGAATGGGCGACCGTGTCGCCCGCCAACCTCAATCCCGCGTTCAACGTGCACTATGTGTTGGGCACCCGAATGAAGAGCGACCACGCCGAGGTAAGGGACTATTACACCGGGCAAGCCCACCGGATGATGGCCGTGTTCGATCAACGCTTGGGCGAGGTGCCGTATTTGGCCGGCGAGACCTATACCTATGCCGACGTGCAACTGTACCCGGTTGCGGTGGTTTCGGTCGCGGCGATGGACGGCGGACTGACGCCCTATCCCAACGTGCGCGCCTGGGCCGAAAAGATCGGCGCCCGACCCGCCGTCAAAAAAGGCATGGCGGTCATCAAAGAGGGAACACCCGCATCATGATCGATCTGTACACGGTGCCGACGGCCAACGGACAACGCGCGTCGATCATGCTCGAAGAAGTCGGCCTGCCCTACAACGTGCATGTCATCGATTTTGCCAGCGCCGGTCACCAGGCGCCAGATTTCTTGGTGATCAACCCCTTGGGCATGGCGCCCGCGCTGGTCGACCATGACGGACCGGACGGCCAATCGGTGAACCTCTTCGAGACCTTGGCGATCTGCTACTACCTTGCCGAGAAGACCGGCAAGTTGATGCCATCCGGCGGGCTTGCGCGCGTCGAGGCGCACAAGTGGGCGGTGATGGTGGCCGCCGATTTGGGCCCGGCCTTCGCCGGCCAATACTATTTTAAGGTCCAGGCCGATCCGCCGGTGGCCTACGGCGTCGAGCTTTACGAAACCCGCGCCAAACGATTCCTCAAGGCGATGGACGATCGGTTGGCCGATAACGCGTTCCTCGCCGGGGAGGCCTACACGATCGCCGATGTCATGGCCTATCCCAGCGCGACCTCGTCGGCGGCGCGGATGGATGACGGCATTGCCGAATTTTCCCATGTGGTTCGCTGGGTCGACGCCGTCGGCAGCCGGACCGCCGTCCAGAAAGGCATGGCGGTCCCCGCCTAGAGTTTTATGAGCGAAACGGTCCCCGGGCCCCTATCGGGCTGGAAAATCATCGACATGTCGCGCGTGTTGGGTGGCCCCTATTGCACGCAATTGCTGGGCGACCTCGGCGCCGACGTAATCAAAATCGAGCCGCCGCAAGGCGACGAGACCCGCGACTGGGGCCCGCCCTTCGACGACGCCGGCGAGGCCGCCTATTTCATGGGGGTCAACCGCAACAAGAAAAGCGTCGCGTTGGACATTCGTGCGCCCGAGGGCCGCGAGGTGCTGTTGCGCCTACTGGCCGACGCCGACGCGCTGGTCGAGAACTTCAAGACCGGGTCGTTGGAAAAGTGGGGCTTGGGCTACGACGATGTCCTGAAAGAAAAGTTCCCGCGCTTGATCCATTGCCGGGTGACCGGGTTCGGCGGCGACGGTCCGCTAGGCGGGTACCCGGGGTACGACGCGGTGCTGCAGGCGATGTGCGGCTGGTTCACCGTGAACGGCCCGCCCGAGGGGAGCGGCGTGCGGATCGGCATTCCGTTGGTCGATATCGGCACCGGTCTGTTTGCCGCCAACGCTATTTTGGCGGCCGGTCTGGAGCGCGAGAAATCGGGCCAAGGGCAGTCGGTCGAGGCGAGCCTGTTCGATACCGGGATTGCGTTTCAACATCCCCACGCGCCCAACTGGTTCCTGTCGGGCAGACCGCCGGTCCGGGTGGGCAACGCCCACACCAACATCGCGCCCTATGACGCGTTCCCGAGCAAGACCGTGGATATCTATTTGTCGGTCGGCAACAACGGGCAGTTCGGGCGGCTGTGCACCGCATTGGGGGCGCCGGAACTGATCGACGATCCGCGCTTCGCCAGCAACGCCGAGCGCGTGCAGAACAAGCCCGCGCTGCGCGAGGCCTTGGTCGGTTTGTTGGCCGACAAAGACGGCGAGGCGCTTTGTCTGGATCTCTTGAAGCAAGGCGTGCCTGCCGGTCCGATCCTGGGCATGGAAGGCATCTTGAACCACCCGCACACCAAGCACCGCAAGATGGTGATCGAAAAAGACGGCTATCGCGGGGTCGGCATTCCCATCAAGTTCAGCCGCACACCGGGCACGATTCGCAAACGCCCGCCGATGTTCGGGGAAGACGATCGCGACGTGTTGCGCGCCGCGGGATTCGACGACGGCGAGATCGATCGCTTCGTTGCGGCCGGTGTGGTGCTGGAACAACGCCGCAAGGCGAAATAGGGTCGGGCGATGGCGCGTTTTGAGGACTGCCTTTACGCCGACGAAGCGTTGGAACGCAAACTCGGCTTTCCCCGTTTCGTCAAAGCGAACGGTATGCTGTACATGTCGGGCATGCTATCGGCGGACGAGAATTTCGACCTCGTTGGGGCGGACGATATGGAAGCGCAGGTCGAGCGGATTTACACCCGGTTGGAGACGGCGCTGGCGACGCAAGGCGCGACGCTGCAGCACGTGGTAAGCGAAATCCTATTCACCACCGACCTCGACGCCTTGTCGGCGGCGGCGCATGTGCGGCGGGCGCGCTACGACAAACACGGGGCGTCGATCCCGGCGTCGACGGCGGTTCAGGTCGCGGCGTTGGCGCTGCCCGGGGCGATGCTGGAAATCCATCCGACCGTGGTCGCGCCATGACGACATCTCGTCCCTGGGTCGCGGCGCTCGCGCTGCTGGCGGTGTTTTGGACCTCGCCGGTGCTTGCCGCCTCAAAAAGCAGTGCCGAAGAAGAAGCCCCTGTCGTCCGGTTCATCGATCTGGGGCCGTTGAGTGCGGCGATTCTTAACCGAAACCGCGTGCGCGGGCTGGTGACCATTCAGATCACCATCGAAATTCTCAAGCCCGAAGCGGCAACCGAAGTGCAAAGCAAGATCCCGCGGGTTCAGGCGGCATGGCTCAATGTCTACCAGCGTCACATCGGGCGGCTATCCAGCCCGTCGGAGCGGTTGGACCTCGAGGTCATGATCGGCGACATGCGACGGGCCAGCGATATCGTGATCGGCAAGGACGCGATTCGCCCGCTGATTCAGAACATTCAATATTCGCGCTAACGCGCGTCGGTCGCCAACCACTGATCGAGAAAGCCGTCGAGCCACCGGCGGACTTTTTGATCGTGCGCATCGCGTACGGATTTCATTTCGTCGACCGGCTGGGCGCCGGGGACTTCGCGCTTGTGCGCAAACCCCGACCAAAGCTCCATCGTGCTGGGCGTGAGTTCGGGGTGGAACTGAATCCCAAAGGCCGATTGGCCGTAACGAAAGGCTTGATTGGCGAAGCGATCGCCGGTCGCCAGAACGGTCGCGGTGTCTGGCACCTCGTAGCCGTCTTTGTGCCATTGGTAGGCGTGGACGACGTCGGCGTCGCCGAAAATTTCCGAACCGGCTTCGGTCGGGAAGACCGGAAAATAGCCGACTTCGAACAGCCCGTCGGGGTGGGTATGCACCCGGCCGCCCAAGACCTGCGCCAGCATCTGACAACCCAAACAAATGCCGAGGAAGGGCACCTCTGCGTCGAGGACCGTGGGAAACCAATCGAGCTCTTGGCGAATGAAATCGAACTTGTCGTGTTCGTAGGCGCTTTGCGGACCGCCGAACACCACGACGCCGGCGTAGTCGTCAAGCCGTTCGGGCAAGGCATGGCCGATACAAGGGCGCCGAATGTCGAGCTCGAACCCTTTGCGCTTGAGGAAACGCCCGACCCGGCGGGTACGCGAGTGTTTTTGGTGAACGATGCAGAGAATGCGGTCGGGCATGGCCGCGAAAGCTAGCCCTCGGCGCGAGGGTCTGCAATCCTTGGCGCTATGAACGTTGGCTATTGGTGGTGGGGCGCCCTTGCCGCGTTGGCGCTGGGGGCCTGTGTGGGCGGCGGCGTGGCGGCCGAACCGCCCCCGTTGGTGCAAAAGGCGGCCGTGAGTTGCCCCGCCCATGGGCGCCCGGCGATGGGCTTTGCCTTGTACCCCGGCCAATTGATGGCGCTGGCCAGCGGGCGCAAGCGGGTTGCGCCTTATGTCGAAGCGGTGACCTCGCGCGCCGACATTTTGTCGTTTCACTGGGACAACAATGTGCCGTGGGCGTTGATGGCGGCCTGCGGCGGCGACCTGGACCGCTGCGCGCCACCGCGACGGCTGCGCAAATCGCATGACCGCCAGCAGGCGTTTTTCAACGATGCGCTAACGACCATGAGCGCGCCCGGCGTGGTGCGCTATGTGGCTATCAATCCGCTCGACATCCAGCGCAAAGGCGTGTCGGCGAGTTTCGAATCGCAACAAGGCGTGCGAGGTGCGCAGGCCCCGGGCACCGATTTCGCGCATCCCGAGGTGCGGCGGCTTTACCTAGCGTTCGTGCGCTATGCAGTAACCAAATTCCGCCCGGCATACTTCTCGCCGGGGATCGAGATCAACATGTATGCGGCGGAGCGACCGGACGATTTCGCGAATCTTGTGTCGTTGATGGCGGAAGCGCATTCGATGGTGCGCGGCATCGGGCCCGGGGATCATCGTCGCACCGTCGATCCAGTGGGAGTTCTTCAAACGCGACTGGCAAGACGTTGCCGTGCGACCGCAGCTCGACGCGTTGGTGGCGGCGCTGCCGCAAATAGCCGACGGGTTTTTCTTTTCAACCTATCCGACGGTGCTCGGCGCGCGCCCCGACGTGACGCCCGCCGACTATGCTTTCGAGACCTACGGGTTGGTCCCGACACGCGGAACGCCCGTACTGGTGGCCGAAGCAGGAACCCAGCCCGCCCTACAAGAATCGTTGATCGAGACCTTGGTCGGGTTGGATGCGCGCCATGACTTGCGCGGGGTGGTGTGGTTCCTGGCGCAAGATATGGACCGTCTCAACATCCCGATTCCTGGCCTGAAAAACATCGGGCTGTTCGACGACTCGCGCAACAAACTAAGGGCCCACCCGGGTGCGCGCGTGTGGGACGGCTATTTCGCCTGTCCGGCGGCGCGCCGTTAGATCGCGGACGCGGGCCGACTGCCGACGACCTGCAGGGTCATGGCTCCGAAGCCGAGCATCAAGGCGACGATGGTGACGATCGGCCCCAGGATCGGAATGAAGCCTGCAACGGCGAGGATCAAGATGCCGAGCGCCAAAGCGCCGACGCGGCCCCAGAACCCGACGCTGTCTTCGCCGCGGAACCGGCGCAGGATGAGTTGGCCGAGCGTCAGCGCCCCCGCCAAATAGGCCGCGAACAAGCCGGCCAGGAAGAGCCCGACCAAGAAGATCGTGACCGGGAAGCCGATGAAGCTGATCGCCAGCAGGATCGCGAGGAGGGGCGTACCGATGAACACCGCCGCGCCCACGGCCAGCGCGCGACCCGGGCGGGCCCGCATATCGCGCGTGACATCGCGCACGGCGCCCGGGAACAACAGGATGACTACGCCGCCCAGCACAATCAGGCCGATGAGGAACAGCAAACTGCCGGCCCCAACCCCGGCAAAGGCGCCGCCGAGAAATTCGTCGGTCGCGTCCGAGCGAATGAACGTCACGTCGCCGTCGATGCGCGCGTTCGGATCGATCTCGGCTTCGTTCAAGCTGCGATAGACGAAATCGCCGGCGATATGCGCACCGCCCAGGACCCGGATGGTCTCGCCCGTGGCGTCGACATCGCCCCCGAAGCTGCCGCCGAGATTTACGCGACCGCCGGCCACGCGGGCATCGCCCGCCACGTCGGCGTCGATATCGAGATTACCCGCCGCGGCATCGAGACGACCCGCGATCGTGAGATCGCGCGCGAGGCGCACGTCGCCACCCGCCGCGAGGACGTCACCGCCGATCGTGCCGCGCACCACGATGTCGCCACCGGCAACGCGGACATCTTCGCCAACCGTGGCGTCGACAAGGATGTCGCCGCCTGCGGCCAGGATGTCTTTGGTGATTTGGCCGCGAATGGTGATTTCCCCGCCCGCAACGACGACATCTTCGGCGATATCGGCTTCGACCCGCACGTTCCCGCCGGCAAGAAGAATGTTGCGATCCGCGGCGCCCTCGAAGGTGACGAACTCGCCGGTATCTTGGGCCCATGCGCTCGACGACAACGCGACGGCCAAGCCGAAAGATGCAATGGCGGCAGTGAGAAGGGTCTTCATGAAATCACCTCTACTGTACGGGTCGACGATGCTTTGGAGTTCAACGGATCGGGTTGGGTGCCGACGACGCGACGATAGAGATCGGGCGGCAAGGCAACGGCGTCGCGGGCGAACCGTCCGATCACCGCGAGACCCTGAATCAAGGTGGCGACGGCGCCCGGTGCGGTCCCCCGTTCGGTTTCCGCGGCGGCGAGTTTTTGGGCGAGCGAGCCTGCGATCTTGGTGGCGATCTCGTCTTGGAAGGTCAGACCCTCGGCGGTGGCGCGATCGAAGCGACCGCCCCACAACTGATAGCCACTGCTTTTTTCGACCAGCAATGCGGTAACACGTACGGTTTCGTCGGCGATCCGCACGCTGCCCTCGAGGACGTAGTCGGGTGGCGGGTCTTCTGCCGCTGCACGACTGGCCACCGCGATAACGCGCAGGCGGTTGTTGGCATCCGATAGCGAGACCATCAGATCTTGCCGCAATCCCTCGCCGATTTGGCTTAAGCGATCGTCTTCGCCGATCGCGTCGAACGGATAGACCACGAGTACCGGCGCGGCGTCGGCGATCTGGGCCGAGCGCTCGCCACCGACCAGGAAGAACCCGCCGACGAGAATCAGGATCGCGAGAACGGCGGCGACGCGCGCCGTGTGACCGGCACGACGGCGGCCGCGCCGGTGCGGCTTGAGCTTGCCGATGCTGTAGGCGCGCACCGGTTGGTCGATGTTCTTGAAGGTTTGCCGCCCGAGGTCGCTTATCGGGGCGTCGATGCGGTTGCGAACCTGATCGTACACCGCGGCCGACACGCAAATGCCGCCCGGCGGCGCCAAGCCTTGAAGCCGCGCGGCGACGTTGACGCCATCGCCTAGGAGGTTTTCGCCGTCGACGATGACATCGCCGAGGTTGACCCCGATGCGATAGTGCATGCGTCGATCTTTGGGCAGGTTTTCGTTTTGCGTGGCGACGTGTTCTTGAATCGCAAGTGCGGCGCGCACCGCTTGTACCGGACTGGAGAACTCGGCGACCATGCTGTCGCCGGCGCCGCCGAACACGCGGCCTTCGTGCGCCACCACGACGTCGGCAATCGCGCCACGATAGGCCGACAGAGTCCGAACGGTGGCCTCTTCGTCCTGACCCATCAACCGGCTGTAGCCGGCGACATCCGCCGCGAGAATGGCGGCTAATTTGCGTGGCGCGGAATCTTCCACCGTCCCCCTCGCTATCTTGGGTATGTAGGTACGGGCTGGCCCATTGTTAAGGGAAATTCATGCGGGCGACAGGGGATTTGACCGGCCGACACTTGAAACGCCTTCGCGCCTGCCAATGTGAAAAAGATCCTATTCATTGGTTAGAGGTGAATTCATGGGATTGCGCAATGCATTTCGAGGACGTCGCAAATGGTACGCCGCGCTCGGCACGGTCGCCATCATTGCGGTGGCAGGGTTCGCGTTCGGCGGGCACCACCACTATCACGACCCCCAAGCGCGCGCGGATTGGGCCACCAAGGTCGCGACCCGCAAACTCGATCTTAACGAGATGCAGCGCGTCGAGTTTCGCAAGATCGCCGATGCCTATGTCGCAACCTCGGCCGATAGTCGTGACGTCGCCCAAGAGATCGTTCGCGAGACGCGTGATCTTGTGGTGGCCGGTGCGGTGAGCGCGGGCGATGTTTCGGGCATTGCGGACAGGGTGAAGTCCGAGTTCGATCGACGCCTGGACGCGTTGATGCCCGCGCTGGTGTCCTTCCATGCCAGTTTGGACGGCGATCAGCGGGCAAAGCTCGGCCGGACCCTGGACCGGGTGTTGCGCCGGATGGCCAACTAGAAAACGATCACCGGAGGGAAGTGGTGGAGCAGAGGGGAATCGAACCCCTGACCTCAGCGTTGCGAACGCTGCGCTCTCCCATCTGAGCTACTGCCCCATTTAGGCCTGGGTGAAGGCAGGCGGATAATGGTGATGGGGTTCCTCCGGTGTCAAGACTTTGTGCCCAAGGCGGCCTTCGGGCCGCCTTGCTCGTTTAGACCCCTTCGGCTTAAATGCCAGCGCCTTCGTTCGAGGCGTGCCCCGAAAGCACCCGCGGTCGGGCCCAAACCCAGGGAGAACGATGCAATCCATTCTCGGTCTGATCGACACGCTGGTCGCCCTCTACATGTGGGCGATGATTTTTTCGGCGATTCTTAGCTGGCTGGTCGCGTTCAACGTGGTCAACACCAGCAATCCGGTGATCTACCGGATCGGCGACTTCCTGCATCGCATTACCGAACCCGTGCTGGGGCCGATCAGGCGGATGCTGCCCAATCTGGGCGGGATCGATATCTCGCCGATCATCGTCATCCTGCTGATCCAATTCATCATTCGCGGGCTGATACTTCGCGAGACGCTTGGCTACCGGTCGTTCTGACCTCGCGGCTCACCGCGCCACCGGCGACGGGGTTTTGGTGCGCGTGCTGGCAGCGCCGAAGGCCTCGCGCAATATCATCGAAGGCCCGGTAGAAACCGCGCAGGGAGCCGCACTTAAAGTGCGTGTCACGGCGCCGCCCGATCGCGGCAAGGCCAACCACGCGATCCTCAAGCTGCTGGCCAAGACCTGGCGTCTGCCGCCACGCCAACTCACTATTGTCGCCGGCGAAACCGATCGGCATAAGACCGTCCTAGTGGCGGGCGAGCCGGGCTCGCTGGCCACGCACCTCAAGCCTTGGCTGGGAGACCCCGCATGACCGACGCCCAACTGATCGATGGCAAAGCCATCGCCGCCGATGTCCGCGCCACCGTCGCCAAACAGGTTGCGGCCCTCAAGGACGCCCATGGCCTGACGCCGGGCTTGGCGGTGGTCTTGGTCGGCGAGGACCCGGCCAGCCAGATTTATGTCCGCAACAAGGGCAAGCAGACGATTGCGGCCGGCATGCAGTCGTTCGAATTCAAGCTGCCAGCGGACACCACACAGGACGATCTATTGGCGCAAGTCGCCGCCCTCAATGCCGACCCTGCGGTGCATGGGATCTTGGTACAAATGCCGCTGCCCGGACACCTGGACGAGAACGCCGTGGTGAACGCGATCGATCCCGACAAGGACGTCGACGGGCTGCACCCGGTGAATGCCGGGCGCTTGTCGTTGGGCGAAGATGGGCTGGTGCCCTGCACACCGCGCGGGTGCATGATCCTGCTCGACCGCGCGGGCGCGAAACTCGAAGGCGCCGACGCCGTGGTAATCGGTCGCTCCAAGCTGGTCGGCAAGCCGATGGCGCAGCTATTGCTCGCCGCCAATGCCACGGTGACGGTCGCGCATTCGCGCACCAAGAATCTCGACGAGGTATGTCGTCGGGCGGACGTGCTGGTGGCCGCCGTAGGCCGGCAAGAAATGGTGCGCGGCGACTGGGTTAAGCCGGGCGCCACGGTCATCGACGTCGGCATGAACCGCGTCGACGATCCGGCCGGCGGCAAGGCGAAACTCTACGGCGACGTCGCCTTCGACGAGGCCAAGCAGGTCGCGCGCGCGATTACGCCGGTGCCGGGCGGCGTCGGCCCGATGACCATCGCGTGTTTGTTGCTGAATACGGTGACGGCGGCGTGCCGTCAGACCGGGATCGCGGTGCCGTCAGTCTGAGGCCGGCGCGGGCCGGGCGAACTTGACCAACCCCTTGATGGGTTTGTGGGGGTCGGCCGGTTTGCCTTTGCGCAAGATGACGATCTCGCCGGTGCGGGCGAGGTGCAATGCCTCTTGCCGCACGGCATGCATGTATTTGCGCCACAAGTTGGGCCCGTCTTTGGGTCTGCGGTAGCGCTCGGCCATCGCTTGGGCGACTTGTTCGGGACGCACCCCGCGCGGGGCATCGGCGGTGAGGTCGAGAATCGCTTGGGCCGCGGGGTCACGGTCTTCGGACGGTGCGGGTTCGGCGGTCATCCGATCAGGGCAGCGAATCGCGGCGCTTGAGCAGCTTCAACCGCAACGCATTGAGCTTGATGAAACCTTCGGCGTCGCGCTGGTCGTAGACCTGGTCTTCCTCGAAGGTGACGTGGTCGAGGCTGTAAAGGCTGTGCGGCGACTGGCGGCCGACCACGGTTGCGTTGCCCTTATACAATTTGACGCGCACTTCGCCGGTCACCCTTGCTTGCGAGTGATCGATGAGGGCTTGCAGCATTTCGCGTTCGGGCGACCACCAAAAACCGTTGTAGATCAGCTCGGCATAGCGCGGCATGAGTTCGTCTTTGAGATGCATGGCGCCGCCGTCGAGGGTGATGCTTTCCATGCCCCGGTGGGCGGCCAGCAAAATAGTGCCGCCCGGCGTTTCGTAAATGCCGCGCGATTTCATGCCGACGAAGCGGTTCTCGACGAGATCCAGCCGCCCGATGCCGTTGTCGCGCCCGAGGTCGTTGAGTTGCGCGAGGATGCTGGCCGGGGACAACGGGTTGCCGTCGATCGCCACCGCGTCGCCTTGTTCAAATCTGATGGTGATGTAGGTCGGCTTGTCGGGCGCATCCTCGGGCGAGACGGTCCGGGAGTGGACGTGCTCGGCGGCCTCGTTCCAGGGATCTTCCAGCGCTTTGCCTTCGGAAGAGGTGTGCAACAGGTTGGCGTCGGTCGAGAACGGCGCCTCGCCGCGTTTGTCCTTGGCGATGGGAATCTGATGCTGTTCGGCAAATTCGATCAGCTTGGTCCGCGAGGTGAGATCCCACTCGCGCCACGGGGCGATGACGGTGATGTCGGGGTTGAGCGCGTAATAGCCGAGCTCGAACCGGACCTGATCGTTGCCCTTGCCGGTGGCGCCATGCGAGACCGCATCGGCGCCGGTGGCCGCCGCAATCTCGATCTGCCGCTTGGCGATCAAGGGCCGAGCGATCGAGGTGCCGAGCAGATACACGCCTTCGTAGAGCGCATTGGCGCGGAACATCGGAAAGACGTAGTCGCGGACGAATTCTTCGCGCAGATCCTCGATGTAGATTTCCTTGACGCCGAACATTTCGGCTTTGGCCCGCGCGGGTTCGAGTTCTTCGCCTTGGCCCAAATCGGCCGTGAAGGTGACGACCTCGCAGTCGTAGGTCGTCTGGAGCCACTTGAGGATCACCGAAGTGTCCAGCCCGCCGGAATAGGCGAGCACCGCTTTTTTGATCTGTTTGGTCATGATGCCGTGCCGCTTGAAATTAGGGCGCGGAGTATAGGGATGCCCGCGATTTGGGCAATGGCGCGGCGCTAGGGCGCCTGCCAGCGGGGCGCGCCATCGGGCCCATTTACCGCGAGGTTCCCGCCTGCCGCATCGCTGGCGCCGATGGCCGCGCGCACCGTGTCGGCCGCATCGCGCAGCGCAATGCTGCCGCCGTTTTCGTCGCCGACAAGCTCGACGCGGGGGAGCGAGTCCGGCCCCAACACGCTGATGCGGTTGGCGAAAAGCTCGGCGACGCCGTCTTCTACCTGGATCAACGCTTCGCCGTTGCGATCGGACAATGAGAAGAACGGTACCCCGCTGACCATCTTGGTCACCGCCGCAACCCCCGGGCGCATGCGAATTTCCATCCCGAAATCGTCGTCCGTGACGGTGCCGCCGAAAAAGGCCGCCCGATCACCGATGCCGAAGAGCGACAGCCGGCCGCCCTGGCTGGGGGAGGAATTGTTCAGCACGACGACGGGCTGGTCATCTGAATTGAAGAGCGTGAGTTCGGCGCCGAGCTTGGTCGGGACCAAGGCCCCGCGCACTTTGTTCTGGTCGTTGAGAATGGAGAGGCCGTGTAGCTCGGCGGTGCCGGTTTCGCCCGACAGCACGATGGTCGGTTCGCCCGCGGCATTATGGAGGACAAGGTCGGTTTCTTTGGCGCCGATGATCTCGTCCACGAAAGGCAACACGAGCGCGATCGCGGCGGCAAGGACCGCGGCGGCGGTGACGATCGACAAAGTGTTGCGGCTACGCTCGAGGCGCGCAATGCGCTCTTCGAGTAGGGATTCGGCGGTGGACATCGGACACTCCTGGGCTCACGGCGCTGACCCGACGGTAGCGCGCAGCTTGCCAAGGGTCCACGAACAGGGTTCAGAAAGCGTTAACGTCCGGCTTATTGGCATCATCGATTTTCGGCCAATGAACGAAAGCCAGTCCCCAGTACGCGATGATATTGATGAAGGGGATGAACGTCAGAAGGATCCACCACCCCGAACGTCCCGTCTTGTGCAAGATGCGCACGGTGGCCCAGAGGGCGAGCCCGAGGATGACGAGGGGCAGGAAAGCCGAGAGCGCGTATATCATTGTGCATCCCCTGCCGCATCGACGCGGGGTTGGGTTGCGGGCCAGGCAACGAACCCAAGAATGAACAACACGATCAGCAAGCCAATGCCCGGCACAAATAGCAGCAACGAGAGGGCCGGATGGAACCCGGCGCGCCCAAAGATGCGCCATGTTGGATAAATGAGGATAACCGCGAGGATCGCTGACTCAAGAAGAATAGCCATGAGCCCCCCAATCTATGAGCCGTGGATTGACCCGATTCTATACAACTAAGGAAAGGTTAGGCCGAAAAAAGGCGGCACTTAACGGACGGCACTCGCGCGCTGTTTGACGCTGGCGGATTTGAGTTGGCCGCAGGCGGCCATGATGTCGCGGCCGCGGGGAGTGCGCACCGGTGAGGCGTAGCCCGCATCGTTGACGATCTCGGCGAAAGCGGCGATGGCGGCGTTGGTCGAGCATTCGTAGGCCGCGCCGGGCCAGGCGTTGAACGGGATCAAATTGACCTTGGCGGGAATGCCCTGAAGCAATCGAACAAGCTCGCGGGCATCGGCCGGGCTGTCGTTGACGTCCTTCAGCATGACGTATTCGAAGGTGATGCGGCGCGCGTTGCTGCTGGACGGGAAATGCCGGCACGCATTGAGCAAATCTTTGATCGGGTATTTGCGATTGAGCGGTACCAGCTCGTCGCGCAAGTCGTCGCGCACGGCGTGGAGCGAAATCGCGAGACCGACGCCGAGGTCTTCGCCGACGCGCGCGATTTCCGGCACCACGCCCGAGGTCGACAACGTGATGCGCCGTTTTGAGATGGCGATGCCTTCTTGGTCCATCACGATGCGTAGCGCCTTGGCAACGTTGTCGTAGTTGTACAAGGGCTCGCCCATGCCCATGAGGACGATGTTGGAAATCATCCGGCCTTCTTTGGGCGAGGGCCATTCGCCGATGTCGTCGCGGGCATGCAGGACCTGGGCGACGATCTCGCCGGCCGAAAGGTTTTTGACCCAGGGCTGGGTGCCGGTGTGGCAAAAGCGACAATTCAGGGTGCAGCCGACCTGGGAGGACACGCACAGCGCGCCACGGTCGTCTTCGGGGATCAAGACCGTCTCGATTTCTTGATTGGGCCCGAACGACATCACCCATTTGCGGGTGCGATCGGTCGAGACCAGGCCTTCGACCACGGTGCCACGCGCCAAGTGAAAATGGGTTTCGAGCTCGGCGCGTAGATCCTTCGAGATATTGGTCATGTCGGCGAAGCTGCGCGCGCCGCGATAGTAGATCCAATGCCAGAGCTGGTTGGCGCGCATACGTGTGCTGCGTGCGGGCACGCCGATTTCGGCCAGGGCCGCGGCGATTTCCTCGCGGGTGACGCCGATCAGCCAGCGCCGGGTGTCGAGGACGGGTGCGACCTCGGGGATATCAACGGCTAGGGACATGGGGGTGTTCTAACGCGCGAACGAAGACGCGGAAAGCGCTTAGCGGACCTTGCAGGCTTTGTTGATGGCGTTGCGCGCGGCGGTGAAGCCCGACAAGGAGTAGGTATCGATGGTCAGCGTGCCCCGGCTGGAGGTGCCGCGGATGACCATTTTGTTGCCGCGAATCATGGCCTGGACCAGCTTTTTGTCGGTTTCGGCATCGCGCGCCCAGGCGGTATCGCCGTCGGTGAAGAGCTCGAAGTCCTGGCCGTCGATCTCCAGCGTGACGTCGGACCCCTGCTTGTAGGTGTACCCGGTGTAGATGCTGACCTCGTCCTTCACCCCGCGACTCGGTCGATGGGTGACGAGGAGGTAAATGTCCCCGCGGCGGACGTTCTCGGGCTGGGAGGTCCATTTTTCGGGCGACGACGACATGTAGCAGACGTCGCTGCCGCCCTCTTTGTAGGTGAGCGCTTCCCAGGCCCGGTAGTCGCCAATGAGTTTGGGGTTGCTTTGCGCAAAGACCGGCGCGGCGAAAAGCCAGGGGGTCAGGACCAACAGGATCAATCGAGTGGCGGCGCGCATCGGGTTAATACATAGCGGGCGGCGAATCCGATTTCAAACGCTGATCGTCGAAGCTGGCCGTCCGAGGAACCGACAGCCGGCCAAATCCTCGTGAAGTGGGGGCAATCTGGCGACCCACCAGCGATGGCCAAAGCGCAAGACATAGGCTAACCGTTAGATCATGACGGGGGCGAGACACCATGACGGATAGCGGCGGGAGCGCGACGGTCCGGGCGCACTACGAAGCTATGCCCTACCCCACCCGCGATCCGGCCGACGAGCGCCATCGCCTGGTCACAGGCTCGCCTAGCCATCTGGACGAATTGAACCACTACGTTTTCGCCGGGCGTCTGGATATGGGCCAACCGTTTCGGGCTCTGGTCGCGGGCGGCGGGACCGGCGACGCCGCGATCATGCTGGCCCAGCATTTAGCCGATCGCGTTCCTGGGGGACACGTCGACTACCTCGACTTGAGTACCGCCTCGCAGGCCGTCGCACGGGCGCGGGCCGAGGTGCGCGGATTGTCGAATATCGCGTTTCACCAGGGATCGATCACCGAGCCACCCGATTTCGGGGCGCCGTTCGACTACATCGATTGCTGCGGGGTGTTGCATCATCTGCCCGACCCCGACCTGGGCTTGCGTTGCTTGGCCGATCTGCTGCGGCCCGGCGGCGGGATGGGAATCATGGTGTACGGCGCGCTGGGGCGGACCGGGGTCTACCCCGCGCAAGAGGCCTTGCGCGCGTTGGCCCCGGAGCCCGACATGCGCCGACGCCTCAAGGTGTTGCGGCAAATGCTGCACGATGCGCCCGAGACCAATTGGCTGAAACGCAATCCGTTCTTGTCCAGCTTGGCCGACGACGATGCCGCGTTGGCCGATCTCCTGCTGCATCCGATCGACCGCGCCTACACCGTGCCCGAAGTCGCGGCGCTGGCCGCACAGGCCGGGCTGACCGTGTCGGCGTTGATGGCGCCGGCACGCTACGACCCGGCAACCTATCTGGACGACAAAGATTTGTTGAAACGCGCGCGCAAGCTGCCGTGGCTCGAGGCCTGCGCGTTGGCCGAAAATCTGAGCGGCGCGATCAAAGCGCATATCGTCTATCTGACGAAAGGCACGCCGCGAGAGAACGCGGTGGCCGCCATCGCCGACGAGGCGGTGCCATTGCTGTTGCGTACCGACGCCAAGGCGCTGGCGACGAGTTTGGCGCAACGGCCCGAGATCAAAACGACGCTCGACGGCGTGCCGGTGACCTATCCGGTCGATGCCGACGCGGCGCGGATTGTCGGCTTGATCGACGGCATCGTATCCATTGGGGCATTGCGCGACGCCTGCGGGCTCAAAAATTTCGACCGGCAGTTTCGCACTCTGTATCGCGCGTTGAACAATTTGAACCTGATGCTGCTTCGTCACCCGGCCGCACCATGACCGAAGCCGCACTGGCGCAACCGGACTGGCACCGCTTGGTATGGCGCTTGGCGATCCCGATCATCTTGTCGAATATCTCGGTGCCGCTGCTGGGGATGGTCGATACGGCGGTGATGGGGCAATTGGACGCGCCCTATTACATCGGCGCGGTCGCGGTGGGGACGTTGATCTTCACCTACATCTATTGGGGCTTTGGGTTCCTGCGGATGGGTACCACGGGGTTCACCGCGCAAGCCTTCGGCGCGGGCGACGCCGCCGAGATGCGCGCAATGTTTCAACGCGGGCTTATTCTGGCGGGCACGATTTCGGTCGCCGTGCTGAGCCTGCAGTACCCGATCCTGGCATTCGGGAGATGGGCGATCGACGCCGGGCCGGAGGTCGAGTCTCTGGCATCCACCTACTTTCAGATTCGCGTCTGGGGCGCGCCCGCAGCGCTGGCCAACTACGTGGTGCTGGGCTGGTTGTTGGGACGACAGCAAGTGCGTTTGGCGCTGCTGTTGCAGGTGTTCCTCAACGGACTGAACGTGGTGCTCGACGTCGGGTTCGTTCTCGGGTTGGGTTGGGGCGTCGAAGGCGTCGCCGCCGGGACCGTGATCGCGGAATACGCAACCGCCGCGGTGGGGCTGTGGGTGATCGCGCGGACGCTGCGCGGGTTTGCCCACGGTGCGCCGCGCGCCCGGATCCTCGATGCGACGCAGCTACGGCGGATGATCTCGGTCAACGGGGATATTTTCGTTCGTACGTTGTGCCTGATCACCGCGGTGGCGTACTTCACGGCCCGCGGCGCCGAGCAAGGCGACGTGGTGCTGGCCGCCAACGCGATTCTGATGCAACTGTTCATGTTGGTCTCGCACGGGCTCGACGGGTTTGCGCATGTCGCCGAGACGTTGGTCGGCAGTGCCGTGGGCGCGCGCGATCGGCACCACTTGCGCCGCGCCGTCGCGGTCACGACGATTTGGTCGGCTGTGGTGGCAGGCGTTTTCGCGCTGGGTTATGCGTTGCTGGGGGGACCGTTCATCGACTTGATGACCGTATCGTCCGAGGTCCGCGCCCAAGCGCGCGATTTCTTGCCCTGGATGGTGTTGATGCCGTTGATCGGCATTTGGGCGTTTCAGTTCGACGGAGTGTTTCTCGGCGCGACCCGCACCAAGGCGCTGCGCAACGGCATGATCCTATCGTTGGCGACGCTGATTGCGGTCAACACCGTGATGATGCCGCTATGGGGCAACCATGGTTTGTGGTTGTCGTTGGTCGCCTTTATGACGATGCGCTCGGCGATTTTGATCGTGCGCTATCCCGCGTTGGTGCGCGATCTGACGACCGACTAGCTGCGCAGTTCGGGTATGTCTTCGAACAGCTTGAGCGCTTCGGGATTAGCGAGGGCGTCCATATTCTTCACGGCGCGGCCGTGCACGATATCGCGCACCGCCAGTTCGGTGATCTTGCCGCTGATGGTGCGGGGGATATCGGCCACCGCGATGATCTTGGCCGGCACATGCCGTGGCGTCGCGTTGGCGCGAATGTTGGCTTTGATCTTGTCGCGCAAGGCATCGTCAAGCGACACGCCGTCGCGCAAACGAACGAACAACACCACGCGCACGTCGTTGTCCCACGACTGGCCAATGCACAGGCCTTCTTCGATTTCGGCCATCTGTTCGACCTGGCGGTAGATTTCGGCGGTGCCGATACGGACGCCGCCCGGATTGAGCACGGCATCGGAGCGCCCGTAAATCACGAACCCGCCGCGTTCGGTCAGCTCGCAGTAATCGCCATGGGTCCAGACGTTGGGAAAGACTTCGAAATAGGCACTGCGATATTTGGCGTTGCCCGGATCATTCCAGAACCCGATGGGCATCGATGGAAACGGTTTGGTGCACACCAGCTCGCCCTTTTCGCCCTGCACGGGTTGGCCGTCATCGTTGAAGATTTCGACCGACATCCCGAGAACCCTGGATTGAATCTCGCCGCGGTAGACCGGCAGGACCGTGGCCCCGGCGGCAAAACAACCCAAAAGGTCGGTACCGCCCGAGACCGACGACAGCCGCACGTCCTGTTTCACGGATCGATAGACGAAATCGAAGCTCGCGGGGGCGAGCGGCGAGCCGGTCGAAAGGATCGTGCGCACGCGGGCAAGGTCGTGGGTCTTGATAGGCGCGATCTCGGCCTTGTTGCAGGCATCGTAGAACTTGGCCGAGGCGCCGAAGACATCGACCTGTTCGCGCTCGGCCAACGACCACAGCGCATTGGCGTCGGGTTCGAACGGCGAGCCGTCATAGAGAACCAACGTGGCGCCGACCGCGAGCCCCGAAGCGAGCCAGTTCCACATCATCCAGCCGCAGGTGGTGAAGTAGAAAAAGCGATCGCCTTCGCGCAGATCGGTGTGCAGCAGATGCTCTTTGAGGTGCTGCAACAACGTGCCGCCCGCGCCGTGCACGATGCACTTGGGCACGCCGGTCGTCCCCGACGAATACATGATGTAGAGCGGGTGATTGAAGGGCAGCTGGGCAAAGTCGATATCGCCCGATGTGTGGGGCGCGAGGTAATCGTCGAACAACGCGCCAAACGGCAGGTTGGAGATGTCCGGTGCCGTCGCAGCATAGGGCACGACAACGAGGCGGCGCAGGCTGGGGAGCTGGGCCGCGATATCGCCGATCCGTTCCAGGGAATCGTGCTGTTTGCCGGCATAGAAGTAGCCGTCGGCGGTGAACAACACGGTCGGTTCGATTTGACCGAAGCGATCCATCACCCCCTTGATGCCGAAATCGGGCGAACACGACGACCACGTGGCGCCGATACTGACGGCCGCAAGCATCGCCACGATGGTTTCCGGCATGTTGGGCATAAAGCCGACGACCCGATCGCCCGCGACGACGCCATCGGCGCGCAGGGCTTGGGCGAGTTGAGAGACCCGACTGTAGAGATCGGCGAAACTGAGGACGCGGCGATCGCCTTGTTCGCCCTGGAAGATCAGCGCCGGGGCGTCGTCGCGACGGCGCAACAGATTTTCGGCGAAGTTGAGTTTGGCGTCCGGAAACCACTGCGCGCCGGGCATCTTGTCGGCATCGATCAGGACGCGGTCGCCGCGAGTTTCGGCGATCACGCCACCAAAATCCCACACCGACTGGAAGAACGCCTCTTGGTTGGCGCGCGACCAGTCGAGCAGCGCCCAGTAGTCCGGCAGCGCGACGTCCCACTCCCTTTCGACCTGGCGGGCAAAGGCGGTGAGATTGCTGTCCGCAACGGTTTGCGGGCTGGGCGTCCACAGGGGCATCGTCTCGGTCATGTCGTCGTCTCCATCGGGCGACGGTAGCGGCGGGATTTGCGCCTTGCAACGCAGCTATGCAGCGAAAGGTTTGGTGCCGAAGGCCGCGGCGGCCCATAATCGCGCGGTCTTGCCCGAACCGATTGCGTCCGCGCTGCGGCGGGGTGACGTATCGGCGGGAAACCCAGAACCAGTATGACGGCTTTAGCGCGCTTCCAATCTTTACCGCAGCCCTTGGTCGCGGCGCTCTACATGCTGACGGCGACCGCGCTGTTCTCGGTGATGGTGGCGTCGGTGCGCCATGTGTCAGCCGAAGTGCCCTCTTTCGAGGTCGTATTCTTTCGCAATCTACTGGGCGTCTTCATCGTCGGCCCGATCATCGCGCGCCGTGGGTTGGGATTCTTGCGCACGTCGCGGATCAAGCTTTATGGCTGGCGGACAGCGCTGGGCCTGGGCTCGATGTTCATGTGGTTCTACGCGGTCACGGTGACGCCGATCGCCGAGGCGGTGGCGCTGAGTTTCACCTCGCCGCTGTTCGTCACCGTGGTGGCGGTGCTGTTGCTGCAAGAAAAAGTAGGCATCCCCCGATGGATCGCGACGGTGGTCGGTTTCGGCGGAGCGATGATCGTGTTGCGGCCCGGCATTGCCGAGGTCACCACCGGGCATCTCTTGTTGATCGCCTCGTCGATTCTGATGGCGATGTCGATCGTGTCGATCAAGATGCTGTCGGCGACCGAGCCCCCCGAACGGATCGTCGCCTATATGGTGATCTTGTTTACGCCGGTGTCGTTCGTTCCGGCGTTGTTCATTTGGGAATGGCCGAGCTGGTCGTCGCTGTTTTGGCTCTGCGTGGTGGCGGGCGCCGGCACCTTCGCCCACATCGCGTTTACCCGCGCGCTGAGCAAAGCCGATGCCTCGGCGGTGATGCCGCTCGACTTCATGCGATTGCCTTTCGCCGCGTTGATTGCGTTTGTGGCGTTTTCGGAGATCCCGGACTTTTGGACGTTCGCCGGGGCCGCGGTAATTTTCGTCAGCTCGATCTATATCGCGCGGCGAGAAAACCAAGACCGCAAGGCCGCCGCCGCGGTCGCCACTTCTGCCCCGAACAGCGGTTAGGTATGGCCCACGGTGTCGAGACGTTTCATATAGAACAACCGGCTTTGGCCGGCCGGATGGTCGGCGATTTCGCCGCACCGAATGAACCCCATGCGTTCGTAGAATGCCGGCGCCTGAAAGGTGAAGGTGCTGAGCCAAAGACCGTGGCAGGATTCGCGCCGCGCGAATTCCTCTGCGGCCTCGATCAAGCGACGGCCCCACCCTCGCCCACGCAAGGCAGTGCTGACACCAAGAATTTCTATATAGAGCCAGTCCCACTGGGCATAGCCGATCAGTCCGCCGTGGATGGCATCACCCTCGCGCAACGCCAACGTCACCCTGGCGGGATTCCAGGCAAAGCCTTGGTCGCTCGAATGGGCGCCAAGCGGCGCGGTGATGGCAGACCGCTCTTCCTCGGTAGGGGTGTCGAGATGCGCAATGGTGGGCATCGGCGTTCCTTTGCGGGGCTTTCGATGGATCGCTCATGATAACGAAAGCCCGCGCAACATGGGCCGGCCTTGCGCCGAATACCCGCGGCGTCCTCTGGGCGCTTTTGGCGGCTGCTTTTATGTCGGTGATGGCGGTGCTGATCAAACTCATGAGCGCGCAGCTGTCGAGTTTCGAGGTCGCGTGGTTTCGCGCGAGCTTCGGCCTTGTCGTGATCTTGCCCTTCGTGTGGCGCGCCGGCGGGATCAGCGCGATCCGCACCACCCGGTTGCCGATGCATGCCTTTCGTGGCGCGGCCGGGGCCCTGGCGATGATGTCGGGCTTCTACGGGGTGGCGCACTTGCCGTTGGCTTTGGCGACATCCCTGAGTTTCGCCCGACCGTTGTTCATGGTGCCGCTGGCGATCATATTCCTGCATGAAGTGGTGAGGGCGCGACGTTGGACGGCCACCATCGTCGGATTCGCCGGCGTGGTCATCGCGATACGACCGACCGGCGGCATCGAGTTCGCCGCCCTGTTTTCGTTGTTCAGCGCCTTCATGGTCACGGTGACGATGTTGATCACCAAGATCATTTCGACGACCGAAAAGCCGACGACAATGATCTTTTATGCGGGCGTTTTCGGATCGGTTTTCACGCTGATCCCCGCAATCGTCGTGTGGGAGACGCCGACCCTGACGCAGTTCGGGTTTTTGTTGGCGATCGGCGTCGTCGGCACGCTGGGGGCGAACAGCATGATCCGTTCGCTTGTCGCGGGCGAGGCCACGTTGGTCGGGCCGATCGAATATGTGCGGATCATTTTTTCGGCGATGTTCGGCTTCATCATCTTTGCCGAGGTGCCGACGCTGTGGACGGCGGCCGGTGCGATCGTCATCGTCGGCTCGACCGTCTACATCACCATGCGTGAAGCCCGAATCGGAAAGTCAAAGCCGGCACCCTCGGAACAGGTGTAAGGTTCCTCGGATCAAAAGCGTTTGGTACAAAAGCGTTGGCGAAAGAGAGGGCGGCATGAAGTTTGAGGGAAGCGCAGCATTGGTGACGGGCGGCGGGTCCGGCTTGGGCGCCGGTACGGCGCGCGCTTTGGCAGCGCTTGGGGTCAGTGTCGCGGTGCTCGACGTCAATCGCGACGCGGCCGCGGAACTGGCCAAGGAAATTGGCGGCACGGCCGTGCATTGCGACGTCGCCGATGCCCAGAGCGCCGAAGCCGCCGTGGCGGCGGCACGCGGCGCGCAAGGACCGGCGCGGATTCTCGTGAACTGTGCGGGGGTCGGGACGCCCGGCAAGGCGATCGGACGGGACGGTCCGATGCCGCTGGAGGACTTTCAACGCGTCATCAACATCAATCTGGTCGGCACGTTCAATCTGATCCGTCTTGCGGTCGCCGACATGCAGTCGTTGGACCCGATGGAAGACGGCGAACGCGGGGTCGTGATCAACACCGCGTCGGTCGCCGCCTTTGACGGACAAATCGGGCAGCCGGCCTACGCCGCATCGAAAGGCGGCATCGTCGCGCTGACCTTGCCGTTGGCGCGCGAATTCGCGAAAAGCGGCGTTCGTGTCGCCACCATCGCACCGGGCATTTTTTCGACGCCGATGCTGCATGGTTTGCCCGACGAGGTGAAGGAATCGCTAGCCCAGAGCGTGCCGTTTCCGCAGCGGCTCGGCGAACCAGCGGACTATGCGGCGCTGGCTCTGCACATCATCGAAAACCGCATGTTGAACGGCGAGGTGATCCGGCTGGACGGCGCCATTCGAATGGCGCCGCGCTAGGTCGTCACGATGCCCTCTTCGCCCGCCCGGCGAGACGAACGCGCGCCCTCGATCGGCGAGATCGAAGCGATCGCCGACGAAGCGTTTGCCGCGATTCCCGAGGTGCTGCGCGCCCAGGTCGAGGGGGTCGTGATTCAAATCCATGAATTTCCCGACGAGGACACCATCAACGACATGGAGTTGGAGACGCCGTTCGATTTGCTCGGCCTCTATAGCGGGATCGACCTGACGTCAAAAAGCCTGACCGATCCTGGCGGGGAGATCGATATGATCTTTCTCTATCGTCGCCCGTTGCTGGACTACTGGGCCGAGAACGACCTGACCTTGGGCGAATTGGTGCGGCATGTGCTGATCCACGAGATCGGCCACCATTTCGGCTATTCTGATGACGATATGGAAACCATCGAGGGCCGCGCCGAGCGCCCTTGACTTGGAGAGACGCAGCAACGACCTATCAATAGAAGTGGACGGAGTGCCGCGATGCCAGTAACGCCTCTACCGGTCGATCAGTTGAGACTGCGCAGCGATCTATCGTCGCTTTCCTTCGAAACGACCGACGACCTGACATCCGACGACGACGTTCTCGGCCAAGAGAGCGCCTTCGAGGCGATCGAGTTCGGCATCGGGATCGACCACCGCGGTTACAACATTTTCGTTCTGGGGCCGACCGGCGCCGGGCGGCACCGGTACGTGCGGCGAATTTTGGAGGCGCGGGCGGAAGGCGAACCCAAGGCGTCCGACTGGTGCTACCTGCATAACTTCGACGAACCGCGCAAACCCAAAGCGCTGGAAATGCCGGGCGGCATGGGCCGGACGTTGCGCCAGGATATGACCCAGCTGATCGAGGACTTGCGGGCCGGCATTCCGGCCGTCTTCGAAGCCGAGGAGTACCGCAATCGCCGCCACGCAATCGAGCAAGAGTTTCGCGAGCACCAAGAGGCGATTTTCGAGACCGTGCAAAAAGCGGCCGGGGAAAAAGGAATTGCGCTGATCCGCACGCCGACCGGACTTGCCCTAGCGCCGGTGCGCGACGAGGAAGTGATCGAGCCCCAGGAGTTCCAGAAGCTTCCCGAAGAAGAACGCAAGCGGATCGAAGCCGATATCGAGGCACTTCAGCAAGACCTGCAGCGGCGCCTGCAAGAAATTCCCAAATGGGACAAAGAGCGCCGCGAACGTCTGCGCGACCTTAACCGCGATACGACACGCAGCGTCGTCGCCTACCAGATCATGGCGTTGCGCGCGAAGTACATGGAATTCGGCAAAATCGTTGCCCACCTTGATTCCGTCGAAAAGGACATCATCGACAACAGCGCCCGCCTCTTCCTTGAAAGCGAGCAAGACGCATCGCCGCTGGCGATGCTCGGCGGACAACAGGGGACCGACAACCCGCGGCGACCGGACCTCCAGTTTCGGCGCTATGAGGTCAACTTGTTTATCGACAACGGCGCCGAAGCCAATGGGAGCGGGGCGCCGGTGTTCCACGAAGACCACCCGACCCAACCCAACTTGGTGGGGCGCGCGGAACATCAAGCCGAACTGGGCGCACTGCTAACCGACTTTACGCTGTTGCGCGCCGGGGCACTGCACAAGGCCAACGGCGGCTACCTCATTCTCGATGCCAACAAATTGCTGATGCAGCCCTATGCCTGGGAGGAACTGAAGCGAGCGTTGTTCGCGCGTGAGATCAAGATCGAAGCGCCGTTCCAAAGTTACGTGTCGACCGTTTCGTTGGAGCCCGAGCCGATCCCGCTGCACGTCAAGGTCGTCCTGATCGGCGACCGACGGCTTTATTACCTGTTGGCCGCCGCCGATCCCGAATTCGAGGAGCTGTTCAAGATCGCCGCCGACTTCGAGGACGACCTCGACCGCAACGACGACACGGTCCAGAAGTATGCCGGGATGATTGCGGCCATCGCCA
>Ga0181585_10000434_pt1 | contig 34758 bp, 29 predicted proteins | sample 071ome_29_FD_132469 | JGI IMG/M metagenome (GOLD analysis project Ga0181585, IMG submission 132469) | Coastal salt marsh microbial communities from the Groves Creek Marsh, Skidaway Island, Georgia - 071407BT metaG (megahit assembly) | ecosystem: Environmental > Aquatic > Marine > Intertidal...
GGATGAGATCATCCCGCTCGTTGTTGAGGCTGCGCCCCTGCCAGGTTGCCTCAGCCTGACGGGCTTCGTTACTGCCCCCGTCGTAAAGCGGCACGGAAAACCTGACCTGCCCGACCATCTCATATTCACGGGAAAATCCGTCGATATCAAAGAAGGTTGTGTTTAACTGGCCTGTAAACTGCGGCTTCTTCTCTGCCTCAAGTTTGCCAAGCTGGGTTGTATTGCTGTGAATTTCGAAATCCAGACGGCGGATCTCCCGGATCGTCTCACTTGAAATGCTGGGCGGGGTTTCGGGCCGGGCCAGACGGAAGCGGCCAAGCAGGGCAACGGCGGTGTCCGCATCAAGGGCAAACCTGTTCGAGAGCTCCGCTTCATTAAGATCAATCTGCCGGTTGGCCAAAGTCAGCTGTATCTGGGCATCAAGCTCGATCACCTTATATGCCCTGAGATCACCGATGCGCATGACACCGGCATTGACCCCCGCCTCCACCTGGGCACCTATGGGCGCAAGGTCCTTCGCATAACCCTCATAGAGCACGGCAAGATCATGGTTTTCGGCAATGCGCATCGCCAGATCAACGATATCTGCGGCTACGCGATCTATCTGGATCTGCATGCTGAGCCGCTGGGCGGCGGCGTCATTCAGCGCGATCTGCTTATCGGCATCAATGACCCCCCAATCGTAAAGCACCTGATTTACCCGCACCACCGCATCGATGGCGTCGTCGTCGAAACGCCGACTGAGTGTTTCGCGGCGCTTGATATTGCTGGAAAGAGTTGAGCCCCCCTGCAAGTCAACGGAAACCTGCGGATACTGCCTGCTCTCAGCCAGGTCAAAATTGCTGGCGGCACTGCAGATATTCGCCCGCGCGGCGGCAACATTGGGGTGGCTGACCACCGCCGCCACCGCACGATCCGCCGTCGCATTTGTCCCGGCAAGGATTTCACTCTCCGATGCCGGTCCTTCGGTTGTCTCTGTCGCTGTCGTCTGGCCAAAGACGCGGCCAGTGGACGGCGGCAATATCATTGCAATAAAAAGACAGCCGCAGGTGATAAACCAGCGGCTATGTTGCGGATTTCTCATGGTACCTCCTTCCGTAACCACCTAAACTACTGTGACCAATGCGGGTGGTCAGGCCCTGTCACCAGATGGATTAACCGGCAAGGCACATAAAGTTGCTACGGGCACTCGCTGAACGGTCAAACCGATTGGTTGATTCGTGTGAGGAGTATACGAAGGAGTAGTTAAAATTTACTTAACGTACCGAAAATAAATAAAAAAATTAATTTTCTATTAATTTACGCGAGCGCGACAAGCATGATGAGACTTGCCTGAAATGCCGGAGTAAGGCTAGAAGGGGGATATCGCCACCTGCCCGTATTCCGGGCCAGACAGGCAAGAAAAGAACAGCACCGGAGGGGGAAATGGTGTGCCCGCCTGAAAACGGGAAGCAGATCACGAAAGAAACCGGCGCGGGAGAGCAGGAGCCTTACCGGGTGGCCGCACTCTATCAGTTCACCCATATCGCTGATCCGGAGGCAAAACGCCTGCCCTTGCTTTCGTTATGTGAAGAGATGGACATACGCGGAACATTGCTGCTCGCCCATGAAGGTCTCAACGGCACCATTGCAGGTCCTTCGGACGGGATTGCGGCGATTATCCGCCACCTTGAATCCTGGCCTGAGATCAGCGGCCTTGAGGTTAAATATTCCACTTCACGTTCACCGGGGTTTCTGCGTATGAAAGTCCGGCTCAAGTCTGAAATAGTTACCATGGGCAAACCGGGCATTGATCCGCGAAGTGATGTCGGCACCTATGTTGACCCGGAAGACTGGAATGCGCTTATCCGCCGGCAGGATGTCATGGTTATCGATACCCGGAATACGTATGAAACCCGGATCGGACGTTTCGCAAGAGCTGTTGATCCCGGCACCGAAACATTCCGCGAATTCCCGGCATGGGCTGATGATCTGGCGGCGGACACCGATGCCCCTAAGGCTGTCGCCATGTATTGCACCGGCGGGATCCGATGCGAGAAGGCGTCGGCATATATGAAACAGCTGGGCATTGACGAAGTCTATCATCTCAGGGGCGGGATCCTGAAATATCTTGAAACCATCCCACAGGAAGAAAGCCTCTGGGAAGGGGAGTGCTTTGTCTTTGATGAACGGGTGGGGCTCGGGCATAAACTGGTTCAGGGCGAATATGAACTCTGCCATGCCTGCAAGGAACCTGTCTCCGCCGCCGACCGGGCGGATCCAAGGTTTGAAAAAGGCGTATCCTGCCCCCATTGCGCCTCCAGTTTCAGCGATGACCAGCGTCAGCGTTTCAGGGAAAGGCAACGCCAGATCACCCTTGCTGAGACCCGGGGGGAAAAACATCTCGGCACCGCCTCATCCAGTGCCAGACGTCACCGCCGGCAAAAATAGACCTGCCCGATCCCGTTCAAGACCATTAAATATTACATTACTCTACTAAGATTGCGGCCATATCGGATCATATCTAATCTTGTCTGATGATCAGGATAATGAAACGCATCTCACCTCTCATCTTGGGTTATGCAAGGCAAGGTCTGTTTTTGTCCGGGATTCTGCTCGCATCAATATCCGGAGGGATGTTGGCGGCAGGTGCGGACAGGGCAATGGCTGCTGAAACAACACTTGTCGACTGCGGGGAAAGCCGGCGCATCTCGCTTCTTGAATGGCCGCAGACAGATTTCACCAGATGCACCACCCCTCTTGATGAAATTATTTCCGGCGGCCCGGGCAGGGACGGCATTCCGGCGATCGACACACCTGCCTTTATTCCCGTCACAGAAGAGATGTCTCTTGACCCGGAAGAACCTGTCATCAGCCTGAGCCTGAACGGCGAGGCACGGGCCTGGCCATTGCGATATCTGATCTGGCATGAAATTGCGAATGACACACTTGGCGGCGTTCCGGTTGCGGCAACATATTGTCCGCTCTGCAATGCCGCGATTGTCTTTGATCGCAGGCTTGGCGGTAAGGTGCTTGATTTCGGCACCACCGGCAATCTGCGTAAATCTGATCTGGTGATGTATGACCGGCAGACCGAAAGCTGGTGGCAGCAATATACCGGTGAGGCCATAACCGGTGAACTTGCCGGCGAAACCCTCCGTATACTGCCATCAAGGCTGGAAAGCTGGGCCCAGTTCAAGGCCCGCCACCCTGATGGTGACGTGCTGATCGCGCAGAATCCGGGGTTCCGGCCATATGGCGCCAACCCCTATGTTGGCTATGACACCAGCCCCTTTCCCTTTCTTTATGACGGCACGGTTCCTGACGGCATTAAGCCTCTGGCTCGTGTCGTGGTGGTGGATGGCAAAGCCTGGGCGCTTGACCTGCTCAGATCCCGGAAAAAGATCCATGATGGTGATCTGACCCTCACCTGGACACCCGGCCAGCGCTCTGTCCTTGATCAGCGTGATATCACCCGGGGCAGGGATGTCGGCACCGTCACCGCCAGACGCGGGGATGAACATAGTTGCGATGGCGATGATCCGAGGGATGTACCCTATGACGTCACCTTCGCCTTCGTCTTTCACGCCTTCAGTCCGGACGGGGTACTCATCACGGAGTAATCTGCCTGCCCGGTCGGGGTTTGAGTCCGGTTAAAGGTTCGGGAAATAATCCTCGCATGAACCTTCACGCCGGACATCGGCCGTGCAGCAATGGAGTCCGCCACCAAAGGCATAGGCATCACGCAGATCGACTTCCACCACTTCCATGCCGAGCTTGTCCATCTGTTCCGCCTGATAGACTTCGGTCTTCTCGACACAAACCGTCTTCGGATCAAGCACCAGCACGTTCATCGACAACCAGACCGACGAATAGCACAAGGGAGGCGGGGAATTATGGGCCGGCTGCGCGGCGTCTACAATTTCCCAGCCGTTCTTTTCAAACATGACGCGCTGATCGTCAGGCAGACGCCGCTGCGGGTTGTTCAGAATAAGCCCGGGACGAAGCGGCGTGAAGGTGGCATCAATGTGAATAGGATAAGGGTCGCCCGGGAAATTGACGGCATGCACCCGGTGATCGGGGAAATGCCGCTTGAGCCAGTCTATCCCTTTCAGATTCGTGGTGAACCCGTGCTGAACAACAAGATCCCTGCCAAAACGAAGCACATCAGCGGCATCGAAAAGAGGCTCTTCTTCGGTGGTGACAAAAAACTTGTCTGCTGTCCATTCCAGACGCTTGGTATCACCGATTTTATCCGAAAGATAATCCGGGCGGTAATCAGCATCTGTCAGGCGTGGTTTTGGCGCAGCCTCATGGCGCATGCCGGGGTCTTCATTGTAATACCTTTGCAGAAGCGGCCGGTAACACAGATATTCAAACCAGCGGCACCGGTAACTCATGGTGGCTTCAAGCATTTCCTTGCCAACAGTCAGAAGCACATCACGTGGCGGCATGCAGCCGAACATGGTCTCTGTTTCCCAATCCGGAGTGGCGGTGGGCTGGTTGAAATCCAGCGGCGTGGGACGGTCGACAATCACACCACGCTTTTCCAGCATGGCGGCGAAGTTATCCAGCAGTTCATTGGCGCGATCAACGGTTTCCTGCGGTCTTGGTCCGTACTGGCCGCGCATATCCGAATCTTCCGGCACCTTGGCATCAAGAGCAGGTTCAGGCGCCGGGATGCAGCACCCGTCTGCCCTGCCCACAATCACATGCTTGAGCGGGTCCCACTCATTCCAGCTTTCAACAATTGTCCCTGTTTCCGATGCGGTTTTGCTCATCACGGCCTCCGGTTAAAAATGCTGTTCTGCCATACCTTGTAATACATGGCACAGCAAGAAAAACCTGCATCACGGCCGGGGCTTGAGTTGCATACCTACCCCCGGAGCACGCATCTTTCTATTTATGACATAAAAAGGTATTATCAGTTCATTATTGAATGTCAGAAGGGGGGAACTCATGACATCAAAACCGAGCGCAGCTGATCTGCGCAATCCTGACTACGTGCCGCCTATGGGTGACCGGGTGGCGCTTGGTCTTCAACATGTTCTGGCGATGTTCGTCAGCAATTTCACGCCAGCCATCATTATCGGCGGCGCCGCCGGTTTCGCCTTTGGCGGTGCAGATGCCGTGTTTCTCATCCAGATGTCCATGCTGTTTGCCGGTATTGCGACCTTGATGCAGACCATTGGCTTTGGTCCGGTCGGTGCTCGTCTGCCGGTAATGCAGGGAACGAGTTTCGCCTTTATTCCGGTGATGATTCCGATTGTCAAAGGCGCGGGTATTGGCTCACTTTTCGGTGCCATTTTTGTTGGCGGGCTGTTTCACAGCATGCTTGGCCTCTTTATAGGCCGGTTGCGTCACTGGTTTCCGCCCCTCGTGTCAGGCCTTGTCATTCTGGTGATCGGGATTGAGCTGATCCCCGTGGGTATCAAATACGCCGCCGGCGGGGCCGCACCGTTTCAGATGAACAATCCTTCCTGGGGTGATGCCACCCATTGGGGTATGGCCATGGTGGTGATTGTTGTTGCCCTCGGGCTCAAGTTCTGGGCCAGGGGAATTCTTTCAACCGGTGCCGTGCTGTTCGGACTCATCGCCGGATATATCGTTGCCATCCTGATGGGCCAGGTAAATTTTGCCGGTATAGCCAAAGCGTCCTGGTTTGCGATGCCCGTACCGTTCAAATACGGTTTTGAGCTCAATATCACCGCGATCATCGGCATCTGCCTGATGTCGATTGTGAGCGCCATCGAAACCGTTGGCGATATTTCCGGCATAGCCAAAGGGGGCGCCAGCCGTGAAGCCACCGACAAGGAACTGGCCGGAGGCACTTTTGCTGACGGGCTTGGAACAGCTGTTGCCGGTATCTTTGGCGGCCTGCCCAACACGTCCTTCAGCCAGAATGTCGGGCTGATTTCCATGACCGGCGTCATGTCCCGGGCCGTTGTCACCACCGGCGCTGTTTTCCTCATCCTCTGTGGTCTCGTGCCCAAGATCGGTGCGATCATTGCCGCGATGCCGATCTCGGTACTGGGTGGCGGGGTGATTGTGATGTTCGGCATGGTTGCGGCGGCGGGCACCAATATGCTCGCTGATGTGAACTGGTCACGCCGGAACATGATGATCCTTGCGCTGTCTCTTGCCTTTGGTCTCGGCCTGCATCTGGAACCCAAAGCCTTGCAGCATCTGCCCCAGACAGCGCAGATCCTGCTGGCTTCCGGGCTCTTGCCGGCGGCTTTCCTGTCCGTCGTGCTGAACCAGATTCTGCCCGAAGACGACCATTAACCCAAAGGCTTGCATTTTTATCTGTAAGCCATAAGAATCTTTCCGTTGCCGGCATATACCGGCAACGGATTTTTTATGGAACACCCATGACAACCTTACTGCTTAAAAATATCGACACTCTGGTCACCATGGATGCCGATCGAAGAGAGTTATCCGGTGCATCTGTCTTCTGCCGGGATGGTGTTATTGAAGCTGTAGGCCAGAGCCATGATCTGCCGCACACCGCAGATGAGGTCATCGACCTTTCGGGCCACATTGTCATCCCCGGTATGATCAACACCCATCACCATCTTTTCCAGAACCTGACACGTGTCCTGCCGGACGCCCAGAACGAAACGCTCTTCGGCTGGCTCAAGACCCTCTACCCGATCTGGTCGCGCCTTCATCCGGATGCCATTCAGGCCGCTGTTGCCCTCGGGCTTGCCGAACTCGCCCTGACCGGCTGCACCACCTCATCAGACCATCAGTATATATATCCCAACGGCTCCAGACTTGATGACAGCATTGCCGCCGCCGAAGATGTCGGCGTTCGTTTTACCGCAACCCGCGGCTCGATGAGCATAGGCGAAAGCAAAGGCGGCCTGCCGCCCGATTACCTCATTGAAGATGAAATCTTCATCATGAAGGAAAGTGAGCGCGTGGTGGACGCTTACAACAACCCGGCGCGATTTGCCATGACGAGAGTGGCTCTTGCTCCCTGCTCACCCTTCAGTGTCAGCACCGGACTTATGCGGGACAGCGCGGTTCTGGCAAGGGAAAAAGGTGTTGGCCTGCATACCCATCTTGCCGAAAACGAGGAAGACATTATCTATTCCGAAGAAAAATTCGGCAAACGTCCGGGAGATTATGCCGAAGATCTGGGCTGGGTCGGGGAAGATGTCTGGCATGCCCATTGTGTTCGTCTCAACACGTCTGAAATTGATCTTTTTGCCCGGACCGGCACCGGGACTGCCCATTGCCCCTGTTCCAACATGCGGCTGGCGAGCGGTATCGCCCCTGTCCGCAAGATGCGTGACCATGGCGTGGCGGTGGGGCTTGGCGTTGACGGCTCATCATCCAACGATAGCGGGCATATGCTGAACGAAGCACGCCAGGCCATGTTGCTCCAGCGGGTCGGGGGCAACCCCGCCGCCCTGACCGCCCGTGATGCCCTGACCATGGCAACACGCGATGGCGCCCGTGTCCTCAACCGGGATGATATCGGCCAGATTGCACCGGATTACGCCGCGGACATGGCCATCTTTGATCTGAACCAGATCGATTTTGCCGGCGCTCTCCATGATCCGGTGGCCGCCCTCATTTTCTGCGGTCCGGTCAAGACGCGCCATACCATCATCAATGGCAGGCTGGTGGTGCGCGATGGCAGACTGACCACCATAGATCTTGGCGAGCTTATGCAGCGGCACCGGAAATTTTCCATGGATCTTGTGAACGGCTAGATCCTGATCTCCGCCACGACGCTGTCAAATTCATGTTCTTCCAGATTGTTGCCGCCGCCGTGACGATCAACAATGAAGAAATCCTGCACCGGATCAAGGATAAGAAGCGGGTGATGCCAGACATCCGGCGCGTATTGCACCCCTTGTATGCCGCTTGCCTGAAAACACCGCAGACCGGAGGGGTCAGGTTTTCCATCCCGGTCATCCGCCACCACCACCAGCCAGTCGGACGGGCTGAGCGGGAAAAAGGCCTGACTGCCGAGAGGGTGGCGTTCCATCATGGTGATGGAAATCGGGGAAGGGCGGCGTGTCCCCCGGAATATCGACAGGATCACCTGGCCATCCGGCGGGCTTGCGACCACATCTGCCAGCCGGTGAAACCGGGTGGTGGTGCCCGCATTGATCGGGAACTGTTCAGCCCCGTCAATTTCCAGCACATCGCCATAAGGGGCAAAGTTTTGTTTGGTTAAAGGTTCCGGTGAAAGTACAAATGGCATTGGGTATCCCTATCTGTTTTCATACCAGGCGGCAAGCAACTGCCGCTCCGCTGTTGTCAGGCTTATCACCCCGCCAGGCGGCATCGCGTCAGACCACGCGGCCTGTTCGGCAATCTTCTTTCGCGCCCGGTTAATGGCATCGGGATGATCAAGGATGACGCCTTTGGGCGGCAGGGCCATGCCATCCCATTCCGGTTGAGCCGCATGACAGATCCCGCAACGTTCCACCACAAGGGCTATCGCATCACTGCCGAGATCCTCACTCACCATGGCTTCGTCTCCGGCATTTTTCATCACGGGCGAGCCCATCAACCCGACCCAGAAAGCCAGCGCCATCAATACACCAGCAGCCCCCCATGTCCACCAAGGGGCCGGATCACCTTTGTGTTTTGTGTTGAAGAAATGGCGGACCAGCCCGCCGATAACAAGCACCAACCCAAGGATAACCCAGGCATATTCGGTTGCATACAGCACCGGATAATGCCCGCCGATCATGACCAGAACCACCGGCAGGGTGAGGTAGTTATTGTGCAGTGATCTCTGCTTGCCGCGGCGTCCGTATTCGGGATCAGGGTCTTCTCCTGCCATCAGACTTGCCACAACCTTGCGCTGCCCGGGGATGATCACCATCAGCACATTGGCGGCCATGATCGTGCCCATCATGACCCCCATCTGCATGAAAGCCCCGCGCGGAGCAAAAATCTGGGCATATCCCCAGCTCATCACCATCAGAAAGACAAACACAAACCCGGCCAGCATACCTGTTGACCGACCCAGAGGAGACCGGCAGATGACATCATACACCGCCCATCCCAGAACGATGCCGCCAAGAGACATGGCCACCGCCTGCCAGGGTTCAAGATACACCCCCTCAAAGTCGATCAGATACAGTTCCGCACCGAAATAGTAAATCACCACCATCAGGGCGGCGCCGGAAAGCCAGGTTGCATAGGCTTCCCATTTGAACCAGGTGAGTTCAGACGGCATCCGCTCCGGCGCCACCAGATATTTCACCATATTGTAAAATCCACCGCCATGAACCTGCCAGGCCTGTCCGTAAGCTTCCTTCGGGAGATCTTTGCCGGGCTTCAGGCTCAGATCGAGAGCAATAAAATAAAAGGAAGAGCCTATCCAGGCCACACCGGCTATGACATGAAGCCAGCGGATCAGCATTTCTGCCCAAACCAGTATCAGATCAATCATTTCATTCCCCCTCGTTCCATTCTACAGACTGGCAAGCTGGGCTGCAATCGACAGCGCAACCCGTGCCGGGTCCTTGCCCCTGACAGCCCTGATCCCGACAGGACAGACCAGCCTGTCCAGCATGGACGGATCAATTCCGGCATCAGAAAGCCTGCGGGTAAAACGTGTCCGTTTTGTATCTGATCCGATCAGGCCAAGAAAGCCAAATTTTCCTTTGTTGAGGAGCGTTGCGCAAATCTCCTGATCCAGCGCGTGATCATGAGTCAGCACAAGATGGACGGCATTGTCCGGCGCATACCCCGCCGCAACATCAGGTTGAGCCGCCACCAGCACATTGATATCCTCCGGCACGGTTGCGGGAAACCGGTCACGGCTGATATCAACCCAGGTTCGGTCAAAACCCAGATCTCCGGTAATAGCCATCAGCGCCCGACCCACATGCCCCGCCCCATAAACGAATAACGAACGCGGCGAGGCTGTTGCCGGACGGTGATATACTGAATGGGTATCCTCACGGCTTTCTGTTGATATATCGCTGACCGGCACCCCGGATTTCAGCGGATGGCAGGTGGAGGCATGTTCACTCAACCGCGCAAGCTCAGCCATTTCGGCCTTGCCAATCCGCTCAAACAACAGCCTGACATGACCACCACAGCACTGGCCGAGATTGGGACCAAGTGGCTGTTCAACGACCTGCCGCAGCCACATCCCTTCCTGACTGAGGAGATCTCTTGCCCGGGCGATGGCATCGAATTCAAGCGCGCCGCCGCCGATTGTACCGATAAAGCCTTTGCCTCCCACCGCAAGCCATGCCCCTTCATCACGGGGGGTCGAGCCCCGCGCCTCAATAACGGTGACAAGCACCGCCGCCTCATCATCATCCATGAGTTCACGTAAAGCCGGCTTCCAGGCTTTTATCATTGCCCTTCTTCCTTAAGGCGTGTCAGGGCCTGCAAGATGCGTTCAGGTGTCGCCGGAGCATGCAGATCAGGATAAAGACCTGATCCCTTATACCCGCGGACAGCATCGCTGAGCGCCATGAGAGCACTGATCCCCAGCATCAGAGGCGGCTCACCCACCGCCTTTGAGCGATGTATAGCCCCGGCAGGATTTCCCCCGCCTTCAAAAAGTTCAACCCGGAAATCCAAAGGCTGATCCGAAAGGGCCGGGATCTTGTAGGTTGATGGCGCGTGGGTTGCCAGCCTGCCGTCGTCACCATAGACGATTTCCTCCATAGTCAGCCAGCCTGCGCCCTGCACGTATCCGCCTTCAATCTGTCCACGGTCAATCGCCGGATTGATGGAATGGCCGACATCATGAAGAATATCGCATCTGAGTATCCGGTTCTCGCCGGTAAACGTGTCCACCGCAACTTCCGTGACCGCGGCACCATAGGCGAAATAATAGAACGGACGACCTGAAAAACTCTCCCTGTCCCAGTCGATTTCAGGCGTTGCGTAGAACCCGGTGGACGACAGAGGGATGCGCCCCATCCAGCATTGTTCAGCCGCCTCCCTGAAAGAGAGAGCTGTCTTTCCGATAAGGACATTCCCGCCGGTAAAATCCACCTCTTCCGGTGATGTCTGATAAAGACCGGCGAGATATTCCGCCATCCGTGAGCGGATCTCCGTCGCCGCGTTATGCGCAGCCATGCCATTGAGATCGGTGCCGGAAGAGGCGGCGGTGGCGGAAGTGTTCGGCACTTTGCCCGTGGTTGTCGCAGTGATGCGGACATCTTCAAGCGGGAGAGCAAAACAATCGGCAACAATCTGCCTGATCTTGGTGTGCAGCCCCTGACCCATTTCCGTGCCGCCGTGATTCAGCTGAACGGATCCGTCGGTATAGACATTCACCAGCGCACCGGCCTGATTGAGAAATGTCTTGGTAAAGGAAATGCCGAATTTCACCGGGGTAAGGGCAATACCCCGCCGCACAACCGGATCAGATGCGTTCTCCGCTTCGATCTGCGCGCGCCGTGCATGATAATCGGAAGATGTGATGAGCTGATCGGTCAGCGCGTTGATCGGGGCATCTGTCACCTCCATCCCGTAAGGGGTCATCTGCCTTAAAGGGTCAGGCCTGCTCGCGTCCGGATAGAAATTTCGTTGCCGGACAAGAACAGGATCAAGGCCGAGATGATGCGCAATGGCGTCAATGATGCGTTCCATTCCGACCATGCCCTGCGGGCCGCCAAAGCCACGGAACGCCGTATTGGACGGCGTGTGTGTCTTATGCATGAATGACTTCACCCGCACCGCCGGCAGGAAATACGCATTATCGGCATGGAGCATCGCCCGGTCCGCAATGGGTTGGGACAGATCCCAGGACATGCCGCATCTCAGGTGATGATCAGCAAGGATGGCATTGATCCTGCCTTCATCGTCAAACCCGGCCTCATAGCGGACAAGCATATCATGGCGCTTGCCCGTGAGCCGCATATCGTCATCCCGGTCATAGACGATCTTGGCGGGGCGGCCAAACCGATGCGCGGCAACAGCCGCCACCAGCGCAGGCAGGTTGCCCTGGCTTTCCTTACCGCCGAAAGCACCCCCCATCCGGCGGACTTCAACCGTCACCTGATGAAACGGGCAGGCCAGCGCCGCCGCGATCTTGTGCTGAATTTCAGTGGGATGCTGGGTAGATGCGAAGACATGAACCGAACCATCCTCACCCGGGAGGGCCATCGCAGCCTGACCTTCAAGATAGAAGTGCTCCTGACCGCCCATGCTGATCTCTCCGGACAGCCGGTGCGGCGAGGCGTTGAGCGCTTTCTCCGGATCACCGCGTTGCATCACCGAAGGCGCAGCAAGCAGGCTACCTTTTTCCATTGCCTCCTTTATGGTCAGCACAGCTGGCAGAGGGTCATATTCAATTTCAGCAAGGGCCGCAGCACGCCTGGCCTCAAGCCGGGTTTTGGCCACAACAGCAAAAAGGGACTGGCCGTGATACGACACCAGATCATCAGCAAAAATCGGGTCATCCCCGGCGATGGGACTTGCATCATTGGTGCCGGGAATATCGTCAGCCGTCAGCACCCCGACAACACCCGGGGCGCTAAGGACCGCATCAAGGTTCATGGACCGGATATGCCCGTGAGCTGTAGCGGAGAGCCCGAGGCAGAGATGAAGCAGGCCCGGAGGTTCGGGCAGATCATCCGTGTATCGCGCCTTTCCGCTGACATGCAGATGGGCGCTATCATGAAAGCGGGATTGACGTACCTGCCCGGGCATGGCCTACCATCCCGCCGCTGAAGCAAGACGGGGGACAGCCCCGTTTACCTGTTCATGGGCCAGGCGATAGATAAAATTCGCCGCGACCTTCATCCGGTAATCTGCGCTGGCCCGCATATCCGAAATCGGCGCAAAATCTGCCTCAAGACATGACACAGCCTCTTCAAGTGCCTCCGTATCCGCCAGATCAATACCTTCAAGCGCGTTTTCGGTTGCCGGGGCCCGCTTGGGTATTGCCGCCATACCGCCATAGGCAAGCCGCGCCGCGATGACCCGATTTCCTTTCAGTCGCAGCCTTGCCGCCCCCATGACCGAAGAAATATCCTGATCAAACCTTTTGGAAACCTTGTGGCAGGCGAAGATTTCATCTTCATCGAGTGTCGGAATACTCAGATGGCTGACATGTTCACCGCCTCCCAGGTCCTTTTTCATGTAATCAAGAAAGAACCCATCCAGCGGGCGGGATCTTTCTTTCGCCCCGCATCTGAGGTGAATTTCAGCCCCGAGGGCAAGAAAAGCCGGGGGCAGATCACCGATCGGAGAGCCATTTGCAATATTGCCGCCTACCGTGCCGCTTGCTCTCACCTGGGCGGAACCAAACCGCCGGAGAAGCTCATCCAGATCGGGGAAATACCCGGACAGGGCTTGCATGGCTTCATGGTGGGTCACACCGGCACCAATCGTGATCTCTTTCCCCCTGATCTCAATCCTCTGGTATTCCGCCACCCGGCCGATTGAGATCATGAGAGGAAGCCGACGATGCTGTTTGTTAACCCAGAGCCCGATATCCGTGGCACCGGCAAGAACCGTCGCCTCCGGATGTGATGCATATATCCGGGAAAAAGTATCCGCATCACCTGGCTGGATCAGGGTTGATCCGCCCTCTTCCACCAGCAGGGTTTCCTTCATCTGCGTGTCGGCTTTGATGGTATGAAGCCATTCATCTTCCGCGGTCAGTCGTGCCTGACACCAGGCAGGAGATGGGGTTTCATCAAGGCTGAGGCCGGCGTCAAGAATAGGGCGATACCCCGTACAGCGGCAGAGATTTCCGGCAAGCCCGTCATTTATCATCTGCCGGGTCAATTTTTTCCCCGATGCCCATAAGGCGTAAAGCGCCATCACAAAGCCGGGTGTGCAGAAACCGCATTGGCTGGCATGAGCGGTGACCATGGCCTGTTGGCAGGGATGCAATTCCCCCGACGGCCCAAGGAGACCTTCAACCGTGGTAACGGAAAGACCATCCAGCATGGGCATGAAGAGAATACAGGCATTAACCGGCACCCGTTCCACCGTGCCATCGGCGCGATGCCGCGCCACCACCACCGTACAGGCCCCGCAATCCCCTTCGGCACAGCCTTCCTTGGTGCCTTTTAAGACAGCGTCTTCCCTGAGCCAGTTGAGAAGTGTTGTATCAGGTGAAATGCCCTCAGCTGATCTTTCTTCCCCGTTGAGCCTGAAACGCACCATACGGCGATACGGACCCAATTCTGCCAGAGTGCCTGCATCAAGCATGCCTAGCTCCCGCGATAGGTCGAATACCCGTATGGAGACAAGAGAAGCGGCACATGATAATGCTGATCCGGGTCTGAAATACCGAAATCGATCACCACATCATCAAGGAAGGGATATTCCGGCAGTTCTGTGCCGAGATCACGGAAATATGCCCCCGCCGAAAAGATCAGGCGGTATTGTCCGGCCTCCATGGCATCGCCATCAAGCAAAGGGGCATCAACCCGGCCGTCGCTGTTGGTCTTGACCGATACCATATCGGTATAACCTCCGGCTGTCTTACGTTGAAGCACAATCGCAAGCCCTGCCGCCGGAACGCCGCGTGATGTATCAAGGACATGTGTTGTCAGGCGACCTGTCATTTCCACCCCTCGTTAAAAGTCATGGTTTAATGTGATATGATTTCGTATCCTATGCAAGCCATAGCGTATCACATCTTGTTATTTGGAGGGGGATGGCCCGGGCCCTTGCATTGATACATGAATTCGGAAAACAACACTTCGTCACCTAAACCCATGTTGAACCCTGCCCCGTCCGGCTTGTCAGCTGATGCGTTTGTCGCCGTCTATGGGGGGATTTATGAACATGCGGCATGGGTTGCCGAAGCTATCGCCAAAGAAGGATATGGCCCGCAGGACAATGATCCTGCCATTCTCGCCCGCCGGATGCAGGCCGTGGTCGACGCCGCCGCATATGAGCGCAAACTTACCCTGCTTCGTGCCCATCCGGAACTTGTGGGCAAACTGGCCCTTGCAGGCAAACTCACCGCGCATTCAACAAAAGAGCAGGCGTCGGCAGGTCTTGATGCCTGTTCCGAAGAGGAATTTGCCGCCTTTCAGTCACTTAATTCACGGTACACATCGACGTTCGGCTTTCCCTTTATCATCGCCGTACGCAACCACACCCGCACCAGCATCCTTACTGCCTTCAGGGAACGGGTCGAGAACGATCCGGATACCGAATTCGACACCGCCATCAGGCAAACACATCAGATTGCCAGATTAAGACTGGATCAGATGACCTCAACCTCCTGAACACAGAAGACGGGTTCATGCCCTCCGGTTGATCACAATAATGTGATTTGACGAAAAAACCTCCTGATCTTCACCATAACCAGACTCCAGGGCTGAACTGCAAGCCGGGGATGGCTTCTTCTGCCCTCATCGCTTTGGGAAAGCCGTGTGGGGGGTCCTGCGTTTAACCGCAATCTGTTGGGGACAGAAATTCAACGCCGCATTGATGATCAGAACATATTTACATCCACTTCTTAAAGCGTCAGGTATCGGTTGCGTCATGCCCGGTGGCACGGTTCTTCATCAGGCGATTGAAGGGCGGCCGACCTTATCTTTTCACCACTCCCGGGATATCTGGAAATTGGCGCTTTCCCCTGATGTCGGGCTGGCAGAACTCTACGCCCATGGCCGCATTTCCATTTCCGGGGGGGATATCTACAACCTGGTCTATGCATTTCTTGACCCTGCTGTATCAGAAGCGATGCCGCTTCCCATCCGGATGGCCGGATCATTTTTCGGTCTGGTCAACCGGTTAAGTCAGGGCCGGACCAGACGGCAGTCCCGAAAGAATGTCCATGCCCATTATGATCTTGGCAATGCGCTCTACGGGCTTTTTCTTGATAAGGACTGGCAGTATTCCTGCGCCTATTTTTCTTCCCCCGGCATGACACTTGATGCGGCCCAGCAAGCAAAAAAGGATCATATCCGCCGCAAGCTGAGGCTTGAACCCGGGGCACGGGTCCTTGATATCGGCTGCGGCTGGGGCGGCATGGCACTGGATCTGGCCCGCGCCGGGGCCGTGGTCAAGGGCGTCACCCTTTCCGATCAGCAACTTGATCTGGCAAGACGACGCGCAACCAAGGCTAAACTGCCCGTTGACTTTGCACTGCAGGATTATCGTGAAGAAAAGGCTCTCTATGACCGGATAGTTTCCGTCGGGATGCTGGAGCATGTCGGCAAGACGCAACTGGCCCGGTTCTTTAACAGCGTTGAACGATGTCTTGAAAAAGACGGCGTTGCCCTTATTCATACGATAGGCCGACCGCAATCTCCCCGGCCGACAAACCGATTTATTCAGAAATACATTTTCCCGGGCGGATATATCCCGAGCCTCTCCGAGCTTACCCTTGCGGTGGAGACAACGTCACTTGCCATCAGTGATGTCGAAGTCTTATTCCTGCATTACGCAGAGACACTCAAATCCTGGCGGGAGAATTTCCTCCGCAACAGGGATGATGTCGTCCGTCTTTACGATGAGCGTTTCGCCCGGATATGGGAGTTCTACCTTGCCTCAAGTGAGGCCTGTTTCCGGCACAAGCGACTGGTTGTCTACCAGCTTCAGCTGGTCAAACCTGACGCCGCCCCGATGATGAGCCGGGATTATATCCATTCAGGGGAATGAACATCCGTCACGATGCGCCAAGGTCCCTTTGCCGCCAGTGCTTGCGGCAGAGCGAGATATATTTCTCATTGCCGCCGATTTCCACCTGATCGCCATCCTCGACGGGTCTGCCATCCGGCCCCAGCCGGGCCACCATCGTCGCTTTCCGGCCACACCAGCATATTGCCCGTATCTCCCTGATATCATCCGATATGGCCAGCAAGATGGCACTGCCCGGGAAAAGCTGCCCCTTAAAATCTGTTCTGAGGCCATAGCACATCACGGGAATGCCGCCGCCATCAGCAACCGCCGCAAGTTGCCACACCTGATCAGGTGAAAGAAACTGGGCTTCATCCACCAGCACGCAATCAATGCGCTCCTGCTTGTGCCGCGCCATGATCAGGTCATGGAGATCATCGCCCGGGGCAAAACAGCTTGCCGGTGCTGAAATACCTATCCGTGACGTGATCTGGCCTGTCCTGCCGGACCTGTCATCAAGACCGGCCGTCAGCAGAAACGTCTTCATGCCACGTTCGATATAGTTGTGCGAGGCCTGAAGCAGAATGGTGGACTTGCCGGCATTCATGGCCGAAAAATTGAAATAGAGTTTGGCCATGTCTGGCTTTCCCTGATACGCACCTGTTTAACGATATGGCGCCCCGAAAGAGGCTGGCAAATCAAGTGCCGAGAATAGCCTTGACCTCGAGGAATTCTTCAAGCCCCCATTCCGCCTTCTCGCGGCCATTTCCGGACTGCTTGTAGCCGCCGAAAGGTGCATCCGTGCCGCCGGAACCGCCGTTGACATGGATCTGGCCTGCCCGGAGTCGACGTGCGATATCAAGCACTGTGTCTTTGTCATCCCCCGAAATATAGGCGGCAAGCCCGTAATCGCTGTCATTGGCAATGGCGACAGCATCATCGATGCTTTCATAGGACATCACCGAAAGAACCGGGCCGAAAATTTCTTCACGGGCTATGGTCATATCATTGGTCACATGGCCAAAGACCGTATTTCTGACAAAATAGCCGCTGTTGAGGCCTTCCGGCTTGCCCGGACCGCCGGTCACCAGGGTTGCCCCTTCCTTGATACCGGTTTCGATAAGGTGCTGCACCTTGTCGAACTGCACATCACTGACCAGCGGGCCAATAACGGTATCTTCGGATTGAGGGTCACCGACCTTGAGGTTTTCGCTGACCTCTTTTGCAATCGCAAGAGCTTCATCATGGCGGTGATGCGGCACCAGCATGCGCGTCGGCGCATTGCAGGACTGGCCGGTATTGTTCATGCAGCCATCGACGCCTTTGGCGACGGAAGAGGCAAAGCTTGCGTCATCAAGGATGATATTGGCTGACTTGCCGCCAAGTTCCTGGCTCACCCTTTTGACGCTGTCGGCTGAGGCTTTGGCAACCGCCACCCCGCCTCTGGTGGAGCCGGTAAAGGACATCATATCGATATCGGGATGCGCCGACATGGCCTCACCGACCACAGGGCCATAGCCGTTAACGAGGTTGAACACCCCGGCAGGGGCCCCGGCTTCATCAATAATTTCGGCAATGACCATCGCGGAAAGCGGCGCGATTTCCGAAGGCTTCAGGACCGCCGTACAGCCTGAGGCAAGACAAGGGGCAAGCTTGGAGACAATCTGGTTGATCGGCCAGTTCCAGGGGGTGATCAGCCCGCAGACCCCGATCGGTTCATGCCGGATAAGAAAATTGCCGTGCTCGTATTCGAAAACATGCTCACCAAGAACACGGATAGCTGTCTTGAGATGGCCAAGCCCGACCATCGCCTGTGCCCCGCGCGCCAGATTAACCGGCGCACCCATTTCGGTTCGGATGGCATCGGCAATATCATCAAACCGCCTTTTGTAGATTTCCCTTATGCTGGTCAGCAATTCCAGCCTCTCCTTCACGCTGGTGACGGAATAAGACGAAAAAGCACGCTTGGCGGCGGCAACAGCACGATTAACATCTTCGGCAGAGCCAACACTGATAGTGCCTGCGACCTGTTCGGTTGCAGGGTTGATAACATCAAGGGTTTCCGGGGATGCGGGGTCCACCCATTTCCCGTCAATATAGAACTGTGTCAGCGACATGATGATTGTCCTTTCCGGTAATAAAATTCTATTCTAGAGAAGGCCCTGCTCTTCGAGCACTTTGCGGGCGGCGCGGAAACACTCAAGAGATTGGGGCACCCCGCAGTAAATCCCGATCACATGAATAATGGCGCGGATTTCCTCAACCGTAACACCGTTTCTGACAGCCCCGCGGCAATGAATTTCCCATTCATGCATTTTTCCGAGCGCACCGATCATCGCAAGATTCATCATCGATCTTGTTTTGGCATCAATCGCGTCATCACCCCAGCCAAATCCCCAGCACCATGCGGTCATGGCTTCCTGAAAGGGGCGGGTGAATTCATCCGCGTTCTCAAGCGAGTTCTGGACATATTCGGCGCCAAGGGTGGCTTTGCGCTTTTCAAGACCAATTTCAAATTTGTTATCCATCACCGACTCCTGCTTGTTAACGTCAACACTCTACTGTTAGACCCCGCCTTGACGGAATGCAAGGCGCAAAAGATTTTCTGCCGTCCGTTACTAAGGTCAGCTCAGGTTGCGGAACCTGCCCGCATCCGCGCTTGCGCGGAATCACTGTCGCTGACATAGATCAGTCCCGCCAGCCGCCGCATCAAGCCATGCTCATGAGGATCGATACGACCATCAGCCAGAATGACCTGCCAGAGCTTTTCCATCAGGTAAATCTTCTCATCATGGCTGTATTCAGCGTTCACAACCCTGGTCCAGCCATAGAGATCATTTGCGTTGCGGGCGGCATCTCTCGCTTCGGCAAGAAGCGTGTCAACCTCACCTTCCGAAAGACCGAATTCCTGGGTAACGATCTGCCGGATCTGATCTTCCTCCTCGGGTCCGGCATCGCCGTCGACATAGAGGGCACGAAACAGGAGCGCGGTTGCGGCCAGACGCAGTTTTTCCTCATGGCTGTCTTCAGGTTGCGGCGCACCCGCGACAAGTTTTTTCATCAGATCTATCATCGCATCTTCCTTGAAAAACCAACATTTGCCGGAAGGTCTTTCGGGGTTGGTTAATGTTTAAGGTGATTTCTTCGGTGATACCGGGATCGGGTTAAGATGGCAAGAGAGGGGGAATAAATGACTAAGTTATGAAAAAGGAGGGGCAACCGTACCGGAGATGACCGATACCGTTGCCCGCGACTTTCAACACGATCAGAGATGATCAGGCGCTTTCGCGCATGTCACCCGCCGCCGTAAATTTCAGCCCGCCTGTCGACGGCTCAAAACTGATGGCAATCTTGTCACCATCCGTAAACTGCCCTTGAAGGAGAGCTTCAGCCAGACGGTCATGCAACGTGGATTGCAGCACCCGTTTCAGCGGCCGTGCTCCGAACTGAGGATCATAGCCCTGATCGCCGAGCCAGACCTTGGCGTCCTCGCTGACGGAAAGGGTGATGCCGCGATCCGCCAGCCTCTTCGCCAGCGCGTCAAGCTGGATATCGACAATACGGGCCATGTCATCCCGGCCAAGACGATTGAACAGGATCATGGCATCCAGCCGGTTGAGAAATTCCGGACGGAAGACCTGATGCAGATCTGCCATCACCTTGTCTCTTGCCTCGTTGCTCGGTGCGTTATCCGGCAGGGCCAGCAGATGTTCGGCCCCGATATTCGATGTCAGAAGAATGAGGGTATTCCTGAAATCAACCCGCCGTCCCTGGCCATCGGTCAGGTGACCTTCATCAAGCACCTGAAGCAGAACATTGAAGATATCGGGATGCGCCTTTTCAATCTCATCAAAGAGGATGACCTGATAAGGGCGCCGCCGGACCGCCTCCGTCAGACTACCGCCATCTTCATAGCCGACATATCCGGGCGGGGCACCGATCAGACGTGAGACTGCATGCTTTTCCATATATTCCGACATATCCATCCGCAGGATCGCCTGAGGGTCATCAAAGAGAAACCGCGCCAATGCCTTGGCAAGTTCGGTTTTACCCACCCCGGTGGGACCCAGCATCAGAAAGCTTCCTGTCGGCTGATCCGGATCAGCAATGCCGGCACGGGATCTGCGGATAGCGTTGGCCACCGCCGCAATTGCGTCGGGCTGCCCGACAACAGATCCGGCCAGTGTATCTTCCATACTGAGCAGCTTCTGCTGTTCGCCCTCCAGCATCTTGTCCATGGGAATGCCAGTCCAGCTGCTGATAACCTGGGCAATATGGTCTGCCCGCACGTCTTCGTCGAAAAGAGTGGTGGTTGCGATGGCCTCCTTGGCGGCGGCCAGCTGCTGTTCCAGTGCCGGCAGGGTGGCATAGGTAAGCTGAGCTGCCTTTTCAAGCTGGCCTTCACGCTGGGCGACATTGAGCTGATGCTTAGTGTCTTCAATGGCCTGCTGGATCTGGCTGACCTCGTTGCGCTGTGAGGTGACCTTCTCCCATTCACCGGTCATTTCAAGTGACTGTTCTTCAAGTGCTTTCAGCTCAATGGATATGGCCTCCAGCCTTTTTGCCGTGCGGCTGGTATTTTCTTTTTTCAGCGCCGCCTGCTCAATCTTGAGCTGAATGATCTGACGATCAACCTTGTCCAGCCCCTCGGGCTTGCTGTCGGATGCCATCCGCAGGAGACTGGCCGCTTCATCCATCACGTCAATGGCCTTGTCCGGCAGAAACCTCTCATTGATATAACGGTCCGAAAGCTGGGCCGCCGCCACAATCGCCTCATCGGTGATGCGGATACCGTGGTGCAGCTCGTATTTCTCTTTCAGGCCACGCAGGACATGGATTGTGTCCTCAACGGTCGGCTCATCGATGAAGACCGGCTGGAACCGCCGCGCCAACGCCGAATCCTTTTCGATATAACGCCGGTATTCATCAAGGGTTGTCGCCCCGATGCAATGCAGCTCGCCCCGGGCCAGCGCCGGTTTCAGAAGGTTGGAGGCATCCATTGCACCATCGGTCTTGCCCGCGCCCACCAGCTGATGCATCTCATCAATGAAGAGAATGATTTCACCATTCCGGGACTGAACTTCCTTAAGAACAGCTTTCAGCCTTTCTTCAAACTCGCCCCGATACTTGGCCCCGGCCACCAACGCGCCCATATCCAGCACAAGCAGGGTTTTATCAAGAAGCGCGGTGGGAACATCACGATTGACGATGCGCTGGGCGAGACCTTCGGCAATTGCCGTCTTGCCCACACCGGGCTGACCGATCAGCACGGGGTTGTTCTTGGTGCGGCGGGACAGGATCTGTATCGTTCGGCGCACTTCGGCCTCCCGCCCGATCACCGGGTCAAGCTTGCCGCGGCGAGCGGCATCGGTCAGATTTGTTGCATATTTCCCGAGCGCTTCAAAAAGGTCTTCGCCATTGTCGGTTTCGATATGGCGGCCTCCACGTTGCTGATCCAGCGCTGTTTTGAGCCTTGTTGCGTCAGCACCTGTCGCGCTGATTGTCTTTGCAACCGGCGCAGACGACTGGGCCATGGCAAGCACGACCTGATCGGCCGCGAGGAAAGCATCCCCATTATCACGGGACAGCTGTTCGGCCTTGGCCAGCATTTTGGCAAGATCAGGATCCATGCTGAGCTGACCGGCACCTGAACCGGTTACGGAAGGCATGTTTTCGATTGTTTTTTCAAGCTCTTCCTTAAGGGCCATACTGTCCCCGCCGGCGCGATCAATCAGCATCGCCGCGATCGTGTTTTCATCCTGAAGAAGGGCAAGAAGCAGGTGCTCAGGGGTAAGCCGCTGGTGATCTGCCCGAAGCGCCATCATCTGGGCTTCACCAATTGCGTTGCGCATAAGCGCGGTATAGTTATCCAAATTCATTTCACTCTCCGTTTCCATCGGACCCATCAGGCATCCGATATCTTTCGCAGTAAAACCGCCCTTTACGGCACGGTCAGGGATATCTCCCTATTTCTTATGTGAGGATGGACAGGTGGATTTTCAATAGGCGCAACCAGCACGCCGAGATCACGGCCCTGCATTGGGAATGAACAGCGGCACCCCGTCGCGCTGATAGGAGGCGATCGCCGTCTGCCCTCGTGGCGAAAGGATCCATTTTGCGAATGCTTCGGCCTTGTTCTTCTCTATATCCGGGCAGTGCGCCTCGTTGATCTGGATGACGCTGTATTGATTGAACAGAACCGGATCACCTGCAAAAAGAATGCGACTGCCGGTCTTGTTGCGTAACGCTGTCCAGGTCGCCCGGTCGGAAAGAATATAGCTTCGGGTTTCGAGGGCAAAATGGATCGCCGTTGACATGCCGTTGCCAATTTCAAGATACCAGTCCCCTGAATAGGCCTCCGGATTCTCACCCAGATCTGTCCAGATCCGGCGTTCCGCCTTATGGGTGCCGCTGTCATCTCCACGGGAAACAAAACGGGCTTTTTCCTGCAGGATACGACTGAAAGCTTCCGCAACCGTGCCGGCACCGGCAACTCCGGCCGGATCATCCTCAGGACCGATCAGCACAAAATCATTGTACATCACTTTATGGCGCCGGGCGCCGTATCCATCTTTTATAAATATCTCTTCGGCCACACGGTCATGCACCAGCAGCACATCCGCATCACAGTTGCGGGCATTACGGAGCGCTTGCCCCGTCCCCACTGCCACCACCCGGACATCTATCCCCGTGTCTGCGGTAAACTTGGGAAGGATTACGTCATAAAGCCCGGAATTCTGGGTTGTGGTCGCCGATTGCAGAAGAAGAAAATCCCGGGCCAGCACCGGCGTTGTGAAGGACAGGCCAAATATCAGCACGAGGGCTGTTATCACCCAGCTTTCAAGGTATTTTATCTTGCCTTTAATCATGAGCAGAATATAGCGGCTAAATCGATCTTGGGATAGATTTTCCATCTTGTCTGACGACTTTTCGCAACATGACAACAGATATATGAGGCCAGTCGATTTCATATCCGAAACGCTGAGCCAAGACATCAAATGTTGTTCGCGAAAAAAACGCCACATGGGTCGGATCACGCCGGTAGTACCAGGTGCTAAATTCCGTATCATCGTCAAGAACCTGCGTCATGACCACGAGCCAACCCCCCGGCTTCAGCATCTCGTCAAGCTGCGCAAACACCTCGCCCGGATGATGCAGATGCTCGGCGACTTCCGTCATGGTGATGAAATCGTACTGACGGCGAAGGACCTCCCGATCATCGGCATAGAACGGGTCATAAACAGCCATGGGAAAACCTGCTTCCTCCAGCATTGCCGCCAGAGCAGGTCCCGGGCCACAACCAAAATCAAGCCCGTTTGCCCCGGGCTCAAGCCTGGGGATAAGCGGTGCGGCAAGCCTTGAGAGAAACGCCCGGTACCCGGGATCACGGACATGGTTTTCATGGGTGTCGTAATGATCTTTTTCCACCTCTGGCCCGGGCAGCTGGTCAGCGGAAAGAAAAACCAGCGCACAGGAAGGGCATTTGAAATACCGCTGATTGTCCACAACAGCAAAATCTTCTGCTCTGGCGTTGCACAACCGGCAGGGCGCAGGTTCAGCCACGGGTAACGATCTTCCTTGACCTCGGCCAGTTATCGAGGGAGCGGTTGACGATAGTAACGGGAATCAACCCCGCCAGAACAATGATCAGCGCAGGCAAAGCGGCCACTTCAAGCATTTCTTCATTAGCATATTGATAGGTCACGGTGGCCAAGGTTTCAAAATTGAACGGACGCAGAAGAAGCGTCATCGGCAGCTCCTTCATGATATCGACAAAAGCTATCAACAGCCCGGCCAGAAAGGATGACCGCAGCAACGGCAGTGCCACCCGGCGGACACTGCTGGCAAAACCATGCCCCATGACCTGACTTGCCGGCATGATATTGGGGGGCAGGCGTCTGATGCCCGAACGCATTGTGCCATACCCTACCGCCTGGAACCGGACGATATAGGCGAAAATCAGCATCGCTGCACTGCCGATGAGGATGCCTCCCCCACCACCTGAAAGCCGGGTTATGGCCTGATCAAATCCACCGGCGGCGGTGAGTACGCCAATGGCAAGGATCGTCCCCGGGAAGGCATAGCCGGTGGCGGCCATCCCGGCAATAATCCGCCCTGCGGCCCCGCTCCGCCAATTCGCCATGATGGTGATGAAGCCAGCCAGTCCCATGATGATCAGGCTGCTGGTTAAAGCGACGAGAACCGTGTTGAAAAGGGTGTTTCCGAGCTCAGCTGCACCGATATTCGGCAGATCTCCGACAACAAAGCTCAGCAGCACCGCCACGGGCACCACAAATCCAAGGATCACCGGAATGCCGCAGACAAGAGGCAGCAATATCCGGAAAATGCCGTAAGCATTGCGGGTTGGAACACCTCTTTGCCCCTTGATATTGGATTCACCACCATTGCGGGACTGGGCATAGAGTTCCACCCCGAGCACCACAATGATGAGAACAAAGGCCATCACGGCGATCTGGGCTGATGTCGTGATGCTGTTCATCCCGAGCCAGACATTGAAAATACCTAAGGTAAGGGTTTCAACCGCAAAGTAATCCACCGTGCCGAAATCGGAAATCACTTCCATCAGCACCAGCGCCAGACCAGCAACAATAGCAGGCCTGCTGAGCGGCAGGGCAACCTTAAGAAAAATATTCTGCCCCGACAGGATCGCCGCTTCGTAAAGACGGCATGAGGTGATGCGGAAAGCCGTTCTGGCCGTGATATAAATATAGGGATAGAGAACCGAAGCCATGACCAGCGCGGCACCGCCCATGGAGCGGATTTCCGGAAACCAGTATTCCCGTGATGTATGCCACCCCGCCAAGTCGCGAAGTAAAGTCTGGACCGGACCTGCATATTCCAGAAAATCTGTGTAGGTATAGGCAATGATATACGCTGGCACTGCCGCGGGCAGGACAAGCATCCAGTCCAGAAGCCGTCGCCCCGGAAAAGTATACCGGCTGACTATCCACGCCGTGGATACACCGAAAACAAGCGCCAGCGCACCAACTCCCAGCATCAACATGATGGTGTTGACAAAATACCGCAGCAGAACAGTTTCAAAGAGATGCGCCATCAACCCCTGGCCATCTCCCATCGCGGTCAGAATGAGAGCGGCAATGGGCGCAAGAAGCACGATGCAGCAGGCCCACATCAGAAGACGGGCAAGAAGCATCTTTCCTGCGACGCCTGATCCGGCGCTGTTATCTGCTGTCGTGGTTTCGGTCATCACTTGCCCGTTTCAGATCACTTGATTTCACATAAACCCTAATCAGAGATCAGGCAGGATATCAACAATTATTGAGAATGATTATCATGCGCATAAAGCCACAGGGCAAGTACGGAACAGCATCATCCTGAGAGTTTATTTGATTTTCCGCCCGAACAGCTCAAGGCGGTGGCCGACCAGTTCAAACCCCATGTCCCGGGCGATCTGTTCTTTCAGCGCTTCGAGTTCTTCATGCTGAAACTCATGAATTTCACCGCTATCGACGTCAACGAGATGTTCGTGATGCTCCCCTGCCAGTTCATATCGGGCCTTGCCATCCCCGACTTCGAGCTTTTCAATCACCCCGGCCTGTTCCAGCACGCCGACGGTCCGGTAGATCGTGGCAAGAGAGATGGTTTTGTCCACCGCGATTGCCCGGCGGTAGATTGTTTCCACATCAGGGTGATCATCAGCTTCATCAATCAGCTCGATGATGATCCGGCGCTGGTTTGTCATTCGGACACCAGCTTCAAGGCATTTATCGATGACCCGCATGGGCATGAGTTCCTGTATTTTGATTTATCCAAGCCTAACGTGTAGAAAGGCTTGTATCAAGATCTGGTTCAGGCTTCAGAATAGGCCACCGGATCACCAAGCCGGATGGCCCCACCGGAAATAACCCGGCAGCAGACCCCACCACGCCAGTCCGGCATCAGCGCCTCCCGCAGACCACTGCGCTTGCTTTCCATCAGCTCACACGGTTCGGTCTCTTCGACAACCTCAAGCCGGACATCACCAATGCTGAAAATGCCGCCGTCCTGCTGAGGTGAGCGCATCCCCCGCACAAAAAGATTTGCCCGGCGTTCAACCCAAGGCATTGCCGCACCGTCGGTTGCGCCGACGGCGTCGTTCCAGTCATCTTCAAAGAGAATCGAAACCTGCCGGCGGCTCTTGCCGCCCCTTGCATCACCATCAAGACCTTTTTCGATCGTGACGATGACATCGTCCCTTTCTTCCATGGGCGCAAGGATGCGCGGCGCAACAGCAATACCGATGACTGAAACCATGATGATCTCCTTTAAGGGAATTTTTGATCTAACCTAGACACTGCCCGAAGCCGTGGTGTCTGGCAAGGTGGTCATATTTCGGCCCGGCCTTTCCATTCCCGCCATTTGATCACCATATTTGCCCCTAAGCTGGCGAAAGGTTCCGGTGGCAGCAGTTGTGGCGGCGATGCGTTGAGCATCTCTTCGACCACAGGTGAATTTGAACGGCTGGCCAGTTCCGCGGCAGCAATGCCGGCAAGCGTACCTTTCGCGGTGCCCAGCCCGTTCTGGCAACAGGCGGAAAATACGCCATCCTCGATCTCGCCGAAAGCAGGAGTGGAATTCCGGCTGAGGCACAAACGGCCGCCCCACCGATAGGCCATTTTCACGTCATCAAGCTCAGGGAAACGCCGGGCAAAGCCTTTATCCTGATCACGTCCATAGCGTTCAACCCTCGCTTCCGAGACTTCCATCGTGGGATTGAACGACCAGCGATTGCGGATCACAATCCGGTCGCCGCCAATGCCGCTGATACGCCGTACCGTGCTCCCCATCGGATCAGAAGGCGTTATCCCCCAGCGCGGCTGGCCACCCAGACGTTTCAGCTGCGCGTCGTTGAGAGGCTCGGTCATGGACGCATAGGTGAAGACATGCATCAGACGGCGGCGGAAATATCCGAAACTTTCGGCATGACCGTTTACCGCAAGAATGATCCGCGGCGTGGTAATTCTGCCCCCGGGGGTGGTGACGCACCAGTCCTGCCCCATGTGCTCAAAGCTCAGCGCCGGTGTATTTTCATATATATCCACTGTTTCCGAAAGGCCTGCGGCCAGACCCCGGATATACAGCGCCGGCTGAAGCAACACACAGCCGGGCATGAAAAGACCATGGCGGTAAAACCTGCTGCCGGTCACGTCATGCATCGCTTTTGCATCCAGTGTCTCGAACGGCTCTCCAAGGCGCTCAAGATGCGATGCATAGCTGATGTTATGGTCCATACCTGACTTGGTCACGGCACCGTTGATACGCCCGCATGGGTCAACGGCTTCAGGGGGAAGGTCATAATCTTCTGCCACTTCACGGGCAAAGCCGATCGCCTGACGGTTGAGCCTGATCTGCCAGTGATCACGTTCAAGGCTTGAGGTGTACTGGTCCGAGGAAAGATCATGGGGCAGATCGATCATGAAACCGGAATTGCGTCCCGCAGGACCATGGCCGATACGTCGCGCGTCGATCACCGTAATGGTGTCACCATTGCGCAGTTGGGTCAGCCTGCGCGCCGCTGAAAGCCCGGCAAAACCGCCCCCGATAACCAGCCAGTCCGTGGTGATGTCCCCATCAAGGGCCGGGTGAGGCGGCGCGGGGTTAAGAATTTCATTCCATGCCGCCGGCCCCGGATCACGAGGCAGGCGTAAAGCCTCACGGCGAATCCCCATCAGCTGATCTCTTCGGGGCTGGGATCACTCAGATCGACCCAGATTGTCTTGATTTCCGTGTACTGATCATGCGCATGGATGCTGTTGTCACGCCCCCCGAAACCGCTTTCGCGATACCCGCCAAACGGGGTTGTGATATCACCTTCGCCATAGCAGTTGACCGTGATGTTTCCGGCCCGCATCCCGCGCGCCAGCCGCAACCCTTTGCGCATATTGCTGGTAAAGACCGATCCGGCCAGCCCGTAATTTGTATCATTGGCAATTTCAAGTGCTTCTTCGGCAGAAGACACCGTGATGACCGACAGAACGGGGCCGAAAATCTCTTCTCTTGCAAGAAAGTGATCCGTGGAAATCCCGTCGAAAATGGTGGGTTCAATGCCGGCCCCTTCCGGGCTTTCTCCGCCGCAAAGCGGCTTAAGTCCGGTTTTCTTTGCCCGTTCAATGGCATCAGCCACCTTGTCAAAATGCCCCTTATCCACAAGGACACCCATCCTGTTCACCGGATCAAGCGGATTCCCCTGGCGCCATTCCCTGACATGGTTTAGCAGCCTTGCCATCAGTTCATCCTTGATCGCGGCATGGACGATCAGCCGTGAGGTGGCGGAACAGTTCTGCCCCATATTCCAGAAAGCCCCATTGGCGATATGGCCGGCAACACTTTCAAGGTCTTCGGCATCTTCAAGCACAACAGCCGGGTTTTTACCGCCACATTCCAGCGTCACCTTTTTAAGATTGCTCTCGGCGGCATATTTAAGAAACAGCCGACCTGTTTCGGTGGATCCCGTAAAGCTCACCATATCAATATCCGGATGGCGGCCGATCGGCTCTCCCGTGGCAGGGCCATCGCCGGGCAGCACCTGAAGCACACCACGCGGCAAGCCCGCCTCCATGGCAAGCTCGGCAATACGAAGCGCGGTCAGCGGCGTCTGTTCAGCCGGTTTCACGATGACAGAATTCCCCGCCGCCAGCGCCGGGCCGATTTTCCAGGCCATCATCAGCATCGGGAAATTCCATGGCAGGACACAGCCCACCACCCCGATCGGTTCACGGGAAATCATCGCCACCGCATCATCTCCGGCAGGGGCTGTCTGATCATAGATCTTATCGATCGCCTCGGCGTGCCACTTGATCGTGGCGATGGTTTCCGGAATGTCGATTTCCGCGCAATCACGAATGGGTTTGCCGCTGTCGACGGCTTCCATGACCGCAAGTTCATGGCGGTTGCGCGTGATCAGTTTGCACAGCCGGATCAGCACATCTTTGCGCTCAGCCGGATGCGCACGTGACCAGGCTCCGGCCTCGAAAACTTCACGCGCCTTCTGCACCGCATGATCCACATCATCTTTGCCGGCAGCCTTGATCGTGGTGATATCTTTCCCGGTGGCGGGATTGGTGATCACCATGGCGGCGCCCTGTCCGGCACGAAATCCACCATCGATGAAAGCCGCCGACGGCGGGGTCAGACTATTGGCAATGGCTTCATATTCCTCAAGGCTCAGCACATCACTCATGACGCGAACTCCTCTTCAATCTTCTGGATGGTGGTGTTCATGGTTGCGATAACCTGCGCCAGTTCGCGCTTCTCGTCTTTGTTAAGCGGCCTCAGCGGCAGGCGCGGGCCACCGGCAGGCAGGCCAAGAAGTGTCATGCCGTGCTTGATACTCTGGAGAAACTTCCCCCCCTGTTCAAGCACCTGCATCAGCGGCAGCATTGCCGTCATGATCCGACGCCCTTTTTCAAAATTCCCTTCCATCACGCAGGCGTCAAAAAGCGCCCGATGTGCCGCCATGGCAAAATTCGAGGCGGCACAGACCCAGCTTTTCGCCCCCCAGGCAAAAAATTCAAGCGCCTGGTCATCCATCCCGCAGGAAAGCGAAATATGCGGATAGCGGCGGGCAAGCAGATGCACACGATTGATATCGCCTGAACTTTCCTTGATCGCCCTGAAATTGGGGGACCTGCCGACACGGTCGAGATATTCTTCATCCATGGTTACGCCCATCCGGCCGGGGTAGTTGTAGAGCATAACCGGCAGATCGACGCTCCGTTCAACCGCCAGCGCATGAAGCGCGTTCTCACGTCCGGTTGGCAGTGAATATGGCGGCGTGGTGATGAGAATGCCCGAACATCCCGCCGCCTTCGATGCCTCGGCCAGCAGGATCGATTCCTCGGTCCTGAGCGTTCCCGTGCCGCCAACAACCGGAACCCTGCCATCGACATGCTCACACCCGATCTTGAGAAGATCAAGACGTTCTTCCATCGAATGCGCATAATATTCACCGGTGGTGCCGCCGATGATAATGGCGTCCACCCCTTCGGTGATCAGGTGGTCAAGAACTGTCCTGAACCCGTCCTGGTCAATCAACCCATCCTCATGACACGGCGTGATGACCGGGGTAATTATTCCCTTGAATTCCATTTGCCTGATGTTCCCCTAACCCTATTCAGTTCATGTACCCGTCTTTATATCAGCCGTCGCCTCAGCAGAGTTTTCATCAAAAGGCGAGATTTCGAAATCCAGCGGCCTTGGATGAATGTAATCGTCCATATATTGACGTGATAATTCCCAGTGTTCAAGGGTGAGGCGAACCGCCTCTTCCTCGTCGCCCGCGGCGAAAACCTCAATAAACCGGTCGTGATGCGCGCTTGCGGTGGTGATACGATCATCCCGGGCATCACCTTTCTGCTGCCAGAAAATCTGGCCGATGCGGGCATGATCAATCAGCAGCCGTTGCAGGCTTGGCATCAGATACGAATTACCTGAAATCACACCGGTCTGATAATGAAACCGGTCGTTGAAATACACCATGCCGTCGACATCCCGCCGTTCAACCGCATCTTTGAAATCACGCTGGATCCGTGCCAGCGCATCGATATGGGATGACGTGGATGACCGGGCCGCAAGCCGTGCCGTTGCGGCGTAGATCATCGGCGCGGTAAGAAAAAAATGCCGCATCGATTTGTGATCCATGGGTGAGACAAAAGCCCCCCGGTTTTCATGGATCTGGGTATAACCCTCACCGGAAAGCTGACGCAACACCTCCCGTAGCGGGGTCCGGGAAAGCCCGTAAAGACGGGTCAGCCGGGACTCGTCCAGAGGTTGGCCCGGCTCAAGCTCCATGGTCAGTATCTGCCGCCGAAGCGTCGATATCACATCGTCTTTGGTATATTTCCCAATTTCACGTTTGACCTGTGACACGTCTCCGCCCCACCCGACTGTTAACTTGCGGTATTTGTATTGACTTGGATGAAATGATATTGCAAGAAAAAAATGTATACAATATGTATTTAGGAAAATTCCCATGAATTCACCGTCATCGGATCAACCATCACCGCTGAACTCCCGCCGGGGCGGACGTAAGGAGCGCCGCCACCTCAGGACCAGGCCCCGGGATGACATGCTTCCTTCGCTCAGGCGCAATATGCCACTGGTTGAACCGATGAGTGCCGAGCAAGTCGAAAAGATTGACCATGCCTCGATGGATATTCTGGAAGAGGTCGGGGTGGTGTTCCGGGATGAAATTGCCCTTGAAGACTGGCGGCGTGCCGGCGCCGATGTGAAAGGTGATCTGGTCAGGCTTGACCGCGGCCTTGTGCGTGAGCTGATCTCCACCATTCCGTCGGATTTCACGTATCGCGCCCGCAATCCGGAACGCAATCTTCCGCTGGGCGGGCTCCATTCGATCTTCGTGCCGATGACCGGCGCCCCTTATCTGAGAGATCTGGATGACGAACGCCGCAACCCAACGCTTGACGATCTGGCCAATTTCCACAAGCTCTCGCATATGCTGCCCGGGCTTCATTCCTCGGCACATCACATTGTTGAGCCGATGGATCATCCTGTATCCCATCGCCATCTGCGGATCACGTATTCGTCGATGAAACATTCGGACAAGACATTCATGGGCATGACGACATCCGGCAAAAATGCCGAAGACGTGCTGGACATGTGCGAAATACTTTTTGGCCCCGAGGTGATGGAAACCCAGCCCGTGGTGACCGGAAACTGCAATGGCAATTCGCCTCTTGTATGGGATGAAACCATGCTCAGCGCCATGCGGGCGTTCTGTCGCCGCAACCAGCCGGTGTTGTGCTCTCCCTTCGTTCTGGGCGGGGCCAATACACCGGCCTCCACCGTTCCGGCGGTAGCGCAGCTCAACGCCGAGGCTCTTTCCGCCCTTGCCTATACCCAGATCATCCGCAAGGGATGCCCCGCCATATACGGGCATTATCTTTCGACGGTATCGATGCAGTCCGGCGCGCCGATGGCCGGAACACCTGAAATCAGCCTGATGAATTTCATGATCGGACAGATGGCCCGGCATTATAATATCCCCTGGCGCACGTCAAATACGCTGGGCGGTGCCAAGACCCTTGATGCCCAGGCCGGATACGAAAGCGCAACCACCCTGATGGCTGTCATGCTTTCCGGCGCCAATTATATCTGGCATTCGGCAGGCTGGAATGAAGCCGGCATGCACTGCTCAACAGCCAAATTCGTGATTGACGCCGAACAATGCGAAATGGCGTACCGCATGATGGAAGGGCTCAGATGGGATGATTTCGACGAATCTCTTGCCGCCATCCGGGATATCGGCCCGGGCGGGCATTATCTCGGCCATCCGCATACCCAGGAGAATTTCCAGCGCGCCTTCTTCATGCCGGAACTCTTTGACAACAATTCCTTTGAGCAATGGATGGCGGAAGGCGCAAAAGACGCCACCACGCGGGGGCTTGAAAAAGCACGCAAACTGCTGGCCGAATACGAAGAACCGGCGCTGGACCCCGCCATCGATGATGCGCTTAAGGATTACATCGCCAGCCGGGAAAGGGAAATTCCGGCCGAAGACGCGCTCAATCAGGAATATTAGAACTGGGGCAGGCCCTGCCCGCCCCGTCAGATCACGGCTTTTTCAAGAAAAGGTGTCCCGCTCCGGATACGTTCAAATCCGAGCGGTGACAGATCAAGGCTGCGGTATTCCCCGTAGAGAATCCATTCCGAAAGCCCCCGGCCCATCGCAGGTGACTGCTGAAAACCATGGCCGGAGAAGCCGTTGACGAAAAGGAAATTTCCAACCTCGTCATGGGGGCCGACAATCGCGTTCTGATCCAGCGTGTTATAGGCGTAATGGCCCACCCAGGCGTTGATCACCTTGATCGCCTCAAACGCCGGGATACGATGCGCGATATGGGGCCACAGCTTTTCTTCCCAGATACGGTGATCAAGATAAAAATCGTCAAAATCCACCGCCGGATCTTCATCGGGAGGACAACCGCAGAGATAATACCTGCCATCGGTGCGGACATGTACACCGGAAGGATCGATCGTCAGCGGCAGATCACGATCCAGTGGCGTTGCCGCATCAAAGATGAACGTGTATCTGCGGCGGGGCTCGATCGGCAGATCACATCCTGCCATGGCGGCCGTTCGGGCGGCACGCGGCCCGCTGGCATTAACCACCTTTCCGGCGGTGATAACCGTACCGGAGGCAAGCGTGACGCTCTCAATACGGTTGCCCTGCCGGGTTATGTCCACGACTTCGTTCTCGATATATTCAACGCCGTTCTGCCGGGCTTTCCGCTTCCACCAGTCAAAAAGGGTGTTGCCGTCAAAATAGCCTTCATCCCTGGTGTTATGGCTGCCCAGAATAATGCCGTCGAGATTATAGAAAGGATAGGCCTCGTGGATTTCATCAGGGGTCATGATCCGTGTTCCGGCCCCGAGCTGTTCCTGAATTTTCTGGTTTTCGATCAGCACTTCTGCCAGGGCTTCGTTACCGGCCAGATACATGTAGCCAAAATTCTGCAGAAGCACGTCCGGAACTTCGGGATCATCATCCATGTATCTGCGAAAATTTTTAACGAACTCAGCCCCGAACTGGGAAATGCGGATATTGATCTCGTTGGAAAACTGCTGCCGGATACAGGAATTGGTATGCGCGGTTGAGCAGAATTCATACCTGGCGTCCCGTTCAACCACCAGTATCCGGCCATCAAAATCAGGATTGCTGGAAAGAAACCATGCGACCGAAGAGCCGATCATCGCCCCACCAATGATAACGACATCATAGGTGAGAGATTTGGGTTCAGCTGAAAACCCGATTGAGCCTGATGATGCCATGACTGTCTCCCCGATACATGCAATGCCTGATATTAATCCACAGGATATCGAAATGCGCAAGGCCATACAAAGCCGCCCGACAACCTTAATCTACACGCAAATCTTGATAGTGCAGAAACCGCTGAAATCAGATATGGTGGCATCATGAAAAACAAATATTATACCCCGAATGGCGGTCTGCCGCCCCAGTCCGAAATAGGTAATGACCGCGCGGTTTTCACCACTGCCTATGCCTTTATCCCGAAACGGGTGCTGACGGACATCGTGACCTCATCTCTTCCCCATTGGACGGAAACCCGTCTTTGGGTTCTGGCAAGGCCGCTGTCAGGTTTTGCTGAGACCTTTTCGCATTACCTGATGGAAGTCGGGCCCAAAGGCGGAAGCACCGACCCTGATGATGACCCCGATGCCGAACATGTTCTTTTTGTCACC
>Ga0181585_10000439_pt1 | contig 34664 bp, 20 predicted proteins | sample 071ome_29_FD_132469 | JGI IMG/M metagenome (GOLD analysis project Ga0181585, IMG submission 132469) | Coastal salt marsh microbial communities from the Groves Creek Marsh, Skidaway Island, Georgia - 071407BT metaG (megahit assembly) | ecosystem: Environmental > Aquatic > Marine > Intertidal...
TGGGAATAATACTACGCTCTATAAAAATGTCACTCGAATGGTAAGAGAAAATAAGTTTAAGGAATTGAAAGAATTATCCGAAATAAACTTTGAGCGTGTCGACAATCCCTTTATACAAATGGAATTGTATTTAATCGATGAAAATACGAATAATGATGAATCCTACAAAAAGAATATATGTGGTGATCAGATTTTTGATTTATTGGATTACTTTGATGATTTTTGTATCAAAGGAAATGAATTGCTTGACATTAACTTTCTAACCTGGTATTTGTCTCATTATTTCGAAATTATTATGAATGAAACCACCTTTAGTAATAAAATTTATAATATTCGCTGCATAGACGACTCAATAAAACTGTTTCATCTTAGTGAAAAACGACACTTAGTATTGTCTGGTGAAGAAGATTCATATGAAATTATTGAGACTAATGAGATAAATAAAAGTAATAATGAATGACTCGGAGAGGACGTCAGAAAAGATTTTCAATGAAAAAATAATTTTCAAATCGAAAAATGTTTCATTTAATTTGAAAATTATTAAATAAACATAATCAAACAAAAAGATATAAAAGATTTTATCTAATACTATAATATAAGATGGAATTCGCACAAAGCAATTTTTCCAGAGTCCAACCTCCAAAAACGGTGTCAAACTCGAATTCATCGAGAGCATCTGATGTTACGACGAACAATCGTAAAAAAATATGTGAGCAGATTAAACAATCTGCTGACCATGTTTTAAAGGATACTTGGGTACTGTGGGGCCATCTCCCACACGATACCGATTGGACCATAAATAGTTACATTAAAATAATGGAATTCAACACATTGGAAAATATGATTGCTTTGTATCGAAATATTCCTGAAGCAATGGTGAAAAATTGCATGCTGTTTCTCATGCGAAAAAACATTATGCCTATTTGGGAAGATAAGAAAAACAAAAATGGAGGATGTTTTTCATTTAAGGTCACTAACAAAAGTGTACCAAAAATATGGAAACAAATGAGCTATGTTTTAGCAGGAAATACGCTAACTAAGGACGCGAAATTTGCAAATAATATCAATGGTATAACCATTTCTCCGAAAAAATCCTTCTGTATTATGAAAATATGGGTGTCCAATACCTTGGTACAACATCCGCGAAAATTGGTTTTAGTGAAGGGACTTAATCAAAATGGTTGTATTTTTAAGAAACACAAGCCCGAATATTGAGGTGTGATGCACGATGCGAACAATGAACTTTATTATGAATTTTTTCAAACGTTAAAGAAAATTCATAATAATATACTCTCGGTTTAATATAATATACATATGCCGATAAAGAATTTATTAGTGGTTCATCATACAGTTAGAAATTGGGAAGATTTGTCTAAAAACCGCAAGAGTGATACGACTGATTTTTTATTATACGACAATACTACTACGTCGGCTGATATATCAGGTCGCTGTTTTAAAGATAACGGTGATTTGGACATTTCAAATATCGCATTTGTATGGGACAATAACGCACCACAAAATTTTCCTTTTTTACCAGATTCTACACAAAATAACAAATTCCTTTCCATTACTTTTCAAAATTTTATTAGCAATGATTTGTCTAATGTACCTCACGTTGATTTAATCTCGGGTTCTCTCAATCATAAAATACATTTCAATGATATTTCCGATTGCTATAATAATGGCGGGACTGGAAGCATTAGATATGATTTGGACAATACTTATTGGGAAGAAACTGGGAAATTAAGACTAAAACAATTATTTCATTCCTCCGACACCACCAAACAATTATTTAATGATACGGCGGGTACAACATATGATATTCACAACACATATTTTAATAGTGATTATCAAATAGAAAATTCTCTCGGTTCACCCATTTCACCATTTAGTATTATTTGTAGAGATGGTATTTTATATGGTTGCGGCGATTTTCATTACATTATTAGAGGACATGATGACAATTTCAAATATAAATTTTGGCAAGATATTTCTTCCCAATTCACACCATTAGCATTGACCTCGGGAGAAACTTATGGTGCTCAATCCACTACTGGACACGCCATTGGTCCCATTATTTCTTATGGGTACAGTAAATATCATATGGCATTTATTGATAAAAATGAAAAACTTTACATTTTATCGGACTTAACCAATAGTCATTTGGTACGAAGTTCAAATGTTTTAAATTACAATAAATATGGCGACGGTAATCTCACAGAATCCGCAATGGAAGTAAAAAAATTTGTATATGTATGTTGTGCTGCTAGAATGGGTATTGTTATTTCCGAAGAAAGAGATTCCAATGGAGATTTAAGCGGAAATAAATCATATTTATGGGGATATAAATCCGTTTCAAATAGAGGCAATGACAATAATGACTTATTTATTTCATCGAAATACGTGGAATTATCTGAAACGAATTTTTTTAAAAATACCAATGGTACCAATAATGCCGATGATGCAATCGATACACTTTCGGCTGCAATTAATTCTACTCATTTTTCCATTATTGATTCAAGCTTTTGTGTATATTTAAATGGAATTATCGATAAAGATGGTATTGAAACGGAAAGACCCAATGACTCACTATTGGATTTATCCAAGTGTAAAATTGATTTTATCGGTGAAAATGGAAAATTTATTTATATGGATGATAACTATTTGTATGTATTAACAAAAAATAAAACTCTTTATGAAATAAAATTAGACGTTGAGATAGTATCGGGAGAAGATATAAATTTGACAGATATAGACAAAGTACGCACTATTACTTCCATTGGAGACGTCCCGGGTGAAATTATAGACATAAAACGACACTATAATATATTATATATTTTGAACGAACTAGGTGATTTAATGACAATTGATACTCAAAATAATGATTTATTGAATCTTAGCCCTCTTTCAAATACCGATTTGAATAATACAAAATTCCAGTCTTTGAAAGGAAACGAAGGTCAATTGTTTTTATTGACCAACGATGTCTCGGGAAACAGAGGACGCTCTATTTATGCAATTGGTAATAATTTACAAGGTAAATTAGGTATTTCTGAGAAAAAAATTTCTCATGCTTTTCCTTCGGATACGTCGCGTAATATAGTCGTAGCCGAAAATATATTACAAGGTGGATTTGAAACATTTCCCGAAGCACCCGTAAAAACACCTTATAGATACGCAACTTATTTGGAAAATTTTAATTATCTTTATGAACGTATTATACATCCTGAACGCGGAAAATTCGATAACGATCCTTCTGGTATTCGTCAAACACCCCTTACCAATACTTTTTTACCTGCACAAACAATTGGTAATATAATTAAGGGCGAAAAAGTTGGAAATCAAGTATTCTTCAATGATTACACTTACAGTGATTATACATATATTGATGGTAGCGGTGTTTTACAAATAAATCCGACATTTGGCGGTGAATTTTTCATTGAAAGTAATTTTGAAAAATGTACAATTGAATGCAAAGGACCGACTGACGTTTCAAATGTTATTGTTATTGAAAATGATTTACAATACTCGGATATTTCTGGATTTTATATTAATACTAGTGATATTTCTCTTAATGCTTCCGTTGTAAAAGATTTGAGTGGATTGGATACTTCTGTCGATATAAATTCTTACCCTTTTTCCAATTTACAGTATTATAATATCGCAAACAGTATCGCAAACGTTGATTTCTCAAACAGTATTTTAGGCGTGACGGTAAGCGAAGTGGAAAAAACAAAAGCAGAACTAGAATTAACTGGTCGTATTGAAGCACAAAGACAATTCAAATTAAAGCAATCTTTGATAGATAAATTTTAAAGTATGTTTGTAATTAATTATTTTAATAGACAGTAATATTATATGTCCATTAAAATATTGGATTCTTATTATAAGTTCGGTGATGCAAATATTATAATCGATATTAGTAATACTTTCACGCTAGAGCAAACTATTGATATAAGTATTAATGGTGTCGATGTTTCAAACATTAGTGTATCGCCCGGGGTCACACAATTGAGTTTTTCGGATAGTTCTTTTAATAATACTGAAGATTCCTCGAATTCTTTTGATTTAAGTAATTCCGCTTTAAACAGTCTCGGGACACCCGCTATCAATAATTTAATAAAGCATTTCGTGGTTGATATATCTACCAATGGACAATATCAAGACCCCAGTGGTACCTCGGGTAATTTATATTTCCATAATTATAGTTCTTCACATAATCTCCCTAGTAATAATTATAATTCAAGTGTTATTTTAAAACCCACGGATTATGATGTGTCTTTTGTGTTACATTACAGATCGACAGATACTGATATATCAAAAGCACTGGTTGACACACCGAACGTTATTAGCGATTTGTCACAATCTTTGGTATATTTAAAATCCCACGGTTATGCCTTACCGCCTTCGCTGAGAGATGAATACCATGTATTTTTCGATATGAGCAGTAGCTATAATCCCGACGATAATTCGGGAAACGAAGTAAAATCGGTTAACTATGTGTTTTTAAAAGATAATCCCAAAACGGCAAACTATGAGTTCTATTCCTATGGTTCTTACTTGTATGTTGGTGTAAATAAAAGTTTTATCGAGAGTAGTGACCCAGGTATAACCGATGCCATGAAAAGGAATCGTCTTAAAATTCTCTTCAATATGGCGTTTTTCAAAGTATTGTTAGACGGTACTTATGATGTATTGGAGACTGAACCCTTCGCCAAAGAAAGACTTTGGTATACTGTGGCTTCCTCGACGTTCATGTCGGCAGTGGGACCTGGTTCTTCTGATATCAGTGGTTCTCAAATTTATAATAACGAAGACCCTCTGTTCTCATCATATTTGAACGACTTTCTTAGACTGAGACAATTGTCTTTTGCGAATTTATCCAAATCTCGAGAATACGGCAGTTATATCCTTCTGAAATATTTAAATGAGCGTACAACCGATGTAAGTGGATTGACTTCGGGTATTCAGACCGATATAAGTAATTCTTACGTCGAAAAAGTATGGGAATTATTTAGACAAGATACACAGTATAATCCCGAGCCCAGCGTCAAAACAATGCGCGAATATTTGGGTCGTGCTCTGAAAGAGAGAACACCCATTGATTTCACAAGAAGTGCCACGGAGAAATTTGAAGATTATTTGTTGGATTTTTGGCAAACCATTTTATTTATGTTATCTTATGTCGGACACATCATACATTTAAAAAATGATACTCTTAATCCTATATTTTCTTCGGCCGAAACAACGGGTGCTACCTTATCCAATGTTTCCAATGTCGCTTTTTTCCGGGACAAATATTTGGCAAATTTAGACAATTCGGCAAATTTTCTCCTTAATGATACTGAATATTATTTGAATGTAATAAAACAATACGGTGTTGATACCAATATATTAGATCCTGCGACAATGTTTTTTTATGACGCAAGTACCAATGCCATTTCTGACGTTGATGATGCAAATAGAAAACAATATATGAGACGTATTAATATTGGTAACGCGGATGCAGGCGAATTTATTATGTCTCGTGCCGATATTTCTGGAACATACGGCGTCGAATTCATATACGTAGATACGAGTAACTTACCTAGTTCTCAACTGAATCCGAAAAATTTGGATATTGATATAAAAACGCGTGTCACATGGAATTCTAGGGATGAAGAAGAAACTACGGTTTCACGTTTTGACTATCGATTTTTTTATATACACCGTAAAATGAATTCTGGACATAATGTAGTTGGCGGAAGTCAAGAGCAACACGATTTTTTACGCGGAGAACTTATAATAACCAATACTTCGCGTAATAATTTTCAATATTTAATACCAAATGTACGTAAAAATGATTTGGTAAGTATATTGATTGTAAATGTTCAACCCAATAGTACGGCAACACAGGAAAAAAATATTATCTTGCGTATGATTTACTCCTCGCAAATAGTGACACCTGAAGCATTTTTTTTAAACAATACTAACAATGCGAAGGTTGACATTAATTATGATATTATCACCAAAATCGACATTCCAAAGTCCATTCTATTGAATCCGGTGGGTACAGCCAATTTCAAATTTGAAATCGACAAAGACAAAATAAACGCCAAAAGTAAAGGATTTTATAAATATATATCTAGTCAAAATCAATCCATCGAATTTTTAACCAATGAAAATCTTAATTATACCGATATTTCAAATGTTGTGATTGATTCGGAATTTACCAGCGATGAACTGTACATGCGTTTCGAGTTTGATGTTATACCTTCCAGAATCATACACGGATACAAATTATATTGGGGTACAGATGAACTTAGCTTAGACGGCAATAATTTAAGTATTTCCACGAATTCCATTAATGGCGACACAGGAAGGGTTGACATAATGGATATATCTTGCGGGAATCAAAATAATTCTTCTGTAACACTCGCGGGAAACAGTAAAAATAATCCGAATTATATATTTTTGGATAGTACAGTATCTCCTTCTCTCCCAGGTAGAGGTATAGATATTTCAAATACAGTATTTGCTGAGTATATCCCAGGATATACCGACAACAATGCCAATGTTATATTGCCGAAAATACGCGTAGAATTTAATCGTACAATAATTCCACCTGGTAAAACCCGTATATATGCGGTATCTTACAACACGCAAAATGGAGTTTTTTCGCCGTGGAGTACAGCAGGATTGGAAAAAAGAGCCACCGTTAAAAACGTCAGCGCCGATAATCCATATTATTTGGAATCTCGTGTCAAATCAGTGAGGACAACCGATGCTTCTTCCAATAATATTGAAAGTGCACGCCTCATTTTTATGTCCGACGAAAACAATTTACGTGATGCAATTATTAGTATTGCCATACCCAAAGAAGAAGGTATCGTGAGATTTTTCAATCGTGACACAAATATATACAGTGGAAATAGTATGAAAGAAATAAATTATTACGCACAAGGCAATTTGAGATATGAAATTTATTGGGCGAAAAAAACAGGTGAATCCATATTGTTACCTGGTGACTATGGTTCTTTGAGTGCTGATACGTCAAACAGAACAATCGACGATATTAGTGGTGTGAATGAATTTGGACGTGTTATACCGAATCATACTGATTTCCCATCAAACGCGGTGCTTCATCAACACACTTATTATTATTCCTATCAAAATGATCATATTGTGACAATAAATGCGAATTCTTGTGATTTAAAATATAAGTTCGGTGACTCAGGCGAGAGCGATGGTAGATTAAAAAAGCCCAGTGACGCCACAGGGTTAGTGGTAGAAATGGTATATGATTTGTCCCGAAATCACCACAAACAAATATTTGTTCCTTTAAAAGTGAAAAACGATAAACCTGTCATTGATTTTCAGCTAACCAATATTTCCATTCCTGGGAAATATGCAAATATATTTTTCAAAGAAAATGATTATGGTGTCATGGATGCGGTCAAGCCCGTTGCTTATCATTTGTATTGGGGTAATACAAGACAAGAAATTGTTAATATTGTGGATGAAACAAGTACTGGTTCGCTCGATGGAATAGCTACTATTCCATCTTTAATTTCCAGTATTGATACCTTGAGTACAAAATCGACAAACGGTATATATAGTTTTACGAATATTGATTTTTCGAATGTAAATATTGTAGAGAGACCTTACTTTTTGCTGGTAGCGGATTATGGAGACGGCGATTTGACGAATTACACTGTTATTGGCTTGACCGAATCGGCGAATATTTATGAAACAATTTCGTTTGAAATTCCTGAAGGTAAAACTGGAAATGATATGAGAACTATTGATGAAGACCTACAAAGCATTTCCGGAGAAATTATTATTACGCCAGGTTCTTATTCAACCAATAATACCGTTACACATTATTCTATTTGGTGGGGTATCGAGAAAAATTCGGTTATTGAAAGAATCGGACAAGAATTAAATGGTGGAGAAATTTTTGATCCCAAGTCCGAAAACTATCCGTCTAGTGCTCCTGTAAAGTTTAATATGCAAAATCATCGTATTCCATATTTTTACGACGAATCAATCGACGATATGATTAAACCAACTCATATTATAGGTTATAGCATGGAAATAAGTGGAAACAACATAAGATTATATGAAACAAGTAAACGTAGTATCAAAATTAGCGAACGTTATCCAGCTCTAGCCAATAGTTCGCCCATAAATGTAGTGGCAAATAAAAACATTGGGGGTATTTTGACAGCTTTGCCTCAGAGTAGTTTGAGTCAATACGATGGTACTTTGGGAAAAGAAGCGTTTAAGGGTGGCGATAATTTCACTATTACCATAAATTTTGCGAGACCATTTGAATTTCAATTGGGAAGCGGAAATGTCATGTCAAATTTTAAATTAAGCATGTCCTCGGGTGGAGAAGCAATAGGTCAAAGTATTTCAGCTGGAAAAGACAGTATCGTGTTTAAATATGTCCTGGATGATAGTAATTTTAATACAAATCCTTCGTCTCCTTTATCTATTGTTGGATTGACTATGGAAAATGGTGCGAAATTATATGACCCCATAAGTGGTTACAGTTGGAAAACAGGATATTGGGAACAAATGTATGGAAATAAAAATTTACCCGTTTCTATAATTATAGAAAACGATAGTATAGACATGAATAAAGATGGGGAAATCGACGTATTGGATTTGGTACTATTAATTAATAAATATAATTCGGGACAATAAGTTATCGTTGAATTATTAAGTTATCGTTGAATTATTAAGTTATCGTTGATTTATTATTAAAATATAATTAAAATATAATATGGTAAACATTATCAAAATTATATTGTTGTATGAAAATGTTGAACATCAACAAATAATAGAACATGCTTTGCGAGATGATACCAAAATTATTAAGGTATATAAAAATGACACGTATGGAAAAATTTTAACAGAAATTAGAAAAAATGGTATTTCCACATTGGAATATTTGGGTCTTATGTATAAAAATGAAAACGATGACGGCACCAAAACACTTCAGAAAATGCCAATTTTAAATCTTGGAGAATCGTTTTTTGGCACAGAATTCATTAATTTAATTAATTTATTGAAAAGTACTGCCGTTCGACTGAAATATATTGATTTGCTTACTTGTAATATTTATCGAGAAAATGACAAAAAAGAAATAAACAAACTTGAAAGTTTATTTGAAATTAATTTCCGTTATTCTCTGGATATGACAGGACCCGTAAGTCGAGGTGGCGATTGGATACTCGAAAGCGACAACGTAAATATTAAAAACGTATATTTCACAGACTATATAAGTAATTATCCTCAACTTTTAGGAGTAACAGATAATTTCTATATATTAGAAAGTGCAGAATTTTATGACGAGTCATCGAGTACCTTCTCTCCTTCGAAACATCATTTATATTTCAAGTACAATAATGGTGCTTTTCAACCTTGGACTAAATGGAATGAAAAAATGGATGCTGACTTGAGTGATAATTCCTATCTAAAAAGTATTTCTTATGAAGGAAATAAAATTTGCTTTTTGGATGGTAAAGGCGATGTATTTTTATTTGATAAAAGTCGTTTTATGGTAGACGATGTATATGATTTGTCAAATATAGCACTTCCGACGAAAGTTGACGCTTTGGATTTGTCTGGCTCTTCGCCATATCAATCCATTAAAATTGGTAAATATGAAAAAGATGGAGACGAAATATTTTACGTAGTTTATATTGACGCAGAAGGACATCTTTTTAAATCCGAACTAAATAATAATCTTGATATAAGTCGTAATAGTGCTTTACGTCTTGATGATGATATAACTCCTCAAAATAAATATTTCTTTGTGAGTAATACCTCGGACCAGAAATTTATGGCGATTGACGTAAGTCATAATTTCAGGGCATTTGATATAGATAACAGTCACAATCCCGTTACAAATATCGATGATGTGGACCTTTCATCTAATTTCATTAATTTCAACAAAACATTGACATTTGATATAAGTAATGCGGCAATTTTAAATCATAATAAAAAGTTGAGACGTGTGGCATGGGATTCAACACCAATAGATTTATCAGATAACGCTTGTACCACTTTAGATATAATGCACTACGATGGGGCGTATAATGATATGTATTTTATTGACACTGATGGTTTTTTTAAATATTGGGATGGTACTACCGCGCAGACAGTACAGTTAAAAACTCGAGAAAACCAAAATGTTTATTTAATTTCGTTTGATATTAACGATGATATATTTTATTTAATGACTAGTGATTATTTGGTCTATGAGGTAACAAGAGCAGACGTTGAGTCGAGTCGTAGTACACATCAGATAATTTTATCGCCTGACAATCACGATAATTATAGAGATGACGGAAACAATAAAATATATTACGAGCCCATAAGTGTTCTACAAGATGGAATAATAAAGTATGCCATTAAATTCAAGCCATTTCAAAATACCGCACTCAGAAGTAATGGACACTTTGAATTTGAAATGTATAAATCCTATGGCGACACCTTTCAAGAATTATTAATGACTAATTATAAGCCCACTTTTTCTGACCACAAGGATATAATTTACCCCGACTTTGCGTTTCCACCAGAGTCCATACTTGAAAACATTTCTTTCACAGATTTTAATTATGGTAAGAGAGTTATCGCGGGAGATTTAATTGTTCCTTTTACTTGTGATGTGAAAAGAAAATCAACTCCGAATTTTTTGGCTACTTCACGCGATATATTTAAAGTGGTTGATATAACCTTATATGGTGTAAAAGACTCGGATGTATCAGATGATACGAAAAAAGAACTTTCGTCAAATAATTTGTTTTTTAAAGTAGACCGTAGAAGATTAAGTAATTTGAAATCACCGTTTTCAAAAAACTTGAATGACGTAAATAATGTAGTAGTATATCCTGCGGAAATATCCGCTAGTTCCTACGTTAAACATGGCGATGCTTCGACAAACATTAATCTGAGAAATTTACATGTGGAAGGTATTTTATCTTTCAAAAAAACGGGTACTGTTGAAAATAATATTTTCCCACTCTTGTTTGTGTTTAATTTCACAATGTTTAAAAAATCTTTTACATTCAGAAAAGATTTCGTGGATACTGATTTAGGTATTGACGGTAATCTCAACGAAATAAAGATGTATGATGTGGTATTTCCCCGTACAATAAATCCGGACCGTTATACATTTGACAACGATGCATTCAGTGAAAAAGTATCGCGTATATTACGCATTGAATTATTCAATGTAACCACATATGGTGCCTTAAAAATATATAAAAGAAATGACCCGTCGGGAAATGATGCTGACTTGAAAGCTCGTTTTTCTACTGACGGTGAAAGAATAAAACCCGAACTTACCGATAGCTCTTATAAATTAATAGATACTATACCACTAAGTACAATAGAAGCAAATAAAAAGGAGAAACCCGAAAATGTGTGGTACTGGGATTATGTTGATAACGAATGGAAAGAACGAACCCATACATATAATAATGAATTGGGATACAGCGAAAATTCGAATTATTACTATGATTATTATTTGAATAGTGAAGATGTAAAAGACTATGAAAGATTCGCACTGCATATATCAGTCGAAGGCAGTCAAGGACACCGTTATCATTTTCCTTATAGCAATGATATCTCGAGAAACGTAGCTACTAGTTATGAACGTATGCTGAATTCAATACCTATTTTGGATGGAGAGGCGAATATACCATATAGTGTAACTACTACAAAAATAGGAGAATTTGCCGTAAGTAATAAAAATTTAGACAATGACATACATAATTTTGCGGGCTGTGCAATTGAATTAAAAATACGCGGGGGAGAAGAGGGAAAATTTAAAATGTATAATCGTTACACCAAACAATATACCAACATCGAAGATTTCTATGAGATAAGTTATGTCTATGAGATATATTATTATTCCCATTTTGATCCTAGTTCAAATGTCATTCGTAGTGATGCGAAATCATATGACAATAAATTGTTTTTGGTGAAAACCTTGGAGGGTGTCAAATCGACTCTCACATATGAATTTAAAGACGAAGACGTGGATAATTGGTATACAAATGCTACTAGTGGTAATGACGCGATGTCACATAGTAAATTCAATAGTGACATTTCGGGTGTATTATCTAATGAGAATGTTTATGGTTGTAAAGGATTTTTCGTAAGTGTTAAATATAAATATTTATATCGTTTTGCGAATTACGACGATAGTAATCCTATAGATTTGGCCTATCATCAAAGAAGCTTTGAACAAGATATATATTATTTACCGCCAAATGGTGATACCCTGAATTACCTCAAAGACACTTTCGCTCCTATAAAATATACGAGTATAGGTTCTTTATACAATCTAAATTTTGAAACGGTTGGTAGTGGTAACAGTATAAAATGGGAGACAGATCAAAAAATTAGAAGAGAAGATATTGAGACGGAGATTGAGAGACCCATTACAAGCAATATTATAAATGACATTAAGTATTCGGCACTTCATTTGGGCAGAGGATTATATCATGATTTGGACGGTGTAAATGAAAACGCAATAATATGTGAAAATACCATCGATTTGGAAGAAAAAGATGACCCTGATAATGTCACTGATTTGAGTAAAAATTTCAACATTATTATTGAGGTTAGTGGAGATATAAGCGACAATTCTATTCCAGGGACAATCATCGAAGTTGATATTTCGTATGGTGCTTACAAAGATATATCCGATAATAATGGTGAAATACCTTTGTTTCAGTATTACTATGATATTTCGGGACCTTATGGATATAAGGACGATAGAATAGATTGGCGCGATATTAGTGGTTCAATGCTTTTGTCGAAAGCAAGTCAATTTTCAAATCAACCTGGTAAATGGTGTCTAAAAAATAAAATACAAAATTTAATAACACCTGTATTTCGTATTATTACGTATCAAAATCGTTTTTATAAAGGAGACTATGAATCGGTGAATATAAACGAAGTCAAGGGTACATTTAGTCTTAATTTACCGAGCGATGAAATTTTTGATAACTCGCAAAATATAATAGGATTTCATTTTTATTGGGGTGATAAAGACAACAATGTAATAAGTAAATTCCAGGACTTATCGAAGAATATTTTGCCCTATAATTCACCAGGTAGTTTTGTATCATTTAAAGACGCTTTTTATCAGAAGGATGGGGAAAATAAATTAACTTTTACTATTTCGGAAACAGAGATAAATGGCACGGGCGATGATGTTACATATACATCAATTAGTAAGAGAATCCCGTACAATTATGAAAAAATAATAATTTACGTGGAATTATTTGACGGTATACATCCGGTTCCGTATACTTTTGATATATTTCAAAGAGTAAAGGTTGATTCAGGTAATTTATATGACAAGGACATTTCAAGTATAAAAATATTAGATACGAATAATAATAATGAGACCGATGATGATTTGTCTTACAATAAGGTGGACTATAGAACTAATCCAGTGAAACTCCGTATTTTCCACGACGTTAGTTACGCTACTTTGAGTGGTACCGAAGATTATTATTTATCTTTTTACTGGGGTATTAAACCCGAGGGTGACAATGTCGGTGATGTCCAAGGTTTAATTAAACGTCATCGATTGAATGCTAGCGAGTTATCTGATAACGATAAAATCTATGAGGATGTTTCTTTGAATTCTCTTACATTACCTTCAAAAAGCGAGACTGAAGGTATACCAAATGCAATATTTGTCTATTATTCAAAGAAAGTAGCTTCCGATAATTATATTGAAAATATAAATACAATTGGAGTACCTTATTTAAATGTTGTAGAAGCTCCAGCGGATGTAAACAATGTACTTACACTTGACGCCGTGAGAGCTACAAATGGAGGGAAACGTTCGTTCAATTTAAATGATGTGTCATCCAATATTACTTTTGAGTTGGATTATTCGATGCCTGTTACATTTAAGGCGGGCAGTAAGTTAATTATGAATAATGGCGGCGAAGCAATGCTCATCGATAACGAAGATGTAAATACGCCGAATACTATAAAATGTAAATATGATTTGAATATTAATGATATTGGTACGACAATGTTACAGATAAAAAAATTGGAAGGTAAAATATTTGCGCCGAATAAACCACAAGTTCACTTTATTAAAGACAATTACTGGAAAAAATCCGAACTGAATTTACCAACTGGAAATGTCACTAAAATCAATATAATAAGTAATCGTATTGACAAAGATGCGGATAATAGATTGGATAATGTCGAGTTAAAAGAATTTATAGAACAACAGATATTTAATCAAAAAAACATTTAAAGATGAAAAGCAATGTTTATCATATACCATATTATGCCCAATGTTCTCGAAGTTAGAACCATTCAGATCGCGCCTTTTCGTACTTTAATGATGGCTCTCAAAGATATCCTCATTGAGACCAATATTACATTTACTAAGAACGAAATAAAAATCATTAATATGGATAAGTCTCATACCATTTTGGCGCATTTGTATTTGGATGCCGAGAAATTCGAACATTTTTTTTGTAAATACCCGAAGATTGTAATTGGTGTTAATATGTTCCACCTTTTCAAAATCATCAACACTGTTGACAACGAAGATACCTTGACGATGTATATTGACGAAAAAGATTATTCGGATGGCATTGTCAGTTATTTGGGTCTCAAATTCGAGAATGGTGAAATCAAGCAGTGTAAAAATCATATGTTGAAGTTGATTGAACCCGATGAAGAAGAATTGAAATTGCCCGAAGTTACTTTCTCGTCTATTATTAATATTCCTTCGTCGGATTTTCAGAAAATTATCCGTGATTTGACAGGTATGTCAGAACGTTTGGAAATAAAGTCGGTTGGCAATGAACTTATATTTAAGTGTAAGGGTCCGTTTGCATCGTGTGAAATTCGGCGTTCAGAATCGGGTGGCAATATGGAAATCAAGAGTAAAAACAGTGAGACTAAGGTGATTCAAGGTGAATTCTCCTTGAAAAATTTGAGTTATTTTATCAAGTGCACTAATCTTTGCAATACCATTGAAATGTTGTTGGAAAATGATTTACCTCTGGTGGTGAAATATTCCGTGGCTTCGCTTGGTGAGATTAAGTTGGGTCTGGCCCCTTTGCCACCGCTCTAATATGTTGCTTCTTTATACGAAGTGACATCATTATATTATAGTCAATTCATACTAAAAATAAATATTTTAGAATGAATATTTTAGAATGAATATTTTAGAATGAATATTTTAGAATGAATCATTTGTAATTAAAATTCCACGTTTCCCGTTTCGTCGGCACTATATATCATAATGTCTTTTCCGACTTTTTGATAAAAATCTTCCAAATCTTTCTCCTTGGACTTAATACATACTTGTTTTGCTTCTTGCTCAATGTAAAAAGCAAAGTGAGGAACAGTCTTAATTTTCAAAAATGCGACAATGTCGTCGCCGGAATCAATATCCACCAATACTAATTTGACAAATTTCGGCAATTTGGCAAAATGAGACATGAATATCGGCGTGCTGCGTATACATGGTTTACACCACGTGGCACCCGCCTTCAGCATGACATATTTATTTGCCTTTAAAAAAGCCACTAATTCATTACGATGTGTCAAAGTATATGCTTCAACTTCGGTACTCATTTTTTTACATATACAAAGATATTTTTAAATGGATTTTTTCTCTATAACTTTTTTCAATATGTCTAAATTTATGTGCGGTAGTTCAATATGGGCTTCCCAAAATTTTGAACAAAATGACCAAGATATTTGAGTGTTGCTTATATTTTTTTCATTGTCGTCATCAAGATAATAGTGCGAAAGGTGTCGCAATAAATTAAAGTGTATTTTGGAAGGCAACAAATTCAAAGATTTTTTGGGTAAAACATATGCCAATTGGAGCGTGGGAGACACCGGTAAGGGGGGTTTATAATTGATTTTACATTCATCAAACAAAGGTATTTCGCGATGTAAATCTTCGAGAAGGGGAGGATAATGATAATTGTATTTCCATTGCCAATCAGGGCATCCTGAAGTATAATATTTGAGAGTCCATTCTAATCCCTCGAGGAAATTTTGACACAAATTACTAATGAAAACATTTGATTTTATTTTTCGTGTCTCTCGGTCATAACTATTTTTTACATCACTATCTAGTAAATATTTGTAATATCTCCTTTGCCAACCTTTCTTTTGGGGTTCTATTTTTTTCTCGGTTTCACGGAATACATAGGGTAATATATCTAATGTTTTTTCGGTAATAACACTTGACGTTTCTTCTCCTTTATTGTTTTTATTGTTTTCATTCGAATGAGAAGAAAAAGGCTCATATGAACCATCCAATATTTGTTTCTCTCTTCTTTCTCGATAATTGTATTCTTTCATTAAGTAGTTGTAATCATCTTCTAATAATTTTTTAGTCAATTTCCTAAGCATCGCCCACCTTATACCTATTATATTGTTTTTATCATATTCGCAAAGGGTGCTATGAAACGAGATTTGCGACGACATAATCTCGATATACGCTCTTGTTAAACGCTGTATTCCGCCTCGCCTAATATTAATCGATGGAAAATGCGGCATAAAATCGTTGCCCAAAAAGAAACAAATCAATACATAATCGTGTAATAATTTTTGTTTCTTCGAAGGATTTATGTTACTATAATCGTCAATAGACATAGTTGACAAAATATTATCACTCAGCTCTGATATATCCAGGAAATAATCCTCACAAGGAATAAGTGTTCGGTCTATACTTCGGATAAATTCTGGTGTTTCACGATACAAATATAAATGATTGTGTGCGATTGAACCGTTGGAACGCCTAACATATAGATTATTCAAACACAACATAATGAGGTCAGCATCTAAACCGTATATGACGTGTGTGTAATCATCGATTGCCTTGATTTTATTACACTCGCGAATGTAATTGAATATTTTATGTTCGCCTTCGCCTATATTCCTACTGTCATCAACTACGATTTTTTTTGTTTTCAAGTGTTTGCCATCTTTGCTATCTTTGTAATCATTGAAATATTTTTGCAGATATTTGCCCATTTTTATCATAAAGTTAGTACCAGGTGTTATTGCGGCTTTATCCCAGGTGAAGCTATTTTCAGACGATGTGTCCTTTGAATTTGCGACTTTATTCATATTCAAAAATACAGAAGTGATTGCACTTCGGTTTCGACGTTCTCTCTGTTGATTTAATTTTGCCATTGGGGCAACTCCATCGAAAGCTATGTATAGAAGATCTCGGGGTCGTATTTTTTTAGCATATTCAAGAATTTTTTTTGCTACTTCTTGGATTAATTTTTTTTCGAAAATGGTATTATTTAGCATTTTTTTATTTTTATTGGGGAGGGCAGCATCGTTTTCTAATAAAATTTTCCTCATCGAATCATAAATGATAGAATTACTATCCAAATAAAAATGAGTTGATGTAGACGTAACATTTCGACAATCGCTGATTTTTTTCAAAATATTTTTATTTTCGCGTATAATATTCGAAAAATAGGACGGAATACCCATGGTTAATACATGAAATAACGAATTATCTATATTTTTTATCTATAAGTTTTAAAAAGTTAATTAAAATACCCCGATATATTACAACTATGGCACCTTTTAGCAATATTAAATCTAAACATCCAAAAAATGTAAAAATCAAGAAAAAAACAGGTAAAAATACAAAAGTTGCCAAAGGAGGAAAAGAAACTAAGGGAGGAAAGGGTAGTAAGGGAGAAAAAGGGGGAAAGAATGAAAAAGTTGGAAAAAATACCAAAAACTCTAAGATTAAAATAGCTCAAGAAAAAGCAATAAAAAGAATTTTATTCTTTCAAAAATTAATTCAAAATACCATTAAAGCAGTGGATATTTATAAAACTCTCGATATCATTGGAGTCAATGAATTCAATACTTGTATCATTAGTTTAGAAAAACTATTCGAAGATTTAGTCGAATATCATGCTCTTTTAACCAGTGATGAGTTTGTAAAAAGTGGTGGCAAGTCAATTGATATGGAAAACATTGAATTACATTTACAACGTGTTAATAATGAACTCACTACTACCTTCAAAAATTATGGAACATACGACTTGAATGAACTTATCACTGTTTTATTTGGAAATGATTATTTATTGGAAAATATAAACGATGAGAATAAAGAAATATATGAAATGTTACGACTTTATACACACCCTATTAATTTAAAAATTATTCCATGGCAAAAAAAGACTGCTCCTGGTACCAATAGCGGAAGGCGTTCTAGTGTTCGCATTGTAAAAAATCGCATAGTCGAAGATTTCATGATTGTCGAAAAATCACAAACCTTTGATTGTTTTGATTTGGCTCGTACTAGTAAAAATTTCCAAACAAAAGTATATGGTATTAAAATAGCCTTGCAAAATAAAGAAGAAAAAAAGACGGTAATCGTAAATGCATTGGTTGACGATTTAGTATTGAAATGTGTAAATCATCCCTTTATACGAAAAAGAAAAGATTCATTGAAAGTGTCGAAACCTACGGACAATGATTTTTCGCTTTCTGATTTTGATCGCTTTGTAGATATTCTTACACTCAAAGAACTCCTCATCTATAATAATAGCGAACTTTATAATCGTTACATTGGGTATTTGAATCAGTCCATTCTAATTAAACAGAAAAATATATCACAGGTTGTGAAAGAGTTTTTAAATAGCGAACCTTACGCTCAAAGAACCACTATGATACAAATGCTCATGAAAAAAGATAATCCCGAATATCAATATTTGGCTTATTTGTTGTACGATTTGTTAACCAATGATCAAAATAACAAAGTTGATACAAATGAACAGACCATGCTTTTTGATAGTTTACCGTGGGAAATTAAAAAATATTTCCGTGATGCAATGCTTAATACTAAACGCTATACCAAAAATTTGTCTAATTTCGACAATAGTAAAATTCCTCTGGAGCAACAGATTTGTTTGATGAAAGCAAGCGATAAAATCAAAGAAAAAGCCATGGTTAAATTCAAAGAAATAAAGGTAGAAGGGAAAGACTCGGGTTCAAAAGCACGTTCATGGTTAGAAGGCATTTTGAAAATACCTTTTGGTACTTTTAAAAAAGAACCGGTTCTTCAAATTAAAAACCAAATTAAAAAAAATTACGCCGACCTAATCAAAGATATTAATAATCTAGAAGATAATGAAGAGTTTTTGAAAATTTTGTCTTTGAATGATGGCGACGGTAACAAAGACGATGACAATAAAGAACGTGGGGAAAAAAATATAATCGCAATTAAAAATGTTTGTAATAAAATTCACGGTGAAATAAATAAAAATTTTCAAATTAAAAATAAAAATTCACTTATTGAAAATTTTACAGCTCGTCCTAGACCGCAACTCATAAATAATATAAATTATATCAATGATTATATTAAATCTAATAAAAAAAAGAAGAGTGTCGATGGAAAACCTATGGTAAAAATATGCCATTCCGGAAAGAAAATGGCTTTATTGAAAAACATTATAAAAAATTATATTGAAAAATATTACCAAGATAAAGATTTTATTTCATATCTCAATCAAAAATATAAAAATGTTCAAAAACAAATCTCCACACATAACTTAATCTGTGACAAAATTGAAGAAATACAAGGCAATTCAAGGGATATTGATAAGTACGTGAAAAATGTCAAAAAAACACTCAACAATGCCATACACGGACACGAGGAACCTAAGCGACAAATCGAACGTATTATTGGACAATGGATTAATGGTGAACAAACCGGTTATTGCTTCGGATTTGAAGGTCCTCCTGGCGTAGGTAAGACATCGGTGGCCAAACAAGGATTGGCAAAATGTCTCAAAGATGAAAATGGCGAGTCAAGACCTTTTTCTTTCATTGCCTTGGGAGGCTCGACCAATGGAAGTACTCTCGTGGGGCATAATTATACCTACGTAGGAAGTACATGGGGGAGAATTGTTGACATACTCATGGATAGTAAATGCATGAATCCTATTATATACATTGACGAACTTGATAAGGTTTCGCGTACAGAACACGGGAGAGAAATAATCGGGATTTTGACGCATTTAATTGATGGTACCCAAAATGAAGCTTTCCAAGATAAATATTTTGCGGGTGTCGATTTGGATTTGAGTAAAGTACTCTTCATCTTTTCTTACAATGATGTTGGGGCTATCGATCGTATTTTATTGGACCGTATTCACCGTGTTAAATTCAAACATTTGTCCATTGAAGATAAACAAGTCATCGTAAAGAATTATTTACTCCCCGAAATATTCCAAAAAACGGGTATGGCTGATTCAGTCGTAATTCCCGAGGATGTGGTCAAATTTATCATCGAAACTTATACTAACGAAGCAGGTGTGAGAAAACTAAAAGAAATTCTCTTCGAAATTATAAGCGAAATCAATCTCGAATTCTTGCAATCCAATGGCGTGGTTGAAATACCGAAAATTTTGAATAAAGAGGAAATAAAAGTAAAATATCTTAAAGAACGACACGATATCAGGTACAAAAAAATACATGATACGCCGAAAGCAGGGTTGATTAGCGGTCTATGGGCAAATTCCATGGGTATGGGTGGTATGCTCCCCATTGAAGCATTCTTCTTCCCTCATGGAAGCTTTTTAGAGTTGAAATTGACGGGTATGCAAGGCGACGTGATGAAAGAAAGTATGAACGTAGCCAAAACACTTGCTTGGGAACTCACCGATAAAAAGACTCAAGTAGCTCTCATCAAAAACCGAAACAATAAAAATCTGAAAATGAGTAACGGTATACACATACATGTACCCGAAGGTGCTACGCCCAAAGACGGTCCGTCAGGCGGCACTGCCATCACGTCGGCGATTTACAGTCTCCTCAACAATAAAAAAATAAGAAATGACATAGCCATTACCGGCGAAATTAATTTACAAGGAAACGTTACCGCAATCGGAGGTCTCGACTTGAAAATACTAGGGGGTATTCGCGCGGGTGTAAAAGAATTTTTATTCCCTAAGGAAAATCTCAAGGCATTTGATAAGTTTATGGAAAAATATAAAGACAATCCTGTAATCGAAGGTATTAAATTCAGCCCTGTGGGTACTATTCAGGAAGTATTCGATATCATCTTTGTGAAATAAATCAATTAATTTCATACTCAAATAAGTCAAACAATAAGTCAAAACAATAAGTCAAACAATAAGTAATAATATAACATAAATTATTATATAGTGTAATAATTTATGTCTGAAGCGAAGGGAAACAATGATTTGACATTGGAAAACATTCAAAAACATATGGTCAAGTGTAATTTATCCTGTGAATCGAAGATTGTTATTATTCGGGTTTATTACCTTCCATATATCCTCGACACCTTGAGAAATATATTCATAAAAGAGCAAATTAAAATTTATGTTTCTGAAAAAAAGGCAAAGGGTGTCAAAGACCCAAAATATCAAAAACCCTTCACCTTATCAGAGTTAAAAATCCTGAAATTCGGCATTCTTAAAGACTTTCAAAAGTTTGTTTTTCCCCCCCTAAATGACCAGGACCTTATTTACCTCATGGAAAATTATACCTTTGAACGCGACACCAAACAGATTTTCTATGTATTAAAGGAAATGATTTCATCCTTTTATTCTTTGGATGACACGACTAAACAAAAATTACTTGACATGCCTCATCATCTCTTCATTATCACACTTTGCGAACATTATTGTATTAAATTCTCGTTGTTTCCCTTCTTGTCGATTGATTCTTTGGAAGAACGTGAAGTTTGCGGAAATATCGACCCTAATCTTTACAGTATAACCGTTGGTAGTTGGGCGGTTAATCGTAATATGCGTGGCATTCTAATTTATAAAGTGAGGTTTAGTGAGTGTGGTTGCCAAGGTTCGGACCAGATTTTACCGAAACAAGACAACGCTGATTTCAGCACTTCTTTAGAAAAAGCCAAGATTATTGCGTGGAAATATACGCCCCTCGATAAGAAAAAACACTGGGTCAAAATTTTACAACGTAAAAAAAGTCTTGCAGGTGACACTAAAAAGATTAATACTTTGCCTAGTATTACGTTGGAATATATCGCTTTTAATTCTCTCATGAAAAATACTTTGACACAGGGAATACTCACGGGTAAATCAGGTGGTTTCGCACAATGTATTGCTATTTTTTCCCTTTTTAATAGTTTGAGGTTGACACCTGATATAATATTTATGGGAGTTTTAAAAGATAATGGATTGATAGGAAGAGTAGAGATGTTTGAAATAAAAATTTTAGCGTGTCTGAGAGCAGGGATAAATATATTTTACATTTCGAAAGATAATCGTGCTGAGATGATAGCATTTATTGAGAGAAACAAAACGAATTTTTATTATACCTCGAAGATTTGTAATTTGAAATATAAATGTTTTGAGCATATTAAAGAGGTATTGAAAGAAATCAGGGGGATAGATAAAAAAAAATAAATTACTATATATAATAATGGTACCACCAAAGATAATTTTAAAGACTATTAATTTTTTCCCATTGATAATATCTTCTTTTTTTATATTCGAATCTGTTGCTAATACATCCATTAAAAGTACTATAGTGGTATTTGGTACTCTTTTAGTGACGTTTATTGGGAAATTAATAAATAATAATATTGCCTCTCAGAGTGGTGATGCTGCTGCTGATGCTGCTGATGCTGCTGATGCTCCTGCTGCTCCTGCTGCTGATGCTGATGGTGATGGTGATAATAAGGAAGTTTGCGAAGATATTTTTGGTATGGGCTTTAAGCCAAAAAATATCCCTGAAATTAATACACTTATTTTTTCCTTTATCGCCTTTTATGTGAATGGTAGTATATTTGAAGGTGAACCTGATTCAACTGGTAAACAAGTAATGATATTGTTATTTCTACACTTTCTAATAATATACAATGGTATGTTGAAGAAAGATAAATGTGGCTTCAAACTAACGCAAATTGCGGGAAGTTATATATTTGGTATAGTCTTTGCGTTTATATTTTATTATATAATTAAAGCAATTAGTGTTAGCGGAGAACTACATTATAATAATAATAGGGTTGGAACAAGCGGAACACAAAAGTGTGGACTAAGTAAGAAAAAGAAATTTAAATGTCATAAAAAAAGACTAACGACGTAATAAAAATAATATACCATCATTCCTTTTTCTCTTGTGATTCCTTATTTTCTTCTGATTTAGAAAAATTGTATTTGAATAATTTTTCTATATTCTGCATCGGTATTATACAGCTTTTCAAGTCCATCGGACGATTTGATATTTCTATTCGTGGTTTCTTTTCATTCAATATACCATTCATCGAGTATATACTTTCTATACCATGTTTTGCAATATTATTTGAATTACGATTCGGTGAAATGGTTTGTAATCCATTTACTACGTCGGGTTTATGTACCTCAAGGTCGCCGAATTTATCGTTGAATCGGTCTATCATAAAAACCGGTATTACTGGCGATTGTTCCAACATTCGGTCGAATTCGATACGCTTTAAAGTGATATATTCCGTGGCCGAAGTCCTTGAATATGACGGAAGACTCAACTCTGAACTAATGTCCCTGAAGAAAGAAAGAAATCGTAGTGTTGCTATATGGTGCCTTTCAGTTTCTTCTTTGTATGTGAATATTTCCTGAAAAGTGGTTAATATGCCCGCGATAATACTCATTATGCCTATAAAGGTTTTGAGTGTGGAAAGGTCTATTTCGTCGGTCAAAAGAAATGCACTTGAGCCTGCCGCGTATGAAAAAAGAGCAGACGGTATAGAAATGTATTTGTTTCTATTGCGAAAGTGACTTGCGCTTTGGTTGTGTAGCCACGCATAACCCGAGGCTTTTTCGCCCCACGCAATTAATAATTCTTCCTGATGTTCGTTCCATGATGTTGTCTTTTCAATGATTTTAGTATTTCTTATTTTATTGTTTTCCATTATTTCTATTTTAGAGTTATTTTTATATTTTTATCGTCTTTGTTTTGTTTGTCTTTTTCTTTACTCTTATTTTTAAATTCTTCGAATGATTCTGTACGAATTTTCACCATTATACGTGGCTTTTCTTCTCTTATATTCTCATTTGTAAAAACAACTTTTTTTTTGTTTTCGGTGTCCTTGATTTTTTTGTTTTCTGGCTCCTCGATTTTTATTCTTATTGGATTATTTTCCACCACTTCTTCCTTATTTATTCTTTTTTTTGGTTGACGATGAGAGTAACCACTGACACGTTCTTCCAATATAATTTTCCAGATTTCTTTGAATTTTGGAAGTGCCGCCTCCATCCACAAACGATTCCTCTCCACTAACACACAAGACTCCGTCTCGAGTTTCCAATATATATCCTTTAACCATGTACGGTCTTCGTTATCGTCCATGATTTTATCATTCCATCTTTCGTATTCTTGACTCTTATCAAATGTCAAAGGACAATATATATAGTCCACACCGTCTCCTTTTCTCTTTTCAAACATCTTGATTACGCCTTTTCTTTTCCCATCTTTGGTTTCCCACCATTTACCGCCTTCTAATTGGTCTTCGATGAATTCATTGCTACTTTCATACTCCGTGAATTTCGTCTCCCAGAAATCACACTCTTCCAAGTTACAACAATACATTTGTAACTGCATTTGCACCCAGTAATCCTTTTTGGGTATCCCACTGATAATGCGCGATTTGGGATTTTTGATTTCTAACATACGTCCATAGCGCGGATTTCCTTTTTTAATATTAATGCCGTCGGGTGATGCGCCGAGGAAATCGACCGTGGTATCCTTTATACAGCCGAATTCGCCGATGACAGTATCATATTTTTTCTCGTAGAGCATGGTTGAAAGTGGTTCATAACGATGTCCCCACTCGAAAGCACTGTCTAAATTCACACGTGAATATTTTTCTTTGTCAATCGGCATACATTTGCTGAGTATCAGGTTGTTCCTTTGTGACTGTGAATCGAGGGCTTTCCAAATGGACGACGCGGTCAGAAGATTGTGACGGAATTCGTACCAATCATCAGTGCGCTGATCGGGTTGTTCAACGTTTTTCAGATAATTTATTATTTTCTCCAGTTCGGCTTCTCTCTCAGGACTAATCTCTTTTACAATGACTGAGTTGGGATGCGAACGTCGTGGTATTTCCATGAATTTCAAATAGAGTACCAATTGCTTCATAATTAATTCTTCGAGTTCGTCTTCTTCCATTATATCGTACCATTCCTTGTCTTTCATATTGTCTCGGATGAAATAACCTAGTTTTTTGACGAAGGTAGAATCATGTTTGTATTCGCGGAATTCCAATATATTCTTTTGTACATATTCGTCGATTTGTTGTGTTAACCATTGGGCGAGATTATTGTATTCGGCTTCTCCTGGACCCTCGAGTTCACAAATGTCGATTGAATTGTCGGTTGAATTGTCAATTGATTCGGGCTCTCCAATAAAATCGTCTAAGTCGTATTCTTCTTCGCATAATTCATAGTCGAATTTGTAAGTAATGTCAATTAATTTGTTTTTACCTTGAAGCAATTCTTCTCTGATTCCTTGTTTGATCTGGGAAACTTGATTGACACCCACTTTTAGTTTTTTGTCCTGATGTAAGCGATAAACAATCTGACGATATTTAAAAGGCTTGAGAAATATTTTTTGCATAAACGGTTGATATGTTAATATGTTAATATGTTGTTATCGTTTTAAATAATTTGCCCTTTATATATTATGACGCCGCCTTTTAAAAAAGGCAGGCATGCCAAAGATTTTTAAATTCGATTTCTGACTCTTTTAAATCTTAGGTCTTTGACCTAAGATTCAAAACCGTCGGGCAAAAACACTCTTTTCTCTTTCATAATGCCAAGGCATTATGAAAGTAAAACCGTGGGGCAAAAAGTTTAAATGCCAACTTTGTTGGCTCTTCTCGTTAAAAAGATTGATGGTCCTTGGACCATCAACGTTTAAAAGAAAATTCGGGATGAATCCCGAATTGTAATTATATTTTCGTGTAACGAAAATATAACGAAAAAAAGTTTAATTCGGTTTAAAAGTTTGGGTTGGCACCCTTTATTAAAGGGGCCAGGATAATATTTTCGCGCGTTTTTACTTCTTCCAATATCGGCATAAATTCTTCGACCACGTATATCTTGAGAGGTATTTCTGATATGGGTCTTTCGCTCTTGCTCGTGAATTGTTCGCGTTTGAGAAGTTGGGCGAGACCTTTGATTCTACCGGCGGGTCCACAGTATTTTCGCGCGCGTCGTCTGCCTTCTACGCGTTTTATACGCCACTCTGCCTGTAACGCCTCTTTCTGGTCTTTGAATCCTTCTATTATACAATAAGGTTCCCAGGGTCCTCGACGAGCAGTACATTTTGCTCCCCCTTTAATCTCCTTATTATGTTGGCGTATTCTTCTCTTGAAATTATTCGTACAACCATTATATGTATAATTTCCACAGCGCAATATGTAGCATATGTATTTGTCTTCAACGGTTTTGTCAGTCATATTATATATTGTATTTAAACAATTTGTAATTTATTTTGAATTACAAAATGTATTTCTGAATCGAAATTAAAATCAATGCCTTGGGTGTAAGCATATTTGGTGATGTAATAAACATTTGCAAAGACTGTAAGTAATTAAACCCGACTTTAGTTCAACATTATGAATTTGAGAGATACTATGATGACGGATTTTTTCGGTAAGGATCAGGAGACAAAGGTCAATGAAGTAACGATTAAACAGGAAGACGTGGCGATGTCTGATGCGATTATCGAGGCAGCATATAATAGATTTGACATTGACGGCGATGTTATGATGGCTAGTGCTTCTAGCTTTGAAACACAATTCCCATTCGATGTTGCGGAACATTCGTGGGACTTTGGCGAATTTTCTCGACTTAAGAGAGAAAAAATGAGAGAAGCAGTAAAAAGGAGTAGAAGAGGTCAGAAAAGAAAGCGCAGTAATGAGGACTCTGAGGAAAAGGACTCTGAGGAAAAGGACTCTGAGGAAAAGGACTCTTTGGAAAAGGCAATTTCGATGGTGGAAAATGGTCTTTCAATCCTCCGAAGTGAACTTGAGAAGTCAAAGGATTGGAAAAACAAATACTTGGAACTTCAGGCAAGTATTCGCGCGTATGAAAATAAACATCTGGAACTGCTCTTTGAACAGACATGGTCGCAGTATGAGAACGAGCTTTAAGGGACGATGGTTTTATGGTATATAATGGTAGGTTAAGTAGTAAATAAAGTTAGTAGTAAGGTATTTTTTTAATTATTCTATAGTCTTCGTGTCAATACAGGTGCAACTTCCACTGATAGTTAGTTCCGATTTATCAGAACATTCGAAATCAACCAAAACCAGATTGTCTAAAGTTAGTTGTTTTATGACTGTTTCATTATTTGTGAATTCCATAATATTTTTAAAACTGCCTTGTTCCAATACTTTTACTAGACCGCCTAAACTTTTAACATTGTATATTGTTCCATTAACTATAATATCTCCTTCAATCGTAAGTTTTCCACACACTACGTAATTATTCATAATTATGTATATTTACCAATATATTTTATAATGAATTGTCCTTTAATCCTTTTTTTAATCCTTTTTTCAAACCCTTGATAGACGAGACCTTCTTCATTTCTTTACCATCTTTTTTAATTTTTCCTTTCATTTTTCTCTTTGTAATATTTCTTTTTTCTTTGAGTCTCCGCACTGGTGTCAAATTCTTCATAGTAGCATTCTTTTTGTCTGCGCTTTTAATGACAAAAACATTGCGTTTTTCCTTATATTCTAAACCCGGTATATCCACGATGACTTCGTTTTCCACGTCATATTCGACTTCTTTATTTTTGGACAATTTTTTCCTTTGTAAAGCCGTTTTTAAATATTTGGTAAGAACCTCTTCTATCTCTTTAATGGTTGAAATCTTGTCACCCTTTTTTGACAATTCCGTATAATTTTTGTTTACCCACACACTTGCAAAATCAACTAATTTCTTTATTTTGATGGATTTGTCGAGTTTGGACCACAATAACTTTGTTTTCAGTTTGCTTTCATGTTTCAAATATTTTTCAATGTCTATTTCGCTAGGCTTTGTTTTTACCGTGGAATTTTGATGATTCAACAACATACTTTTGTACTGAATATTTTTTAATTCGACACATTCTTGATTTTTCTTTTTGTTTTTTTTCTCGTTTTCATTGTCTTTGTTTCCTTTGTTTCCTTTGTTTCCTTTGATTCCTTTGTCTTCATTACTTTCTTTGGAATTATCTAGATTTTTACTTACCATTTTGTTAATATAATATCGCACAATGAGTTTATATTCTTTATCTTTATAATATATAGAAATGTGTAATACTCGACAAAAAGGCATAAAAAGCATAAAAACAATAGTTCTAAAAAAAGAGGAAAAAATTGAAAGAAAGAATCACGCTTTATTTGAAGACGAATGGTATACGACCAAAAAACAAAAGGGTGTTATTATGAAGTTATTTAGTCAACCCGAACCCGATGAATGTGGGGACAACACGTTTAATATTTTTTCGGGAAAAAAGGATGAAAAAAAATTCGCCATCCAATTAAAACGCGATATCCAAAAGAAAATATCGGGATATTTTGCCCAAGACAAAAAAAAGAATATCGATGAACGCAAGTCACTCATTACCTTTGAACAGATACTTGAAAAATTCATCTCAGCATCTTTCAAGTGTCACTATTGCAAAATTCCTGTTTTGTTTCAGTATAAACACGTACGCGAGAGTAAACAATGGACTCTGGACCGCGTAGACAATGCACAGTGTCATAGCGATGAAAACACGGTACTTTGTTGCTTGAAATGCAATCTGGAAAGAAGAGTAACCGATGACAAGAAATTTTTATATACGAAGCAAGTAGTAATTGTGAAAAAAAATAAATAATTTTTCGAATAATTAATATGTCAAAAATATGGCATATTAATATTGAAGGAAATAAGTACTTAAAAGAAAAATGTAGTAAAATATTAAATGTCTTTGGCGTACGCTACACAAAACAGTCTTTTATTGGAAAGTTTAATAAAGTTTTATTCGGCGAATAATAATAAGAATCTGGAGAGAATAATTCCAATTATCAATGGGGAATCCGCGATTTCCCTGCGTCTAGTCGATTGGTATGCCACTAATTATACCAAAAAGAACTTTACCATTTTGGAATTCAAAGACAAACGCGGTAAAATGAAACGCTTTAAGGTCTACAACGATTACAAATTACAATTGAAAGCACATTCCAAAAAGCGTTTTGACCCGTTTTGCAGGTGGGACCGTATTAATTTCCCTTACAAAAATGACACTTATATTCAGACCACTATTGGTCAACTTAATTTCTTTAAATGGCTATTGGAGAATAATATTGTCGATGATATTGAAGATAATTTGGAAAATATCGAGAAGGATATGAATAAGCGTAATAGTACAGCGAAATTTAGAGGAAAGAAGAACAAAAATAGCATCACGCGCAAGAAACGTGAAGAATTGTCGGTGTCGGCTACGAAGAGTATAAAAAAAGAGAAAGTAGAGATAGTGGTAAGGTTTGACTAACGCCGCCTTTTAAAAAGGCAGGCATGCCAAAAGTTAAATTGTTTTGAATGAACTTTTGTTAAAAGTTCAACCGTGGGGCAAAAACAGTTTAATTGTTTTGAATGAACTTTCTATCTTTTAAGAAAAGATAGGACAAAAGATTTAAATTTCGATTCAGAAAAAGATTTAAATTGTTTTGAATGAACCCCCTCCTTGTCGTGATTTTATCGATTCTAAGAATCGATAATCACGACAAAAGATTTAAATTAAGGTCGGCGTAACTAGCTCCTCGTTATTTTTTCGTGTAACGAAAAATTAACGAAGTTTATTTTCCCCATTCAATATAAGATAAAGAAATGCTTGTATTTCTGGCGGTTTTATGTTTGACCGTTTTAATTTTATATTTAAACCGGGATAAATTCAAGACTATAAATGGCTTTACGGGTTATGTACCTGTAGACAATTATGACTTATGTGAGAATCCCGACAATCACAACATATCCAATATATATTTTGACGGCGACGGTAATATGCAGAGCGAAGTTATAAAGGGGAGAGATAGACGTAATGTTACAAAGTGTCGTGTAGAAAAATGCAATAGGGTGAAGAAATGTACCGATTTGAGAAAAGGTTTAGACAACGAAACCGTCAATTATTGTGGTTCATGTTTTATTAATAATGACGGCGAATACAACAAACATTATTACAGTAATCAACGTCTGGAAACCATACGCGACAATATGATTAAAAAGGGTATGCTTCCAGATTCCGAAGGACAAGGTACTGGAGAAGGAGAAGGTTTAGACCCACACTTCAATTGTATAACTGACAAAACATTTAATCTTAATGGCAAAGATTTTAAAAATTGGCTTCCGCCTTCGCTCTTTACACCGCAAAATAAGCCTGAAATAGCTTGCGACAATCGTACTATCGAACAAGTCAATGTTTTGGGAAATAAATACATTCCACAATCGTCGGCACCCGCAGATTTAGGAGAAGCTGGCAAAAATTGTTACAGGCTCAAAGAAGTTCACGATTATTTATCCGAAGGAAACGACAGTGCCAAAAATTTAGCAAACAATATTAAAAATACCGTTGGTTGGTGCGGAGACCAATTGTCTGGTAATCACGGTAAACACGTCATAATTGATACTGACCCTGTGACGGGAAAACAAATTGGCGAAAACAATCAACTCAAGTTGAAATCTGGTAGCACACAACAATGTACGGCGGGAAAAATATGGGACATGAATACGTGTCGAATAGCTCTAGGAACAAATCCTTGTCTCGGCGATCAAAATAATCCTTCGCCTCAATGCGTACAAATGTTGTGGGAAAACGGAGGTATCAACATCACTGAAGATGGTTCGAGTCCTTCCGATAATAAATGTACTACCAAATATTTAGACATAATAAAAAACAACGAAGATAATAAAAAAACCTTTTTAAAAATTATTAACAGTAAAACTCTACCTACCACACTCAAAGAGATTAAAACTGAGTTTAAAAAATTCATGACATATGTCGTCAATAAAAAAGAAGATACGCAATATTCGCGTGTTGGGAAAAACGGCGAAGTATTGGGAGCGAGAGAATTATGTAATAAAATAAAACTTCATAATGGAGCATTCACCACTATGGAAGGCTTTGGTAATATTAAAGAAGGTTTAGTAGAAGCAGGATTCGCGAATAAAATGATTAATAAAGCAAAAAAAGCAGCGAAATCGTTGGTAGACACTGTAACAGGAGCTAATTCGGGGGAAATCGGCGAACAAACCATTGCTGAAGTAGACCCTTGTATGGATAAATACGACAATGACCCGGATTTACCCAATGAAAAACGCGTGGATTATTACAGTGATTGTGCCATGCAAACCTTTACCAATAAAAAGAGAGGCAATAAGTGTACCAATCAAGGTAATGTATGGCACCGACTGAAAGGCGAGGAAGGAAAACGCTTAAGCTGGGGAGAGTTACATGGTATGTTTAATTTGGATGTTCCCGAGAATGATGGTAGTGGCAATTTTGAAGCGTGGAAAGACAAAGTATCGAGTACTGGTATAAATATGACGAGTATTATAGAAGGGACTTCTAAAACCCCCGAATACAATTATTTAATCGAAAAAGCACACTATGATTGTTTGGATAAAAATAAAAAAATCGCAGTGGTGAAAGACGGTTACATTAAAAATAACATTGGGAAGTATCCGGATTTAACACCTGGAGATATAAATGACAGTATCGTACCGCAAAAAGGTCACATGGTACAAGTGATTTTGGGAGATGACTATTTAAAGGGTATGATATCGTCGTCAAATATAGAAACTCGCACTGTGAAAATATTTCTAACTGAGACTAAAATAGGTGGCGTAGTTAAAACAAGGGATAATAAATCAACGTATGAAACAAATGGAGACGACAAATCTCAGAGATACTTCGGTTGGCCCGAGATGGATGGTACAGTATTCGAAGAAAATCTTAATTCAATGAGTCCTTATATTCCGTGGAATAAATTAATATTGGTATCGCGCTGTAAGAATAGCGATTGTTGTGGAAAATCTTGTTTGGAACTTTATACGAGCGAGATAGCAAAATATCCCCCAATGCCGAACGATTGCGTATATAATTATTTCTGGAACTACAGCGATAAACAACTTATTGATGGAGATAAGAATAACCTATCAACTGAACACAGTCAGGTATATTATTTATTCGAAAAAAATCCGAGACAGGAATCACTGGACAAAGAGTCAAAGGGCGAATTAGATGGAGAGGGTTGTTTTAAAAAGCAATTGCGTGTTTATCAGCCCGTAAAAAATCAAGGAGATAAAAATTATCCTGTTATTAAAATAACACAAAAAACATTGGAAAGAGCGAATAATAAAGGAGTCACGTACGATATTGGTGGTGTTGAATTGGACGGACTGGCGAATCACATCTTCGGAAAAACAAACCAAAAAATTCCCGTACGCATTTCAAGTGCCAATAATAAATTGGGAGATACTGTTTTTATACCAAATAATGATATAATCGAAGGATTCAAGGAAGGAAATACAAATGAATTTATTCTGGAAAAAGGAAAAAGTTGTTTACCCATTGGTAAAATGGAAGTTCTTGACGCTAGTGGACGAGCAGATTGTGCCCAAAAATGCCATTATAAAAAAGTACAGAGTCAAGACACCGAAGAAGTTTGTTGTCAGTGGGACGGAACTCTGTGTAAATATAATAAGGAACCCTTGATAGACATTCCAGATATTGGAAATATAAATAGTTATGCAGGTATGTTATCTGGTACGGAAATTAAAAAATTCAGTGAGAAGTATGAAATCAAAACCATGCGGTTTTATGATAAGGCTAGCGAAGGTATTTATGATAGAAACGCTAAAGAAGTACTAAACAGGGCAGGAACATTTATAGGTAAAAAGACAAAATATGGTAGCTTTGTTAATCTAGTATGGCATAATAGTGAATCGAGTCCTAAAAAACAATATCCAACCCTTTTTACAAGTAATACAGGGAAAATCGGCGTTGTGGATGGGCGAATTAGTACCAAATATTTTAGTGGAGCAAAATGTACAAATAAAACTTTTTCTGTATGCGATAATCCGAGATATGGGTATATATGTTACTGTAATACATCCAATACTATTTATAGTAATAATATTGAGAGAGGGGAAGATAAAGGAGATTTTTTAAGTAAAACTCCCGGTTCTTTGTTAAGACTTTCATACAAAAACAACAGAAATGGTGCGAATGCCTTAAATACTTTTAAAATTTTCAAAGGTGATAATGGTGAAGTAGGTGCGGCTAAGAGAGGACTCGATTGGAAAGCACGCGATTTTCTAGTGAAGGTGAAACGAAACGGAAAAATAGTCGATAAAAATGATTTTATGTTAGATGATTATACTTTTAAAAATATTAATAACAATAATCAAGACTTGATAGAGTTATTTTTTAAACCAGATGAATTTGATGAACACTGGGGATTAAAAAATATTAAACCCGTAGGTAGAAAGTTATATGTGTCTATTAATGCATTGGAAATGAATTTCCTTGTGAAAAAATAAAGGTAAATCAAAAGGTAAATCGTAATAATAGAATAATATGCATATAATACAAGATATGCATATTACTTCTTTGTTATTTTCTACCATTGCTGCTTTTTTTTTCGCATTAATAATTATTTTAAATAAATTCTATCTATTGAAATTTTTTAAACCTCATGAGCTAGTTATATTTAGAAGGAGTATTTATCCGTTTTTTTTGATTATTTTATTATTTTGTGCTCCCAATACTTATAAAAAATTGAAGACTATAAATCGAGAAATAGCTTTTCAAACTTTTTTAACCATAGTATTTGGCTTATTAGGTATAATTTTTTTATTAAATGTTCTTAAACACAATAAAACTTCAAATAGTGTGACTATTGTATACCCTTTAATAGTTATATTTTCGGTTTTAATCTCAAATATTTTCTATGGCGAATCAATCAATAAAGTTGAATTAGGTGGTATTGTTTTGTCTTTGGTCGGTATTTTGATGGTAGGTTTTAACAAAGAGATTATTAAAATGTTTTAATTATATAACTAACTATGAATAATAAATATTTAGTTATATTTATCATAGTCCTGGCATTAATTTTGGGGACTATATTAATCTATGAATACGGCGAAAGAAAAAATAAAAAAGTTGAAAAATTCGAAGGAAAAGAAGGAAAAGAAGGAAATCAAGAAATGGGATTAAATCCCGATAAAGACTCTCCGATTTTGGCAGGAAACAAAAAATGTGCTTCCATCGTTAGTTGGGAACAATGTGCTACTTTAGAGGACCCCGATATAAAATCAAAATGCGGTTATTGTGAACACCCCTCTTCTCAAAAATATTATTTTTCTGACCCTGACAATGTAGTTACGGCAAATCAAGATTTTGATCCATATGAAAATCATGGTCTACTTGTTAACTGTGAAAATATGCGCGATAATTGGAAACCTCCGTCGACCAAAGTACCGTTCCTTAATGTCAAACATACACTAGAGACTCAGAGCGAAACCACGGTTGGCACTGAGAGTGAATGTAAAAAACGCAGAGAAAGAGAACTTTGTGCCAAAGCTACTACGTGTGACCATTTAGGAGAA
>Ga0181585_10000443_pt1 | contig 34576 bp, 39 predicted proteins | sample 071ome_29_FD_132469 | JGI IMG/M metagenome (GOLD analysis project Ga0181585, IMG submission 132469) | Coastal salt marsh microbial communities from the Groves Creek Marsh, Skidaway Island, Georgia - 071407BT metaG (megahit assembly) | ecosystem: Environmental > Aquatic > Marine > Intertidal...
CAACCCAGTTTAAGGTTTTGTCGGTAGTACCCTTAAGAGTTATACCGCCACCATCCGAAGTTGCATCACTTGGGCTTGCAGTAGAACCGAGTTCAAGATTCTTATCATCTACAGTAACGGTAGTTGAATTAACTGTTGTCACAGTACCGTTGACAGTAAGGTCACCTCCAACAACAAGGTCATTACCAATGTTAGTTGTCGAAGTGGCAGAACCAACATTAATTGTTGTTGCACCAGTAGTAAAAATATTACCTGTTGTTGAAGTAGTAGTAATATCTCCACCGTTAACTGCTGCATCGCCGGTAAGTGTTAAGTCAACAAATGTTGGACTTGCACCAGTGTGAATATCTTGAGGCGTAGAAAGCGTTACGGCACGCCCTTCAGTGCCAGCACCAGTAACAATAACCTGATTAGTTGTACCGGCAATAGTGGCAACGTAATCCCCTGTTGTTTGTGAAGTAAGATTAACATTAGAAATACTTACTGCACCATTGGTCACAGAAAAATCTGTAGAAGCAAAAGAAGCAATACCTTTATTAGTTGTCGAAGCATCTTCGCCAGAAATAGTCACCTTATCAATCCCAGTACCACCATCGGTTGAAACAACGGTATCTATTCCTTCACCGGCTTCAAAAACCAAACCTTCAGTTAGAAGATCTATTGATCCAGTGCCACTTTCTCCAGAGAAACTTAAAGTAGTGGCAACAGAAGCAGTGCCTGCAGCTGTTAGACGCCCCTGCTGATCAACAGTAAATGTAGGAATTGCAGTAGAGGAACCATAAGAACCAGGCGAAACCGCCGTGTTATCAAGGTTAATAGTGATTGTGTCTGCAACAGTTCCATCAGTAGTAATAGCTGTACCGCCAGCGATTGTTAGCGTATCACCTGAACCAAGATCAACTACAGAAGTGCCAGAATCACCAGCAATATTTAGATCGTTACCACCAGCAACTGCCGAGTCAACATACGCGGTTGTAGCTACACTAGTAGAGTTATCACCCTGAGTCTGAGTAGCAGCTGTTGCTGTTGCACCTGTAAGATTTACAACACCAGTAAAAGTTTTATCACCAGAAATAGACTGAGTAGTGGAGCGGGTCACATAAGAACCGTCACCACCAATAGCTATAATGCTTGTTGCAGTACCGCCTGCACCACCAGTACCCTTACCATAGTACAGGGTATCATCAGCCTCATTAAAAGCTAACTCTGCGTTTTCTAGCGAACTAGGCGCACCTGCTGACCCGGCACTAGACCTTCTTTTGATTCTGATTGTATTAGCCATTATTAAAAGTTTCCTCCATCAACAAGGTTTTCTTCAGGGTAATTCACCCATTCAGATCCACTATAACGCAGAACATCGCCACTACTAGCTGTACTTATAGTAACGTCAGTTAAACCATTTAAAACTGATTGATTATTGATATCTGTTTCTGCTGCTATTATTCTATCTTTTACAGTTAAATGCGAACCGGCAGGATTTATACCTAAAACTGTTTGTAGCGCCTCAATCGCATCATTAGCATCAGCGTGCTGTCTAGCGTGCGGAACTGTAACAGAGTTAAGTCTGTCTGTATCGGTTGGATTAACTAAAACGTCTAAAGAACCGGGATAATTAGTTGCCATTTTATATCCTTATAAACTAAATATTTTAGTAGCTAGATCACTCCACTGTATAGTAATGGAGATAGTTTCGTTAGTGCTATTCACTGGAAGACCATCGGCAGTGTCGATATATGCTATTAACCTAGAAGTAGAAGATAAGCCACTATCTTGATAGATAATAAGATAAGCAAAACCGCTTGTACCGTAGTTTTCTATAGTTTCATTCTCTGCATCAAAAACGCCGTCATCAATCTTTATTTGCTCTAAAGCAAACGATGTTGCTGCAATGTTTGCAGTGCCGACATCCGAAAGAAACTCATGATTCACTAAATCAACACTGTAAGTATTTTTTACTAAAGCTGTTTTTAAAGTAACATTTAAAAGATCTAAATCTGCTCCTAAAAAAGCTTCCTTAGCCTTAGCATAAAGTGCATTAGCCATTAGATTCCCACCTCCGAAGAGACAATAACCCTATACTTGTATCCTGTTTCAAAATAAGTTTTACCATCTACGTAGTAAACTGGGGTTGAATCATTCGAAGGAAAATCAACATAAACATCAGGCTTCCACGAATGCATAGATATAGCCGGACTCAAATTCTCCCAACGAGAAGGAGCTTTCTGTATCTTTTTTCTTTGAATCTTAAAAAACTTAGAAGTCAAAAAGTTTGAAGCTGGACGAGAACTAAAAGTTACAACAACCCTACCATTATTCTCATCATTATTAATATAGAAATCCCCATTAGTTGGAGTAACTTCTTCTATATAAAAATTAGGATTCTTAGCTATTATCTGATATCCAGTTTCAATATCAGCTCTTACAGACTTATCCTCAATCAGAACTTCATTAATTATAGTCCCGGCATTTTGAGTCTCTTGAATATAAGAAGGTGTAGCTGCAGTTGTAGAACTGGTAAAGGTTATCTGCTCCTCAGGAACAGCTAAACCAGAGGAATCTAAAAGACCAGAAATTTTAAGAACATAATCTGTGGCAGGAGTTAAAATATTGTCCCAATACAAGTTTAAGACACGACTAACTTGATTGTAGTCAGTTAGTGTGTCAATAACTCTGAACGGAGAAACAGTTTCAACAGGAGTAGCCTCATCTGTAAATAGTCTAAAACAACTATCTTTTATAGAGGATATTTTTATAGTCCTACCAAACTTGATCGTTACAGCATTTACAGTAACAATAGCACTGTCTATCAGAAAAAGCGCCACTAGCCTACCTCACAATAAGAACCTACAACAATAGTAACAACTATACCCGAATATAGAACTAGGGGACGGCAGATTATTCCACCGTCCCCTAGTTTATCAGGGCATTTCGTAACTATAACGCCCTAAGGCTATATCAGCTAGCCTCGTTAGTAACCTGAACCTCGTAGTTACGGGCAAGGCTGACGTTCTTAGCAACAGTGATACCCTCACCGTCACCAAGCATTACGATGTCGTAGCGCTCCTTCATCTTAAGGGAACGAATGTCACGAGTTGGATCATCGAACTGATCTGTGCTCATGTCATCCTTAACCAAAAGGGTGCCAACCTCATTGCGGTCAATGAGGAAGAGGTCTGACTTGGCTGGTGTAGCGCCACTCTTAGCGGTGAAGCTGACGAATGGTGAAACCAGGACATTTAGACCCATGGGAGCGGTAGCGTTGAGTGCACCCTCAGCGGACTGAGGACGATAACCCCAACTTGTACCAACGCCAGAGGCTGCACCGCCCATGTGGAAGATGGCGTCCTTGAGGAACACCGACCACATTAGTGGGTGAAGAATGAAATCTGTTGGTACATGATTTTCGGCCATAAGAACAGCAGCCATATCTACGATGTCATCCCAGGTAACGGTGCTGTTGGCGACGCCATCAACATCGAGACCAGTTGTGTTATCGTAAGAAACATCGTCATTATCGAAGACGATAGTAGCTGCATCCTTGAAACGGCTAAGAGCAATTTGCTCCTTAAGGCGAGCCATGGCACGGCCAGCAGCGCGGACATGTAGACCGACAATGTCCCAAAGTGAGTCAGCGATAACTTCCTCAGTGAAGGCGAGCTTAACGCCCTTCTTTGAAACTTTGCCCTCTACCTGCTTTGCGAAGGCGAGTGCTTGCTCTGGGTACTCTTGACCCTCAGGGATTTCGGCAGCTTGGATTGCGTTGACTGCTGGGAACTCCAAGGAGCGCCCCTTACCGAGGCGAACTGTTGAAAGTAGTGGAGTCACTAATAGTTGTGGCTCAGCTGCTTCCCTTAAAGTACGAGAAAGAACCTTGGGGAAAAGTGCAGCCGCATCAGCGGACGCAAAAGCTTCCTTAATAGTAACTCTATTCTCTTCATCAATGTTCCCGTCCTCAGTCAGTGCAGCCTCCCAAGCTGGGAGACCCGAGAGGAGCTCTTGGATTGTCTTACTCATCTTAGGATTATTCCTCCTGTGCTATAGTTTATCAGAGTGTGAGATTGACGCGGAATGCACCAATCACATTATGTACGTCCAGGTTTGAACGAATACCGAGCTTGCCGCTATAAGTACCAGAGCGGGTAAGCTCATATACAGTCTTCAGTGCACCTGGATCAGATGGAAGCTGCATGTAGCTGAGAAGGCCATCATCGAAGTTTGTAGCAAACTTCTCAACCTCAATGACCTTGCCAACCTGCAGGTGTGAGTAAACAGCGCTGCTGTTGTACTGCTCTGCAGCGGTAAGCTTAACGGGACGACCCATATGGTCGGCACGTACAGCGTCCCCAATGGCAACGTCGGCGTTAAGGCCGTCAACCATTGGATACTCTACGTAACCATGTGTAATGAACCCGGCGCCCTGTGAGGTGCCCTTGTCAAATGGTCTGTAGAGATCGTACTGAGCGCAACCGATTGGAACTGAACGTGCAGGAACAGTCACAGTATCGGTAGAACCACTTGTGCTAGTTGGTGTAGCACCATCAAGTGGATCCCAGCCGCTCATGGTGTCGCCCCAGGTGACAGATGAAGATGTACCGTTTGCGGGAACAACTCTTGCATCGCCATTGCTGTCGGCAACCACCGAAAGGATAGTACCCTTGGTGACGACAATCTCGAAACGATCATCTTCACTGTCGTAGTACCATGTGGGAAGACCCTGGTCAGGGAGCAGGTATGCGCTGGGGGCAACACCCTCAGAAACAACAAAGCGACCTGAACCTGTCTTGCTATGTACTTTACGGAACTTTGCTAAACTCATTTTATTATCTCCTTAATTATCAGAGTTTACGTCTACCCATAAGGGTGTCTACTAAAACCTGCTCAAAAGAATTAGTTGGAACTTCTTCATGCTCAGGCTCGTTATCTCCATCAATGGTGACAACATTCTCTTCAGCAACAACCTCAGCCTCAGACATAATCTCTGGCATAACCAAAGACTTCATCTTAGCGGCAGGGGTCTTTGCCAAATCTCTAAGAGAGTCGGCAAGCGATGAAGCGGTTCTTGAGGCGTGCTCGCCAACAAGACTCTCTCTATCGTCAACTGACTCAATCCCTAAGGCAATCTTAGTATCAACAACTCTTTCGACCAAAGTCATGTGCAGTGCACCCTTTAGTTTTGAATTCTCATCTTTAAGAGATGAAACTTCACCTTCAAGAAGAGCAATTTTTGCGCTTAGCTCATCAACACTTTGCTCATCACTACTTTGCTCCGTGGTGAGATCGCTGTCTTGATCAGCTTCTTCTTGAACTTCATCGGCAACTTCGTCCGATGACTCCTCTGGCTTTTCAGCATTTTCGGAATCTACAGCTTCTTCTTGTACTTCCGCCTCTTCTGAATCGTCAGCAGAGTTCTCTTCGGCAACTTCTTCCTCAGAATCCTCAGACTCTTCGGTTGTCGCCTCTTCTTCTGCCTCAACACTTTCCTCTTCAGCTACTTCTTCCGCAGCCTCTTCGACCTGATCGTCTTCAGAAGCTGACTCAGAAACCTGATCCTGTGTTTCATCGGCAGATTCATCTACCTCTTCCTGCTCTTCAACGGAGCTGGAAGCAGCGATGTTAGAAAGATCCTCACTTAAGCCAGTGGCAACAGCTAGGATGTCTTCATCTTTGGTAACATCATCCATCGTTGAAATCTCCTCAGATTTTTCATTTTCAGAATCTTCATTAGATAGTAATGATTCTGTTTCGCTTATGTCACTTTCGCTCTCATGGAGAGCTAAAGCGCTTAGAAACGCTCCTTTAGTATGAAGATAAGTAGTCTTAAGATCCTTTTTCTTCATATTCTTAAGAATCGATTCATTTTCCTCTACGGAAACAATATCTTCTGTATCCATATGAAGAACAAAGGCAGAACTCCTAGCAACCCAATCGTCAGAAGCCGCAACTGGAGCATCTCCACCAGCAACTTTAGTTGAACGAACACCAGACTTTTGATCAGCTGGCTGATTAACAAAAGAGTACTCCTTAAAAGAGATATCTTGCATATCTATGTACGCAAGCTTGCCCTTGTAGACCTTACCTCTTTTAAACTTCGGCAAGCGAGGACGACCAGATTCAGTTTCCTGAGCAAGATCATCACCACTTATACTGCAAACAGCTTTACCTGCCCTGCCACCAACAGAGCCAGTAAGATACCTCTTATCCATCACCTTTTGCGCAGCAACAGGGTCTGTTATAGCAACCTGCAGTCTAACAAAAGAAGAGCCATCAGATTCTTTATCCATCCTGGCAGCGATAACCCTACCAATTGGCTCAGTGCTTAAATCGTGGTTGAGAATAATAGGCTTAGGATATGGCTCAACCCAAGATTCCAAAGCTTTCTCCAGCTCATCTGCGGAATAGTTATTGTAATTAGCCGTCAAACCCTCATGAATAGCAGCAACCTCTATGATGAGACCGTGCTTAGAGTTGAAGCTCTCTGAAAAGTCTAGATCTGATTTTGAAAAATCTGGAAGTTCAACCGTAAAGTTTTCTACAAAGTCAAATGACATCTAACTATCCTTCTGTTTGGTTAACCATGCTATATAGTAAATTTGTTTTTCTAACATTGAACAAATTTATATGAATTTATACCAATTGATATATATCTTTTCTTCTATCGCCTGTTTTTTTGTAGGATTGATACATTAAAGGCGACATTATATGAGGAGCATATATGTAAGAGGCGCAAAAAAGATCGTACCCCATATTCCTACAACCTAAAGACCAACCCAAATCCTCACCCTGAGGATGAACCTCATAATTAACGCTTTGATAAACTTTCTTACTCATCATTTTAGCGGCCATAATAATATCAGTCTTAAAATAAGTTCCCAAAGGATAATCTTTATCCCTAAAGCCCCTATTACTTTCCGAATCCCTCCATGTCATAACACTTGGAAAGTTAGTTCCAACAGGAGTCATAAACATCAAGGGATTTACAGCATCTGCGCCATCTTTTATGTGAGATATTAAAAGCTCTAATGTATTAGGATTTTTTAAAAGAATATCAGAATCTAAACTAAAATAATAATCTGGCTCAATTTCTCTAACTTTAGATAAAACAGAATTTCTTAAATTAACCATATTAACATACTTAGATATAGTCCATTGACGACCATTATCAGTATGCTCAAAGTGAGGAATATCATCCCTCTCAACGATATCAAAATGAGGAATTCTTTTATCTAACTGCTTCCAAGCCTTTAATCTTAAAACAGTCTCGTCATCATTTGGAGAAGTTTCAAAAACAAAACCAACGTTAGATAAATCTAATGACTGAGAAAGAACGCATTGAATCCACTCATCTAATATCCAACTTCTTTTATAAATTGGACAACCTATAATGAGTTTCATTTCAATCCTGAGATTCAGTATCTTCTTTCTTTGCAGCTACTTGAGTAGCTTTAGCTGGAGCAGGTTTTGCCGGAGCCTTTTTCTCAGGTCTAGTATCAGCCGATACATCCTTGACGTCCTCAATGGTTATAACGTCCTCTTTAACCTCTTGAACAGCTTCACTAGAAGCTAGAGCATTAACAATAGGAACTAGAATTTCTAATGCTAAACGAGCTTGACCATTGCCAACTGCCATGTTAAAAGCTTTAACGGCGTCATCTGTTCTTGCATAAGAAATTAGCGCTTGATCTTCTAAAACAATTTTACTACTCATAAATCACCTTCAATATCTTCATTATAATGAACCACATTATACTCTTTTTCAAGCAAACTTTCAACTGCTGTTAAAAGTTCACTGTCATTTCTTTTAATATTTGGAGAAGTTCTTCTAGAATTCTGATTTGCCGGACGAACAGAATTACCAACACCTCTTCTATTGTTTGGCAGGTTTCTTGCACCACCAGAAGATGACTGCTGCTTATCTCCATCTTTAACTACATCAGTCCCACCGGGCTGCTGTTGAGCCTGCATTTGTGCCTGCATCTTCATCTGAACATTAGCCTGAATCGACGCAAACAAAACCTCTTCATCAAAATCAGGATCCAAACCAAGCTCCATACGAGCCTCAGGAAGAGAAACTACAGAGTTAACAAACTTCTGAATAACATGAGTCTCTTTTTTAACCTGAGTATCAACATCAATCTCATTAAACTTGAAATAACATCTATCAGACGACCCCTCTTCATATGGATTAGCAATCGGGTCAAAACCACCCTCTAGCAAAAGCTCATTAAATATATGAACTCTAACCATTTCAGAGAATATCTTTTGATACTGCTTCACTTTATCGTAAAGAGCTGTATCAAGTCTTTCTGTTACAGATCTGTTACCGCCATTCATAGACATGCCAAGATGGTGAGGCGCAACACCTAAGCCAACAGCAACTCTCTCTTTAAAATGCTCAAGATAGCTTGTAGCATCAATAGACGCACCATTTGCACCAACAACATCAATATCATGTCTATGAGGAAGAATAAGCCCACCTTCAGATCTCATATTCTCTATCTCTGATGCCGCACGCATTATCTCTTCTGGTTCTGCTGGCTGCTCAGGTGTACCAATACGATACTTGTAGAGAGGGAAAAGTTCTCTGTGAACAAGATTTTGAATATCTTCTTCTATCTGACGTAAAGCGACAACATCATCTAGAACATTTGATAAAAACGGTGTACCAAATGCGCGACCCGTCTTTTTATCAAAATTCATATGGATAACTCTGGCCGCATCCCAAACAGGATCTTTTTCTGTCGGAGCATAAGTTAGAGGATCAGTAGCTTGCTGATAGCTACGAGGCCTATTGTACTTATCTCTTAAGATTCTAACTTGTTCAGTTGGAATAACATAGTATCCAACAAGAGTCTGAGAGGCATTTATTGGACTCAGGGAAGAAGGAAAATATTCTGATATATCTCCTCTTGCCTTCACTATAAAAGCGTTTGCAAACTTGAATAGGTGATCTGATACCTCTAAAAGAAAATCGGAAAATGGCCTTTTCATAGCCATCTCCATATAATCTATTCTTTGATACAAATACTGGACAGCTTCTGGGTTTTCACCAACAATGTTCCAACCCTCTTTCCAAAAAAGCTCTTTATACTTAGCGATAGACTGCTTAACGTAAGAATCAGTATCTACAGCCTGTATAATCCTATCAAAATCGTAAGGAGATGGCTCAAAATTAGTACGATTATCATAGTACCAAGTGGTACCTTGATATCCGAGCGCCAACGCAGCCACACGCATCGACTTACCAATGGATTTTATCTCATCAGGTGCCAAAGCTTTAGCTATCACATTGTTTCTAGGAAAACTATCTATCTGCCTAAATGGCAGAAAATCTAAAATGGCCATAAATACTCCTATAAAGAACTAATGTAATAGTAGTTTGTAAAAAACTTTTTTATAAGCTCAGTTTGACTCTTCCATGCCAGCAGCATTAAAAGCGTTCTTGATTATAAGATCCTTAACGGCTTCTAACCAGAAAACTGTTTCGCCTTCACCAAAATCACTTCTGTACTGAAGATTCTTATTTGAAATTTTTATTTCAATAGAAAAATCAGTTTTACTCTCTTCGCCCTCTGCGGGCTGAACATCAATTACTTCTTCTGACATTTTTAACCTCACTCAAAACTTTCATCTTTTTTAGCTGTTTTCTTAGAACTAGAATTAGATTCTGATTCTAGCTCCTCTATTTTTGCCGTAAGCTGTCTAATTAAAGTATCTTTAACAATTAGATCAGACGACATCTGTGCAATTCTCTCATTAAAAACTTGCACAAGAATATTTACATCAAGGTTATTTTCCATAAGTTCTCCTAAAAACAAAATTATATCACATAACTAGAAAACGATCAAATCAAATCACATCATAGATTTTAATTCTTGAACTTCTTGATACAACTCTTGAACTGCCGCAACTAATGGAGAAACAATAGAATTGTAATCTAAATTTTGAATTATCATATTACCTTCATCATCTATAGCGTCTTTTTCTCCGAGAACTGCTGTCGGTAGCACCTCTTGCACTTCGTGTGCCAAAAAGCCCAGTCTGTATCTAGTGTCATATTCATTATTTAAGAATTTATACCTAGTTGGCTTTAATGCATTAATAATATCTAAGCCATTGGTTACACTAGAATAATCTGTTTTAATTCTATAGTCAGATCCTGTTGCATATGTGGTATTGCTACCGTTGTGATATATTGTTCCAACATTGCTGCTATATGTAAAAAAAGAAATGAGATAAAAATTACCACCTAAACCACCATGTTCTGTATTAACAGTTAAAGAGGTAAAGCTAGAATTACCAGATCCAATTCTAGCCACACCTGATCCTGCACCAGTAGCAACCCTTGTCGTAAAGGCATTTGTTCCATTTAGATTGGCAACGATTGTTCCGTTAAAAGTCGCAGCGTTACTAACACCAAGAGTATTATTTACTGAAAATGGGCCATTTACATAGTTACCAAAACTAGTTGAATTACACTGTATGCCACCACCAAGAGTAAGTCGACCATTATTTGCTGTACCCAAATAAACCTTTTGACTTCCATTTAAAGCCATTTGCAGAAATAACTCATCATTACCTTGAGTGTTGCCCAGCAGCAGCTCTTTTGGAGGATTGGTAGTAGTATCTGTCTTTGCAATTCTTATAAATTCACCGAAAAAATCTGTTCTATAGTTTTGAAAGGCATGACTTCCGGTACTGGGATTAGAGTAAACAGTAAGATCACCATAGTTTTGTATTTCTATATAAGAATCACCATTATATGGCTGGCCTGTCATTCCGCTATCACTTATAGAAAATGGACCAACTCTAAATCTAGTTCCATCCCAATCAATATAGGAGCCGGCAGTTCCGGCCCTAAAGTATCCTGCTGATGTCCAATAGTTGTAACTGTTAATTGATATACTATCTGCAGTAACAGAACCAGTAATCGTTAAATTAGAACCATCCCACTGAACATACTGTGAGGAACCTCCAACTTTAAATGTTCCATCATTATTCCAGTAATTGTTAGCGTTAATGACTATACTTGAAGCACTTATGGTGCCACGAACATTAGTCACATCAAACTCAGAATAACCATCACCAGTGATAACCCAGCCAGCAGTGCCTTGACTCCACACCCTGTTACCAAGACCATCAAGAGTATACGTTCCATCATAATCAGAGGACTTAATAATAGAATTAGTTCCATTTAAAGTTATTTCATGAGCACCTATAGTTCCAGCAGTAATCTTCGAAGCGGTCAGAGAAGCAACATACTCATCATCAATCAAAGGAGTATCGCCAGAGACAACAATGTCAGTCCAAGCGCTCAAGTTACCACTAGTGTCAACACTACGAACACGACCAAAATAATAAACAGGGCTTTCCGAGGCGCTCGGATTAGAAGAATTATCTAAAGAAGTATTTTCATCTACAGAAACAACAAACACATTAGAAGGAGAAAAACCAGTTCTAAATGGTGACTCACCAGTTATAATTTCCCAGTTAGGACCAGTTCCAGTAATTTGAGCTTGCTTATAAACCTCATACTCATAGCTTTGAATATCCTTATCTGACACTGCATCAAAGACGAACATCACATTCAAAAAAGAAGCTACCAACTCAAGATTAGAAGGAACCTCAGGAATAGTAGAATCGTTAGGGACAGTAAATCTAATTGCATCACTGTAGTCAGACAAAACATTAAGATCAGTATTTTTAGCTCTAACAGTAAGAACATATTCTTTACCGGGCTTTAAATTTTGTACAGTCCTTCTTACTTCAGCCATTACCTAACTCCACTAATTGAAACAAAAGTAATTTGATCAGAAAGCTCTTGATCCCCCAAAGTAACATAAGGATTATAGCTAAACTGATATGAATTTATTTTAAAACGATTTCCAGAAGACAACACATTTTTTCTAGAGTCTGTAGTAATCTTTAACCTATAATCTCTATAACTTAAATCATCTCTATCAATAAAAGCAAAATTATCACTCTTATCCTTTGAATAAGCATCTATCGTTATAGGAGAATAATTTCTTAAATCATTTGCATCAATATTTATCGGCACAATCTCATATTTAAAGAATCCAAAATCTGGCCCCTTGGAACCAACAACCTTAATGCTCGGTCCACTAAAAATAGCGTAAACAACAGAATCATTTTTTTCTGTCTCACCATTATACCAATTTGTTCCACTATTTATAAAAGAAAAATTATAATAAGAAGTAGAGTTCAAATCTACAGAAAAAGAATTTACATCAACATTATCGAAATCAATATAAACATCCGAATCTTCTGGAGTGTTAATATAATAATCTACCGTACCGTTATTATCAAAGGATTTTATCTTTCTTATATTAGGAGCCTTATAATATAAAACATACTGATATTCTATTTCTTGATCAGCCTGGTGATCAACTGCCGCTTGAAAATATGCAATACCTTCATTAATAACAGTTTTAACTGGAACAAAATAATCTCCAGACCTTACATTCTCATAAACAACAACATAAGAATAATCATCCTCATTAGACTCTAAAGAAGAATCATAATAGCTAGATATATCATATTGAGATACATCAACAAACAACCATGTTCCTGCACTAATATTATCATTAGGAGTAAACTTAGATATCCTCCTGCGTAAAACAGGATAAGTATACTCAGTTGCACTTTGTGTTTTTAAATATTTAAACCAGCTCATTTAACTAATCTCTATGTAACTAATCTCATATTCATAATCTTCAGTTATAGAATCATCAATCTCTATACCAATGACAGTATCAAAAACAGGAACACCGCCCTCAATAACATCAGGTATAAAAGTTATAACCCTAACAGATAAAGGTTTTATAGCATAATTATTTCTATTGTCCTGATCTCTAACAGAAGAAAAATCTATATCTCTAATAGATATTCTAGCAGATCCGTCAACACCAGTATGGGCATGAGAGCCAATATCTACGCCATCTATCGTAACATTATCTTCCGTAGATATATTCCCTGTTATAACTCCGCCACTTCTCAAAAGATACTGCGGATGATCATTAGAATCCAATCCGTCTAAATCAGAATGACTGGAACCATACGTATCATTTCTTTTTGTGTTAACATTTATGTTTCTAAAAAATAATGAGTAGTTGTCTTCTTCTATGTTTTTTAGAACTGCTTTCTTTTTAACAGCCTTATAGGAAAGCTGAGAAATAAAATTTGAATACTTTCTCTTTTCATGAACGAGCATCATAACCATATCCATTTTTTCCATAAACATAGAAAAACGCTCTAACATGTCTGCTTGAATCGAAACAAAATTACCTTTAATAAAAGTTGAAGCTACATAAATCTCTTTAGATAATGTAGGAAACATTTCATTGTGATTAGTTGTTTCTCTTTCAAGCTCCAATGGTGAAGCTATATCTTTATTCAACCTTATTGATGGTCGAAGATAGTTATCATAAAAAATATCGCAATTATCCACCATATCTCTTTGAAGAGAAGATAAGATATTAGAAATTTCTGAATCTACAGCATTTAACTTGATCGAAAAAAAAGTTTGGAACTGCGCGGCTTGCTTTTTTCCGATTTTATCCACTTCGGATGCTGGGACCTTTCGCGGAACTGATGCGATTGTCTTCTTGATCCGTTGTGCATAGTCTGTCGCCATCTTACACCAGGAATAGTATTGAGATGCGACTTTTTGCTGTGATTCATTTTCATATCCACCTCCAAAGTCAGATAATAATGATTTCTTAATACAAGAAAGCTCACTCATTACCAGCATCAACATTCTTCTAAAATTAAACAAATAAGAAAAAGTTGAATGAGCAATTGCTTCCCTATATTCTTCTATTAATCTTCTACCAGCCGTAGAAGAAATCTTCTCCGCAAAAACATATTGATCGAAACAAATATAATCCGGAGCAGACGTAAGAGAATCAGTATTAATACTTACCTGAGAAAGATACCTGCTAGCCTCATCCCACATTCTAAAATGCGCCTGCTCTAAATCTGGATCCACATAAGGATCAATATATATCTTTCTTAAAAGATCATCTTCAATAATTTTCTTGGTTTCAAAAACCAATTTTTCAGTATAGGAAACATGCTTTTTTATATCAGCCAAAGGAATAGTGTAAGAAGTTCTGAAATAACTATTAGTTATCGGTCTAATGTCTTGAAGTTTCTTTTGAGATTGCTCTAAACCAGTAGGGTTATCAAAGAAACTGTCAGAAAAACTATAGTCACCAAACAAACCGTTTTTATCGGAAGGAAAGTCTTGGATTTGATCACTCATAATATCACCTAAAACATAGACCTTTTAACATTAGTACCCGGTCTCCTTTTGAAACCAGAGCTAGCACCAATAGCAGAAACTCTACTTGTCAAAATCTTTTTCTTATCATACTTATCATCACTATCAGAATCCATAGAAGTATCATTAGCTATTGGCATATAGAACTGATTAGAAAAACTACCAGTATTCGTAGCAACACTCATCTTATTTAAATCACCATAGTTCTCTGTCACAGCGAGCAGAGCCAGCATCAGGGCATCGTGTGCGTGATCCATTGCAGAACCACCAGCTTCGAAAACCGGCCTACCTGTTGCTGTAGTTCTAACAACAACATAAGAAATCAACTGCATATACAACTCTTCGTCAGACTCAGGGAAAACAATCATTTCTCTTTCTAAAAACTGACGAAGATTATCAACCATATATGGCTTCATCTCCTTCTTAATCATCAGCTTAGTGTAAGGATCTCGAACATCTATACTTTCACCAAAACCAATACCCTTAACTCTTTCTCGAATTTTAGAATTAGGATTTTCTACACCATACTTTTTTAAAAGCTCAACCTGAACCTCACCAAAACCTCTGTCAACATAAATGTGCTTAGGATTAAAACTGTGATTCAACTCTATAATTCTATCCACAGCTTTAGTCAAAGTGTATTCAGATTTATTAATCTCTTCCCTGTACGCAAGTTTTACTTTGCCTCGCATTCTTTCATCTTCATAGTTTTCTGCACAGATTTCACAAACAACTATGTTAGTGCCAGCACCGTATTTATCCCAGTCAACGCCAATAGTATGAAAAGATCTTGCTGAAGAAACTTCTGGAATATAATTCCATGATGGCTCTATAAAAGCTTTATCAACAAACTTTCTTGGGTACACGCCTTCAGAATCTTCACCCCAATCGGCTTCAATTTCATGTCTATAGCCAGAAGAAGAATACTGCTCCCTAAACTCCTCTTCTTGCTCTTTACTAAAAAATGGGTTGCAGTAAGATGGGAACCAAAATTCCTGAAACCTTTCAGATCTACACCATTCCCAAAATCTCTCTCTTCTACCAGTCGGTGTAGACGCACCCATCAAAACTTTATCTGGCTGATCCTCCGCGGTTTTCTGTAGCATGGCGTAAAGTGCATCTAGGTCACCCGAGTGCATGTAGTCCATCTCGTCAAGAATTATAAGATGCGCCTCTTGACCACGAGCAACATCAGATTTTCCACCAGACCTCATACCTGAAGTAAAGAATCTAATCGTAGAACCATTAGAAAACTGAATCATAAATTGAGGACTTGTAACTTTTCTTGTTATAGAATTTAAAACAATATCGTTCTTAGATGCAATCCTGACTATCTCTTGATATATAAGCTCAACTTGTGTCTTCATAGGCGCAACAACAAGAGATCTACCATCAGAATGTGTATAACTATAGTGTAGTAATTGCACTGCCATTGAAAAAGTTTTACCTAAACGTCGGCCAGCTCTCAAAACCTTTCTTAAAGAAGGATCTCGTAATATAAGTATTTGATAAACTCTTGGATTTACATCCAAAAAATTTCTCGCCCAAACAACACTATCTTTAGCTATATGAAGTTGCCTTTGCTGCTCAGAACTAATACCAACTTCCACCAAATTCCTATCAACTTCAAATGGCTCATCAACCAAAAGAGCTAGCTCTCTGTTAGTCATTTTTCTTTCTAAAACAGGAGAGCCATCATTCCAACTTAAATGATTTAGCTTATTTTCAAACACCCATTCAATACGATTGATCTGCTTTATAAGTTCAGGATCTTGGGCAGCAATTATTTCCAAAAGATCCTCTCTAGGAAGATCCTCTAAAGCTTTTCTAAATTCTTGAGTTTTACCAAAAATACTCATAATCACCCATAACGAGCAGCCATCATACCTGCCTCAGATCCTAGCATACTTCTAGCATTTAATCTAGAATTTTGGATAGCCATAACACCCCTGGACCTTGAAGTTGCAGCTGCTTCAGTATCAACATAGCCCATACCAAACAGTGGCTTATAAATAGATCCTTGAATCGACTTTGCGGCATCTCGCGCAAGGTTAATTCCACTCTTAACTATTTCGCCACCCATCTTGCCAAGATCGTATGCTAAAGACGCTGTTGCTAAAACATTCAAACCAGGAATTGCCATGGCACCAAATCTAGCGGCTCCCACCATCGCACCCTGTCTTGTAAGTAAAGCTGATTGAGCCCCAGATTTGAATATACCTTGCTCCAAAACTTTTTGTGCACTAATAGCTGGACCAGCAAAACCCTTAGCTTTCAAGGCTTCATCAAACATACTTACCGCTCTCTGCGCACCTTCTAAAGCTTTACCCTCCAATCCTACAACATCGGCAAAGCCCATCGCTCCTCTAAAATATCCAGCCATATACCTTGTTCCGCTACCTGCCATTGAGCTAGCTAAAAGATTGCCTCTTACACCAACAGTTCCCTGTTGAGCTACTCCAACCATACTCTGCCGAGCAGCACCGTACGGTGTGGCACTTGTTACTGCTGGAATATATGAATTTGGCAAATACTGTCCACCCTTATAAATCTTTCCATTAATATTAACAACTTGTCCTGCCGCAACTCTATTTTTTGCACCTAAACCTGGATTAACAACACTTGTAGTGCCGGTAGTTAATGCTGTATTATTCATCCCTGCAAGACGTTGTATATTAGTATCTATCGCACCTAACTTTCCTATAGCTCTACCCTTCCCTGCAAGAGCTCGTCTTTCCAACCTATCCGCCCTAGTACCAGCTGTAATAAAACTTAAAAGACCAGGACCAAAAGCCCCTTCACCAGAAGCACCAGTGAAACTTGCAACACCAGGAATTTTACCTAAAAATTGCGAACCCATAAAAGGTGTATACGCACCCGTTGCTTTACCACCACTTAAACCAACACCACCAAAAACACTTAAAGAATGAAAACGACCAAACGCCCTAGGTCGCATTGTAAAATTATTAACCCTAGAACTTCTAAAGAAATTTTGCCTACCAGCTGCAGCCATTCTTTGCCTTCTTGCCGAAGAACCCATATATTGATTAGGGGAAACTGAAGGCTGAGCGTTACCCGAAAATACCCTATACCTATCGGCTCTTCTACCTGCAAGAATTCTGCTATCATCCATGAATCCGCCGCGAAGTATAGTGTTAGCTCCTCTGTTTGCACCAAAACCAGCAAGAGCCGCCATTCCCGGCATGTCTTCCATCAACCTCATTGCAAGTGGCATATCTTGAGCGCCAGACCCGTAAGGTATCATCTGACCTGTCATAGGATCTACTGGCATCAGTAACCACCCCTAGCATTATGCATACCCAAAACTATATCCCCAACAGCATTTAGCCCTGCAGCAGTGTTGCTTGAGGTACTTCTTCCGTAAGCTGTTTCATTAAAAAATGCTCTGTTGTCTCTTAGTGTATTAGCAGTCATAGCTAGCGGCATACTACCCAAGGCAACTCCACCGGTAATTCCACCCACAAGTGCTCCACCTATCTTTGCCCTAACACCACCGCCCATTTTGGCGCCCATTATCGCCCCACCAAGAGCACCAACGCCAAGACCACCCATAGTAGCTACAGCTCCAGGAGCATTGTTTCCTCCAGAAAAAGTAAATGCCGCTCCAGGATCTGTTGCCTGTAACGCAGTTCCTATAGCTCCACCCATACCTCTGCCAATTAAATATCTACTATTTAATTCTCTTCCAACAAAATACTTGTCGGCATCGGGTGCCCCAAAAGCCACATCCATACTGGCATCTACAGCCCCACCAGCGGTCTCTTTAAGGAAGCCTGCGGCGCCAGCGGTAATTCCAATTGCTGCCAGGCCACTACGCCTGCTACCAACATTACCAACTATTCTGCCCAATCCTGTCATTAAAGCCATCTAACTATCCTCCAAACAAATGGCTATATTTGCCATTACCCATTTGAGTGTGGTTAACCTTATTTCTATCTAAATTACCAACAACACCAGCAGTAGCTAAAGGATCTTTTCTAATAGAATTCATCCTAATAAATTCTTGAGCAGAGTCATTCATATAGGAAACACCTCTACCCATCTCGTATGGCTGCTGCTCTAAAGTCTCATTATAAAGACTTCTTTCTCTATGTTTCTTAGACATATAGTAACCGGCACCAGCTACTGCTAACCCCAATAATCCTGCACCTATTTTAGGTTTATTTGTAATATAAAAATCTGCGATTCCAGCTGCACCACTTCTACCTAAAACACCTCTAGCAATAGAGCCTCTAACTTTTCTCTGGTTTTCTATAACTGCTTCTCCGATTTGATTAAAAGCTTGTTTAGAATTTCTTCTTGCAGCAGTTACGTCATCCATAATACCTGATACCTTTGCGGCGTCTACGTCAGCAAAAGGTCCAAGAGCAATATACTCCCCCATGGCATCATCTAAAACAGCAGCTCTTAAACGTAAAAATGAATCGCTTTCAACGTCATACCCTAAGCCAGAAAGAGAGGTTTTCAACGCACCCATATCTACATCATCGGCGCCAAGTTCACCGAATACAATTCCATTAGACATAATTAAATCAGTTAAATCTCTTACAGCTCTAGCCTTAGATCTAGGATCTGCTCCAACAGCGCGTGCTTTATTAACAGAATTCCTAATCTGAACATTTGCATCTGCGTCAAGATCTCCTAAGAGCTTTGTAATTTGGTCATCATCTTGCATGATATCAAACAGTGATCTTGCAAGTTTTTTTGCATCCTTTCTACCCATTGACTGACTTACGTCATAAACAAGATTTAAAGTATCCTCTCCTTGAATTGAAGCAAAAGAAAGACCAACATTATCTATTGAATCTGCAACTCCAGATTGAGCCATAGCCTCTCTTAACAAGGCCATTGGCGTAATTGCTCTAGATGACACAATATTTTCTGAAGCACCCGTGATATCATCAAACAGTCTCAGACCAGTTCCTGCCCTTGCATACATAATTCCTAATTCGTTCATAGCATCAGGGACAGCAGAAAATGCTATATCTGCTGCCTGCCTACCTGCCTGCAAGGCAGCTGCGTTAGCTGATCTACCAACCTGGGAAGTTGCGTGAGCCATAACAGTAGAAAATACTCTACTGTTCATGTCAATAAAACTAAAAGGGTCACCAATGGATGCAAAAGCTCTTGATACCACGGCAGACTGTCCAATTCCATAATTACCAAGACCGGCAGCAAAAGGTAAAGGAATATCCAAACCGCCTCTTGCCACACGAAGCTGATCACCGATACTTAAGCCAGTACCAAAATTTCTATAAACACTACCAAAAGCATCAGTAAGAGCATCTACTCCAATTTGCCCATTAGCCAAACCTACGTTTATACCTCTCAATGCCGTCATCTCAGCGGCATTTGATGCTGATCCATAAGTTATACCAAGATCAATTATAGAGTTAGCCGCATTATTAATTATTCTTGTGGAACTACCAACTTTAATAGTTTGTCCTGCAGCACCCTGTGCGTCTGCTAGAGCAGATTGTATTACTGATTCAGCTATAGATCTATCAACGATTTCACCTTGTCCAGAACCAGTAAAGAATCTATAAGCTCCTTCGGAATACCTTAAAACCCCTTCTTCAGTTCCAGCTGTAGAAAGTCCCAATTTTCCACCGCTTATCCTCATGCTAACTCTTCTATTACCTTCTGCTGTTTCAAGGTGACTCAAAACAGTTTTTGAAATATGGTTAACATCAGATATATTAGTTGTTAGGGTTATAGCTTGCGATTGCAGTGTTCGCGCCCTTGCAAAATCTCCAAATTCACTTTTTGCGCCTGCTCCTGCATCTGCCCATATTTTCAATTCTCCACTTTGGACATAGCGGGCAACATACGATTGTAGATGAACATCTGTCTCGGCAATATGTGAGCCTTTAATAATTTTATCAAACAGCTCTTCAGCTTGACCATCTTTTTCTATAAGCTCAAAAAGATTGGTATTTAAAGCTATATTCTCAACACTGAAAGGCGCAGCGTTTCCACCCTTATGTATAGTTGCTAAGTAGTCATTGGAAAAAAGGCTATCAACAAATCTTTTACTCTTTTCCAACTCATCTGTCAGACCACTAGCTTGCACTGCTTGTTCAACCTGATTAGATAAATAGGCCCTAGTACTTTCAAGGGTATCTATTAAGAAATTTCCTTTATTAATTCTATCATACAGGTCATTGATTGCAGATTGAATTCCTTTATGCGTATTAAAACCAGACTGTTGCTGCGCAGTATCAATCATCATGTCGATATCAAAAAATACATTGTGTCCGGCGACAGCGTCTGCTTGCAACATTTTTCTAATGTATTGCTCTGCACTATCTAAATATTTTATGCCGTCTTCACCCATATCGCTAAGCTGACCTGAAGCCCTTAACGCTGAAGCTTTTTTTCCAAATTCTGCCTGAGCTAAGAATTCAGTCATATTCATAGCTCCACCATTTAAATTTGAAACTGTTCGACCACCAAAATGAGAAGATTCAAAAGCTAAGTTCATTCCATCAACAACTGTTGGAGCTGAGAACTTTCCTGTCACAGGATCATACATCATCTCGGCAGCAGACATAGATCTGACCTGTGCACCCTGGTAAACACCGGTTGTTTCAACGTCGAATGTGAGAACACGCATAGCTCGTCCAGAAGATGTAGGAAAAACATCTTGAACATTTCTAGATGCTAACTGTCTTAATCTTTGAGATCCTAAAATATTTCTTCGACCAACACTTAAAGAATCCATACCCATTTTTGAACTATTAAAATTTAAAATAGACCTATTTAAGGCAATTTGGGCGGGATGTAAAGTACCATCTAATTCGCCCATAGAAAATTGGTAAGAAGTTCTATACAAGTTTGCGGAAGGACGATTAACCCCTGGCATTCCTACTGTTGCCATCATATCCGAAAGTCTTAGAACATTGTCTCTATATTCAGACATAAGCTCATCAGCTAGATTTTTATTTAAAAGAGTTAAGTCTATTCTTCCAGACTTACGCATCAAATCAACATTTACCTTTTTACCTTTTGCAAGGTTTACAGGATTTGACAAAGCTTTATAGTACTTTTCTTCAAATACCTGCATCGAGTCAAGAAAATCTCCTGAAGTACCATAAACTTTAGAGATGTCTGCTTTTGTTATAGATTGCTGCTGAATGCGTTGACGTATGCCAGTTCCCACCAAGGCTTGCATCAATCCTTCAAAAGGATTTCTATTACCCCTATTAGATGGTATGGCCATTTTAACTTTCCGTATTTTCTATAATTTCAGCTTCTTGAACCTCTATATATTCATCAACATCGTAAATGCCAAGCTTTTTCTTTAAAGCTTTTTCTCTTTGTATTTCTATTTCCTGAACCTTGCCCAATATATTAGAAATTGCTTGTGCGCTATCTATTTGAGATTGACCTATCTTAGCTTTTGCTTCTCTAGTTGCAAGAAGTTGATTTCTAAGATCTTTTCTTCTTTTATGCAGTCTGTCCTCTAACTCTACTGCTAGATGTAATTCTTTTTTAAGAATTGGCTGCCCATCTCCATCTACACCTATAACATTTTCTTGAACAAAATGTTCTTTAGCTAAAAGCTTTGTTTTCCTCATGTACTGAACTTCTTGATCGACAAGATCTCTAACCATAGATACTTCAACAAGATTTTCTGGAGAAACATCAAGCTGCTCCATATATTCAGCTGTAAACTGTGCAACAATAGCCATCTCTAAGGGACAAGGCTTTCCTCTTGGTGCAAGATTCTCTTTCAATAGCGGACATGTATCTGCAAATACGCATTTAGTTGTTTCACATGTCATTGGTATCGATGAGAACATTGAGGTTCTAGTTTTTTGCGGTTTTACGAGCTCAACTGCTTTTTCCTTATCTTCTTCCGTCCATGTTTCTGGAAAAAATAAATCTGGTCGTAAAGATTCAAATTGTTTAAGAAAATTATTCTTATCTACTTTTTCTAAATCACTCATTAAGATCTACCCATTCACTAGAATAAGTTCCATCAGAATAAAACTTATCAACACAGACACTCTTACAAAAAGAGCAAAAAACATCTCTAACCATACAGCTATTACGAAAATCGTAATATTCGCTGACAACTTCTACCTTCTTATTACACCTCTGACATTTCATGGATAACTTTCATCAAACCTTTTTGAAGTTTTTCTGCTATCTCACTATTCTCTGAGGCATTAACAAAAATGCCGACTTCTCTAACGTCATTAGGGGTAATGTAAGAAGAGAGTTTATATCTAGAACCCTTACAGATATCACAATATACTTCTTTTTCTAAAGAATAACACATACACTTCTCTATAATATCGAAGGTTTCTAGGCATTGCGCTATCTCATGCCATCTAGACTTAAATAACTTTTTTGTTTGCTCTTTGTATGCACGCAATTTCTGCGGATCATTTGAAAGTAATGTACCCATATCGAGGGCGTGTTTCATGAGATCATTTAAATTTTTATATATGTAGTTTGCTAGCTGAAAATCACCATTAACATCAGTAAACTTTTTCCATTCGTTCATTACATTTTACATCTTTCTTTTCAGGAATATCTACCTACTCCTCTTCCCGTATTCATTGGCCCTCTATACATAGTTTGCTGTTGATTAGGGTTGCTACCGCCTGAAAGACCGATAGCTCCTAAAGTACCAATTCCAGCCACCCTCCTTTTACCAGCCGCAACTTGCTGCCTAGTCATTGACTGACTATATACTCTTTTTGCATATCTTTCAGAGTCATCTACCGCACGTTGTGTTGCCTGACCAACCTTCATTCCCTGACTTCTGTATTTATTCATAGATCTATCATAAACTCGTGCCTGATTTTTGACTGATCTACTTTTAGCAACTGATGCTCTACCGGCCATTCTTGCTTGGCTTTTGGCACCAATACTACCTGCTTGCCTAAAAAGACTATTAATCATCAGTATCTCCGTATTCCGGTAGGTCTACCTGAAGAACGGTCAACTCCACGTCCCCTTCTCCCAGAAGTTACATATCCAGCTGCCCCTAATCCCATAGTTCCGCCAACAATAGTTCTACCCGGTTTTGCTCTGGCATACGCAGCTGCTTTAGTTCCGGTTTTTGTACTTGTAACTGCCTTAGCTGTTCTTTTTCCGGTTTGTGCTAAGCCTTTCATGCCACCTTTTGCATTTGCAAACATGCTTCTAGCTGCTCCGAGCATAATTAATCACCTTCTACAACATTTTTTCTAGATTTACGGATTGGCTTAGTTACATCAAAACTGAAATCATCGTCAATGTAATCTATATGGAAAATAGTACCTTTTGGTATTGAAGATCCCACAATTGTTTGAGCTAAACGAGTTTCTATATTATCTCTACGGATTTGAGATATACCTCTAGCACCCTTAACGGTATCTATCCCGAGCTTAATAAGTCCCTCTATGACATTATCCGTATATTCAAGAGATAAGCCTTTTTTAGAAAGTTTACCTGCGGTAACAGCCATTTCTAGCTGGGCGATTCTGACGCAGTCTTCTTTAGATAAATGATTGAAAACTACAACTTTATCTAATCTGTTAATGAATTCTGGTTTGAAGTATTTGTTTATTGCTTCATTTGTTTTTTTCTCAACTTTAGATCGCAAAGGTGCAGAATCAGTTCTTCTTTCAAAATCTATACTTTGATTGAAACCAACACCGGTAGAAATCATGTCATCAACAATTTTATCATTACCTAAATTTGTCGTTAAGATAATTATCGCATTTCTAAAATCTACTATATCACCTTTTGAATCTGTTAATATTCCTTCATCAAATATTCTTAAAAACGTGTTCCAAATATCTTGATGAGCTTTTTCTACTTCATCCAGCAAAACAACAGTATTCGGATTTTTCTTAACCTGATTACTTAACTGCCCGCCCTCTTCATGTCCGACATATCCAGGTGGAGAACCTGTCAACTTTTGATTCTCATGCTTGTGCTGAAACTCTCCACAATCTATTCTTACCATAGGATGAGAACCACCAAAAAGATATTTATGCAACTGTTGTGCAAGATGAGTTTTACCAACACCAGACGACCCGGCAAACAAGAAAACTCCTAAGGGTTTGTTTTCATCATTTAAATCTGCCTGAGATCTGGTCAGAGATGCAATAACTTCATCGATTGCCTGGTCTTGACCTATAACATTACTTTTAAGATAGTTTTCTAATCCTAAAAACTTTTGTTTAGATACTTTCTTGGTTTTACTTGGCCCCGGATTGAGCTCTGCAGCAGAGCGGTCTTTATGGTGTCTTTTAATGAAATCTTTTAGACTTTCAAGATCATCCCCGGTTGGTTCAACGTTTGATGTTGAGTATGATATATCAATCCACATTTCAGAGTTTATGCTAGGGTTCAACATAACACAGCCGGCGTATAGTGCTTCGATTGCTCTTTCGGCGGATGTTCTTGACATCATCGATAAAGATGAAGCTACATCTGTTTGAAGATTAAATATAAAATATTTTAATACTTCCTTCTTAAAGTTCTGTATACTTTTTCTTCTATGCTTCGAAACGAATTCTTCTACTTCTTGCGTGGGAAGAACTTTGAATTTAACACCAGTTGCCAGGTCCGGAATGTTTATCTGATATATCTGCATGCGAAGCCTTTCTTATGCCACATATACATATATAGATAATATAAGTATATATTAATATATATTATATAAGCTATATGTTAACATATACTTATATAGTAATGGGGGAAGGGGGAAGGGGGCGTAATTCCATTCTATCACATGTGTCAAGTTGTTTCGTTGTCTATGTCCTCAATAGCTGGATGCGGCTCTATGCATGGTCCGCTGATCCCCCAGTACTTTACGAGATCCATGGGTGTGTGGAATCTTTCTCTAAGAACATAAGCTGCTAGATTTAGTCGATCATAATCCACTGAAGTGAAGCGATGGAAGTTGTTGATCATTTGTTCTCCTTGGTGTATAATAAGTCTATATACGTAATTATATCATATAATAAGGATTTTTATGGAAAAAACAAATGTAGTTGAACAATATATCAAGCAGAGCTCGATCCCGGCAATACAAGATGTTGAGGACTATAACGAGTTTATTGAATATCTTTCGGTAAGAGTTCAAAATGCTTTAAGTTCGCTGATTCCAATCTCTTTAGATGAGATGCTGGAGTTTTGCCGTGTCGCAGCTGGCGAGGTAGATGGATTCTGTGCTATTATCGAGGACAAAGTTTTCGATATTCGAAACAGTCCAATACACGCAGATCAAGGAAAGTTGTTTGATGACTGAACAAAAAGAAGAGTCTAAGGCTCTTGAAGTTGCTATAGCTCAGCTACAGCGACAGTACGGACAGGGTTCCGTCATTCGTTTAGGTTCCACGAATGTAAAACCATGGGAATCTATCTCCACTGGTGCACTAACTTTAGATAATGCTTTAGGTATTGGTGGTCTACCAAGAGGTAGAGTTATAGAGATTTATGGTCCTGAATCGTCAGGCAAGTCTACATTAGCGTTAACTACGGTTGCTAAGGCTCAGCAGATGGGTCTGACATGTGCCTATATTGACGCAGAACACGCGTTAGACCCAACTTACATGCAAGCAGTAGGGATTGACCTAGATAACCTTCTGCTGGCCCAACCAGACTACGGTGAACAAGGTTTAGATATATTAGATCGTCTGTTGCGCACTGGTGAGCTTGGTGTGATCGTTGTTGACTCTGTTGCTGCTTTGGTTCCAAAAGCTGAGCTTGATGGTGAGATGGAGCAGGCTCATATGGGTTTACAGGCACGTATGATGGCTAAAGCTCTTCGTAAGGTTACCGGTCTTGCTGCGCAACATAATACTCTTATTATTTTCTTAAATCAGTTACGTAATAAGATTGGTGTCATGTTCGGTAACCCTGAGACTACTCCTGGTGGTATGTCTTTAAAGTTTTATTCTTCTGTGCGTATTGATGTTCGTAAACGTGAAGATTTGAAGGATAAGCAGGGTAATGCTACTGGTATAGGTGTTAAAGCTAAGATTATTAAGAATAAGATGGCGCCACCTATGAAAGTTGTAGAATTCAACATCATTTACGCTCAAGGTATTGATGAGTATGGATGTTTGTTTGATGTTGCTATCGATAAGGGTATTTTCACTCAGCGAGGTTCTTGGGTGTATTATAACGATGAGAACTTTGCTCAAGGTAGAGATAATGCTATTGAGAAGTTGAAGGATTCTCCTAATCTTGTTGATTTAATTAAATATGGTGTTATTCCACAAGATATTCTAGTAGAAGAAGAAGAGGATGATGAAGTATCAACACATGATATGTGAGGAGTGTGATATTCCTCCTAATTTTGTGGAATCTGTCCGCCCATGTGACAATGGTTCGATGGTTACTTGTGTAACGTGCCGTGATTGTGGCGAGTATTGGGAGGAGCCTTCCAGCGACGAAGAAAATTTTTCAGATTCGTAGGTGGAAGTGTTATGTCTGTTACACGAAGGTCGTTAAAGATTTATCTTAATGTTATATCTTTGATCTCACAATTGAAGTAGGTTACTATTAGTTTATGGATATGAGTTTTATTCGTAGGCTACTAGATTTTTTTGATAACGCCGAAAAACAGGAGATTGATGGTTTTCCTGTGTATAACATGCCGTACGATCAAGATAATGACAATATCGAAGAACGTATTGTTACCATGCACTCTACCGCTGACGGTAAAATGGTGATGTCTTTGTTTAACATGGAACAATGGGATATGGTGTGTAGTATTGCGGAGATCTCTGAGAAACCTGTTGATGTTGTTGTTGCGGAACTTGCGAAAGATAACGATATCACCACAATTGTTTTGGATCCCGGCGACGAAATTTTTTAGAACGTTCACCACACAAAAAAATAAGAGAGGGGCATAGTCCAAATGGCAAAAGGACTACACCCCTCTCTTTTTCTATATATACCTTATTATGGAGGATAAGATAACTGACATTATATCAGTAATCATACCCTCTTTCAAACCCATAATCATCAAACACAGAATCCCCATAATCTCCATGCGAAGCGTATGAAGAAACACCCACAAAATCGTCCATAGAGTTCACCCACTGCAAACAGTCGGGACAACGCAGAGACGACGACACAATATCGTCAGACACCACAAACTCTGAACCGCATTTCGGACAATCCACATATGTGCTCATATTTTCTCCTTAAGATGATTAAGCATCTTGTCGTATATGTTGTACATCACCCCGTGTGAGATGACACACCTATATATACACCACCCATCCTATTATTGCAACCCCAAACACAGAAAAACCAGAAAAAAGTTAACTCAAGCCGCCCCCAACACCCATAAAGCCACATAAACCTATAAAAAAACATACCCTAGTGAAAAATAAGAAAAATTTATGAGTCCCTAATAGTGAGTATATGTGTTGCCTTTAAGGCTTAACGTGCCCACCGGGGCATGGGGGTAACACAGGAAGGAGTCGCCATGAACAAGGCAGTTCTGGTTGACATTGACGGGACTCTCGTTGGGATCACACCTAACTGGAGTATGGATCGAGACGCTGAGTGGGTTGAAGAGACCCTCAAGGCGGAAGTGTACACGGATGCAGTGGAGATGCTGCATCAGTACAAGAAGGAAGGCTACAAGCTGGTTGTTGTGACAGCTCGTGGCCAGAGCTGCAAGGCAAACACCTGGAAGAAGTTCCGGGAGATGGGTATAGATACGCTGGTTGACAGCGTGTGGCATCGTCCAGTGGCCTGGGAGGGTAAGGATAGTGCTTCATACAAGGAGGCGATGATCAAGCGTCTCTCCAAGAAGTACAACTTCGTGTGGGCCATGGAGGATGAGGATAGGAACAAGGAAGTCATGACGGCTGCAGGTATGCAGATCTGGCATGGCGAGGGTAAGTGACGTAAGTAGCAATAGGATCAACAAGGAGAACAAACGAAACATGTGGTACGTATTCATCTATTTCATTCCCGTGTCAATCATCTCTATCACTGTCTTTGTGCAGCTGTGGAGGAATGATAAGTAATGCCGAAACCCCTACAACAGGGGTCTGTATGAGCTGGTTACTCATGCACTGATGATGGCAAACCGATCACTATCAGACAACCAACTATGTACTTAGGAGGTACATTACAATGGATAACATCACATTCAACCTGATCCAGGAGATGATTCTGGATCTCGAAGACAACTACGACCTTTGCCACAGCAATGGGACGTACACCCACATCGTCAACCGCTACACCTACATCGTGGAGAGGATTGACCTGGAAAACAATGTCCGTATCATCTCTACTCTGGATGATTCGATGAAGTATCTCGAATTCACTGGAGACCCACGGCAGGACAAGTATGGTTTCATCAACCGTATGCGTGACTACATCCGTAGTTCCGCAGTCAACACACCCAACCATACTTCTGAGATGTCCAGCTACCATGTTGATGATGCTCTTAAGGCTGCGGCTGAAGGGCGTGTCTACCACTGGAATGGTGGACAGCTGTACACGAAGGAGGGAAGTGCAGTCAAGGTTTACGACTTCACTACCAACAGCATCACATGGATGACACTGGCCAAGAGCTGGGTCTACATGCAGGAGAACCGCCTTCATAAGGTGGACATTGACAGTGTCAGGTACGCAGCTCGTAGTGTGCGTAACTGGTGATCAACCCAACAACAAGAAGAAGGAGACAAGAAATGAACAATGACAGAATCAACAAGAACATCCGGATGATGGTCATCGCAATGATGATCTTCATCTTCGGAGCTATCTTCATGGCCACCGTTGTGTACGGCATTCAGCTGTTCGCATGGATGGCTGTTGAAGCACACGATGCCGGAGCCAACATTGTTGGTACTTTCTGGCTGTTGGCAGCAACAGGATTTGCCGGTGCGGCTACCGTGTTTATCGGTGCGCTGGGATATGGCATCCTTGAGCTGTGTGATGGCCTGAAGAAGGTCAAGAATACCTTGTAATGCAGTGGGTTGTGCCCCTGGGGTCTTCGGACTCCGGGGGCAACAACCTCTTTTTTTTACGGATAGAGGCTTGACCTCTATTCTGGGGTATGTGTCACAGCCCCGCTCAATCCGGAGCAAAGTGACAGAAAGGAGTGATCCATGTTTGCGTGGATCATTCACCTCCTCCGTCGTCTCTTCCCAGAGAAGACGATCCGCTGCTGGAGCTGCGGCAGAGAGTTCCCTGCCGAGCTCATCGCGGACGTTGATCTGTGTGGACCCTGCGATGTGCGGGAAACCCTCACGGGGTGGTGCGACGACTGCAATCGCTGGTGCAGCAGGTGCATCTGCCCGGAGCCGTGTGAGGAGTGAGATGTGTTCCCCGGGGATCGACAGAAATGTCGGTCCTCGGGGTAACACCCCTTTTTTTTGCGAATAGAGAGATGGTATCTCTGTTCAAGGGTCTAGGAGGGCCCTATGTTATGGATAATCAAGAGATTGTTTGCTACGTCTGCGGTCGGGTGACCAACCACTGGGGAGAGCATGAAAACCTGCTCGGCCTGGGCCTGGTCATGGATGACGAGACCGGAACCAGGTGGACCGACTTCGGTCTTCACCTGCAAAGGAACAACCCGAAGCTCTTCACCGAGCTGATGGATGTTCTCGGTCAGGTCATGGACTACCAGATCCGCGAGGGGTTTTAGAAAGGAGGTGATTGCGCCCCCTTGGACTTCGGTCCTTGGGGGCAACACCCTCTTTTTTTTATGGATAGAGGATCGGCCTCTATGGAAAAGGAAAGATTTAATGTGAAACGAAAATGTATAAGAACCATGTGTAAATCTAGCTTTTTAAAGTAATTATAGCCAATAGGGTAATTATAGGACTTTAGTCTCTTTTTTTTGCGAATAGAGGTTAGATCTCTATTCACGGGTATCGCTTGCTGCCCGCCTAAAGCAAGCAAAGGAGGAAGATGCTGTGAAGCATTTTCAGGTCACCATCCGGGAGTCCGACAACACCAAGTCGGTTCTCGTTGTCCCGGCCGAGAGGCAGTCGGACATCGCCAAGTTCCTCAAGGATCTCGGCGTTTCTGGCAGCATCAAGCCGATCAACATTCCGGATCCGCTGAAGGACATCACCGTCACCTGCGGGTGGGGGTCAGATGCCCACGCATGGCCCACTTTCAAGTGGAATGCCATCATCAGCAACAACCGCTGCCCTAGCTACCCCAATTGCCAGGGCTGAAAGGAGGAGGTATGCGGTGCCTCAAGCATGGGTGCAACACGCGCCCCCGAGCCAACCCTTTCGTGTGCTCTGTGCACATCGATGAGGTTGACATCCTGCTTCGTGATCATCTGATCAAGAATCACAAGCAGGGATTCCATCAGGAGGGTACCGGCGGAGATCACCGCTGCCCTCTCTGTGTCCCACAGCTCCCTCTGAGCTGACGGACATCACCCGCCACAGGGGTGAATAATAATACTTGTGGGCTCCATTTGCCTTCAGGGCACGTCGGTTCATGACCGAGATGGAGCACTGCGCCTTTGTTCACTGGCGCTTCCCAAAGTAAGTGAACACACTACCACTTAGGAGGTGGTATTATGCCGTTCTTCCACGGCATCATCCTCCGTATGGGTACATGGCTTCGTGTCATTACCGGTACGGACCTTCTCGGCAACGACACTGTTGCTGAGGAGTTCGAAGGTGGGAGCTACATCCCTGCCTTCCTTCAGCACTTCTTCCCGGGCGAGTATCGGGTTGAGGTGAGGAAGATCCACCAGAAGAAGTTCCGTCGACACAACTCGTCGCCGGTTCGTACCTGGATGGACAACCCCGTGTCTGGAGAGGTCTTGCGCTTCTCCAACTCTGCAGATCAGTACACGATCCGCAGGAAGGGTGACACGGGAGGCTGGCTTGATGCGTTCAACAGCATCGGCCTTATCATCGGGAATTCCCGGAAGATGTCGAAGCGGCTCATTGAGCTGGTTCGCCTGGCATGCGCATGGCTGTACCGACCGGTTTCGGACCCTCTGGCTATCGAAGTCATCGACTACGATGGTCCAGAGACCGATATCGACGGCATCAGTGCCATCAGCGACGAAGTCTTCTTCGAGTGCATCGACTCGAATAAGTATGTCGACCGTGAATGGCGCAGGCGCATGAAGCAGAACGTTCGCAACGGTAAGACCACCGTTGTTGTCCTGCGTATCCTGACTCCCATGGGTGAAATCAAGGGCAATGCTCTTGTGCTCCCCAAGTGGATGATGAATGGGTATGACGTTCGGACGTTCCAGCCCAACATCAAGCCGGAGATCAGCACTACTGGCTGGTACTGGATGACGGTTGATCCGTCCTACGGTGCCATCCCGGTGAAGTCTGACGACCTCACTCACTCCATCTATCGTGGTGTGGAAGGTCTGTATGACGACGACACCATGCTGAGCTCCCTGCGGCACATGCTCCTTCAGTTCTTCAGTGATCTGAAGGAAGGCAAGCGTTCCGAGTGGATGGAAGCCATCGCTGACAATGACAGCGGTGAAATCATGCACGAGGATGCATTCGACAGGTTTGCGAAGAATCGCGGACTTGTTGGGCGTATTCAGCTTGCTGTTGCCCAGCTGGCTTCCGTTGGAGTCCCCTTGACTGCATCGCAGACCTTCATGTTTCTCAGCGTGAATGGTCTGAGGAAGCAGCTTCTTGGGGATAACAAGTCCCAGGAGGTGTGGATGGACAAGGACAGGCACTGGTTCCCGGTGTCCTGGGCTTATGCCGCCCACATCATGACCCAGGAGGCTCTCCGTGTCTTCGGATTCCATATTCCGGAGACTAATCTGGGCTTCTACCATCCGGACACCCACTGTTTCGTTGTTCCCGGCGATTACTTCGCTGAGAACTTCGAGAACCACGGTGGATACGACCTGGACGACACCATCAAGGTGCATGTCCGTCACGTCGTCATGCCGGAAGGTCAAACCAAACTGATGGGCATCTTGCTCCGCAACCCGAATGACTTCGGTGAGTGGAGCATGATCGAGCTCGATTCCATCGGGCCCGTGTACCACCAGTATGGCGAAGCTCCGCCTATGGTCAGCTACAATGAGCTCCAGAGCAAGGTTCCCCAGTGGACCGGGCTCAAGAGCCAGCTGAACATCGGACAGCTCCCTGCAATCGCTAATCCTCCTCAGATCGGAGACGTGTTCTCTCCTGAGGATGAACAGCGAGTCAGGGCTTGTTCAGAGCAGTTTGCCGCAGGAGTCGGTGGAACGGTCATCCCCAAGATGATCTGGTACGCCCTCAACGGCAAGCCTATCCAGAACCTTTGCGCCCCTAACGAAGACATCATCGATGTTCTTCAGCAGGGTCAGGGATCTGTTGAGGACATGGAAATCATCCAGAAATGGATTGATGACACCATGGACACCCTCGAAGCAGAGCACCCCACCTTGGATTGCTTCTGGTGGAAGACCCGTTTGCCTGAACCCTACAAGGGTTGGCGTCCGGGATCCATGGAAGATTCCTCCTGGATCAAGCTTCATCTGGCCAGGGAGAACAAGGTGCGCGAGGCCATCGACATCATGACCAATTGGCTCAATGCCAACGTCACGATGCCGGACATCCTCCACGATATTGAGTGGACTGAAGAAGAGCTTGCATCTATGGATGCTGAGCTCCGACGCAGGAACGATGTCTTCAGGAAGAACAAGGTTGGCTGGACCGACCGCTTCGTGAAGACGTTGAAGGAGTCCGACGAGGCTAACGGTGAAGAGTACACGGATCGCAAGATCCTCCTCCTCGCCTACGCCTCGTTGAAGGCCAAGGAGCGGAACCCCAAGATGAACCACGACCAGTGGCTCTACACGATCACCAAGCATCGTGAGCAGCCGGTCGACTGGTACATCCGGGCCCTGAGCCGCATCGAGCAGTAAGACAGGCTCTGCCCGGTCTCTAGCATTGTCTAGGGGCCGGGCAACCTGCCTTGCATATAGGAGGCTACATGAAAAGTCTACATCACACTATCCATATTAATGCTCCCTAATATTACTTTCACTCCGGAGTCTGTTAATAGCACTTTAGTTTTTAATAGATCATAGATCTTTATTCTAAATTCTTTGACGGGTTTGTATAGGTATTTGGATACTTGTTCATACATTCCTGTTGTACAGTTTCTTCCACAACTTCAAGTTTGTGGCAGGAAAAGAAGGGGTAGTTTCCAACTCAAGTTGGAGCCCCGTGGCCTACCAAGGAGGTAATCATGGCCAAGTTCATCATCAACCACGTCAACATCGTTCCCGAGGGGATCTATGGCCCGTGGGGCTATGCTCTCGTCAGCGGGACCGACATCCCCGTCACTGACGACGGCACCCGGTTCGACACCGTCGAGCTTCGCGGACTCGGTCTCGCCAAGTACGAGAAGATCCAGAACCGTCTCCCGGAAATCCGTGAGAACGGTCAGATCCTCGGTGTCGAAGCTGACGTCGACCGCTTCGAGACCCGTGTCGAGACCTTCACCAAGGACGGACGTCAGATCACCAAGAACGTCCTTCGGGTGTACCTCGACGCCAACCGGACCTTCTTCAAGGAGGACAAGCCGGAGATCGTCGACAACCTCGATGACGTCCTCGGTGACGACGACGACAACCTCGACGACATCTTGTGAGAGTTGGGACTCCCCGTGTGTAGCCTTGTGCTGCACGCGGGGGGTCACCCCTCCCACATTACAAAAAAATATCAATAGATCTATTCTAAAAAAAATACAGATAGATATTCTTTTGGTACCTTGAAAAGAAGGGGAGTGTGATAGCATGATTGTTGGAATCATTTCATTCGTTGGTGGTTATGTGTCAGCCATTCTTATGGTTCGCGGCGCCATCAAAAGAGCATCAAGTGGAGAGGAGTTGAACTGTGAGTGGTGAGCCCACTTATAACGATTTCCATCTGCGGGTGGATAAGACATTTGGTTCAGTGAAGGATACGCAGCGTTTCGGACAGTATTATTTCAACTGTTTGCATTCTTTGCGGCCGGATCTGGCTAATCAGATTCGTGGCAACAAGTTGGATCCGTTCTATAGGGATAATGTTCCTGCGGAAACAATGAAGTTTGTTGCCGAAAACTGGTAATAAGTCGTCTGAGCGACTATAAACAGGCTTTAGGCTCAGAGCGTCCCTACTTCGGTAGGGGGTGGCGTTGGTTTCTATGTACGGCAATGCATAGACATTGGCTTTTCTATCGACCTTGCCGGGAAGTAGTTGAGGTGGTGGTGACAGGGTCACAACCTGAAGGATGTACGTCCAAGCACTTTATACTGATCCACGCGTACACGTGAGAAAGGTG
>Ga0181585_10000447_pt1 | contig 34380 bp, 25 predicted proteins | sample 071ome_29_FD_132469 | JGI IMG/M metagenome (GOLD analysis project Ga0181585, IMG submission 132469) | Coastal salt marsh microbial communities from the Groves Creek Marsh, Skidaway Island, Georgia - 071407BT metaG (megahit assembly) | ecosystem: Environmental > Aquatic > Marine > Intertidal...
ATCTTCCCCTGAATGAGATTTTGGTGGATTTCAATGACCGGCTCAAAAGCATTACCCATGGCTACGGTTCCATGGACTACGATATGGATGAATACATGGAGTCTGCGTTGGTAAGAATGGAAATTCTCGTCAACTCGGAACCAGTGGACGCCTTTTCAACCATTGTCCACCGGGACAAAGCGGAATCAAGGGGTAGGGCCCTTTGCGCTAAACTAAAGGAAATTCTCCCGAGGCAACTCTTTAAAATCGCCCTGCAGGCCGCAATTGGAGGAAAAGTGGTCGCCCGTGAAACCATCAGTGCCATGAGAAAAGATGTTACCGCAAAGTGCTACGGTGGGGATATCTCTCGTAAGCGAAAACTGTTGGACAAACAAAAAGAGGGAAAAAAGAGAATGAAGCAAATTGGAAGCGTCAATATTCCTCAGGAGGCTTTTGTGCAAATTCTTAAAAGTTCTTCCTGACCGATACTCACTTTCACATCTATTTCATCCAATGAATCAAGACACAAACAAGCCACCAAGGGCCACTAGGAGAGAAAAAAAGGGGGCAAAAGAACTGCTCGCCCTTGGACTTAAGGTCTATGCATTCAGGCATGACCGCTTGCCCGCAGTGGAAGCTCGTGGCCTGAATTTGGCAAACGAAGGATTGCGGGAAGCATTGCGGGATAGAAAAGTTTCATCCGAAAAGCTTGAAAAAAAGGCGAGAATCCTAGATGAGGCACTGAGAAAGTCAGGAGGTCATTATTACCACAAGAAAAATTGGGTGGAAAATGTGGAAATGCTCCTGGTAGTGGCGATTGTGATTCTTGGAATTCGCAGTTTTTTTATTCAGCCATTTATCATTCCGACTAATTCAATGTTCCCCTCGTTTTATGGGATGAAACCCTATATCTATGAGGATGAGATGCCACCCAACATGGCAGAAAGGGCACGAGACAAGTTGCTACTTGGTGCATCTCACTATCGATTGGAAGCGGAAAGCTCAGGAAACCTCTATCTCGTGCTGCAAAATGGTACCAGCCACAGATATGTTCAGGCAAATTTTCCCCATGGCCGTTTCTTTATCTTACCCACCATGGTCAGGGAATACACTTTTGAAATAGGGGGAAAGGAGCACAGCCTTCAAGTTCCCGCAGAATTTGACATGGATCAATTACTGGCGGAAAGGTTTGCCGGCATTGATGACCTAAGAGATTTGCCTATGGTAATTGCCCAGGATGAGTCGATCGCCCGTGGAAGAATGAAACTGAGTGACTCACGTATCTCCAAGGGGGATATCCCGCTTGCCTTTGATGTGCTCCTGGGAGACGCCTTATTTGTCGACCGCATGAGTTACAACTTTATCAAGCCAAAGTCCGGCGATCCCATTATTTTTAAAACTGCTGGAATAGACGCGTTTAATCGTGAGCTCAACACTGAGGTCAGAAGCCTGATTGGCGAGGACAAGTATTATATTAAACGACTGGTCGGTGAACCCGGAGACACCCTCGAAATTCGCGTACCTGAATCAGTTTTCACCAACGGTACAGATGTACGGAAGGGGGTACCCGGGGTTTTATACCGTAATGGCAAACCGGCGGATGCCCACCTTGCTTTTCTACAAAATAACCAGCAGGCAGAAACATTTGCGAAATTTCCCCATAAATTCAATGAGGACGGGTTTCCCGCTTACCGGGCTGATGGCCTACTAACCAATCGTTCGCTCCTCAAAATTCCTCAGCGCAACGACCCTCAGAATCCCACCAAAAAAAATGGATACTTTGCCATGGGTGACAATTCAACGGACAGCCTCGATGGACGAGCATGGGGATTTGTGCCAGAAGATGAACTGATTGGCCGGGCCTTGTTTGTATACTATCCGTTCACCAATCGCTGGGGACCAAAGTGAGTACGCACAATATACATTATGTCTAATTGTAATGTCTGATCTGCCCTTATGGCTTAGCGATCGCTGTGCAGGTGTATTACTGCACATAACCTCCCTTCCTTCTTCCTTTGGTGTGGGTGCTTTAGGAAATGGTGCGAAAAGATGGATCGATTTTCTCGCAGATGCCGGTTTCCGCTTTTGGCAGACCTGCCCAGTAGGTCCAACCGGGTTTGGGGACTCCCCTTATCAGGTATTCTCATCTTCCGCAGGAAATCCTTATTTTATCGACTGGGATGAGATTGTAGATCTTGGCTACATTCAAAAAAGTGAGCTGAGTGTGTTGGAACAACTTCCTTGTGAACAGGTGGACTATGCAAAGCTTTACGAATTATTTGACCCTTTGCTGAGGACTGCCTTTGTGGGGTTTCAGGAAAATCCACATCTTCTAGAAAGCAAATACGGAAACCTAGATTCATTTATCAACATCCATGCGGACTGGTTATACCCATATGCGGCCTACCAGTTGCTAAAATACAAGAACGAATTGAACCCATGGTGGAAATGGCCTGAGCAAGACAGATCTTCCTCTCCTGAGTTGATCAAGGCCCTGAACCAACCCACTGACCCAGACTGCCTATACATCTACTTTCAACAGTTCTTATTCCGGGCACAATGGAAAAATATACGGAGCTATGCCCAGAAAAAAGGGATTTCTATCATTGGTGACCTTCCTATTTATGTCGCCCCTGACTCGGCGGACGCATGGGCTGAGCCTTCCCTATTTCAAATCGACCCAAATTTGCAGTTCCAAGCTGTTGCCGGGGTTCCCCCGGATTACTTCAATGAAGATGGTCAGTACTGGGGGAATCCACTTTATGATTGGCCTATCCATGAAAGGGAAGATTACCGCTGGTGGACAGCCCGCATCTCGGATCAACTCGATTTATTTGATATTCTGCGTATCGATCACTTCCGTGCTTTCCATGATTATTGGAGCATTCCTGCAACTGCCAAGCATGGAAAGGAAGGAATGTGGATGGATGGCCCAGACGAGAAATTTTGGCAGCATATAGGAGCGGCGTTCCCTCACCTCCCATTCTTAGCCGAAGACTTGGGCGAGATCCATGAGGGTGTACGTACATTAAGAACAAAATTTGGTCTCCCTGGTATGGCCGTTCTACAATTTGCATTCAGTGGAGAAGCGGAAAATCTTTATCTCCCCCACAACCTAACAGAAGACTTGGTTCTGTACACTGGAACCCATGACAACGACACGGCAGTGGGTTGGTATAATGCCTCTAGCGAACAAACTAGGTCCAACTTTCGCAGGTATTTCAATGTTTCTGGTGATGCACCTGGTTGGGAGATGCTCAGGCAGGCATACCGCTCTGTTTCCACCCTTGTGATCGTGCAGACACAGGACTTATTATCCTTGGGCACTGAGGCCAGATTTAATAAACCAGGACATGAGCAAGGTAATTGGAAATGGAGAATGACCAGCGAACAATTGAATCGCCTCTGGCAAGATTCCTCCTCTTATCTAAGGGAGCAGGCCCTGTTAACTGGACGCCTCTGCCCAAATTTGGACGATCAATCTCTTTAACAAACAGTCATGGGACCCGCATCGAGAAATGAAACTGCTCCCGGCTTCCGCCGATTGCTCCCCTACTTTTTTTACCTAAAAGCCCATTGGGTTTCTTTTCTGGGAGCTTTGTTGTGTGGTGTAGTCTATGGGCTGACTAGTGGATTTGGACTCCCCTACATGATTGATCAGGTTTTCCCAAAAATTTTCCCGACTGACCCATCTGCTCCCACCCTCCCATCCTGGGAAATTTTCTGGTATGTCGCCTGGTTCCCTGCCGTCTTCCTCGTCCGCGGGGTAAGCAGTTATGCCAATTCCTATCTAATCAATTATTGCGGCATGAGAGTTTTGGAGAAAATCCGGCTCGATGTCTTCAAAAAACTTCAAAGTTTACCCATCTCCTTTTTCAACCAGAATAAGACCGGCGATCTCTTGAGTCGTGTAATGGGTGACACCGGACAACTTCAGACTGCCGTTCTCTCAGTTAGCAATGATCTGATCAAACAACCTGTCACCTTTATCGGTGCAATATCTGCCCTCTGCGTGATGGCGGTGCAAAGAGAAGGCATGGCTTTTGTGCTCCTCTGCCTCTTGGTCATCCCTATCTGTGTTTTCCCAATCCGTCGGGTCGGTGAACTTCTTATGTCCAAGGCTCTTGGTATGCAACAGCAAGTGGGCGGGTTGACGGCGATCCTCAGTGAAAACCTTTCCGGTCCTACAGAAATCCGAGCCTTCAACCTTAAAAATAGAGAAGTGTCCCGTTTTCAAAATGCTGCGGATCAATTTTTCACCGCCCGAATGAAGGTGATCAAATATGCCCATCTTCTCACCCCACTTATTGAGATTATTACAGCTTCTGGCATTTCTATTGCCATCTTTCAGGCAGCCAAAACCTCCATTCATCTCGATGCCGTGGTTCCTGTAATTGTGGCTCTGTATATGTCCTACGAGCCTATCAAAAAGCTCGGAACCATTCACAACAAGGTAAAGGAAGGCCTCGCATCCCTTACCCGACTGGATCATATTCTCGTCGCGGAGGAGACTGTCAGGAACGCACCCAACCCTCAGGAAATCACTACTCCGAAGGGAAATATTAAATTTGACCGCGTCAGTTACAGCTATCCTTCCATTGATCCAAAGACCCCCTCCCCGCCTGCCCTGTCTGAAATAAGTTTCACCGCTGAAGCGGGTGAAATCATTGCCTTGGTCGGACCCAGCGGTGCGGGCAAAAGTACCTTGGCCGGGCTCATCCCAAGGTTTCACGACCCATCATCTGGTTCTATCTCTATCGATGGAATTGACCTACGCCAAATGGACTTACACTCCCTAAGAGAAGTAGTCGCTCTCGTTCCCCAAAAACCATTCCTCTTTGATGCCTCTGTCAGGGAAAATATTGAACTGGGCAATTCTTCTTTCACCGAGTGCTCGATTGGTGATGCTCTCGATTATGCAAACGCCACGGAATTTGTATCTTTGATGAAAAACCAGAAAGATGAAATTCTCGGGGAACGAGGCAGCCGGTTATCGGGCGGTCAACTACAGAGACTTGCTCTTGCCCGAGCTTTTTACAGAAACTCCCCCATCTTGGTTCTCGATGAGGCAACCTCCGCTTTGGACACGGAGAACGAGGAAAAAATTCATAATGCGATGGCCCGCCTGACTAAGGGTAAAACTACATTTTTAATCGCCCACCGCTTCAGCTCGATCCGACTTGCAGACCGAATTCTTGTACTGGATAAGGGCAAAATCATCGCAGATGGACCGCATAGTCAAATTTATGCCAGTTGCGAACTTTACCGAAATCTTTACGACAACCAGACCGATTAAAACCTTTTAAGTATGCCCAAACCCTAAGAATCACGGGGTAGGAAAGAGGAGATAATAAATTTGTAACCCATCGCTTGGCGGACCCTCAGGGAAAGATGGTGTCGGTTGCATTCTCATCGGTAATACTGAGCGCATCAAGGTAAGAAAATTACAGCAAAACCAGCTGATCAAAATATTTTCAAGCACGGGATGGTTTGACGTAAAGAACAGAACATAACCAGATGAGCAAGTTAACAACATACTCATTATCGGACCACTGAGCAGAATGAGCATCGGCACCCACAGGCTTCTCTTTTGCAACTGGTATTGCGTATATCCCGACTTTCCTTTTCGCAACGACACCTCGGCTAAAAACCTTTTTCCGATGCAGAATGAAAATGAGGGCGACAAAGATTTTTGCCCAACTGACAAGGTCACCTTTTCCCTCGTAAAAAGAAGAGCGGCTAAGGCATGTCCGAGTTCGTGACAAAATGTGACTACTGGTTGAAACATCCAAATATTCCACAGAGCGATCAATACCCAGATGAACCCCTGTGCACTGAAAGGATCGAACGAAGCGATTAAAAGATTCTGAGACACGTAAAAAGATTGATGAACCTGAAACCTTAAGACAGGGTTTTGAAAGATTGAAGAATATTCTATGTTACATTTTTTCAGGAAGGCATTCTCTAATAAGAAAATTTCTGTGCGTGTACCCCATTCGCCAGGACTCCCCCTCACTGACATGAATCAATTTGGGGAAGAAGCAGAATCTAGACAATGGATTGGTGTCGACCTTGATGGTACGCTTGCAGAGGCAGAAGCCTGGAAGGGATTTGGGCACATTGGCAAACCGGTTCCTAATATGGTCAAACGTGTACGTATTTGGCTGGAAATGGGTTATCGTGTAAAAATTGTCACTGCCCGAGCCCAGAACCCTGATTTGGCCATCCCGCCAATCCTTGCTTGGCTCAAGGAGCATGATCTGCCCGAATTGGAGGTTACCAATGCCAAAGACATGGATATGATTGAACTTTGGGACGACCGCTGTGTTCAGGTAATTCCGAACAAGGGAACCCCTATCGGACCCAATCCAGAACCATACCGGAGGCTGTAGGCAGACATCCTGGAGGACCTTAGCCCTTCTCTTAATTCATAAGTCCATAAAAATTAATGAACTGGTGGGGAAAAGTAGTTGGGGCTAGTGTGGGTATGCTTGCAGGTCCATTAACTACTTTGGTGGGCACCGCCGTAGGTCACCTATTTGATGAGACAAACAGACCAACCGCCGACGCCCAGAAAGCCAGACTTCTCTATTTAGCTTACTTCTTCTCCTGTGCTGCAAAAATTGCAAAAGCAGACGGTCGTATATCCGAAGATGAGATCAGAAAAACGGAATACCTCATGGAGCGGATGTGCGAAAATGATAGGGTAAAAGAATTTTGTATATCCGTTTTTCGTAAGTCAAAAAAAAGTACCCGCTCCTTATCAGAGGATTTTGCTCAGGTAGGCAAACTTGTTCAATTTGACTCCACTGTTTGCCATACCTTTTTGGGCGGCCTGTATGAAATTGCTCAGTCAAATGGACAGAAATTAAATGAAAAACAAATCAAGTTACTTGTTTTAGGCGAAAAAGAATTGCGCTTAAAGAAGGGTACGCTCCTGTCCTGGATTCAGGGAGGGTACCGCCCCGGAAATCCCCCAAACCAATGCCCCCCCCCTGCCCTATCTGAGGCATTTGCAATCCTAGGACTAACCCCAGGATGCACCGCCGATGAACTCAAAAAATGCTACCGAAAAAAGGCTTCTGAATTTCACCCCGACAAAATCAAACCAAAAGATCTCCCTCCCGAATTTATTGATTTCGCCAATGAACAGTTGAGCCGGATTAACCTAGCCTATGAGACTATCATCCAGAGCCTGCACAAAGACTAAGCACCACTAGGGTTTACAATCTCCCCATCCCGGATGGTTATCACCCGGTCGCAGCGTTCAGCAAGTTCACGATTATGGGTCACCATCAACACCCCCACATTTTTCTCTTTTGCCAACTGCAACATCAGATTAAAAACCGTGTTCGAGTTATGACTATCCAAATTGCCTGTAGGCTCATCGGCTAAAAGAATGCTTGGCTGGTTGGCAAGTGCCCGGGCAATTGCCACCCGTTGACGCTCTCCCCCGGATAACTTGTTAGCATGCCGGTTGTGCATACCACTCATTCCCAGTTGCTCCAAGATGGCTAATGCGGATTGGTGTGCCTTAGATTTAACGATACCGGACTTTTGTAAAGGAAGAGCCACATTTTCCAAAACAGTAAGTTCCTCAATCAAGAAATGGAACTGAAAGACAAAACCAATTTCGACATTTCTTAACCGAGTACGAACCACATCGCTTGAATGACCCACTTCTTTTCCTTTAAAAAAAATGGATCCACTTTCCGGACGATCCAAAAGACCTAGCAAATAAAGCAAAGTGCTCTTCCCACATCCGGAAGGTCCTACTACGGCAGTAATTTCTCCGGCATGCAAGCAAAGTGAAACTCCTTTAAGAATTGATGTTCTACGATTACTTCCCGTGTCAGTAAAACTGTAGTCTATGCTATCTGCACTTAGGAGAGGAGAAGAATTCATGCAGGGACTAAACGGTTTCGCGTATAATTTTCGCAGGCTGAACTCGTGCAGCTCTTCTTGCAGGAATATAACAAGCAACGCTTACCACAAAACAAGAAATAACCGCAGCCCAAAAATAATGAAGACCATCCCAGTTTACCACAAAACTATCAGTGGAGAAAATACCACGAATACGCAAGGGTACCTTAGATATTGCCCATGTAGTAAAAGCTCCTAGTAATGATCCTAGCAAAACGCCCCAAGTTAAAACAATCAAACCTTGCCATAGGAAAACTACGGAAATGTTTTGTGGGGAGAACCCTAATGCACGTAAGATTGCGATATCCCTTGTTTTTTCAAAAACCATAACTGCGAAGACATTAAACATACCAAGGCCTGATAGGAGAATAATGGAAGAGACGGTGATCGCAGAGGAAAATTTGAGTGCTTTAAACACATCCAGCCAAACTTTCTCGCGCTCTTGCCAACTAACAGCACGGTGATTCAAGGTAGATTGAATTTGGGCAGCAAGCTGAGGAGCAATATCTGGTTCAGATAAACTAACTTGAAATACAGTACCACCGAAAGGATGACCGAGAAACGATCTAGTCATAGGAAGGTGTAGATATATTCGATTCTTATCTATTTGGCTAACTCCAGTTTCAAAAATCCCAGCAACTTTCATAATAAGGGTTCTAACTCCACCAGCGAGGGTTACCCTATCCCCTAATTGAAGGTTCAACTCCTGAGCAATCCTCGAACCCAACAAAACTCCCATTTGATCGGAAGAAAACACATATCCATCACCTTGAACGATATGCTTGCCTAAATCACTCACACTGGAATGGTCCTCCCAGCGAATTCCGTGGACATGAACTGTTTTGTTTCTCGACCCAGTATCGAGAGTACCAACCCCCTCAAGAATCTCGGATATTCCCACGATTTCCGGAAATACATCTAGTGCTGCTCGCACAGAAGCAGGCTGCTGTATTCCATGATGATAACGAGCATCCTCCCTTGTATGAAAAATAAACTTGGTCCTACCCTCATCGGTGACACTTTCTACTGTCCCAAAATTATCTTGATATCTATCGGAAATACGGATTGCTCCATTGGTGCCCAGAATAGTTCGAATAAAAAATTGCTCAAAACCAGATGTCTGGGCCTGAGTTATAACGAAAAAAGCAACACCGAAAATAATTCCGAAGAGGCTAAAAAACATAGCACGCCTTCTACTGACCAGGAAACTCCAGGCTATTTCAAGGCAAAGCATGATTAAGGGAGATTTACTCGGTGAAAGAAACTAAGATGGGTTTAACTTTTTCTCCTTCGGTTAGAAGATGGGGAGTCTCAATTACTACATTTTCTCCAGCTTTTATACCCTCTAATATTTCCACCGTTTTTAGATTCTTTGCACCGACCTTAACCTTTTTAAATTTCGCCTGTCCAGCATCTGCAACAACCACAAAATCTCCGACCAATGCTTTTCGAGGAATAATCAAGGCGCTCTCCTTTTCTTCCCGAATAATTTCAGCTCTGCCAGAACTACCCACTGGAAGGGATTGATTATTTTCATCCATTTCAAGGTAGAGCTTCCTGATCCCAGAGTTTGCGTCTACTGTGGAAGAAAGAGCAGAAACTTTTGCGGAATATATCTTATTACCTGTGGACAGGAGAGATAACCCAGCAGGCATCCCTACTTTGAGCTGATAGAATTCTTCTTCCAGTAAGGACACTTCAATAATTCGCTGTTCGGAGTATACCTTTCCCACTAAATTCCCAGGGAACACTTGATTACCAGGAGCAACATAGCAGGAAGAAAATTCACCAGTTATAGGACTTTTAATCGATTTTTTTTCTATTTCGTCTTTCAAATTGGATAGACGGTGAAAATAATTCTGGTTGAAATGATCGTCAGCCAATTGTTCATGTCTAATTTGAGTACGTAAGCGTTCCACTTCATTCGTCTTAGACTCAATATCATAGGCAGAGAGATAGTCCGTCTTTGCTAATGCTTGAAGATCTTTTAATTCTTTTTCCCGTATTTGTAGGAGGATTTTAGTTGGAGAACCTGCTTCAATGCGCTCGCGGTGCTGAGCTCTATCCAAGTTCAGCCTCGTAATTGAACGATTCACATCATTCATATCCAGCAAGATAAGGGTTTGGTTTAGCTCAACACTAAGAGGGTTGCCCAAAGGTAAAACAGCGACCCATTGAACTTCTCCACTCACTTCAGCTTTTAAGTCATAAGTTGCAGCCGCATGCACGCGGATGCTTCCAGTGACCGAATCCCGAATGTAGGCATCCTTTGCCTTTACAACTAATATCTCAGAGACAAAGATTTCCTCAAAGAACCATGTCGCGGAAAAGGCAATGCCCACAATAAAGCAAAAAAACAAAAAAATCTTGGCCTTGGATACTTTCATTTTGAATTTGCTCCGATATTCTCTTCGAAGTTGATATATTGGTCGTATAAATCGGTTAAACGAAGATATTTATTAACTAGTTCCAAGTTGGAAACATAAGATTCATCCAAATGGAGCAAATGCGTTAAATAAGTAGAATAATTCACTTTTCCTAAATCGTACTCCATTTTTGATTTAGCAACCTTACGTTTTTCAATACCGATCATCCTCCGAGACAAATTGATTCGATCATTGAGGGAAGACAGCTCATCCGCAATAGCATTAACTTTGATAAAGAACTCTTTCTTTCTCTGGCTTAGCAAATGTTCAAATTTTTCCTGACGGGCTTTGGCCGCCTTTCTCTGAGCTTTGCTTCGATAAGAGTCCCAAATCGCCCAGTTTGCCTCAATGCCAACTAGAAAATTATTCCTTTGGAGGTTATCTTGGCTTCCAATGGCATCAATTTGATCCTGATAAAAAGTGCTCAACAGATTGAACTTTGGTTTTAACTGGCTATCAGCAATCCTCTTCATCTTTTCTTCATTACGAATCAAGTGGCGAAGATGCCTAATCTCCATAGAGTCTGCAGCCGCGATAAGGATTGCATAATTTGATGTGAAATTATGATCGAGAGAAAATAGCCAAAATTTATCGTTCATTTCTAAGTCCAGGTCCTCACTGTATCCAGAAAGAGACGCGAATTCTGCCTTCTTTGTTTCAAGCTGAACCAACTGTTCCGACAACTCTATTTTTTTGCTAATTTCATAAGAAAGTGCCTTATCAAGGTTCAATTGAGTCTCTAAATCAAGACCAAGCTTTTTCTGGATATTAGCGGAATTCTTTTGGGCAAGATCGATATACTTTTTTGTAAGCCCCAAACGGTATTGATCCAGTATGAGTTGCAAAAACAGAGATCTACAATCACCGACCAAGGCTCGTTTTCGAGATTGAAAAATTTCATATTTGGTAATCTCATTTTCTAAAGCAATATCTTCTTGAGCCTCTAATGCACCCCAATGATAAAGAGGTTTACGGAGATAAACCTGACTGAATGTCCGAAAATGGTGATTGTAGTCATCATTAGGACTGTCTTGATGTATGGAATGATTGGAAATATTTATTCCAAATTTAAAACCTTTTTCAGCCCGTGCATGCAAAACATCTGCTGAGGACTCGGTTATGCCAGCCTCTAATTGAAGCAACTCCGTAGAATTGCTATCTAGTCCACGGATAATATGCCTGAGTTGACTGAAAAAGTACTCCGGTTTTTCGTGGACAGAACTAGCAAAAACGCCAAAACCTCGAAATAATAGAGCCGCAAGTATGATGTAATTAAACAGACTCACTGGATATATACTGTCCGAGTTATTGACATCGGACAACTTGAAAGAAAATACTTTACAAACTCTAATTCGAAAAAGTTTCGGCAAATAGAGATCTTAACTGATCGCCAGTCCATTGATCCTGCTGATCAGCAGAATCAGCTCGAAACTTGGCAACCTCATCCTCAGAAACCTCGGAAGAAGTGTTACCCCAAGATTGCCTAACATATGTTACTACATTGGCAATTTCACGATCGGAAATGGGAACAGCAGCCATATTAACAGCGGCAGAAGTGCCATAAGTCTTGCCTTTCACAACGATTTCGCCCTTCAGTCCTTTGAGGATGATATTACTGATTACAGCAGGGTCAGCTGAAACCCACTCCGATCCAGCAAGAGGAGGAAATTGGCCTTCGATACCCAATCCATTAGCTTGGTGACAGGACGCACAACGAGCGGTAAATATTTTTTCACCTGAACCCAGTTTGCGCTCAAGTCTTAATGCCTCTTTCTCTTCAGGAGTAAGTTCAACCACCTCAACTGGTGGATGAAGCTGAAAATTATTAGTTGAATGGGCTAGTTGAATCGAGCAAATGAAGATCAAACAACCAAAAACAAATACAAAGATAAGAGGTGCTTTGAGAAAATTGCTCGTAGGTTCATGCTTAGATTTGCTAAGTTCAACATGAGAAGTAACTATCTCCTCATCAGAGAAGATTTGCTGGTGAGAAGTGTTTTCCTGCGGTTTTAATTCTTCACTCATTGTACGGGAGGAGTAAGTTCAGCAGCGGTAAACATTTGCATTGCCGGGCGATCTTTAAGAGAAGCCCTTACCCGAGCAACCTCCTCAGCCGATATAGCGGAAGCAGAGTTACCCCATTCATTGCGGATGTAAGTTAAAACATTGGCAATTTGATCGTCAGTTAGAGAACCAGGAGGAATGCCTGGCGGAGCCATCACATTGTTATACTTTACACCATTGACCTCAATTTCCCCCATTAATCCATACATCGAAATCTTAATTAACCTGTCTTTTTCTCCCAATACCCAGTCCGAACCGGCAAGTGGAGGGAATTGGCCCTCTAGTCCCTTCCCGTTAACTTGATGACAAGTAAAGCACATACCCCCACCAGTTGCGGCTTTCATGTAAACTTCTTTACCCGATTCGATTTGATTCCGCAACCACTCCGGCAATTGAACATGAGGTTCATCCACACTTGCTACGACATCGATTTGAGTAGCATCTTCAGTTTCATCATCCTCGACGAAGGCAATTTCTGGAAGTTCATAATCCTGTTTGAGAGAATGCAAATAAGCCACGAGCCGATCTGCTCGAGCAGATGGTTTGATCAAACGGGAGGATCCTAAATCATCAGATGGTTCTATCTCAATTACAGTGTCTCCGGCTTGCTCAACAGTAGAATACAAAAACGGACTTGGTGGGCATAGTGATTGAGGGTAAATGGTTTGAGGTTCAAAGAGGTGCTGATGAAACCAAGCTTCGTCATGACCCCGTAGACCAACATTGGCTAAATCTGGACCGATTCGGGAATTACCCAGTAAAACATGGTCTTGATAGACATAATCACGGGGCACAGAAGGACGTTTTCCCCAGCCACGTTCCACATCAAAGCCAGCCTCAACACGACGAACTTGTTGGGTGTGACAGGTAACACATCCGAGTGCAGCATATTCTTCAGCACCCTGCTTGGCTAAGCCTGACATAGGCAAAGGAAAAAGTTCTGCATCGACAGGAACTGAACCGTCTTCATCAAGCACCTGAGCAGTGGGTGTGAGGTCACCATACTGGGAACGGGCACCGACAACGAAAGCAAGCCAAGCAATTCCCAAGGTCAGGAAAATACCAATAGTAAATTTAGCCAAATTGTTCATACATTCACTTCCTTGCTGGCATTTGCACAACAGGTAAATGGGTTAGGGAAAATGACCTTCCAAACATTGAATACGAAAACAAGCTGAGAAAAACCAAGAATTACAAAGGCAAACTTGGTGATCAAAAAGTAAGGCTGTATGGAAGCAATCACCGAGGAGGACCAGGGCAATGTGGGTTGCCCAGCGAGTACACCATGCGTCAGACCGCCAATCAGGTACGCGAGAAGAAGTAAAAGAACACCAAATGTAGATGTCCAAAAGTGAAAGTTTTTTGCGGCTACCGGAATCTCACGACCCGTAATCTTCGGCAATGCAAAGTAGACAGCACCAAACACGATCATACTGAAGAAACCGTATACTCTTTGATTAAAATGGAACTCATTAATGATTGTGAATTGAGTAATCTTAGCCACTGCAGGAAGAGAAAAAACAACTCCGATGTAACTTGAAATAGTGTAAGAAAGCGTACCAAAAATGACAAAACGCAAGGGCAGACTATTCCAAACCTTACCCACATCCAAAAAGGCTGTGGCATGAAAATTCGTTGAAGCAACAGCGATTGGAAAAACCATCGCAATGCTCATAACGGTCCCGATTGCAGGAATCCACATCGGCACAGGCCCACCCTCCAAGTGATGCACCACGGACCATGGGGCCAGAGCAGCAATGCACCAAAAGCCAAAAATCGCTAAATAATACTTGTCTATCGCCCGGCCAAGAATTGCTGGGATAAGGTAGTAGGCAGCACCCAGAGCTACAGGGGTGAGCCACAACCAAATGAGGCTTTGCCCAAACCACATAGAAAGCACGGTCTGGAGCGTTCCACGAGCGGTGTTAATCTCAAGCCCATTCCATGCAATCAAGAACAGAGCAGGAAACCAGAGCAACGCGGCAAGTAAGAACCACTGGGGAGCAATCGTTTCACGGACTTGCCTAGAACGATGAATGACCAAGGCAAGAAAAGTAATGATGAGATAGGAGATAAGCATCGCGGGCCATACCTCTGTAGGCATTTCTAGCATCTCATGACCGCTCATGTGACCATCGAGAATACCCAAAAGCCCAAAGGTGATGGCAAGGTTCCAAATTACACCCGCTAGAATCAAAAATAATCTACCGCGAATCTCAGCCTGTGAAAGACGGGCGAGTATCCAAAGGGAAACAGCAAAAATTGCATTTCCACCCCAACCGTAGACAAATGCATTGGCTTGGGCCACCTTAACTTTACCGTAAGTAAGAAACTCGCAACTTGCCAAAAAGAAGGGATCAGTAAGTTTGGCTGCGGCAATGTACGCAAGCAATGCAGCAGCAAGCAACCAAAGACCGGCGGAGGAAATGAAAAAACTGAAAACCAACCTTGCCGACTTATCAATGATTTTATCTGGAGAATCTTGGGACATGAGTAGAATCAAGGATTGGCCGATTTGTTTGGTAAGGCTGGTGAGTTGTAAGAATTTACTACAGCGGACATTGCAGTTTCTATAGTGGAATTTTTATCAGTATGATACTGGTCAACTTGGCTATTGAAATTTGTATTCTCTAAAAGGTAAGTGGATACTTTATCAGAGCGGACCTGGTCGATAGCTTGGTCGACTGGAGCAGGTATCTCAGGTTCAAATATTTTTTGGGCAATGTAAAATCCTGTAAGCAGGAACACCAGCACCAAAAAGGTGAAAAATACACTGCAACCGTCCGCTCTCTGGTTGATAGGATTACTCATGGTGGTTGATGGAATCGAGGATGCGGGGATCCCTGACAGGAACGATATCCGCCTGCGATGAATTATTGAAACTGCGTAGCACCGCCCATGCAGAAAGGCAACCTATGCCAATGAGAGAAAATAGCCCCCATACAAGGTGAGTGCCAACGACAGGTCGAGCTTCGTAGCCTACAAAAGCGCCAGGAACAATTTCCCTACCAGGAATTATGTTCCAATAAAGGTCTAAAAGGTGAAAGCATAGGATCCAAAAGACGATGAACAGAATGCGAGTCTTATCGATTTTGTTACGGTAAAAAAGAAGATACAAGAACGGGAAGAAGAAATGGCCAAAAATTAGCCCCATACTTACCCAAAACCAACCAGACCGTTCCCCAGTATTGGGATTAATTTCTCGAATGGTGTACCAAAAGGTCTCCTCTGGTATGTTAGCTGAGTAAATTAAAAAGTACTGGGAAAAGCTGATGTAGGCCCAAAATACTGTAAAAGCAAGAGAGAGGCAGGCCAGGTCATACTGATGAGCCTGCTTGAATAGACCTTTTAACCTGCCCGTAGATACCATGTAGATACAGGTAATTATGGTCACCGCAAGAGCCGCTCTCATCCCGCTGGCAAAAAACCACACGCCATACATTGTGGAAAACCACTGGTATTCCAGACTCATAAATAAGTCGAATGCACCAAAAGTTAGAGCTAGGGCGGCAGCAGGTATACCAGCTGCTGAAATCTTCATGCCAAGATGAGTCCAATTTGGGTCACCATCAAAGTCCTGAGAGAAAGAAGCTTTTCTCAACCAATGGCTCAGTCCGCAAAAAATCACAAAATAGAGAACAAGCCGGAGTGTAAAAAAGTTGAGGTTCAGATAGCCTTCTTTTTTCTGGTGCAGAACATCGTCTTTCACTGGAATAACATGGCTAGCTTCAATGGTCGGAGACTCTGGATTGACCCAAGTCCAAAGAATACCAGAGTTATCCCCACCAAACCATGCAATAAGAAGTAAGGGGAGCAAGCACAGTCCCAACCATGGAAAAGCAGCAAGTGCATGTTCCTGTTGACGGCGGACAACCGGAGTCCATCTTGAATTGAAAACACGGAAGATCATGACCAGCATGAGCATACCGATGGCAATACTAAGCCAGAAGGCACTTCCCCAAAGCCAACCTAGAAAAGGAGCCTTATCCCCAGTTCGAAGCCCCATGAACAAACCAACCAAGCCAACTGCCAAACCGATAACTGAGCCAGCTAGCAATTTAGTTGAAATATCAGGGTTTACCTGATCATTAGGTTGAGCAGACTGACTCATAGTTTCCGTTCTTTGGATGCCAAAGTAGCATCGCTTACATAAGATTGTAGTGCACGAACATAGAGAACAATAGCCCAACGTTCCTTAGGAGTAAGTTTTTCCTTGAGCCCAAGCATGATCCCAGAAGCAGAACCATTGGAGATCGCATTGTAAATTTGTCCATCCGACCAAGGAGCGGCAGATTCGAGGTAGCTACCCGTTTGAGAGGAATCAGACAAATTCCTCGGGTTAAGCCCAAATTGTGAGGTAACACCACGGCCGTTACCATACTCGCCGTGACAAACAGCACAGTGAATATCATACTTCTCTTGACCTAATTTGAGTAGAGACATATCGATAGAAAGTTCTGAAGGTACTTTATCTAGCCACTTTCCATCAGCTGATTTACCTGATTTCAAGGAATCACTATCAAAGGTAGGGGAAGAAGAAAAAACATTAGATAAATCAAGAGCAGTACCACGAAGTACCGTACCGGGAACAGGAAGTCTGTCCGCACGGTTGTCAGAAAAGCGACTGTTGAATGTTTGAGCTTTGAACTTAGCTTGCCTGTCCATGTCCGGAAACACCTCGATAGGGGTATTTTTGGATTTTTCGCCACGGAAACCAAGGATAGAAACCACTGTGATCACAAGGATTGCAAATATGGGTATAAAATATCTCACCGTAATCGTTGCTCTTTAATCAATTGGTTCACGTATGATTTGAACATCATCCCCACCGACATTACGAAGAAAATCCTGAGTGTCATCGTCATCAAATTTAGGATCCTCCACCTCAATGACAATCATGTACTGATCATCACCGGTTTTACCGAAATTAGGATGCTCAAAAACAGGGTGATTGTGCCTTGGCAACCGGTTGAGGAAAAACATTCCAAATAAAGTACCAAAAGCAGCGAAAAGAATGGTCAGTTCGTAAAAAACAGGAAACGGATAAATGGGACTGAAATAAGGCTTCCCGCCAACGATAAGAGGGTAATCGAAAGCATTCATAAACCAGACTATGAGCATACCGGTAAAGAAACCAGTTACCCCACCTCCAAGGGTGAAACATGGAACTTTGGACCTAGAATAGCCCATTTGTCCGTCCAAACCATGCACTGGGATGGGACTAAAGCACTCCCACTTGGTGTAACCTGCCTCCCTTACCTTACCCGCAGCATCATATAAATCCGATGCGGAAGAAAAAGTAGCTGCCGCTGCATACTTGATGTCCATTGGTTCACTCACAGTTAGTGTTTTTCGCCTCCATGTGGATCAGCCTGAGGCATAACTGATTTGACTTCGCACATGGGCATGAGTGGAAGGAATCTCAAGAATAGAAGGAAAAGAACCGAGAAAAATCCAAATGTACCAAAGAAGGTAAAAATATCAACAACCGTAGGAGAATAATATCCCCAAGAAGAGGGCAAGAAATCCCTTGATAGCGTGGTATTAGCAATAACAAAGCGTTCAAACCACATACCTACATTTACAAAAATAGAAATAATCCAAACAAGAGGGGTGTTTTCACGAATCTTCTTGAACCAGAAAAGTTGGGGGCAAATAACATTGCACGAAACCATGATCCAATAAGACCACCAATAATTACCAAATGCACGGTTTATAAAAGCAAAACCTTCGTAGGAATTTGCACCGTACCAAGCAATAAAGAACTCCATTGCATAGGCATAACCAACTAAACTACCAGTGGCTAAGGTGATCTTACACATGTTGTCGATATGCTTCTGCGTAATTAAGTCATGTAGACCATAGACTGCACGAACAGGGAGCAGAAGAGTTAAAACCATCCCAAAGCCTGAGAAAATAGCTCCAGCAACGAAATAAGGAGGGAAAATAGTAGTGTGCCAACCTGGAAGGTTCGCCACGGCAAAGTCGAAAGAAACGATCGTGTGAACAGATAGAACCAACGGTGTTGAAAGACCAGCAAGGAGGAGGTAAGCCATCTCAAAATTTCGCCAGTGGTTGTTGGCATTTCTCCAACCCATAGCAAAAAAACCATAGAAATATTTCCTCCAAGTCTCCTTGGCACGGTCGCGAAGTACTGCCATGTCAGGAATCATACCCATGTACCAAAAAAGTACAGAGACAGTTGCATAAGTAGATACCGCGAATACATCCCATTCAAGAGGACTTCTGAATTGAGGCCAAATCGCATTAGCGTTGGGGAGTGGAAACAACCACCATGCAAACCATACGCGCCCCACATGAAAAAGAGGAAAGATGCCAGCACAAAGAACTGCGAAAACAGTCATAGCTTCCGAAGCACGATTAATGGAGGTTCTCCACTTTTGCTTCAACAAACATAAAACTGCAGAAATTAGAGTACCTGCATGCCCAATACCAATCCAGAAAACGAAATTAACAATAGCCCATCCCCAATTAACTGGATTGTTGTTACCCCATACACCTACGCCAGTAGAAACAAGGTAAAGTAAACCGAGACCAGTAAAACTGGCAATAGACATGGCCATAATAAAACACCACCACCACCAAGTAGGTGTTTTAGACTCCACAACTCCACAAATCTTGTCAGTGACCCAACCAAAACTACGGTTATTTAGAACCAAAGGCACCTCTTTCCACGGAGCGGGGTTCACTTTTTCCATAATTTCAGGACTTTCAGCTTCTTGTACTTCTGTCATCGATTAATGGTGATTAGAACCATGCTCATCACCGTGGTGACTGGGATGAGCTTTATCGTGATATTCACGAGCGGCGTGAGGCGAAGCAGAGAAGTCAGGCATCTTTGGGTTTGGATTTCTGACCTTGGCAAGAAAAGTAGTCCGTGGGCGCGTGTTTAGATAGCCTAAAACAGAATAATCACGAGGGTTATTCTTGAGTTTACTGACCTCACTGTTAGGGTCACTCACATCACCAAAAGCAATGGCATCACTCGGACAAACCTGTTGGCAGGCAGTCTTGATCGTACCGTCCGCGACTTTAAGATCCTTGAGTTCTAATTCGCTCTGTAGCCCAGAAGTGGAAGAAGAATACTTGGCGTCTTGTTGAGCCTTGATCTTGGTCTTTATTTTAGACTCTTGAATGCGTTGTGTACAATAAGTGCACTTCTCCATGACTCCGCGCATGCGGACGGTAACATCTGGATTTTTACCGAGGTCAACCAAGCTATCGTTTTTGTCCCCAACTGGACCTTGGTATAGCTCATCATTCTTTCGTTTATTCCAATCGAAAAAGTTAAAACGACGAACTTTATAGGGGCAATTGTTTGCACAATAACGGGTACCAACGCAACGATTGTAAGCCATTGCATTTAAACCCTCTTCATCATGAACGGTAGCATTTACCGGACATACACTCTCACAAGGTGCAGTTTCACAATGCATACAAGCAACTCCCTGAAAGGAAACCTGTACATCGGAAGGAATTTCCGCACCCTCTCTGGCAGGTGAGCTGAAGTAACGGTCGAGGCGAATCCAGTGCATTTCCCGCCCGCGGAGAACTTGATCTTTCCCGACCACAGGGATGTTGTTTTCGCTTTGGCAAGCTACTACGCAAGCACTGCAACCAGTGCACTGATTCAAATCAATGGTCATTCCCCATTGATGAATGCCAAAAATGTCAGATTTTTCGTAGGTGTGATCGGGATGTTCGTAGGCAGAATTACCACGAGGGGTAGAAGTGACCTTTTCTTGTAGTGGCTTCTTTTGGTCTTTGCCCCACATAGGAGGGGAATGGGATTCAGCCCCCATGTGAGCCGCGAAAGATGGATCTGCAATGTACTCACCCGCGTTGGCCTCCCTGACAATTGCTCGGCCTTCCATTGACCAGTGCTCTTGTACATTAGCTAAGATTTTAAAATTTCCCGTTGGAGCCAAGCTGGCACCAGTCAATACCATAGATCCAGATCCATCCAGTAACTGGGTTGCATCGTATCCAGAATCTTGGCCGACTCTACCTATTTGAGTGCGACCTAATCCAATGGTAGCAACCACAGTGTAATCAGCTAAACCTGGTTGGACATACAAAGGAACATCCACCGAACGGTCACCGAGTGAAATAGTAGCAATAGGTGCCTTTTGACGCCCACCATCAAAATCAGCTGCGTCAGGAGCGATCTGACCGCTTTTGTTGAGCATCGTAGGCTCAGGAATTAATCCAAGTTTAGGATAGAGTGACTGCAGTTTTTTTGCCAGTACTGGACTGATCAAGAGAGCATTATCCCAAGTCAGCTTACTAATGGGGTCGGGACATTCTTGCATCCACCCATTATTAGCATACTGGCCGTCATGAGCATGAAAATCAGGAAGGAGGAGAACTTCAAGAGAATCAACTCCCAAAGAAACAGGAGTTGCATCCTTTTTCTTAATCGAAAGAATTGAGGATTTGGCGTCCAATTTAGGTGCCTTTTTGGCAGATGTATTAAGCGTACCAAGCCGGAGGAAATCATCTAGTTTAACACCCGAAGAAAGGGTAGCAAACTTTTGAGTGACTAAGGAATAGTCGTCCGCATCTTCGCCAAGTAATTTAGAGAGAAGAGTATTGGAAGAAACGGTATCAAACAAAGGGGCAAGTAAAGGCTGCACTGGAACAACCGCACTGCAATCCCAAGTCTCACCCAAATCCCATGACTCAAGATAGTGAGACTGTCCCAAATGAAAATCTGCAATCTGCGAACTCTCGTCAATGGATGAACCCAAGCGGATCACATAACCGAGCTTTTTAGTGAGATCATCCCAATTAACGAAGGACTTGGTGTGGTAAACCGGGTTCCCACCAAGAATGATTAGCCGCTCAATTTCGCCTTTGTTTACAAGATTGGCCAGTTCAACTACAGAAGAAGAACGAGGCTTGGTATTGATGTAATCAATGGTCGATCCGATAGCCCCAAGAGCTTGGTTCATGGCATAGGCGAGAACCTGTACCTCTTTAGGTAAATGAGAACCTGCAAGAACAATGGATTGCTTAGGCTTGGAAAGTAAGTCAGCAACAGTTTCAGAAACCCACTTTTGATGAGACTTGGCACCCTCACCGAGGGCTCGCAAATGACTCACCACTGCAGAATCAGGGTTTTTAGATTTGGAAAAAAGTTCTGCGGCGACCAAACAGGTGAAGGAAAGTAGTTGGGAAGATTCTAAGCGGAGACGATGATCGGCTACACCGCCAGTGCGGGAAAGATCAGACTCAACCACATAGAGACGGTTCATTTTTTTGGCATCCCCGGGGTTGAGGACTTTACGCCCATTCATGAAAGATTTGGAGTTAGCAAGCTCGTTGGCCTCTCGATTACCCAAAAAGTCGTTATCAAGGGAAAGGACACGCTTCGCAGAGCCTAATTTAGGAATAGCACGCAAGCCAGCTTCCCGCCCAAATGCTTCGGCCAGATTAAACTCCGCAGCTCGGTAGTCAATCGCTTCATGCTCAAACCACATGATGCCCTTAGACTGCAATTGAGTGGCCAATGAATCTCGCACATGGGAATGAGATTGAGAGGCAAGAACGGCGACCTTACCCTTGGAGATTTCCTCGGCAAGTCCGTCCAAAACAGTCGAAGAAGAAACCTTCTTCCAACGATTTACACCATTATCAAGCGATATACGCTCAAAACAACCACGAGCACGATCAGGGTCGTAAAGGTCAAGTACACTTGCTTGTGCATAAATGTCGGTGCTTCCAGCAAAAGGGAGGAAGGATGGATTTCCCTCGATCTTGGTGGGACGACCTTGGTGACTTTCGACGATCAGAGGAAGATAACCACGGGAAGTGGGCTGCGATGAAGCATAAAATGCTGGTACACCAGGTATTAAATCCTCGGGGCTCTTGCCAAATGGGAGAATCGTATGCTCTGGGCGCCTGCATCCGGACATCCCGAAACCGGCGAGCCCAAAAGAGGCAGCCATGAGTTTGACAAAATTTCGTCGTTCCACGCCTTCGAATAAACTCGCACCATCCGGGAACTCGCGAGAGACCCATTCGCGGAAGCCAGTAGTTTTCGCCAAGCTGTCTAGGCTTTTCCAATACTGCCTGCCTGAATCAGATGTGAGTTCGTTATTTTCCCTGATCATCGATGACAACCTGTGCAACTGAGTGGTGGATTTACCTTCCAATTATCCTTCAATTCGAGCCCGGCATGAACCTGAGCGATTAAAGGGTCTGAAGTATTGGAGTCGACTGGAACTTCCCAGCTAAGATTGGTGACCTGATCGAGTGGTCTGAGGGCTTTTTCCGGATTGCGGTGGCAATCCAAGCAAAAAGCCATACTCAAATGCTTATCATGGTGAACTTCTACCATTTGATCAACCCGGCCGTGACATTCAACACAACTAATACCACGATTAACATGGATGGCATGGTTGAAATAAACATAATCAGGGGCTTTGTGGACGCGCACCCAGGGAACTGCTGGCCCTTGGTTAAGAACCCCATCACCATTCTTATCCTCTCCATCGGAAAGCTTACCGTCCCGATCTGTATCCTCACCGTAATAGGAAACTCGGATTGGCTCGAGTTGGGCGGAGTCAGATTTTATATTCTGGTGACAACTCATGCAGACACTAGCTGAAGGCACATTAGCATGAGAGGATTTATCCACACCGTGGTGGCAGTATCGACAGTCAATACCAAGTTCCCCAGCATGAAATTCATGGTTGTAGCTAACAGGTTGTGTGGGTTGATACCCGACACGAGTGTACTTGGGCGTAGCGTAGTAAGTAATCCCACCAACAACAGTTCCGCCAACAATGCCCAATGCCACAATCACTTTTACCGGTACGGTATTAGACCATCGTGGAAAGAGATTTCTCATTTAGTGCAGAAGGAGGGCTGAAGAAAGAGGATGAAAATAGAACAAATGTAAATTAGACAAACCTAAAAGAAAAAACTTTGATATGGGTGTGCTTAGAATCCGACAATATTAAAAAAATTAAACACTAGGTATTAATTTTACTTAATGGCTCATATTAGTGGTTTTCAATTCTACTTATTTGAACATTAATGAATCGTGTTCCGAGAAAATACCACCTTATTGCAATCAAACTTTTGAAAACGAAGCCCCAAAGATCCGATTTGATAATTGTCGGTGCCGGGCTTGCTGGGATTTGTGCGGCTATTGCTGCATCTAGGGAGGGGCTTATAGTTAGCCTGTTGGAAAGAAAAAACCACCTTGGGGGTAGGCTGGGCCCAGAAACCCGCACCCCCTTCGACTTTGCTCACCTTTTCAACTTTCCGTTTTGTCGGGAATCTGGCTTATTGGATGAATTTCTTGCCAACCTGCAAAATGAGAATCCTGAAGGTACGCCTTGCGGTTTTTCCAGAAGCCTACTCGGTTGGATTTCTGCTGAAAAACGAATCAATCTCCACTTTTCTCAATCTGTCGCAGAAGCTAAACTGAATAGCAACGGCGACCGAATTGAATCAGTGCTTACCCTGTCCGAGTTCTCGGGCGAAAGAACCCTATTTCGTGCCCCCTATTTTATCGACTGTTCGGGCTCCGGAATCCTGGCTCGCCTAGCCGGTATCTCTGGGGAATACACAGAGGACCGAACCGAATCCATTGCCGACAGCTCCCCGGGGAGCAAGAGGGCATTTAAAGCGGCTGCACTTATAAATATTTCCGAAGCAGTTCAACCCACTCCATTTAGCTGCCCTGCAGGAATAAACATTAAATGGGAGGACAACCTTGTTGCCGCTAGGCTGGATTGGATGGAATCTCTGAGTCAATCCCTAACCGGATTTCACCACCTCGAATGGAATTCCTCTTCTGTACCCCACTCCCCATCCGCCGAGGAGATCACTTGGGCAGCATGGGACTACCTGAAAAACCGCTCTCCACTGGTTAAAACCGTTGAAAACCTCAAAGTGGAAAGTATTTCCCCTATCAATTCTTATCAGAATGAATTCCGTGGACTGGGAGAGTATTTTTTAGATTACAATGATGTACTTGAGGGAAAATCATTCCTAGATTCAGTCGCCCTTTGCCGTGCCCCAATGAGCAGCGACAAGTCCCTCTTTTTTTCCAATCACAATAAGCTAGTATTGCCCCACCCCTTTGAAATTCCTCTGCGTTGCCTAATTTCCAAAGAGGTCAAAAATCTTTTTTGGGCGGGAGAACATGCCTCTTGTTCAGCTCCGGTTGCCAGATGCCTATCTCATCCACCCACCTCAGCTCAATTAGGTGAAGCAGTCGGTGTTTCTGCAGCATTATGCCTTCAAAAAAAACGGCTACCCCGCACGCTCTGTAAACCCGGCCACATTCAGGAATTGAGGGCTCGACTCGAGCAGACCAATCACCGCACCGGCATAGAACCTCCCTGTTTCGAAAATGATTTAGTTCCTGACTCCAAGGTATCTGCTTCATCCACTCTGCGAAAATTTCACACAGATGGTGAAAACGAACAGGATATACTCGGTCCGCTGACCCACTCTGCTTTGCTACAAATCCCTATTGAGACTGATCACTTAGATAAGATCCGTATCTTGCTTGATATTTCCTCCCCCGCAACTATCGAAGTTCGTCTCCTTGAGGGAAGCTCTTACTTACAGTCGATTCCCGGGCACTGCCTCGAAGCGAGTGAAATCCTCCCCAACCAATCGGGTATTCAGTGGGTGCAATTCGATCCAAACTGCAGGATAAACAATCCGGGTTGGCACTTTTTAGAAATAAAGAGTTCATCCACTTTCAGGGTCTGCGAGCAAGAATGCCCCCCTGTGGGCATTCTTTCGATGTATCCGAGAAAATTACTTCAAATAGGAGGAAATAACCCTTATTCAGTCTACACCCATCACTTTGTCACAGACTCTGCCTCTGTTCGCGGGCCCCAACTTGTCATCTCTCCAGAGCAAAACTTGTATTCCCCTAGCGAAATAGCCACCTCTCCCTCCACGGCAACCAATCTTCCTAATCTATGGATATCGGAGCCCACTGATTTTAAGTACCCAGAATTTCTCGAATTTAAGTGGCAGTCCCCTGTGGAGATTTCCTCAATCTGTCTCCATTTTGATAGTACTCCAGAAAATCTGTTCATAGGATACCCTAAAAGTTATAACCCCTCCCCCATGCCTTCGGTTATTTCATCTTACCGGATCTATGGAACAGATCCGTCAGGAAAGACTTTCAAAATCCTTGAGAACTCCAAAAATCACCTGCCATTTGTCTCTCACTCTTTTCCCACAGTATCGATCTTATCCCTCGAATTTGAAATGATCGCCACCCAAGGGGCTAAAAGAGCTCAGATTTACAAGGTTTGTGCCTTTGCTTAGCGAATTTCCTTTCAAATTAAAACTTCCTTGCAAAGATGGTTTGATCTGCTGCATTTTTTCTGACTAACTAAATAACCATATGAATGCTTTGGCTGTAATTTTTAGGCTCCTCAGCCTCTCTTCTTTAGCCGGTCTTGCGGGAGTATTGTGGATGAAATGGCAGGACCAAACCCATCAAACTCATTCGTTTTTAGATGAGGTTGTCTCCTCTTCCTACGATATTCTTCAGTCTGAAAGAGAAGCACAGTGGAAAGATATTAATAAAAAGAAGAGTGAGTTCTCAGAGGTTTTTGAATCCAATGACCCTGTAGGACAAAATGATGAAAATCCTCTTGATGCAGCCGTCAACACACTGCGTTTAGCAGAGGATGTGATTCTTAGAAATCCCGAATATCGTGATACCCTCGACTCCAGAAATATGGAATATGGACCAGAATCCCTTGTATGGAACAGCGAGTCCAAGCTTTGGCAACCCAATCCCGCTGTCAAGCTGTCGCCACCTGCTGGCCTCAAAAATCCTTTTTTAGATGAAACGAAATTCCCAAAGCAAGATGTAAAAAATGAAGATGGCACCATCACCAAAGGAGTGCCGAGGGATTTCCGCCTCCGTACCGTGATCGGCATGCTCTACAAGGACAGGCATGACAAATTTGGGGAAATCAGCAAACTGCGCAACATGTTAGTTGCTCGTGACCAAGAACTTAGAGAGTATCAAAACCTATTTGCCAAAGAGAAGGAGTTAAAGGAGCAACTTGATGAGGAACTATCCAAAACGAGTGTAGAACTTGAGGGGGTGAAGGCCGACCTCGAACTTGAAAAGAAAGAGAGAGTAGCCGAACAACAAGCAGCTGAAGAGAAACAACGTCTTTCGGACCAGCGGATTGTCACTTTGGAAGAAGAAAAAGTGAAGATCGAAAAACGTATGGAAGAAGAGCGCGACTCACTTATGCTTCAGCACAAAGAAGAGGTTGCCGCCCTGCGTGATGAAATCAGGGAAGCCGATGCCACCGGGTACAAGAGGGGTATTGATGAAATGATATCTAAGCAACAAGGAGGCGAGATCAATGGAGAATCAGAAGATGATGCGGTCAACCCTTTCCTGCCAACTGAAGATGGCCCGCCGGTGTTAAGCCAGTCGCAACTTATCTTAGCCACCCAAGCAAGTGAAATCGGTGAACTTGGTGTTCCCTCGACCATCGCTCGTATTGATTTCAAAGCCGGAATGATGCTCATTCCCTTAGGACTCGAGCGTGGCGTTCAGCAGGGAAATGTATTCACTCTTTGGAAGGAGAAGCGCAAAGCTGCTCGGATAAGGGTTCAAAGTTCCAGGCAAGGTTTTTCTTTGGCCTACATCCTTCCTAAATTTGGTTCTCCCAAAGATCTTAGACCAGGTGACAATGTCCATGTTGTTCCCGAAGTTGAGGAAACTCTTTAATCCCAATTTTTAGTTATGATCCGACCTCTTCTGCTCGTTCTATTCGGTGCAACCTTGCTATCCATCAGCGGGTGCTTCACAGCCTCTCCAGAGGACTCCAGAATGCCTCAGAGCCGTCCCGCCAGCTGGGAATACAGCTTACCCGGCGGATTTGACCGAGGGAACCGCTAAACTCTCCTTCTCCACTCCCTTCAGCACCGGAAATCACTATGTCCGGTCGTCTATTCCTCGTCGCCTCACCAATTGGCAACCTGCGTGATATATCATCTAGATTTGCTGAGGTACTTACCAGTGTTGATTTGATTGCCTGTGAAGATACGAGAATCACCTCGCGATTACTCGGACACCTGAACATCACGGTCCCCCTTACCTCCTATCGTGAAGAGAACGAACGGGGAAAATCGATTGAGCTCTGCCATAAAATGCAGCAAGGCCAGTCGATCGCACTTCTTTCAGATGCAGGGTACCCGAGCATCAGTGATCCGGGATTCAGATTGGTTAGAGAGTGCCACATGAATGACATTCAAGTTGTTCCCATTCCTGGACCTAATGCTGCAATTACGGCTCTTGCTGCGTCCGGTTTACCAACGCATCAGTTTTTATTCCTTGGCTTTTTCCCAAAGAAAAAAAATGCGGTTTTACAGGTTCTTGAGGAATGGAAAGATTTTTCTGGTTCCTTAGTTTTTTACGAATCAAAGTACAAAATCGTCAAAACACTTGAGCTTATTCAGTCCACCTACGGAGAAGAGCGCTTAGTTTGCGTAACTCGCGAACTAACTAAAGTACATGAAAGCATCATTTCTGGTCCCATAAAAATTGTCAGGCAAGCAGTTTCAGAAAAAAGCACCAAGGGGGAATTCACCCTTGTAATCGCACCGACTGGCTACCAATTCGAAAGCACGAAATGAGAGTTGGGCTAATTGATATTGGCACCAATACAACCAAAATCCTGATTGCGGATTATGAACCCACTCATTCACTCGTTGAGATTAACCAAACTGCTTTTGCCTGTCGTTTGCTTCATCAGGACGGGAATCGGGAAACCATCGAGCAGTCCTCAGTTGACATGCTTATTCGCTGCCTTTCAAAGCTTGCCGTGCATGCCAAGAAAATGCAGGTTGCCCATCTCTTTGCCGTGGCCACTGAGGGACTGCGTCGGGCGAAAAACTCATCGCAAATTGTTCAACAAGTTGCCACAGAGCTGGGCATTTCAATCACCATCCTTTCAGGAATAGAGGAGGCCGAAGCAATTGCCCACGGCATCTTAACTGACCCAGAACTTTCCGACCTCAAAAGTTTCCTTGCCTTGGATATCGGAGGGGGCAGTGTCGAACTTATTCGAGTACATGAAAGACAGTGTGAGGCAGTCCGCAGCCTGCCACTGGGTGCCGCCCGCTTGGTCAAAAAATTCATTCCTGATCCTACTTTACCCTACGACCGAAATCATATCAGAAAAATCGATCACTTTGTCTGCACCACCCTTGATTCGGCAAAACCTCTACTGACTAGCACCCTGCCCAACATGGTGGGTTGCGGAGGAACCCTCGTTCACCTTCGAAAAATAATTCCTAATACTGGAGCTGAAATCCCCATAGACACTCTCGCATCTTTAGGCAAAAAATTAGCTGCTCTTTCCATTGAGGAAAGGGTCAGTCAATTCCCCCAAATCCCTCAGGATAGGGCCGATATTTTCCCGGCTGGTCTAATCGTACTCGAATCGCTCCTTCGCTTTGTTGGCCTAAGCTCGATCACTCATTCGTACCATAACCTCAGGCATGGGCTAATTAGCCGATTTTTTAAGAATGGCTCCCTGATCTTGCAAACCAACTGAAACTCAAAGGGGAAACAATACCGGGGGTTTGATTGCCTTGAGCAGAAGAAACCAAAGTCTCAACCCCTTCCTTATCCCATACTGCGGGCAATGAATCTAAAGAAGAAAGCGCGGCCGTCGGATTCACCTGAATAAGATAGTTCGTTTCACCCTCTAAACTCCTCCATGCGATGCCAATACTTTGGCCATCTTCAGCGAAAAAGACCTCCGCTGGCCAATTATCTGTCTTTGACCTGCGAAAGTACAACCCAGGTCTGGAAAGCCGAAGTTGGATCATTTTTCTAACAAACTCGACCTCATCTGAACGAATGTTAATTAGTGTATAGTCGAGCACATTCAGATCCCCCCTTAGGTAGGTATTGCGGACACCTGATTTGTGGCGGAGAAAATCGGCTCCTGCTGGAAGCATAGGTACACCCGGAGAAACCAGCAAAAGGCCCATGGCGAGAAGATAACGCCGGCAAATTTCCTTGGGCGGAGTATCATCGTCCCCCCAACCTGGCAAATCTCTAAAACGGTCCAGCAATGCATAGTCATCGTGGGACTCCAAGTAATTCACCGACTGCACAAACTCGAGATTATCTCCATCTAGTCTGCCTAGCAGCAAATCAAGCACCGCTCTTTGATCAGCTTGCCCCTTGGCGTAGGTAAGCAACCCCTCCCTGCATCCATCACTCCACAAACCAAACCCTGTCTGGTTCATAGATACAGGAAGCCTACCCCTAAAACTCCATGGTTCTGCAAAGAGTAATATGCCTGGCTTATACTTTCTCAGTTCATCTTCAATTTCAGCAAGAAAAGCAGCACCGAGCAACTCCCCCAGATCGAATCTGAACCCATCCACATCGAATCTTTCAACAAAATAAATGAGGCTATCGAGAATCAGTTTCCTTACTGGTTTCGAGTCGCAATCTAAGTCATTCCCACAACCGCTGTGATTGGAAAGATCTCCGTTTTCATTGGTTAAAAAGTAAATTTCCCGATCCAGAAAGATGAGGTGTGGAGGAATTCCGACATGGTTGTAAACCACATCAATCACAACCGAAAGATTGGCCTGATGAAAAGCATCAATCAAATCATCGAACTCCTCAACCACAGAACCGTCCAAGTTACGACTTGCATAAACCGATGCAGGTGAGAAAAAATTAACCGGCATATATCCCCAGTGATACTCCTCTTTCGTTCGGGCATCAAATTCCTGAATCGGTTGCAGTTCGACCACATTGGCACCAAGTTTCTGCAGGTAGCAATCCCCTGACTTAAGCCACTTCGTAAGACCTGAAAAGCTCAGTCTCTCTTCCTCGCTTATTTCAAAATCGGCTTTGGCCAGTAAGTCACGCAGGTGTGCCTCAACCAGGATTACATCTCTCATGGGCGGAGGTTGGTGTAGGCTTTTTTTCGGAATAGGTTCAGCCATCACTATCCCAGGTCCGTTTCTGTCAGCTAGAGCACGGGCATAAGGGTCGGTAATTAATCGGCTGTATGGCTGTTTTGTATGATCAAGATGAGTCACACGAAAACGATAATGAGCACCATCAAGCTTGTACCCTAAACCTACAAACCAGCTACCATCTTCACTCCGCTGCATCGGATGCCGGGAATTCTCCGACTCTCCATCTTTTGCGTAGATAAGGAGTTCCACAGTTTGAGCCCGAGGAGCAAAAAGCCTAAAATTGCTTCCCTTTGCGTCGGAATAATATCCAAGCCTGCCCTCCGGCATGACTGATTTCCACCGCCTCACCTCATCACCCATTCTGGGTTTAACGATCTTAAACTGAAAAATATCTCTGCCCGATCTTTTCGGCTCGAAATGAAAGTTTTTCGCTCCCTCATAGGCCGAATTTATCGAACAGGGAAGAAAATCTCCCGGACCGAACCATTTACCCCGATCAGAAAGAAATTTGAACTCAAAAGGAGCATGCTCCATCAAATCGTTCCATGCGACATCGATAGCATAACCAGCGTCTCCCCGCTTTAGTTCAAAGTTCACCGGAGAAGCCTGACCATTCCATTGATTGAGATCACCCACCAAAAAGACGCGTTCCGCAGGTTCCAATGGCTCTCCATTATCAGGAAGAACAAAGCGCACCCAATTTCCCATCTTAGAATACCCTCCGATGCGTGCTCTTTGTAAAGGCTCGACCAGAGATAGATTTGCACAAAGTAACCCCGCTTCTTCCAATAGGTCATTGGGCAGTCTATCTCCCACCCAGTCCTCTTCCAAAAAAAGCAAGCCGGTGTCCTCACTATCACCAAGCCAAACATATCCACCCCTGTTGTACACAAGATTAAATAAGAGAAGTTGACTCAGGCTTGCGAACCGAAAAATTTTGCTCAGGGAAAATTTTTCTATATTTTCATTATTTTCCACCCTTGTCATGACCCAAGCCAAAGAACGTATCCTCGTCGCCCTTTCCGGAGGAGTGGATAGTGCAGTAGCCGCGGCCATCTTAAAAGAAGCAGGTCATGAAGTTGAAGCCGCCTATGTGCGGACATGGGAGCACGAAGAGGACTTGCTCGGAGATTGCCCCGGGGCGAAGGATTTAGCCGATGCCCGAGCCGTCGCCGAAATGCTCTCTATTCCATTCCGGACCATTAATTTTGTGGACTTCTACCACCGAGAAGTAGTCAATCCGATGGTCGAGGGCTATGCTAAAGGGATTACCCCAAATCCCGATATACTCTGCAATCGGCGGATGAAGTTCGGAGCCCTTTTGCAATATGCCTATGACCAAGATTTCCAAGCCCTCGCCACCGGGCATTACTGCCAGCGAAAACTTGGAAAAGAAGGGAAGTCAGAACTCTGGGAGGGGGTAGACAAAGATAAGGATCAGTCTTACTTTCTTGCCCGGATATCTAGAAAACAACTCGCTGGTGCCCGTTTTCCGCTTGGAGAAATCACCAAAACTGAAGTCCGCAAAATTGCTGCTCAGTTAAAGCTTCCTGTAGCTAATAAAAAGGACAGTCAGGGAATTTGCTTTCTTGGAAAAGTAAAAATACCCAACTTCCTCTCCCATTTTATCAAAGACTCGCCCGGTGATATTGTAAACCAATCGGGTAAAAGAATTGGCACTCATCAGGGATTGCACCGCTACACTTTGGGGCAAAGAAGAGGAATTGGTGTGCCCTCCAATCAGGACAACGAATTCTATGTGGTCACGGGAAAGAACGAGGAAACCAACGAGCTCATTGTGGCTTTTGAAAACGAAGATAATCCCAGCCTATGGGGATATAGGTGCAGGATAGAAAACTTGCATATCCTTTCCGAAGACACAATAGAGGAACTTAGTACAAAGCCCTTATTGGCAAAAGCTAGGTTTCGCGACCCCAGCACGCCGGTTAGTTTACATCTCCTCGACGAAGGGAGACTCGAGGTCACTTTTGCGAAAGCCCAACGGGCAATTACTCCAGGGCAGGTTCTGGCTATATACCAGGACGAGCGCCTGCTCGCATCGGCAATTTATTCAGCCGGTGAAATGGGTAGGGCTTTTCTTTCAACTTGATCCCTCGCTAAGATAATCGCATAAATCAAGAATCTAAATGAAATTTAAACTATCCAGCAAAATTCTTAACAATCTTCCCAAGGACAATCAACCTCCCCTGAAGACCAAGGAGAATTTGGAAGAATTTTTACAGGGTGCGATCTCCTTTTTACAAACTCAACAACATGTACTGCTTCGCATTATCTCGATCATCGAAGAAATTGGTAAGCTCGCTCCTACCCTCAAAGCGGATGTAATAAAAAATATCTCCAAGAAACAGGAAACTGAATCCCGCAAAAAATATAAGCTGCTCCGCAAAGAACTCAAAAGCCTACTATCTTTAGAATTTAATGAACGCCCTCTTTTTAGTGAAAATGATAATGATCAATCATTTAAGTTATTCAAAGATGCGAGTAGGACTGCACCGACAATCAAGCAACCATCGGCTCCGCACTACCTAAAATCTTTTCAAAAACCATCTTCCAATATTGACCTTGAGCTCGTCAACTCTTCATCTCAGGCTCTGCAGGAAATGGTAGGGCAAAACGACGCGACCACTCACGATTTACAAAACAGCTTTCTCGCTCTCGCGACCAATCCAGAATCCCAGACCAAACTAAAGTTTTTTGAAGAAAAGGTAAGATCTTGGGTGCATGAAGTAATCCAGGGAAACGATGGACTCACGGTTCAGGCAAATATTCTTGGTCACCGAGTGGATGGATTGGTTAGTAAAATCAACGGGACCAAGGCAGAGGAATAATTGAACCCGATGTCTCAAGGGAATTCCAGTCCGTTCCCCTCTCCGCAACCCAATCCTGGAGGTCGTCCCTTCTTGGGAATACATTTCGTTAAATGCGGTACCTACGGAAGGATTTACCAAAATAAAGAGGGCACTGCCTACACAGGCCACTGTCCGCGATGCATGCACGCCCTTCGTGTAAGAATAGGTGCCCAAGGAACAAATAACCGTTTTTTTAAGTGCTTCTGTCCGTGAGTCCGATGAGCCTGGCTACCGCTCAGGCTCGGAACCCGTACGGAATGAAGGACTCACAGGAATTCGCTTTTGTTCGGCGGTTAGCCTCCAAGCTTCTTCCAGACTGAGTATATACAACCTTAATGGTCCACTCCCTTCCTCACCTCTGCGGACATAACCAGAAAAAATAACTTCACCGTGCTCAGGATGCCTGTATCTAACTTCATAGGAACGCTGGGAGATAGCATAGCTTCGCTGCGGGTTTTGCCAATCCACACGCCGGAAAAGGATTTCATTCTGCTTCACTTTTTCGATCCTAACTTTCCCAAGGGCTTCTCCTTGAGGAAAAAAGAGTTGTGCCACTGCCCCCTCATCAATCTCAAGCAACTCACGGATAAGAACCTCATTTTGATCAATATCTCCTTCTTTGCTCTCCTCTGTTACTCCTTCTTCGGTGTAAGTGCCTGGAAGAAAAGAAGACTCAGGAACATTCAATGATTGATCAAGCTCAGCTATTTGCAAAACTAGTCTTTCAGCCAATAAATCATTAGCTTTTTTCTGGGCAAGTTCCGCAACCAAGTCTTCCACCTCTTCAATCATCAAGTTCTCAGTATTCCCGGTTCCTTTCAATTCAGGTATACTTGTCGCAGGCAAAGGTGAAGGAGACTTTGAGTTCGAACTCTCCAGCCACCCAAAGTAAGCAATCAAGGACGCGGCCAACCCCGTGTAAAAATAGATTTTCCAAAGTTGATAACGCTCAGGTCTATTCTGCCGCTCTTTTACATTTCTATGATCTGTTTCAGCAGAAAAATTGTCCGAGGGGACATGGTCAGCATTTTCCGCCTCATCCATTTCCTCTTTGCTGTGGTAAAGCTCGTCTACCTTCCCCCAACTCAAGATGGCATTTTCGAGCAATTCTAGGGCTATACCCACTTGCA